>CABFVK010000006.1_pt1 | contig 327356 bp, 317 predicted proteins | sample 7065491 | NCBI WGS metagenome assembly CABFVK01 (sample SAMEA5704812, study PRJEB33009) | decomposition metagenome | isolation source: culture collections or soil
GGCACGTATCGCTTGGGACAAATACCCCCTTTTCGTCATCCCCGCGCAGGCGGGGTCCAGGTTTCTCTGCAGCATCGCCCGTGACTCTGGTTCCCCGCCTGCGCGGGGATGACGAAAAGGGGGTATTTGTCCCAAGCGATACGTGCCCCAAGGGGATAGACGCCCTTGCGATCCGCCCTCCGCTTGCAGGGCCCGGCGCACGCGCTAGGCTGGCCGCGCAACGAGATTCGGGGACGGCGCATGCGAACGGGAATGACGGCTCTGGCGGTGGCTCTGGCATGGACGTCGCCCGCATGGGCACAGGAAGCGGCCCCCGCCCCTGCCCCCGCCCAATCCGACATCGTGGTCCAGGAAACGCCCCGCCCGCTTCCCACCGTCGAGGAACAGTCGATCGATGCGCTGCGCACCGCGCTCGCCGACGGGAGCATGACCAGCGGCTATATCGTCGATGCCTATGTCGCGCGGATCGGGAAGCTCGACCGCGCCGGACCGACGCTGCGCTCCGTGATCGCCGTCGCGCCGGGCAAGGACCTGCGCGCCGATGCGCGCGACAGCGAAGACCGGCGCAGGGCGGGCAAGCCGCTCGGCCCGCTCGACGGCATTCCGGTGCTGATCAAGGACAATATCGAGACGCAGAACATGCCCACCACCGCGGGCAGCCTGGCGCTCGCCAACAACGACACCGGGCGCGACGCGCCGCTGGTCGCGCGGCTGCGGGCACAGGGCGCGATCATCCTCGGCAAGACCAACCTCTCCGAATGGGCGAACATCCGCTCGAACAACTCGATGAGCGGCTGGAGCGCCATGGGCGGCCTGGTGAAGAACCCCTATGCGCTCGACCGCTCCGCCTGCGGCTCGTCGAGCGGATCGGGCGCGGCGGTCGCGGCGAGCCTGGCGGCGGTCGCGGTAGGCACCGAGACCGATGGATCGGTGGTGTGCCCGGCGGCGATGAACGGGCTGGTCGGGCTCAAGCCGACGCTGGGGCTGATCAGCCGCACCGGCGTGGTGCCGATCAGCCACAGCCAGGATACGCCCGGGCCGATGGCGCGCTCGGTGAAGGACGCGGCGATCCTGTTCGGCGCAATGGTGGGCAGCGACCCCGCCGATCCGGCGACCAAGGACGCGGACAAATATCGGAAGGACTATGCGGCAGGGCTGTCTCCGGACGCGCTCAAGGGCATGCGGATCGGCTATTGGAAGCCCGAGATGGCGGCCGACCTCGCCGCGCGCTTCGACAAGGCGCTCGCCGAACTCGGCGCTGCCGGCGCGGTGCTGGTCGAAGTGAAGATGCCTGAGCTGAAGGGCCTGGGCGAGGCCGAGGGGCTGGTGCTCCACACCGAGTTGAAGGCCGACATGGCCGCCTATCTCGCCACCACGCCGGCGAGCGTGGGCGCGAAGACGCTCGCCGACCTGATCGCCTTCAATGCGGCGCACGAGGAAACCGAAATGCCGTTCTTCGGCCAGGAGACCTTCATCAAGGCAGACAAGTCCAAGGGCCTGGACGATCCCGAATATCAGGCGGCGCGCGAGAAATCGGCGCGCATGGCCGGGCCCGAGGGGATCGACGCGATGCTCAAGGCCGCGGATGCGCGGATCCTCGTCACCCCGACCTATGGCACGCCCTGGCTGAGCGACCCGGCGCATGGCGACCAGTTCCAGGGCCCCTCGGCAAGCGAGCTGCCCGCAGTCTCGGGCTATCCGCACCTCACCGTGCCGATGGGCCTGGTGAACGGGCTGCCGGCCGGCCTGTCCTTCATCGGCACGGCCTATGCCGACGGGCTGCTGCTCAAGGCCGGCTATGCCTATGAGCAGGCGACGCACGCCCGGGTGGCGCCGCAATATCTGCCGACGATCCCGGCGGACCTGGGGCCGCGGACGCCCTAGGTCCAGAACGCATTCGACGAACCCCGTCATCCCCGCCCGTGCGGGGACGACGAAGGAAAATCAGATACTTGCCTGGGTTCTCAACCTAGCGTTTCCCGTCCAGCTCCAGCAGTTCCTCGCGGACATGGATCGCCTCGAGCGACATGCGCACCTCGAAGAGGAAATAGATCAGGCCCGCCATCAGCAGCAGCATCGAGACGATGAAGGCGCTCGCCACCCAGATGCCGACATGCAGGTTGCTGAGCCGCGCGACGAACATCATCGCGACGACGAAGCAGATGGCGAGGGCGCTGGCCGTGCACAGGAAGATCGCGTTGTTGATCACCGATATGCGGCGATCGATGATCCGCAGCTCCCAGACGTGGCGATCATGCTCGGGCCCGGTGGATCGCGGGTGGAGCTGTTCGATGTTGCGCGCGCGATCGACGATGCGGGCGAGCCGGCCGACCATCACGTTCAGGAACGCCCCGATGCCCGCCAACAGGAACACGGGCGCGATCGCCGCCTGAATCGTTTCCGAAACCGTGGAGAGATAGGGTCCTTCCATGCGTCATGCGTTATGACCGGGGAACCGAACGGAGTGAAGCCCATGATGCAGTTCGAGACCGATATGGATGCCGGGGTGATCGAGTTCACCGTCGACGGCGAAGTCACCCGCGCCGAATATGACGCCGCGGCCACGGAAATGGAGGCAGTGATCGCGCGCCACGGCAAGCTGTCGGCGGTTGCGGTGATCCGCAGCTTCGCCGGCATGGAGCTGGCGGCGTGGTGGAAGGACATCAGCTGGGGCGTGGGGCATCTCACCAGGATCGGCCGCGTCGCGGTGGTCACCGATATCGGCTGGATCGTCGCCGCCAGCCGCGCCACCGGATGGATGGTGCCGGGCGAGCAGACGATCTTCACGCCCGAGGAGCTGGACGCCGCCCGCGCCTGGGCTCGCGGCGGATGACCGCCGGCGTCATCACGGCTTGGTAACGGGTGCCGCGCTAGAAACATGGCCATGTCGAAGCCGATGCTGCTCGAGGAATTCACGCGCCTGCCGCCGGCGCTCACCATCGATTGCGTCGACGGGCTGGCCGGCGCGATCGACGCCGTGGCCGCCCGCGCGCGCCCGTCGCACCGCTTCCTGCGCTATGGCTGGTTCGCCGCCGCGCTCCGCACCTATGGCGGCCATGCCCGCACGCTCACCGTGGCGCGCGAGGGCGAGCCCGTCGCCGCGCTGCCGATCGTCGCCGCCGGGCCGGCCTGGGCGAAGCTGGCCGCGATCCCCGGCTGCTACTGGCCCTTCCGCAGCTTCCCCGTCCGCGAGGATGCCGGGGTCGAGGCGATCGAGGCGCTGCTCCCCCGGCTCGCCCGCGCGGCACGCGCGCTGCGCGTCGGGCCGGTCTATGACGGCGATCCCGGGCTCGAGCTGCTCAAGGAAGCGGCGCGGAACCGGGGCTGGGCGGTGCTCGACCGGTTCGTGGCGGACAGCTTCCTGCTCGACATCGCCGCCGAGCGCGCCGAAGGCACCTGGCCGCGCAACTCGACGCTCAAGAAGAACCGCTTCCACGAGAAGCATCTGGGCGGGCACGGCGAACTCGACTGGAGCTTCGTCCACGGCGCCGGCTGGGACGAGGCGGCGTTCGAGGCACTCGCCGGCATCGAGGAGAAGAGCTGGATCGCGGCGCGGACCGACGGTTCCGACGCCAAGTTCACCGCGCGCGGCCATGGCGGCTTCTGGCGCGCCGCCGCCGAGGATCCCGTCATCGCCCGGATGCTGTGGACGGCGCTGCTCCGCGTCGACGGCGCCCCTGCGGCCTTCTCCTTCGACCTCAATGCCGGCCCGCTCAAATATGCGATCGCGAACAGCTATGACCCGCGCTTCGCCAAGCATTCGCCGGGCAAGCTGCTCTATTATCGCAACCTCGTCCGCGCGATCGAGGACGGCATCGCGGCCGTGGACTGGGGCGCCGGCGACAGCGGCTACAAGCAGGTGATCGGCGCCGCGAAGGGCCCGGCGATCCGCGACTGGCTGTTCGTGCGGCCGGGGATCGACGCGCTGGCCGGCAAGCTGCTGCGCGGCGCCTGGAAGCGCACGGGCCGCGCCGAGACCGGATCAGCGCCGGCGGAAGCGAACCGCGTCCTCGATGCTGAGGAAGGCGACCGCGGCGATGAAGAACGCAAAGGCAGCGGCAACCAGACAGAGATACATGGGGCACTTCCCGGCTCGTGACGTGACGTGCCGCGTGCCTGCCCCCTGGGACAATCCGTCGCTTTGACCTTCGTCAAACCACCTCCGATATGCGGCGCATGATTGCCGCCCATATCTGCTCCGGCTGCGCGGTGCGCGACCGGGCGCTCTGCGCCAGCCTCGACGATGTCGAGCTCGATACGCTCAATGCGCTCGGCCAGCGGCGCCGGCTGACGCGCGGGCAGACGCTGGTCTGGGCGGGCGAGGAGAGCCTGGTCTGCGCCAATCTGCTCTCCGGCGTGCTCAAGCTCAGCGCCGTCACGCCCGACGGGCGCGAACAGGTGGTGGGGCTGCTCTACCCGGCCGATTTCGTCGGCCGGCCCTGGGCCGAGCTGGCCGACTTCACCGTCACCGCGCTCGGCGACGTCGAGCTCTGCGTCTTTCCGCGCAAGCCGTTCGAGCGCGTGCTCGAGGACCATGTCCGCATGGAGCGGCTCCTGCTCCAGCGTACCTTGGCGGCGCTCGAAGAGGCACGGGGACGGATGCTCGCCCTCGCCCGGCTCTCGGCGCGCGAGAAGCTGGCCGGCTTCCTCCTCGACATGGCCGATCGCGTGCAGGGCTGCCGCGCCACCGCCTCCGGGCCGGTGACCTTCGACTTCCCCCTGACGCGCGGCGAGATGGCGGAGGTGCTGGGGCTGACGATCGAGACGGTGAGCCGCCAGCTGAGCAGGCTCAAGGCCGAAGGCGCGATCAACCTGATGGGCGCGCGGGGCATCACCATCCGCGACCGGGCGTTGCTGGAAGCAGCCTGAGACTTCCCGTTCCTCCCCGGCGGGGGGGAATCAGGATGCCACCTTCCGCAGCGCCGCGACGAAGCGGTCCACCTCCTCCATCGTCGTCGCCAGCGCCGGCGTCACCCGCACGCAGCTTCCGCTCGCCAGGCCGTCGCGGTGCACGGTGAAGATGCCATGCTCGTCGAGCAGGCGCCTGGCCAGCGCGACATTGGCTTCGTGCGATGTCCGGCCCTTCAGCCGGAACGCAGTGATCGCGCCATAGCTGCCGGGATCGTCCGGCGTGAGCACCTCGACATTCGCCAGCGCCCGCGCAGGGCGGACCCAGCGATCGCGCAGCGCCCGGAGCCGCGCCTGCTTGGCGGCGGCACCGATGCCTTCGTGGAAGTCGAGGGCCGCGGGCACCGCGAGCAGCGCCGCATAGTCGACCGTGCCGGTATGGACGCGGGACCGGATGTCCGCGGGGTTGGCGCCGGCTTCGGCGGGGTCGATATCGATGTCCGTCAGCCGGCCGTCCCGGATCACGATCGCGCCGACGCCGAGCGGCGCGCCGATCCATTTGTGCAGGTTGATGCCGATGAAATCGGCGGCGAGATCGGGCAGCCTATAGTCGATCTGGCCGACGCCGTGCGCGGCATCGACGATCGCATCGATGCCGCGGAGCCGAGCCATCGCCGCGATCTCGGCGACCGGCAGCACCAGGCCGGTGCGGTGGCTGACATGGGTGAGCAGCACCATGCGAAGGTTGGGATGCGCGGCAAAGGCCTGCGCATAGGCATCGATCACCGCCTGGCGCGTGGCGGGCAGCGGCAAGGCGATCTTGATCACTTCCGCGCCGCGCCGGCCCTTCAGGCTCTCCATGCAGGCCTGCATCGCGTCATAGTCGAGATCGGCATGAAGCACCGCGTCGCCGGGGCGCAGGCGGTTATAGCCCAGGATCAGCGCGCGCATCGCTTCGGTCGCGTTGCGGGTGAAGGCGATCTCCCCGGTTCCCACGCCCATCGCGGCGGCCACCCGGGCGCGGACCGCCTCGATCTCGCCGGGCATCTCGCGCCGGACATAGAAGCTGGTGTCGCGGTTCACGCGATCGACATGGGCGCGATAGGCGGCATGCACCGGCCGCGCCATCATTCCCCAATTGCCATGCTCGAGCTGCGCAACCTTGCGCGTGACGTCGTATTGCGCGGCGATGCCGGCCCAGCGCTCGTCGTCCGCCGCAAGGGCCGGGGCGACGGGCATCGCGGCCGCGGCGGCGAGCAAGGTCCTGCGGTCCATCATTCCCCTCCTCCCGATCCGGCGCCGCACGGATAGCAGCGGGGCCAGCGCCGCACCATGCAGCGGCCTATCGGCGGATGTAGCGGAAGTACCACACTTCATGGCCCTGGCGCCGCGCCTTGCGCTCGTAGCGCGTTTCGGGCCAGTCCGCCGGGCGGGTGAGGAAATCCTGCGCGGTCTTCGCCTGCCATGCGAAGTCGCGGCGCTGGTCCATGATCATCATCGACCAGCGGCAATAGGTCGGATCGTCGGTGCCCAGGCGGAACTCGCAGCCGGGCTTGAGCTTCGCGGCGATGATGTCGAGCGGACCATGGTTCATCATCCGGCGCTTGGCATGGCGGGCCTTGGGCCAGGGATCGGGATGGAGCAGATAGAGCCGCTCGAGGCTGGCATCGGGCAGCCGCTCGAGCACTTCGAGCGCGTCGCCCATGTGCAGGCGGACATTCTTGAGATCGCCGTCGCGGACATGGCCGAGCGCGCCGACCACGCCGTTGAGGAAGGGCTCGCAGCCGATAAAGCCGTGACCGGGGCGCATCGCGGCCTGGCCGGCGAGATGCTCGCCCGCGCCGAAGCCGATCTCGAACTCGAGGGGGCGATCGTCGCCGAAGAGAATGGCCGAATCGAGCGGACCCGATTCGGGCAGGCTCACCTGCGGGAGCAGCTCCTCGACAAGGGCGGATTGGCCCTGGCGGAGCTTGTGGCCCTGGCGGCGGCCATAGAGACGGCGGATGGAAACGGGATCGGACACGGGCCGCCTGTTAGCGCCCCGGACGCGGAGGACAAGCGTTAGAGCGCCTGGGCGAACGCGGCAGGCGCCGCCGGACGCATCGCGGCCATGCGCTGGTGCGCGGCAAGGCGGCGATGCTGGGGCACCGTCGCGCGCGGCTCGCGGCGGGCGAGGTGCGCGCGCGGCAGCGGGCGGCTGCGGGCCGGCGCGATCCAGTCGCCCTGCATGTGGCGGATGCCCATCGTGCACAGCAGAACCAGGTCCTCGCGGCGCGCGACGCCATTGGCGATCAGCGTCACGTCCATGTTGCGGGCAAGGCGCAGCACGCCCTCGACGATCACTCGGCGCGAGCTGCTGTCGGCGATGTTGCGGACGAGGCCGGCATCGAGCTTGACGAAGCGCGGCGTGAAGCGGCCGAGCAGGCGGACGGCAAGCGGGCCGACGGCGAAGTTGTCGAACGCGATGGCGATGCCGCGGTCCAGACATGCCTGGGCCAGTGCCGCGATACCGGCCAGGTCGCCCCGCTCGTCGGCGTCGATTTCGAGGACCATGCGGTCGAGCGGCACGCGATGCGCGATCGCGGCGCGGAAGAGATGGGCGAGCAGCACCTCGGGCGCGCCGCAGGCGGCGGCGACGGGAACCGCGAGCAGCGCCTCGCCGTCGAGCAGCCCGGCATCGGCCGCGCCGGCGATCGCGCCGCGGATCCGCGCCACTTCGAGCCGGAGACGGGCTTCGGGGGCGAGCGCCGCGGCGACCCGGCCGAAGCCGCAACCATCGACGGTGGCGATCGCGGCCCAGGCGAAGGGCTGGCCCGAAGTCGCGGCGATCATCGGCTGGAAGGCAATGGCGAGACCGGACTGAAGCGCGGCTGGAGCAGGTTCGGTATGCATGATGCTTCCTTTCTGCCCTTCGTTAAAAATGGTTAACGCCGCCCGCTCCATTCCGTGCGTCGCCGAAGGGGGATTCTCCCCATGGGGATTCTACCGGGGAAGGCGATGGCGGATTCCGCTTGCCTCACGCGAATCCGCGAGTCGTGCCGCGGGGAAAGAATCGGCGTCGAAACGACCCCGGGGCAAATTACCACCGAAATGGTTTCTTTTCTGGAGACCGATGCGGGAACTGCGCGCGGCGAAGCGCGAATCAGGCCGCGTTGCGCAGCGCCGGCTGCGGCAGGCAGCCCGTGGCAGGTGCGCCGACATGGGCGCCCTGGACGAGCGGCACGCCGAAGCTGCGGATGCGCTCATAGACCGGCTCGCTGTCCACGCCAGCCGCGACGATGCGCAGACCCAGGCTCTGCATGCGGCGAATGAGGTCCTCGATGGCGATGCGGCGCGACCAGCTGGACGCGATGGTGCTGACCAGCTCGGGCTCGATCGTCACCGCATGGGGCGCGAACTTCCCGCAATAGGCGAGCCCCGATTCGTTGGGGCCGACGCCGTGAAAGGCGACGACCGGGCCCAGCTTGTTGAAGACATGCATGATGTCGGCGAGTTCGGAGCTGGTGATCGCCTGATAGTGGTGGAGCGTGAACACCAGCCGCTCCGCGACGATGCCATATTGGCGGGCGGTGAGCAGCGCCGGCTGGATATGCTCCGCCGGATCGCCGATCGCCGGGGCGCTCAGCGGAATGGCAAGCCGCCCGCCCGAGCTGGCGAAGCCCGCCGTCGCGGCCCAGCGCACCGCGGCAACCGCGCAGCGGCGGTCGACGTCGCGGCGCTGCTCGGCCGAGAGCTGGTCGAAATCGCCCGTGGCGGGCGCGCCGTCGCGGAGCGCCTGTGCCTCATAGGCATGGATGCGCCCGCCAGCGATCTCGGCAATGGGCTGGAAGGCGATCGCGAGCCCGGTGCCGGCGCCAGGGGATGCTCCGCTCTCCGGAACCATCATCGAATTCTCCGACTCCACCGACTCGCTCCTTTCCATTCCTTCCTGATGAAGAATTACGGTTGCCCAGTGCTTTATAGGATGGCCCGTACGAATACGTATCGAAGCGGCGCAACGAAAAGCCCCGCGCCGGCAGATGCGGCGCGGGGCTGTGATGTTCGGCAGGCCGAGGCCGGCGGGATCAGGCGGCGAGCGCGGCCTTCAGATCCTCGACCAGGTCGGTCTTCTCCCAGGGGAAGAAATCGCCCTCGGGCTTGCGGCCGAAATGGCCATAAGCCGCCGTCTTCGAATAGATCGGCTTGTTGAGCTGGAGGTGCGTGCGGATGCCGCGCGGCGTGAGGCCGCCCAGCTTCTCGATGCCCGCGATCGCCGCCTCGATCTTGTCGTCCGAGACCGTGCCGGTGCCGTGCGTGTCGACATAGAGCGACAGCGGCTTGGACACGCCGATCGCATAGGCCAGCTGGATCGTCACGCGCTTGGCCAGGCCGGCGGCGACGATGTTCTTGGCGAGATAGCGGGTGATATACGCCGCCGAGCGATCGACCTTGGTCGGGTCCTTGCCCGAAAAGGCACCGCCGCCATGCGGCGAAGCGCCGCCATAGGTGTCGACGATGATCTTGCGGCCGGTGAGGCCGGCATCGCCGTCCGGACCGCCGATCTCGAACGAGCCGGTCGGGTTGATGTGATACTCGGTCTCGCCCGAGAGCAGCTCGGCCGGGAGCAGGTCGGCGACGACCTTCCTCACATAGGCCTTGAGCTCGGCTTCCTTGTCGCCCTCGTCATAGCCCTTGCCGTGCTGGGTCGAGACGACGATCGCGGTGGCCGCGACCGGCTTGCCGTTCTCGAAGCGCAGCGTGACCTGGCTCTTGGCGTCCGGCTCGAGGAACGGCGCCGCGCCCGAATGGCGATCGGCGGCCATGCGCTCGAGGATCTTGTGGCTGTAGTCGAGCGTCGCCGGCATCAGGTCCGGCGTCTCGTCGCAGGCGAAGCCGAACATGATGCCCTGGTCGCCGGCGCCCTCGTCCTTGTTGCCCGAGGCGTCGACGCCCTGCGCGATGTGCGCCGATTGCGGGTGCAGGTTGTTCTCGAAGCGGAGCGTCTCCCAGTGGAAGCCTTCCTGCTCGTAGCCGATGCGCTTCACGGTGTCGCGGACGGCCTTCTCGACCTCTTCCTGCACGCCCGGCGCCCAGTTGCCCTCGGTGTCCATGATGCCCTTGCCGCGGATCTCGCCGGCAAGGACGACCAGCTGGGTGGTGGTCAGCGTCTCGCAGGCGATGCGGGCCTCGGGGTCCTTCGACAGGAACAGATCGACGATGGCGTCGGAAATCTGGTCCGCGACCTTGTCGGGATGGCCTTCGGAAACCGATTCGGACGTGAAGAGATAGTTGGAACGCATGGAAATTCCTCTTGTGGGGAGGAAAGCCGGGCCGTTGCCATGCCCATATAAAGCTTTCCTTATATCACGCCCCTAGCGGGCGAAGCGCCGAAACGCAATCGCGAACACCACCAGGGCCAGCGCAACGAGCAGCGCCAGCCAATTGCCGAGCCGCGCGAAGAAGGTGGGCGGCAGGGGCGCGGGGAGCGGCACTTCCACCGCGCCCTCCTGCCCCGCCGGCACCGTGCCGAGCAGGCGGCCACGGGCGTCGATCACGGCGGAAACGCCGGTGGGCGTGGCGCGCAGGATCGGCAGCCCCTCCTCGATCGCCCGCAACCGCGCCTGGGCGAGATGCTGCACCGGCCCCCAGCTGCCGAACCAGGCGTCGTTCGACGGGTTGAACAGGAAATCCGGGCGATTGCGCTGGTCGATGATCTGGCCGGAGAAGATGATCTCGTAGCAGACCGCGACGCCGGCCCTGCCGAAGCCGTCGACGGCGAGCGTGCGCGGGCCGGGGCCGGGGATGAAGTCGATCTCGCCCATCACCAGCCGGGCGAGGCCGAGCGGCGCGAGCAGCGTGCGCATCGGCAGATACTCGCCATAGGGCACGAGATGCGCCTTGTCGTAGCGCCCGCCGAGCATGCCGGCGGGATCCACCGTCCACACCGAATTGCCCGCGCCGGTCAGCCGGTCTCCGTCGAAGAACAGCGCATTGCCGCCGACCATCGCACGGTCCCGGGGGCCGAGCAGCCCGCCGATCCGCCCGCGCACCCAGCGCGGATCGCCTTGCTGGTAGAAGCGCTGCGGATAGCCGTCCTCGACATAGTAGTTGACCATGCCCTCGGGCCACACGACCAGCCGTGGCACGCCGCCGGGCTGGCCGCTCCATTCGGCCAGCTTGGCGAGGACGCGCGGGGCATAGTCCGGCCGGTCGACGCCTTCCTGCCCGATATTGGGCTGGACGACGCGGACATGCGGGCGCGTGAGGTCCTCCACCGGGCGGCCGGGATTGAGCGCGAACCCGCCGGCGAGCAGCAGCGCGGCGGTGGCCAGCGGCACGCGATACTGGTGCTGGCTGGCGAGATAGAGCGCGCCCGCGACGATCAGGGTGAGCCCCGACAGCGCATAGGTACCGGTGAAGGCGGCAAGCTGCGCGATCGGCGTCGGCACCCAGATCGCCGCCACCGGATTCCACGGATAGCCGGTGAACAGCGTGCCGCGCAGATATTCGGTGACGATCCAGGCCGAGGCGGCGGCAAGGACGAAGGCGAGGTCCGGCTCGTTCCAGCGCGCCTTCACCATGCGGGCGAAGCGCCAGGCGAGGCCCATCGCCACCGCCGGATAGACCGCGAGATAGAGCGCCAGCAGCAGCACGGCGAAATAGCCGAGCACGGGCGGCATCTTGTCCTGGAAATCGAAGGCGTGCTGGATCCAGTTGTTGCCCAGGGTGAAATGACCGGCGCCGAACACCCAGCCGCGCAGCAGCGCCGCCCTGGCGCTCGGCGCGTGCCAGGTCAGGTGCAGCAGCACCGCGAGGCAGATCAGCGTGACGGGCCACCAGTCGAGCGGGGCGAATCCGGTGGCGGAGAGAAAGCCGGCAAGCAGCGCGACGAGCAGGGGGCGGGACAGCATCGTCTGGATGCTTAACCGATCCATCCCCTTTCCGTCATCCCCGCCTGCGCGGGGGTGAGGGAAGGGAGCACTGTCTCGAGGAGATGGCGCCAAGCGCATCCAGGGTAACGAAGCAGCTCGACGACCGGCCGCGAAAATCGTGATCCCAGGTAGCGAAAATCACGCATTCCCCCTATGTGCCGCGCCATGACCGAGATCACCGTCGCCGCCCTGCAGCTCGCCTTTTCCAACGACATCGACGCGAACATCGCGAAGGTCTCCGCCCATGTGCGCGAGGCGGCCGGCCGGGGCGCGCAAGTGGTGCTGCCGCCCGAGCTGTTCGAAGGCGAGTATTTCTGCCGGGTGGAAGACGAAGGCCTGTTCGCCAATGCGAAGCCGACCGCCGAGCACAAGGCGGTGCTGGCGATGCAGGCGCTCGCCGCCGAGCTGAAGATCCACATCCCGACCAGCTTCTTCGAGGCGGACGGGCCGCATCATTACAACAGCCTCGCGATGATCGACCCCGACGGCCGGATCGCCGGCGTCTATCGCAAGAGCCACATTCCCGACGGCCCCGGCTATGAGGAGAAGTTCTACTTCCGCCCCGGCAACACCGGGTTCAAGGTGTGGAACGGCCCGGACAAGGCCACGCTCGGCGTGGGCGTGTGCTGGGACCAATGGTATCCGGAGACCGCCCGCGCGATGATGCTGATGGGCGCGGACATCCTGTTCTATCCCACCGCGATCGGCAGCGAGCCGCATGACGAGAGCCTCGACACCGCGCGGCTGTGGCGCCGGGCGATGGTGGGGCATGCGGTGTCGAACGTCGTCCCCGTCGTCGCCGCCAACCGCGTCGGCACCGAGCATGGCCAGACCTTCTACGGCACCAGCTTCATCACCAACGAGCGTGGCGACATCCTGGCCGAGCTGGACCGCGAGGAGGAAGGCGTGATCGTCGCGACGCTCGACCTTGCGCTGGCCAAGCGCCACCGCGCCGCCTTCGGCTTCTTCCGCGATCGCCGGCCGGATCTCTATGGGCGGCTCGCGCAGGACATCTGACCCCGCCTGGCGGCCCGTCACCGGACGCGCTGCGCGATCGCTGATTTCCCGCCCTAGGCCTCGGCCCTAGCCCAGCGCAAACTCCAGCGCGGCGAGCGCATGCAGGCGCGTCGTGTCGAACAACGGCACTTCGCTGTCCCCTGGGCCGACGAGCAGCCCGATCTCGGTGCAGCCGAGGATCACGCCCTGCGCCCCAGCCGCCGCCAGCTCGGCGATCACCCCGCGATAGAGGGCGCGCGATTCCTCGCGGATCACGCCACCGACCAGCTCGTCATAGATGACGCGGTGCACGGCGGCACGCGCCTCCGCGCCGGGCAGGAGCACTTCCAGCCCGAAGCGCCGCTCCAGCCGTTCGCGGTAGAATGGCTGCTCCATGGTGAAGGCCGTGCCGAGCAGGCCAATCCGCGCGATCCCCGCCGCGCGGATCGCCGCCCCGGTGGGATCGGCGATGTGGAGCATCGGAATGCCGATCGCGGCCGCGATCCGGTCGGCCACCAGGTGCATGGTGTTGGTGCACAATAGCAGGCAATCGGCGCCCGCCGCCTCGACCGCCCGGGCCTCGGCCGCGAGCTGCTCGGCGAGCGCATCCCAGGCGCCGGCGTGCTGGAGCCGCTCGATCTCCCCGAAATCGACCGACAGCATCACGCTGCGCGCCGAATGCGGATGCCCCAGCCGCGCGCGCGCCTCGCGATTGAGCAGCGCATAATATTGGGCCGAGCTCTCCCAGCTCATGCCCCCGAGCAGGCCGATCGTCTTCATCATCGGAATGCTCCCGGTCCCGCCAAGGCAATGGCCCGTTCCACCACCGCCTCGAGCATCGCGGGCGTCAGCCGCCCGGTATTCTGGTTGTAGCGCGAGCAGTGATAGCTATCGACCAGCCACTGGCCGCGATGCAGGCGGTGCTCGGCGCCATGGGCGAAGCGCACCTTGGGCAGCTTGCCGCCCATCGCCTTGACCGCCGACTGATGCGCGATCTGGCCGAGCGCGAGCACCACCGGCGCCCGGAGCTCCGCCGCCAGGAAGGGCCGGCAGGCATGGATTTCGGCGGGCTCGGGCTTGTTCTCGGGCGGCAGGCAGCGGACTGCGTTGAGGATCACCACGCCCCTGGGTTCGCCCTTCTCGGCCAGCCCGAACTTCTCCAGCGTCGCGAACAGCAGCGCGCCCGAATCGTCGCCGGTAAAGGCGCGGCCGGTGCGGTTCGCGCCATGCTTGCCGGGTGCCAGGCCGACGATCGCGATCGGCGCATCGGGATCGCCCAGCGCGGGCACCGGCGCATTCCACCAGTCGGGATGTTCGGCGCGCAATTGTTCGCGCAGCGTGACGAGGCGCGGGCAGAGCGGGCAATCGCGGCTTGGCTGGAGCATCCCCGCGCGATAGGCCGCCCGGCATGGCGAGGACAAGCTATGCCATCGCGATCGGATCGAACCGGCGGGGTCGCCATGGCAGCCCGGCGCGGGAAGTCGCGGCGGCGATCGACGCGCTGGGCGGCGTCACCGCCGTCTCCCCGATCCTGCACACGCCGCCGCTCGGCCCCTCGAAGCGCCGCTTCGCCAACGCCGTCGCGCTGATCGAGAGCGACGAGCCGCCCCCCGCCCTGCTCCGCCGGCTGAAGGCGCTCGAGCGCGGCTTCGGCCGGCGGCGGGGGCGGAACTGGGGCGCGCGGGTGATCGATCTCGACATCATATTGTGGTCGGGCGGCAGCTGGGGCGAGCCGGCGCTCACCGTGCCCCATCGCCTGTTCCGCGGCCGCGAATTCGTGCTGGCGCCGCTCGCCCGGGTCGCGGCGGACTGGCGCGATCCGGTGACCGGGCTTAGCGTGCGCCAGCTCGCGGCACGATTGCGGAGGAAACGATGATCTGGGCGTTGCTGGCGCTGGCCGATCCCGATCCGGGCCTGGTCGCCTTTGCCGATGCGTTCGACCGGGCGCAGCTGCGCCAGGATCGCGCGGCGATGGAGGCGATGATCGCGGACGACCTGGTCTATATCGACGGCTCGGGCAGGCGACAGGGCAAGCAGGCGTTCATCGATGGCTGGATGACGCCGGGCGACCGCTATGATCCGCTCGTGCTGACCGACCGGGTGATCGTGTCGCTCGGGCCGGATGCCGGCGTGGCCAATGCCGAGACGGTGCTGGGCGGCATCTCGGGCGGGCGGCGCTTCTCCAGCCATTTCCGCTTCGCCGACACGTTCCGCAGGACGAACGGCCGCTGGCAGGTCGCGCATGTTCAAGTGACGCGGATCGAAGCGCGACGTTGACCCGCCCGGCCGGCCCGCCTAGGGGCGACGCTGGTGTGGGTCCGTAGCTCAGTCGGTAGAGCAAGCGACTTTTAATCGAGAGGTCCCGGGTTCGAATCCCGGCGGACCCACCACCGAATGATCGCGCCGGTGCCCCGGAAGGGGCTTAAACGGGAATGCGGTGCGGACGGGCCTTCCGTCCAATTCCGCGGCTGTCCCTGCAACTGTAAGCGGCGAGCGCGATGCACTTGCTCCCCGATTCGAGGGAGCGGCCACTGGATCGCCGATCCGGGAAGGCCGTGCATCGTGCCCTGACCCGCGAGCCAGGAGACCTGCCGGCGCAACGGTCGCTCTTGCCCTGGTCCAGGGGATGGCCAAGGCACGGTATCTCTCCGTCTGAGCGACGACCAAGCGGCCGGGGCCGCTTCGGTGCCGTGCGACGGGCAAGTGCCCGCCCGTCGCCCGCATCGGCCGTTCGCGGCGGGCCCCGCCCTCGTTGCACGGGCGCAGGGGGGACTACCCATGTTGAAGACCAGTTTCGTCTCGCTGATCGCGATCGCCGCCGCTCTGCCGGCCCATGCGCAGGACGCCGACCAGGCCACCGATCCGCAGGACGCGATCATCGTCACTGCCTCGCGCTCGGGCGACGGCGTCGCGCTCAAGGACCTGCCCGCCTCGGCCACGGTGATCGACGCGGAAGCGCTCGACCAGCGCCAGACGCGCATCGTCTCCGACGTGCTGCGCGACGTGCCCGGCGTCGCGGTCAGCCGCATCGGCGCGATCGGCGGCCAGACTCAGCTGCGCATCCGCGGCAGCGAGGCCAATCACGTCCTCGTCCTGATCGACGGGATCGAGGCGGCCGACCCCTATTATGGCGAATATGACCTCGGCACGCTGATCGCCGATCCGTCCGCGCGGATCGAAGTGCTGCGCGGCCAGCAATCGTCGCTCTACGGATCGGATGCGATCGGCGGCGTGGTCAACTACATCACGCTCTCGGGCCGCGAGGCGCCGGGCTATGGCGCACGGGCCGAAGGCGGCTCGTTCGGCACCTTCAGCGGCGCCGCCCGCGCGGCCGGCGCTTCGGACGCGCTGGACTATGCGGTCTCGGGCAGCTGGTATCACACCAAGGGCTATCCGACGGCGCGGGGCGGCACGCGCGACATCGGCTCGGACAGCGTCGGCGCCAGCGCCAAGCTGGGCTGGGCCCCCGCTGCCAACCTGAAGGTCACCGGCGTGCTGCGCTACAGCCATACCGATGCCGAGACCAACAACAGCGAGAGCAATCCGGCGAGCCCGCGCTTCGGCTATACGGTCGACAGCCCGGGCGTGCGCTTCACCAACGAAGCGTTCTACGGTCTGCTCAGCGCCGAACTGACCGCGCTCGACGGCCGCTGGACCAACACGCTTTCCGGCCAGTTCGCCGACACCACCCGCACCGGCTACAAGCCGAGCGGGATCGACTATGGCGACAAGGGCCAGCGCTACAAGGGCTCGTTCGTGTCGAGCTTCCGCTTCGGCACCGACGCGATCACCCACCGGCTGACCGCCGCGGTCGACTGGGAGCGCGAGCAGTTCCGCAACACCACGCCGGGCACGGGCTCGCCCTATGACGCCTTTCGCGGCCGCCGCAGCACCGACAATCTCGGCCTGGTCGGCCAATATGAGCTGACCGCCGGCGATTTCACCGGCGGCGCCTCGGTGCGGCACGACGACAACAACCGCTTCGCCGACGCGACCACCTGGCGCGTCCAGGCCGGCTATCGCCTGCCGACCGACACGCGCGTCCACGCCGCCTATGGCACCGGCGTGAAGAATCCGGGCTATTACGAGCTCTTCGGCTTCTCCAGCGGCACCTATATCGGCAATCCGAACCTCAAGCCGGAACGATCCGCGGGCTGGGAAGCCGGGATCGAGCAGAGCTTCTGGGACGGCAAGGCGACGATCGGCGCGACCTATTTCGATTCGAAGCTGACCGACGAGATCTACATCGCCTATCCCGCGCCGACCTACACGGCGACGCCCGGCAACCGCACCACCGATTCCAAGCAGCACGGCGTCGAGGTGACCGCCAGCCTGCGCCCGATCCGCCAGCTCCGGATCGACGCGGCCTATACCCATCTGAAGGCGACCGAGGACGGCGTCACCGAAGTTCGCCGCCCGGGCGACATGGCCAGCGTCAACGCCACGCTGTTCAGCAAGGACGAGCGTTTCTCGACCACGCTGACCATACGCTACAACGGCCGGATGGACGACCTGGCCTATATCGACCCAAGCTATGTGCCGGTGCGCGTCTCGCTCAAGCCCTTCACGCTGGTGAACCTCAACGCGCAGTACAAGCTGAGCGACCGCTTCTCGGTATTCGGGCGCGTCGAGAACCTGTTCGACGTGAAGTATGAGGAAGTGTTCAGCTTCGCGACGCCGGGCGCCGCCGCCTATGGCGGCGTGCGCGTCGCCTTCTGAAGCAAAGGGGGAAGCGGCCGTGAAGCAGCGCACCGACGAAGAACACAATGCCAAGATGAGGAAGGTCCAGGCGGCCCAGGCGAAGAAGCTCGCCACCAAGACGGTGGAGAAGGGCCTGGTCATCGTCCATACCGGGCCGGGCAAGGGCAAGACCTCCGCCGCGCTCGGCATGGCGGTGCGCGCGATCGGGCACGGCATGAAGGTGGGCATGGTCCAGTTCGTGAAGGGCGCCATGGCCACCGGCGAGAAGGCGGTGTTCGACCGCTTCCCCGACCTGATCGCGTTCAAGCCGATGGGCGAAGGCTTCACCTGGGACACCCAGGACCGCGCGCGCGACATCGCCGTGGCGCGCGAAGCCTGGGAAGAAGTGAAGCGGATGATCGCCGATCCGGACTATGCGATGGTGATCGCCGACGAGCTCAACATCGTGCTGCGCTACGACTATCTGCCGACGGACGAAGTGCTCGCGGCGCTGGCCGCCAAGCCGGCGATGAAGCACGTGATCATCACCGGCCGCAACGCGCCCCAGGCGCTGATCGACGCGGCCGACCTCGTCACCGAGATGGCCCAGGTGAAGCACCCCTTTCGCGAGCAGAACGTCAGGGCGCAGGCGGGAATCGAGTTCTGATGATCGGTCCCAGCGCTCACCTACATCTTCCCCGGCAAAGGCCGGGGCCCAGTTGCCACGGCATTCGAGAGGCTCTCTCGGTTCACCAACTGCGCCGACGCCGGGCGCCGGCCTTCGCCGGGGAACGGGAAGGCTCTTTCTGATGGCTTCCCGCATCAGAATCGCAGCGCTCGGCCTACCACTGCTTGCTTTGGGTGGCGCAATCTCGTGGGCGAGCACCGGCGCGCCCACACCGCCATCGGCGGGCAAGCCGAAGCGGATCGTCTCGATCAACCTGTGCGCCGACCAGCTCGTCCTCGCGCTCGCCGATCGCGAGCAGATCGCCGGGGTGACCCGCAACGCCACCGATGCCGAGATGTCGGGCGAGGCGGCGAAGGCGCGCGGGCTGCCGGTGCTGAAGAATTCGGCCGAGCAGATCCTCGCGATCGATCCCGACCTGATCATCGGCATGCCGGCCAGCCGCAGCGCGCCGATGCGCGCACTGAAGGGCCATTCCTACAACCTGCTCGACCTCGAGACCGCCAACACGGTCGACGAGATCTACGTCTCGATCCGCCAGACCGCCGCGGCGGTCGGCCATCCCGAGCGCGGCGACGCGCTGGTCGCGCGCATGCAGGCGCAACTCGCCGGGATCGGCAGGCCGGGCGGCGGCAAGGTTGCCGCCTATTATCAGCGGCGCGGCTTCATGACCGGCACCGGCACGCTGATCGACGATCTGATGCGCCGCATGGGGCTGGTGAACCTGGCGGCGAAACTCGGCAAGCCGCCGCTCTCGCAGCTGAGCATCGAGGAGATGGTGGCGGCCCGGCCCGACTATCTGATCGTCGAGAGCGCTACCGACAAGGTTGCCGACCAGGGCACCGAGATGCTCCACCACCCGGCGCTGGCCGGCATTCCCCGGATCAGCATTCCCCAGGCCTGGACCGTGTGCGGCAGCCCCGCCTATGTCGACGCCGCGCGGGGGATGGCGCGGCAGCTGGCCCGTTTTCAGGATCGGACCCACGCCCGATGACGATTTCCCGCCCCTTGCTGATCGCCGGGCTGATCGCCCTCACGCTGGCCGCCGCGATCGGATCGATCCTGTTCGGGCCGGTCCATCTCTCGCTCGCGCGGATGATTGCCGCCTTCACCGGCCATGGCGACAGGATCGCCACTACCATCCTGCTCGAGCTGCGCCTGCCGCGCATGCTGCTGGGCCTGGGCGTGGGCGCGATGCTCGGCCTGGCCGGCGCCGCGCTGCAGGGCTATCTGCGCAACCCGCTCGCCGAGCCTTCGGTGCTGGGCACGTCCAACGCCGCGTCGCTCGGCGCGGTCGCCGCGCTCTATTTCGGGCTGGCCGCGCTGCACCCGGTGGTGCTGCCGGTGCTGGCGGTGCTGGGCGCGCTGCTCTCGCTGGCCGGCCTGTCGGCGCTGGCCGGCCGCTCGGAGAGCCCGCTCACGCTGATCCTCGCCGGCATCGCGATCGCCACCCTGGCCACGGCCGGCGTCAGCCTGGCGCTCAATCTTTCGCCCAATCCCTTCGCGGCGATGGAGATCATGACCTGGCTGCTCGGCAGCCTGGAGAACCGCTCGTTCGAGCATGTCTGGATCGCCTATCCCTGCATCGCCATCGGCGGGCTGCTGCTGCTCTGGGACGGCCGCGCGCTCGATGCGCTGACCTTGGGCGAGGACGGCGCGCAGGCGCTCGGCGTCGATCTGCGGCGCACGCGCATCCGGCTGCTGCTCGGCACCGCGATCGGCGTGGGCGGCGCGGTGGCCGTGTCGGGCGCGATCGGGTTCATCGGGCTGATCGTGCCGCACCTGGTCCGCCCGCTCACCGATCGCAGCCCCTCGGCGATCCTCGTCCCCTCGGCGATCGGCGGCGCGGCGCTGCTCACCTTCGCCGATGTCGCGGTGCGGCTGATCGACACCCGGAACGAACTGAAGCTCGGCGTCGTCACGGCCTTTCTCGGCGTGCCGGTCTTCCTGATCCACCTGATGCGGGAGCGCCGGCTATGGTGAGCATAAGCCTCGAACAGGTCGGCGTATCGCTCGGCCGCCGCACTGTGGTTCGGAATGCCAGCGCCACCTTCCGGGCCGGCACCCTTGCCGGCATCGTCGGCCCCAACGGCGCCGGCAAGTCGACGCTTGCCCGCGCGATGCTGGCGCTGGTGCCCCATATCGGGCGCATCCTGGTCGACGATGCGGAAGTCGCGACGATGCCGCGCGCCGAACTCGCCCGCCGCGTCGCCTATCTGCCGCAGGGCCAGACCCTGCACTGGCCGCTCACCGTCGAGCGGCTGGTCGAGCTCGGCCGGCTGCCGCATCTCGCCCCGATGTCGCGGATCGGCGATGCCGACGGTGCCGCGATCGAACGGGCGATCGCACGCGCCGATATCGCCGCACTGCGCGAGCGTGTCGCCACCGAGCTTTCGGGCGGCGAGCGCGCCCGCGTCCTGCTCGCCCGCGCGCTGGCGGTGGAGGCCCCCGCACTGATCGCCGACGAGCCGCTCGCCAGCCTCGACCCCGGCCACCAGATCGACGTGATGGAACTGCTCCATGGCGAGGCCCGCGCCGGCGCGCTGGTGATCGCGGTGCTGCACGACCTCACCATGGCCGCGCGCTATTGCGACCGGCTGGTACTGATCGACCGGGGCACCATCGTCGCCGACGGAACGCCCGCCGAAGTGCTGACCCCGGCCAATCTCAAGTCGGTCTACGGCATCGACGCGCGCGTCGAGCTGGCCGGCGACTGGCCGACGGTCACGGCCCTGGGCCGCAGCCGGTGAGCGACGACGCGGCCTTCTACCGCGACCAGGGCCATGTCGCGCTGCCGCTGTTCGATCCCGCCCTGGTGGAGACCGCCCAGGCCGACATCGCCGAGCATATCGACCGGCTCTCGCATGCCATGTACCTGCCCTTCGACAGGAGCTGCCCCGACGCGCCGCTCGCGGAGCGGCTCGACCGCATCTACGCGCACGACCGCAGCCAGGCGAACCTGCTGCGCGTGGCGATCTGCACCGATGCGCATCGCGGGCCCCGCCTCCAGGCAATCGCCAACGATCCGCGCCTGCGTGCCGAAGCCGAGCGGATCGGCGAGCGCGCGCTGGCCGGCCAGGTCGTCCGCGTCCGCGCCAGCATCGCGAGCTTTCCCGAGCATCGCCACGCCTGGCACAGCGACGTCGCCCGCGACGACGGCGTCGCCTGCGGCCAGGTCTGGACCACTGCCTGGATTCCGCTCTGCGATGCCGGCCCCGGCAATGGCGGGCTGGAGATCATCCCCGGCCGCCAGCCCGCCCCGCTCGCCAGCCAGACCGACAACGGCCTCAGGATCACCGAGGAAGCGATCGCCGGCCTGCCGCGCCTCCAGCCCGAATGCCCGGCCGGCACCGTGCTGTTCCTCGATCGCTTCACGCCGCACCGCACCCTGCCCGCCGACAGGGCGCGCTTCGCGCTTGTCGTCTGGATGAAGGCCGCCTAAGGCCACCCGCGCGACAGGTTCCCCGGAGACGGGGATGAAAAGGGAACGGGACAATCCCGGCTGCCCCTGCAACTGTAAGCGGCGAGCCATCGGCCTCATGCCATTGGGTGTTGCACCCGAGAAGGCGGCCGGACCGGCAACGACCCGCGAGCCAGGAGACCTGCCCGTCGCGGTCGTCTTTCGTGCGGACAGGGTGTGCCGGGCGGACGGGGGTGAACCCGAGCGACGACAAGGTTGGCCGCGTGCGTGCGCGGACGATGTCGTTCGCCCCTGGCGGCAGCGGCGTCGGCCTTGCACGGATGCGGCGTCGTCATGGGTTGCACGCAATGAAGTCCGTTCTCCGTTTCTCCGCCTCGCTCCTCGCCCTGGCCGCCGCGCCCGCGGCCTTCGCCCAGCAGGCCCCCGCGCCCGATGCGGCGGCGGCCGAGGACAGCGACCAGATCACCGTCACCGCCACCCGCGCGCCGGTGAACATCGACCAGGTCCCCGCCTCGATCACCGTGCTAGACAAGGCGGCGATCGACCGCAGCCAGGATATCGGCGCGACCGAGCTGCTGCTCCGCACGCCCGGCATCAGCGTCTCGCGCAACGGCGGCTATGGCACCTCCACGTCGCTGCGCATCCGCGGCGCCGAGGCCGATCAGACCGTGGTGGTGATCGACGGGGTGAAGCTCAACGATCCGGCGGCCACCGGCGGCGGCTACAACTTCGCCAACCTGCTGGTCGGCGACGCGTCGCGCATCGAAGTGCTGCGCGGGCCGCAATCGATCCTGTGGGGCAGCCAGGCGATCGGCGGCGTGGTCAACATCGTCACCGCCGCGCCGGAGAAGCCGCTGGAAGGCAGCTTCGACATCGAGGCCGGATCGCGCGAGACGGTGAGCGCCCGCGCCGCGATCGGCGGCCGCACCGGGCCGCTCAGCTGGCGCATCGGCGGCCAGAGCTTCACCACCGCCGGCATCTCGGCGATCGCCCCGGCGTTCGGCGGCAAGGAAACCGACGGCTATACCAACCGCAGCGCCACCGGCCGCGCCGAGCTGGCGCTGGCGAGCAACCTCAGCGTCGAGGTGCGCGGCTATTATTCGAACGGCCGCACCGAGATCGACGCGACCACCGGCGACAGCAGCGACTATTCGCTGAACGAGGAGTTCGTCGGCTATGTGGGCGTGAACCTCGCCCTGCTCGGCGGCCGGCTGCGCAACCGCTTCGCCTATGCCTATACCGACACCGATCGCGACAGCTACGGCCCCGCCCGCGCCCGCCCGCTGAGCTTCGAATCCAACGGCCGCAACCAGCGGCTGGAATATCAGGGCAGCTTCGCCTTCACCAAGCGCGTCTCGGCGGTATTCGGGCTGGAGAACGAGAATTCGAAATTCCGCAGCCGCTCGCCCGCGGCTTCGCTCGCCACGCCGCTCCCGGCCTTCGCGCGCGGCAATGCCGAGATCACCAGCGCCTATGCCCAGCTGAGCGTCGAGCCGATCGACGGCCTCACCCTCAATGTCGGCATCCGCTACGACGACCACAACCGCTTCGGCGGCCAGACGCTGTTCGCGGCGGGCGGCGTGTGGCGCCTGTCGACCGGCACGATCCTGCGCGCCAGCTATGGCGAGGGCTTCAAGGCGCCGACGCTCTATCAGCAGTTCAGCGAATATGGGAACACGGCGCTCGATCCCGAGCGGGCCAAGGGCTGGGAGGCCGGTGTCGAGCAGCAGCTGTTCGGCCGCAAGCTGACCTTCGGCGCGACCTATTTCGAGCGCACCACCACCAGCCAGATCATCTTCAACAGCTGCACCGCGACTTCGACCGTGCCGCTCTGCTTCGTGCCGGGCACCACCACGCGCCGCTCGGGCTATTATTCTAACGTCTCGCGCGCCGAGGCGCACGGCATCGAGGCCGCGGGAGCCCTCAAGCTGGGCGGCTTCACGCTCGACGGCAATTACAGCTGGATCGTCGCCGAGGACCGCTCGCCGGGCACCGCGAATTTCGGCAAGTGGCTGCCGCGCCGTCCGCAGAACAGCGCCAACGGCTCGATCAGCTACGCCTTCCCCTTCGGCCTCACCACTGGCGCCGCGATCCGCTGGTCGGGCCACAGCTTCGACAATGCGGCCAACACGACGCGGCTCGACGGCTACACCCTGGTCGACCTGCGCGCCGAGTTGAAGGCCGGCGACAATCTCAGCGTGTTCGCCCGCGCCGAGAACCTGTTCGACGAGACCTACATGACCGCCTATCGCTACGGCACGCTGGGCCGCAGCATCTATGCCGGCATTCGCGGGCGCTTCTGATGGGAGAAGACAATATGACGCAGGCACGCGCCTCCACCTTGTGGATCATGCTGCTCACCCTGGCGAGCATGGCGACCAGCTTCGCCCTTGCCTGCACGGCTCCCGTCGCGGCGCTCGCCGCGCTGGCGGCGGTGCACATGCGCCGGCGCGACGGGATCGCGCTGGCGCTCGCCGCCTGGGGCGCCAATCAGGCGGTGGGCTTCCTCTTCCTCCATTATCCGCACGACCCGAAGACGCTCCTGTGGGGCGTCGGGCTGGGTACCGCGGCGGCGGGGTCGGCGATCGGTGCCTATGCGGCGCTCGCCCGGCTGCGGGTGCGGTCGACCGCCGCCAGGCTCGCCATCGCCTATGTCGCGGCGTTCGTGGCGGGGAAGCTGGTGACCCTGTGCTGGGCGGCGGTGCTCGGCGGCGTCGCGATCACGCTCCATCCCGGCTATTCGCTCGACCAGTTCCTGCGCAACGGCGCGATCCTGATCGGGCTCTACGCCTTCTACCACCTCCTGCGCGCGCTCGGCATGCCCGCACCGCGGCAGAAGCTCGCCCCCGCCTGATGCTGAAGCGCGTCGCGGACGGCCCGGCGGTCGTCGCCTGCAACACCTGTCGCCACTCCGCCGATGCCCGCGAGGACGGCGACGGCGTGCGCGGCGGCGCCCGGCTGGTCGCGGCGCTGCGCAAGGTGCAGGCGAGCGACGCGCGCTATGCCGGTGTCGCGGTCCAGGAGATGCCCTGCCTGTTCGCCTGCACCGATTTCTGCACCGTCCATCTGCGCGCGCCCGGCAAGGTGGGCTATGTCCTCGGCCGGTTCGCGCCGGACGAGGACAGCGCGCGCGCCATTCTCGACTATGCCGTGCACCATGCGGCGAGCGAACATGGCCGGGTGCCCTTCCAGCAATGGCCGGAAGGCGTCAAAGGGCATTTCATCACGCGCACCCCACCACCTGGATACGTCGCCGAATGACCTTTGCCTCGCCCGCCGATTTCCGCGCCGCGCTTGCCGATCTCCGCGGCCCCGATCAGGGCGCTATCGCCGCCGCCCGTGCCCGCCAGGCCGAACTGACCAAGCCGGCCGGCTCGCTCGGCCGGCTCGAGGAGATCGCGCTCTTCCTCGCCGGCTGGCAGGGCACCGCCCGGCCGCGGATCGCCCGCGCCCGTGCCGCGATCTTCGCCGGCAATCACGGCGTGACCGTGCACGGCGTCAGCGCCTTCCCGGCGAGCGTGACCGCGCAGATGGTCGCCAATTTCGAGGCCGGCGGCGCGGCGATCAACGCGCTGTCGGGCGCGGCGGGGCTGGAGCTGGTGGTGACCGCGCTCGATCTCGACAAGCCCACGGCCGACTTCACGATCGGCCCCGCGATGACCGAGGCCGAATGCCTCGCCGCGCTGAATGCCGGCGCCGCGGCGGTGGCCGGGGATCTCGACCTGCTCACCATCGGCGAGATGGGCATCGGCAACTCGACCGCCGCCGCCGCGCTCTGCCTGCGCAGCTTCGGCGGCGCGGCGGCGGACTGGATCGGCCCCGGCACCGGCGTGGATGCGGAGGGGATCGCGCGCAAGACGGCGGTGGTCGAGCGCGCCCTCGCCTGCCACCTCGATGCACCCGCCGACGCGTTCGAGACGCTGCGCCGCGTGGGCGGGCGCGAGATCGCCGCGATTGCCGGCGCCGTGCTGCAAGCGCGCCGGCTCGGCATCCCGGTGGTGCTCGACGGGTTCATCGGCAGCGCGGCGGTCGCGCCGCTCGCCGCCGACAATGCGGCGATCGCCGCGCATTGCATCGCCGGCCATGTCTCGGCCGAGCCCGGCCATGCCCGTCTGCTCGCCCGGCTCGGGCTGGAGCCGCTGCTGGCACTCGGCATGCGGCTGGGCGAGGGCAGCGGCGCGGCGGTGGCAGTCGGCGTGATCCGCGCCGCGCTGGCCGCGCACGACCAGATGGCGACCTTCGCCGAAGCGCAGGTATCCGGATCGCTGTGACCAGCTTCGCGCTCCATCTGCTGCGCCACGGCGCACCCGTCCTGCCCGGGCGGCTGATGGGGCATACCGATGGCGAGCCGACGGCCGAGGGCATCGCGGCATGCGCGGCACAGGCGGCGGATCTGGGCGCCGCGCATCTCGTGAGCTCGGACCTGCTCCGTGCCCGCGCGGCGGCCGAAGCGATCGGAACGCCGATCCTGGACCCGCGCTGGCGCGAGCTGGACTTCGGCGCATGGGACGGGCTGGCGCCGGACCGGGTCGATCCCGACGCGCTCGCCGGCTTCTGGGCGGACCCCGATGCCAATCCGCCGCCCGGCGGCGAGCGCTGGTCGGAACTGGTCGCCCGCGTCTCCGCGGCGCTGGGCGCGCTGGCGCCCGCACCCACGCTCGCCGTCACCCATGGCGGGGCCATCCGCGCCGCGCTGCATCTGCTGTGCGGCTTCGAACAGCACCAGCTCTGGGCGCTCGACCTGCCCTATGGCGTGCTGGTCTCGTTGCGCGTGTGGCCGGGCGCGCGGCCGACCGCCCAGATCATGGGCCTCTATCCGTGAAGGGGCTGATCGTCGCGATCCAGTTCCTCACCCGACTGCCGACGCCGCGGATCGCGGTGAGCGGCGCGGAATTCGCCGCCTCGATGCGCTGGTTCCCGGCAGTGGGGCTGATCGTGGGAGCGATCGTCGCGGCCGGATGCCGGGCCGGCGCGGAGATCGATCCATGGACGGCCGCGCTTGCGGGGCTGGTGCTCTGGGTGGCAGTCACCGGCGCGCTGCATCTCGACGGGCTCGGCGACATCGCCGATGCCTGCGGGGCCGCGCACAAGGATCGCGACCGCGTCCTGGCGGTGCTCGCCGACCCGCATCTCGGCAGCTTCGGCGCGGTGGCGATCGGGCTGCAACTGCTCGCCAAGCTGCTGCTGCTGCACGCGCTGGCCGCGAGCAGCGCCTATGCCGCCATTGCCCTGATCCCGTTCGCGGCGCGCATCGGGCCCCTGTTCTGGACGCGCTGGCTGCCCGATCTACACGCCGGCCTCGCCGCGCGGTTTCGCGACGCGGTGCGCCCGATCGACCTGGCGATCTGGACGCTGGCGCTGCTCGCCGCCGCCTGGTTCTCGCCCAGCCTGCTCGCCACCCCGCTGCTGCTGTTCGGCTGGGCCGCATGGCTGTGGCGCAAGCTCGGCGGCATCTCGGGCGACGGCCATGGCGGCGGGATCGAAGCGACCGAGACCGGCCTGCTCCTCGCGGCGCTGCTCGTGGCACGGTTCGCATGAGCGGCTGGACCTGGCATGGCGGCGGGATCGAAGCCGCGCGGCGGCACTTCGGCGGGAGCGACTGGCTCGACCTGTCGACGGGCATCAACCCCCATCCCTGGCCCGGCGCCGATGCAGTGGCGATCGACTGGCGGCGCCTGCCCGAACGCCAGGAACTCGCCGAACTCGAAACCGCGGCCGCCGCATATTTCGGCCTGGACCCCCGCCATGTCTGCGCCGTGCCGGGCACCGAGATCGGGCTGCGACTGGCCGGCAGGTTGCTCGGGGGGGCGGCACAGTTCGCCGCCCCCAGCTATCGCACTCATGCCGAGATGATCGCGAACGCCGCGCCGACCGATCTCGACGACGCGGATGACGGCACGCTGATCCTCGCCAATCCGAACAATCCCGACGGGCGCGTTCTTGCCCCGGCGCTGCTGGGCGCGCTGCTCGGCCGGCGCACCGACGACGCATGGCTGCTGCTCGACGAGGCCTTTGCCGATGTCGATCCGGCGCCGAGCCTGGCCGGCCGGATCGGCGACGCACACCGCCTGGTGATCTTCCGCTCCTTCGGCAAGTTCTTCGGCCTGGCCGGCGTGCGGCTGGGCTTCGTGCTCGGGCCTGCCCCGCTCCTCGATGCGATTCGGGCGGCGCTCGGCGCCTGGCCGGTCTCCGCCGCCGCCATCGCCATCGGCACCGCCGCCTATCGCGACCGCGCCTGGATCGAGGGGATGCGCGGGCAGCTCCCCGCCCAGGCCGCCGCGCTCGACACGGTGCTGCACGAGGCGGGCCACCGCCCGGCCGGCGCCTGCCCGCTCTTTCGCCTGATCGAGGTGGCGGACGGCATGGCGCTGTTCGAGCGGCTGGCACGCCGCGCGATCCTCACCCGTCCCTTCGCCGATCGGCCGCACTGGCTGCGCATCGGCCTGCCGCCCGACGAAGCCGGCCGCGCACGGCTCGCGGCGGCGTTGGCCGATGGCTGAGCCGATCGCCCTTGCCGCGCTCATGCTCGACGCCGCGCTGGGCTGGCCGGACGCGCTCTATCGCCGGATCGGCCATCCCGTCGGCCTGTTCGCGCAGATCATCGGCGCGTGCGAAGCGCGGTGGAACCGGCCCGAACGCAGCTTCGGCACCCGGCGCGCGCTGGGCATCCTCGCCTTGCTGCTGCTGATCGCGCTCGTTGGCGGCGCCGGCTGGATCGCCCAGCAGCTGCTCCTGCGGCATCTCGGCCCCTGGGGCTGGCCCGCGGTCGCGGCGCTCGCCTGGCCCGCGCTCGCCCAGCACAGCCTGTTCGATCATGTCCGCCCCGTCGCCCGGGCGCTGGCCCAGGGCGACCTGCCCGCCGCGCGCACGGCGGTGGGCAGGATCGTGGGCCGCGACACCGCGATGCTCGACCAAGCCGGGGTGTCGCGCGCCACGATCGAGAGCCTGGCCGAAAGCTTCTGCGACGGCGTGGTCGCGCCCGCCTTCTGGCTGCTGCTGCTCGGCCTGCCCGGAGTGTGGACCTACAAGGCAATCAACACCGCGGACTCGATGATCGGCCATCGCGAGCCGCGCTGGCAGGCGTTCGGCTGGGCCGCGGCGCGCGCCGACGACCTGCTCAACCTGGTTCCCGCCCGGCTTTCCGGCCTGCTGCTCTGCCTTGCCGCCCCCGGCGGCTGGCGGATCCTGTGGCGCGACGCCGGCAACCATGCCTCCCCCAATGCCGGCTGGCCCGAAGCGGCGATGGCCGGTGGACTGGGGCTGCGCCTTGCCGGCCCGATCGCCTATGACGGCGTGATGCACGACAAGTCCTGGATCGGCGACGGCCGCGATGACGCGGACAGCGGGGACATCCGCCGCGCGCTGCGCATCTATGTCCGTGCCTGCCTGCTGCTCTGGCTCGTCGCGGGAGGCATGGCATGGGCGCTCTGATGCTGCAGGGCACCGGCTCGGACGTGGGCAAATCGGTGCTGGTCGCCGGGCTCTGCCGCGCCTTCGCCAATCGCGGGCTCGCCGTGCGCCCGTTCAAGCCGCAGAACATGTCGAACAACGCCGCGGTGACGGCGGACGGCGGCGAGATCGGCCGCGCCCAGGCATTGCAGGCGATCGCCTGCCGCGTGGAACCGCATAGCGACATGAACCCGGTGCTGCTCAAGCCCCAGGCCGATCGCACCTCGCAGCTGATCGTGCAGGGCCGGGTGCGCGGCACGCTCGGCTCCGGCAATTTCCGCGAAGCGCGCGGCAGCCTGATCGCCGAAGTGCTGGCGAGCTACCGCCGGCTCCGGGCGGAATGCGACCTGGTGGTGGTCGAGGGCGCCGGCTCCCCGGCCGAGATCAACCTGCGCGCCGGCGACATCGCGAACATGGGTTTCGCCCGCGCCGCCGGGGTGCCGGTAGTGCTGGTCGGCGACATCGACCGGGGTGGCGTGATCGCGGCGATCGTCGGCACCCGCGCGGTGATCGAGCCCGAGGACGCGGCGATGATCCGCGGCTTCCTGATCAACAAGTTCCGCGGCGATCCGGCACTGTTCGAGGACGGCTATCGCGCGATCGAGGAACGGTCCGGCTGGCCGGGCTTCGGCGTGGTGCCCTGGCTGGCCGCCGCCGTTCGCCTGCCCAGCGAGGATGCGGTGGTGCTGGAGCGCGGCGCGCCGCGCGGCGGAGGGCGCAGGCTGGTCGCGTGCCCGATCCTGCCGCGCATCGCCAATTTCGACGATCTCGATCCCCTGAAGCTGGAGCCGGGCGTGGAACTGGCGATGGTGCCGCCCGGCACGCCGATTCCGGGCGATGCGGCGCTGATCGTGCTGCCCGGTTCCAAGGCGACGATCGCCGATCTCGCCTTCCTGCGCGCCCAGGGCTGGGACATCGACATCCACGCCCATCATCGCCGCGGCGGCGCCGTGCTCGGGCTGTGCGGCGGCTACCAGATGCTCGGGCGCAGCGTTGCGGATCCGCTGGGGATCGAGGGGCCGCCGGGGCAGGTCGAAGGGCTCGGCCTGCTCGATGTCGCGACCAGGCTCGCGCCCGGCAAGATGCTGCGCCAGGTGGCGGGCGTCGCACTCGGCGCACCCGTCCATGGGTATGAGATGCACATGGGCGAGACGACCGGCCCGGACACGGCGCGCCCCTTTGCGCTGCTCGACGGGATCGGCCCCGAAGGCGCGATCAGCCGCAACGGTTCGGTGATGGGCAGCTATCTCCACGGACTGCTCGCCGCGCCCGAAGCGCGCGGCACGCTGCTCGCCCGGATCGGCGTGGCCGGGTCGGGCCGCGACCATGCGGCGGACGTCGATGCCGCGCTCGACCAGATCGCCGCCGAACTCGAATGCCATGTCGATATCGACCGCTTGCTGCAACTGGCCCGGGGGACTTCATGACCAGGCTGTTCGTCCTCGGCGGCGCCCGCTCGGGCAAGAGCCGCTATGCCCAGCAGCGCGCCGAGGCGCTGCCCGGCCGCCACGTCTTCGTCGCCACCGCCGAAGCCTGGGACGCGGAAATGGCGGAGCGCATCGCCCGGCACCGCGCCGATCGCGACGCGCGCTGGGAGACGGTGGATGCACCGCGCGACCTGTCCGCCGCGCTCGATGCCGCGAGCGGCACCGGGGCGGTGGTGCTGGTCGACTGCCTCACGCTCTGGGTCAGCAACCTGCTGCTCGCCGATGCCGATATCGAGCAGGCGACGGCCGGGCTCCGCGCGGCCATTGCGCGCTTCGACGGCCGGCTGATCCTCGTCGCCAACGAAACCGGCCTCGGCATCGTGCCGGACAATGCGCTGGCACGCCGCTTCCGCGATGCGGCGGGGCGGGTCAACCAGGCGGTCGCGGCGGTGGCCGAGGAAGTGACGTTCATCGTCGCCGGCCTGCCGATGCGGGTCAAATAGCCCGTTCGGAGCGTTGGAGCCCCCGGGGATGGCATGATAATCGCGGAAGCGCAGTTCGGGAGTGCAACATGGGAGTGCCGGTCAAGATCCTGCTCCAGACCACGATCCCCATGATCGCGGACGATTGGAACATCGCGCGCTTCTCGATGCTGCGCGAACACCTGGCCGGGCTGGCCGGCGAGAACGGCATGCCCATCTTCGAAGTGACCGCGCGCAACCGCACCGCCCCCGGCGCGCCCGATCCGGTGCTCTCCACGCTCGACCGGTCCGACTATGCGGCGCTCTGGCTGTTCGCGGTCGATACCGGCGACGGGCTCACCGCCGAGGATTGCGCGGCGATCGGCCGCTTCCGCCGGAGCGGGCGCGGCCTGTTGGTGACGCGCGACCATATGGATCTGGGCTGCTCGGTCTGCTCGCTGGGCGGCGTGGGCGCGGCGCATTTCTTCCACAGCCACAATCCCGATCCCGAGGAAGACCGCCGCGTCGACGACGATCGCGAGACCGGCGACATCCGGTGGCCCAATTATCATTCGGGCGCGAACGGCGATTTCCAGGAGATCGCGATCCTCGGCGACGTCCATCCGGTGCTGCGCGACCCGGATGCGGCGGGCGGGCTGATCCGCTTCCTGCCCGCGCATCCGCACGAGGGCGCGGTCGGCGCGCCGGCGGACGATCCTTCGGCGCGGGTGGTGGCGATGGGCACCAGCAAGGTCAGCGGGCGCGCGTTCAACATCGCCATCGCCTTCGAGCCTTCGGAACAGGGCGGTCCGGCCTGGGCGGAATCGACCTTCCACCATTTCGCCGACTATAATTGGGATCCCGCCCGCGGCTGCCCCAGCTTCGTGGCCGAGGCGCCCGGCCAGGGTCTTGCCGCTTCGCCCGAGGCGCAGGCCTCGGTCCGCAACTATGCGCGCAACCTGGCCTTGTGGCTGGCCGGCCGCCTGCCCATCGACGAACGGGCCCGGCAGCGCGACCGCGAGCTGGACGAGGCGCTGAAGGAAACCTTTCCGGCCAGCGACCCGCCCGCGATCTACTGATCGCGCCAGGCCGCCAGCGCCGCGCGATAGGTGCGGCCGACCGGGATCGAACTCCCGTCGATCAGTTCGATCGGCCCGCCCCGGTGCAGCGCCGCGACGCTTGCGCCGTTGACGGCGTGGCTGCGGTGCACGCGTATCAGATGCGGTGCCGCCATCCGCACCAGCGCACCGAGATTGACGGTGACGAGCAGGTCGCGCCCGTCGGCGAGATGGACGCGGCAATAATCGTCCTCGGCCTGCGCGCGCAGCAGGTCGCCGCTCGCGATGCGGTGCTGCACATTGCCGTGCGGCAGCGTCACATAGGCCGGTACGACCGGCGCCGGCATCGGTGCTCCCACCGGGACCGCGCGCCTGGGGAACGCGACGGCGGCAAGGAAGGCCGCGGCCAGCAGGTAATAGCCGGAATCCAGAAAGCCCGGCACGAGCGACGACCAGAGCAGCGCCAGGCCATAGCCGCCCAGCAGCACCCGCATCCGCCCCCGCCCGAGTGCCGCGCCCGCCAGCGCGGCGCCCGCGCCGGCACGCAGCGCCCAGAGCGCCTTCGCATCCCAGGCCGGCAGCAACCATGCCCCGCCCACCGCGAGCGCCGTGGCCGACAGCAACAGCAGCCGCGCCCGCCGCTCCACCAGCGCGCCGGCCAGCCATGCCAGCAGCAGCGCGCCGATCCCCGCGAGCAGCGCCACGACGAAGAGCCGGGTCACCTGCCAGGGATAGGCATAGGTCAGCATCAGCTTCGACGCCTCGGCCACCGCCTGCGCCAGTACGACGCCGCCCAGCAGCGCGGCCACGCGCCCGGTTCCGGCGAACAGCTGGAGCAGCAGGGCCGCCACCAGCAGCCCCAGGGCGATCAGCGTCGGCAGATAGGCGCGCAGCACGCTGCGCAGCGGCTCCTGCGGCGGGCCGACCGCGAGCCGGTGCACCGGCCGGCCGACCGGCACCCAGCGATGATGCGCGGAGAACCGCACCTCGACCAGATTGTCCCCCGCGCGCAGCCGTTCCCAGGGCACCGGGAAGCTCGCGGTGAACCTGCCGGGCACTTCGCGCGCGCGATCCGGGCCGACTCGGCCGTTGACGCCGATCACCGTGCCGTTCCACCGCACCTCGGCACTCGCCATCGCCGTCACGTCGACCGCCAGCGCCTCCTCCCGCCGCGGATCGGCGATCCGCACCACGCGCCGCATCACCGTGACCGGCGCGGCGAGCGGCGCGCCGGTCGGCTCGCCCCAGCCGCACGCGGCATTCGAGGGGCAGATCCACCATGCCGGGCCCCTCGACTGCGGGGCCGGCACGGGCCGGGGCCACGCCGCGATCCCGAGCGCGGCCAGCCCGGCAAGGAGCAGGAACGGCGCGATCAGCGATGCGGGGATGCGTTCACCGACCGCCACGAACGCTCACCGATTGGCGGTGGCGATCCGGCGGAGCCGATCGCAGGAGTGGATGGAACGCCCCATGGCGCGTTCCTGACGTTCGCGCCGGGATCGCGCAAGGGGCCCCCAAGGGAGAATCGAGAAGTGGAGCATATCGATCGCCGCATGCTGATGGCCGGCATGATCCTGCTGCCCGTCACTGCCCGTGCCGCGCGCTTCGGGAGCGGTGCGGAGCAGGCCGGGCTCGACGCGCTGGTGCGCAAATGGGCGAACGAGCAGGGCTTCAGGGGCCTGGTCGCGCTCGGCCGCAAGGGACACGCAACCGCGAGCAGCGCCCAGGGCTTCGCCAATGTCGAGATGCGCCTGCCGTTCGATCTCGACGTGCCGATGGCCATCGCCTCGATCTCCAAGCGGATCACGGCGGTCGCGGTGATGCGGCTCGTCGAGCGCGGCCAGTTGGCGCTCGACACCCCGATCGCCCGCTATCTTCCCGCCTATCGCAAGGATATCGGCGCGCAGGTGACGCTGCGCCACCTGCTCTCGAACAGCAGCGGCATCCCCAACCAGTTCGGCGCCGTGGTGCGCGCCCGGCCCGAGCTCTTCGGCAAGGACATGCCCGCCGGCGAGGCGGTTTCCCTCTTCGCCTCCGGCGATCTCGTGTTCGCGCCCGGTACGCGCTTCGACTATGCGCTGACCAACTGGATCCTCGTGCTGGCGATCCTCGAAACGGTGTCCGGCACACGATTCCCGGATCTCGTCCGCAACCTGGTCACCGCGCCGCTCCGCCTGGGCGCCACGCGCCTCGAGCATCTCGGCGATTCCATGTCCTACCGCACGCTCGATCCGCCCACCGTCTGGGCCTCCCCCACGGCCGATTATCTTGCGGCCGGCGGCGGCTTCTGCGGCACGGGGCGCGACCTGATGCGGTTCGCCCATCGGGTCTATGGCACGTCCTTCCTCACCGCCGATTCGCGCCGCGCGCTGACGACAATCGAAGTGGCGTCCGATCATTATGCGCTCGGCGGCCGCGTCCGCGAGGTGACGATCGCGGGGAAGGCCGTGCGCTGCGCCTGGGATACCGGCAATCGCGCGGGCTATCGCTCGGTGCTCGGCCACCGGCTCGACGGCAAGGGCACGGTGGTGGTGCTCAACAACACCGGCTATTCGCAGAAGACGATGGACGAAGTCGCCGAAGCGGCGCTCCGCCTTCAGGCCGGATAGGCCGGTACCTTCCCCCGGCCCATGTCGCCGGGGGAAGGCGCGGGATCACGGCGCTTCGTCGGCGTCGATCACGCCATTGTGGTTGGCATCGGCCTTGTCGAACTTGGCGAGATCCTCCGCCGCCAGCTCCGCGGCGCTGACATAGCCGTCGCCATCGGTGTCGAGCCGCTTCAGGCGGCGATCGACCTTGGCCTGGTCCATCGTCTCGCCGCGCTTCTCGGCCGACTTGGTCATGAAGGCGAGCAGTTCGGCCGGGCTACCCTTGCCGTCGCCATTGGTGTCGAGGCTCCTGAACTTCTTGGCCGAGGCCGCCTGGGCCTCCGCGCGGGTCTGGCCGGCCTTCTGGGCAAGCGCCTGGCCGGAGACCAGCAGCGCCGCGACGGTCACGGCGATCTTCACATTCTTCATGATGTCCACTCTCCTTGCATGCTCATATCGTGATCAGAACCGGAAGCCGGCGCTGGCCCGGGCGCCGACGCTCGAGCCGCCGCCGCCGGTCTCGCCGCGCACGCCCAGGCCGAGCACGAAGCGGCCGACATTGGTCGCGGCGTCGAGCCGCCCGGTCAGCGTGGTCCTGCCGAACTGCGCGCCGCGCGCCACGAAGCCGTTGCCGGTGTCGATGAACCGGAACATCCGCCGGGTCTCCGGATCGTCGATATAGGAGCGCCCGCCAATGTCGCCGGTCAGCGTCACGCCGCCCATCGCCGCGGTGCCGCGCAGGCCATAGCCGGCCAGGCTGGTGGTCGTCCGCGCCTTGCCGGCGATCAGCGCCGCCGCGCCGCCCCATTCCTGCGCCCGATCGAACGTCGTCGCATTGACGCTTGCCCCCAGATAGGGCCCGACCCGTACGCCCTTCCCCAGCGGCGCGAGATAGGCCAGCTCGCCGAAAGCGGTATAGCCATGACCGTCGCCCGCCCCGCTCAGCTGGTTGGCCAAGCCGCCAAAGGCCACCCGGCGATCGGTCGAGAAAGTGTTCGCCGAATAGCCGAGGCCGCCGGCGATGCGCAGGCCGTGCAGCGTATAGCCGAAATAGGCGAAGGCCGAATTGCTCACCAGCTTGCCGTCGCTGGCGCGCGCATCCAGGCGGACATCGTTGCTGGCATAGCGATAGGAGAAGCCGTAGCGCAGATTGTCGCTGGTCATCTCGATGCCGCCCGCGAGCACCCGGCGGTTCGATTCGATCCCGGCCAGGCCGTCGCGCGCGCCGGCCTTGAGCTGGCCGACATCCCCCGCCATCCACAGCGTCCGCTTCTGCTCGCGCGGCCCGTCGATCCGGCCGATCAGCTCGCGCGCCGCGTCATGCCCGTCGCGCGCCGCCACCGTCATGCCCGCCGCGAACACTTCGCCGGAAAGCTGGTCGAAGGCGCCGCGCGCATCGCCGGCGTTGAGGCCGATCACTGCGTCGAACACCCCGCCCGAGCTCTGCGCGCCGACCGCGGCGGCGACCGCCATCTGGTTCGGCGTCTGCGCCACCGCGCCCAGGCTGACATCGTTGCGCAGCAGGCGCAGCTGCACGCTCGCCGCATTGTAGACCAGCGAGGGCGTGAGGAAGGCAAGGTCGGTGACGACGCTGCCGAAACTGCCCGTCACGCTCGATCCGGAAAGGATCGTATAGGTGGTGAGCGGCAGGAAGTTGGTCTGCCCCCCGGTCAACACCGACACGGCACCGCCGTTGATCGTCACCGCCCCGGTGGCGACGATCTGGTCCGAGAGCCCGGTGGGCGAGACTTCGACCTGATAGGTCGAGCCCGCTGCAAAGGTCAGGCTGCCATTCACGTTGAGCGTGCCGATCGAATTGCCCGGCGCCACGATGCCGGAGACGGTGAGCGCGCCCACCCTGCCCGAGCCGCCGATGCGGCCGGTCGCGCCGATCGTCACCGCTCCCGCGAGCGAGCCGTTCACCACCAGCAGGCCGTCGTTGATCGTCGTCGAGCCGGTATAGGTGTTGGCGCCGTTCAGCGTGAGCGTGCCGCTGCCCGACTTGACCAGGCGGCCGGTGCCCGAGAGCACGCCCGAATAGGCGGAGGCCCCGGCGGCGTTCACGGTCAGCACGGCGCTGCCGAGCGCGATGCCGCCGTCGCCGGCCAAGCCGCCCACGGTGGTCGCGAAGTTCGCCAGATTGACCGCGCCCGGCGCCGTCACGGTGAGCGTGCCGGTGCCGAAGGCATTGGCAACGCCCGCCGTCAGCGTGCCGCCGGTCACTGTCGTACCGCCCGAATAGGTGTTGGCGCCGCCCAGCGTGAGCGTGCCGCTGCCCGATTTCACGAAGCTGCCGGTACCGCCGATCACGCCGGTGAAGCTGCTGGTCGCGCCTATGCCGGCGGCGAGCGAACCGCTGCCGAGCAGGATGCGGCCCGCGCCGCTCAGGCCCGAGACCGATGCGGCCGCGCCGTTGACGTCCAGGGTCGCCCCGCTCGCGACGCTGAGTGCGCCGCCGCCGATCGTGCCGCCGTCGAGCCGCAGCGTGCCGGCCGAAACCGTCGTCGCCCCGGCATAGCTGTTCGCGCCGGCCAGGGTGAAGGTGCCGCCGCCCGTCTTGGTGAGCCCGCCGCTGCCGCTGATCGTGCCGGCATAGCGCGTGTCGGCATTGCCGCCGCCGGTGGTCAGGCTGCCGCCCGATAGCGTCACGCGGCCATCGCCCGCCAGGCTGGCCACCGTCTGCGAGGCGGCGAGATCGAGCGTCGCGCCCGCCGTGATCGTCACATTGGTGCCGCTGGGCAGCGCGCCGTCCACGCCCGCGCGCAACGTGCCGCCGGCGATGCCGGTGGCACCCGCATAGCTGTTGGCGCCGCCCAGGATCAGCGTGCCGCCGTCCAGCTTGCTGATCCCGCCGGCGCCGCCGATCCCCGCGCCGATGGTCGCGCGCACGCCCGGATCGACACGGATACTGGTCTGCGCATCGGCCAGGCTCAGGCTGCCCGTGCCCGCGACGATCGCATAGCCATCGGTCATGAACTGCATGCCGGTCACGCCGATCGCGCCGTCGACGGTGACGGTGCCCGCCGCGCCCTGGAACACGGCGAAGCGGCTGCCCCAGCTGTCGTTCGCCGTGCCGTTCGCGTTGGTCCAGTTGGTGCGCGTGCCGGTCCAGCTGCCCGAACCGCCGCCGACCGCGCCGTTCGCGATGGTGCCGGCACCGTCCCAGAACTGAATCTCGGGAACGATATTGTCATAGACCAGATTGACCTGCTGCCCGACCGAGGTCTGCAGGTTGATGTGCGGTGCGTTCGCGCCGGCCGGCAACGAGCCGATCGTCAGGCCGTTGTCGATGAGCCTGCCGCTATAGTCGATCAGGCGGTAGACGCCGACGCCGAAGCCGCCCAGGTCGGTGACGTTCAGCCTGCCGCCGAGCGTCAGGTCGCCGTTGACCTGGATGCGGTCGCTCGCGCCCGCCAGGTTCGGCGTGCCGAGCCCCATGTCGAGCACCGAGCCGGCGGACAGGACCAGTCCGCCGGTGGTGAGCGTTCCCGCCCCCGCGCCGCCGGCCGCGAGATGCGCGCCGTCGGCGATCGTCACCACGCCCGCCGCGCTGCCCGAGCCGGAAAGCGTCGCGCCGCCGGCGACGGAGACCGCGCCGGCAACGCTGCCGTCGAGCTGGAGCGTGCCGGCATTCACCTGGGTCGCGCCGAGATAGGCATTGGCGCCGCCGAGCGTCAGCGTGCCGCTGCCGGTCTTGGTCAATCCGCCATTGCCGCTGGCGACGCCGGTGAAGCTGTCATTCGCATCGAGCCCGCCAGTGGTCAGGCTCGCGCCGAGCAGCACGCTGCCCGCGCCGTTCAGGCCGCCCACGGTCTGGTTCGCGCGGATGTCGAGCGTCGCGCCGGTGGCGACCGAGACGTTGCTCGTCGCCGGCAGCGCGCCGCCGCTCAGCGCCACCAGCGTACCGCCCTGCACGTTGGTCGCCCCGGCATAGCCGTTCGCGCCCGCGAGGATCAGCGTGCCGGCATCGTTCTTGATCAGGCCGCCGGTGCCCCCGATCGCCGCGCCGATCGTGGCGGTCAGGCCCGGGTCCACGCGGATGTTGGTCAGCGCGGTGTTGGTGGTCAATGTGCCGCTGCCGGCGGCGATCGCATAGCCGTCGGCCATGAACTGCGCGCCGGTGAACAGGATCGTGTCGTCCACCGTCACCGTGCCCGCCGCGCCGCCGAACACGCCGAACGCGCCCGCCCAGCCGCTATTGCCGGTCCCGGCCGCATCGGTCCAGTTGGGGAAGCTGTTGGTCCAGCTGCCGCCGCCGCCCTGGGCCACGCCGTCCCCCGAATTGTCGGTGCCGTCCCAGAACTGGATCGTGGCCGCCGCCGGGGTGCCGTAGATCAGGTTCACCTGGGTCGCGACCGAAGTCTGGATGGTCATCAGGCCGCCATTGGCACCGGCGGGCACGCCGCCGATCACCAGGCCGTTGTCGGTGAGCGCGCCGCTATAGTTGATCAGCCGGTAGACGCCCTCGCCGAAGCCGCCGACGTCGTGCACGTTGAGCGTGCCGTCGAGCGTGAGGTTGCCGTTCACCTGGATGCGATCGCCGGTGCCGGGAGCGGCGAGGTCATAGTTGAGCACCGAGCCGGCGGACAGGATCAGCCCGCCGGTGGTGAGCGTGCCGACGCCGCCATTGCCCGGGGCAAGGGTGGCGCCCGAAGCGTCGAGCACGCCGCTCACCTGCCCCGCGCCGGAAAGGACGGTGCCGGCCGCCATGGTCACCGCGCCCGACCAGAGGCCGGAAAGCGCCACGCCGCCGCCGTTGATGGCGAGCACGCCGTTGGTGGTGTTCTGGCCCGAGAGAGTCAGCATGCCGCTGCCCACCTTGGTGAGGCCGCCGCCGATGCCGGCGACGCTGCCGTTCAGGCCGCGGACGACGCCCGAGAAGATCGTGTCGCCGCCGAGCCCGCCCGTGGTGAGCGTCGCCCCCGCGGTGCGGCCGGTATCCACCGTGCCGCTGCCCGAAAGATTGCCGATCGTCTGGTTGTAGCCGATCTGGGTGCTGCTGCCCGAGCCGTCGACGCCGTTCAGGTCGAGCGTGCCGCCGCTGCTCAGGACCACTGCCGAATTGGCCGAGAAGCTGTTGGCGAGCAGGCCGGTGCGCAGCATGCCGGTGCCGCTGATGATCGTGTCGCCGGCATAGCTGTTGGCGGTGGTCAGCGTCAGATTGCCGCTATTGGCCAGCTGCAGACCGCCGGAGCCGCTGATCGCTCCGGCGGTCTGCAGGTTGCGCGTGCGGTTGTAGATCAGCGTGCCGTTGTTGAGGATCGTGCCGTTCACCGAGCCGCCGCTGGTGGCGTCGTAATCGTCGAAGCGCAGCGTCGCGCCGGCAGCGATGGTCGCGCCGTTCGCCAGCGTCTGGCTGTTGATGATGCCCCAGGCGCCGCCCTGGACGTTCAGCGTCTCGAACCCGGAGGCATTCACCAGCACCTGCGAGCCGGTGCCGGTGAGGTTGAGGATGTCGGTGACGGTGGTGCCGCTGACCGGATCGCCGTTCCAGCCCGCCAGATAGCCGTTGATCGTCGCGCCGGTTTCCACCGTCAGCGTGTTGGTGACATTGGTGTTGGGGGCAGGCGCGCCGCTGAAGGTCACGGCGTTGGTGGAGGCGCCGGTGGTCGTGCTGCCCGCCGCCAACGTCACGTTGTTGACCGTGCTCAGGCCAAGGTTGATGCGGATCGCCTCGCGCCCCAGGGGGCTGGAGCCGCTGCTGACGCCGCCATTGGCGCTGCCGCTGATCGTGCCGCGATTGACGATCGTGGTATTGCCGGTACCGAACACGCCGAACGCGCCGGTGATCACGCCGGTCGCCTCGTTGGTGAGGGTCAGGGTGCCGCCACTATGGCCGCGCACGCCTTCGCCCTGGCTGGAGGGCGCGCCGTTGAGCAGGCCGGTGCCGGTGATCGTCCCGGCATTGGTGATGGTGGTCGTGCCGCTGCTCTGGATGCCTTGCGCGCCGGTGATCGATCCGCCGGCCTGATTGTTCAGCACCAGGCTGGCGGATGCCAGGCTGAACTCGATGCCCTGCGGCGCGGCCCCGCTGAAGGCAGTGCCCTGGGACAGGCTGACGATCGTGCCGGAATTGGTGATGGTGACCAGGCCCGTGTCGGGCCCCGTGTCGCCGGTCGAGCCCTCCGCGAAGCGGATCGCGTCGTTGTTCGCCCGGATGATGCCGGTGTTCACGATCGTCGCCGTGCGATCATAGAGTCCCGCGGGCGCGCTGTTGATCCCGCGCCCGCCGCCGGTGCCGTCGGTCGATTCGATCGTGCCGTTGTTGGTGACGACGACGCCGGCGCCCGTGCTCCCGTTGTTGATGTTGACTGCCTGGCTGGTGCCGGCGGGGGTCGAGATCGCCCCGCCCGCCGCCACGGTCACCGTGCCGGAGCCGCTGACGCTCACGCTGCTCGTGCGCGTCGTCCCCGCGCCGATGGTGGTGTTCTGCGCATAGGCCGTGCCGGGCAGCGCCACGAAGCAGGCCGACAGGAGCAGGCGGGTGCGCACATTGCGGGCGCGGATCGAAAAGGTCATGAGTCTTCCTCCCCATCGCGGCGCCTTCGGCCGCATCGGTCATCGCCAGTCGCCTGGCCGCTGGTGATTTCGTCGGGCCCTGCGCCGCAGGCGCCTGCCCCCACCGCCCCCCGGCGGCGGCGTGTCGGCTAGGCCGGCGTCCGCATCGTCGCTTGCACTCCCATCGCGCACCTCTCTGCTCGTTTCCGGCTCTTCCCGGCCTGGGCGGACCGGTTGCGGAATTATGGGCGATAAGGCCCGATCCACCATCCGGAGTCAATAGAATGGTTAGTCCAGAATAATGATATTGGTCCGGTTATAGCACGGACATCATGACGTGACATTGGTGCGCACCGGCATTGACGACCACGCGGTCGTACATGGGCGACGCGTAACGGCACTTGCAGCCGCATGCACGAACCCCACAGAGCACATGGCCGCGCGTGGTCAGGCCAGTCACTCCCCAGCCGATTCCGATTGTCCGAAGCATTTGCCCGAAGCCGCCCCGATATGGCGGCCGCCCGCTAGGGTCCCGGGCGATTGTCCTTCGCGTGTTTCAGCATCCCAACCTCTCCCCGTACCGGCGCTTGTCTGTCAGATGGTTTTGGTTACCGGTGTCATACCAATAGGGCGTAGTTTTGCACGGAAGTCAAGGGACTGGTCAGGCCAACTCCGGGACAAGGGCGCGCGACATCGCACCACGGCCCGTGCGACACGATCCGGGAGCTCGGGAAACGCGCCGCGGCGCGCGGCTCAGCTCAGCTGCGCGCTGATCAGGAAGCGGTTGCGGCTGGCCTCGGCCTTGCGGCGGAGCTCCAGGATCTCGCGCTCTTCCGAGGCCTTCAGCATCGCTTCGAGCAGGCGGCTGAAATGCTTGCGCATCGCCGTGCGCGCCGCCGCCGAATCGCGCTTCTTCAGCGCCTCGAGCACGGCGGCGTGCTCGTCGTGGCGGCTGTCCTCGTCCTTGCCGCAGACCGAGGCGTGAAGCGCGCAGATCTCGGGAATCTCGGTGCGCATCCGCCACAGGCTGTTGATCACGAACATGATCGCCTGGTTGCCCGAGGCGCTGGCTATGGTGAGGTGGAAGGCGCGATCCGCCTCGGTCGCGGCGGCGCTGCCCTCCTCCGCCTCGTCCATCGCGGCCATCAGCGATTCCAGCACCTGGATCTGCTCGTCGCTGATCGTCGGCGCCGCCAGCGCGGCCGCCTCCGATTCGAACAGCGAGCGCGCCTCGGTCAGCTCGAACGCGCTCACCGCCGGCAGCGCGCCCATGCCCTGCTCGCCCCGATCGCAGACATAGACGCCCGAGCCGGTCTTGATCCGCACCAGCCCCTGGGCCTGCAGCGCGATTTCCGCCTCGCGGATCGTGACGCGGCTCACCCCCAGCCGCTCCGCCATCTCGCGCTCGCCAGGCAAGCGCGAGCCGGGAGGGAAAGTGCCCTCCGCGATCATCGCCGCGATACGCTCGGCGATATCCTGGAAGAGACGGCGTTCAGCCATGTGGATCCTCGATCAGCTTGGTCTATCTCCCAGCAATGCCCCAGACCGGCAGCATTTGGAATAGGCAATTGGTCCGCACCGCCGCACTCGCCCAGATCAGCGCAGGCGGACGCGGAAGCTCAGGAAATATTGCGGCCCGTAATATTCGACGTTCCGGGTGCTGCCGACCACCGGCATGTACTCGACGCGCGGCGCGTTGAAGAGGTTGAGCGCCTGGAAACGGATATCGGCGATCTTGCTGATCCTGTAGCTCAGATTGGCATCGAAGGTGTTGTTGCCCTCGACATAGCGCAGCTGGGTATTGTCGCTGGTGAACGCCTGATAATAGCGCGAGCGATAGCGATAGATGCCCTGGAGCGAGATCGGCCCGATCTCGTAAAAGGCCTGGGCCGAGAAGACGTGCTTCGAATAGCCGCTCAGCCCCGCCGGCGGGATCAGTCCGGGGATCAGATTGCCCGTCCCGCTGTCCACCACGTCGCCGTAGCGGATGTCCTGGGTCTTGTAGTTCGACCAGGCGTAATTGTAGCTCAGCTTCACGCCCAGCCCGTCGAGCGGATGCGGCAGCCAGCTGAACCGGTTCGAGGCAGTGATCTCCAGCCCGTAGAGATCGGCCTTGTCGTTGCTGTTTGCCGTCTGGGTGACCGGCACGGCATAGTCCTGGCCCCCGATCGTGAAATTCTCGTCGGTGGTGATCGGGATCTTCCCGCCGCTGAAGCGCTTGTAATAGGCGGTCGCGGCGAACAGCGTGTCCTTGTTGGCATAATATTCGAACGCCAGGTCGCCGTTCCACGACATGGTCGGCTTCAGCCGCGGACTGCCGGTGGCGATGATCGAGTTGATCGCGTCGGTGACCGAAGTGAAGCCGTTGCCCACCTCGAGCGTGATGGTGCGGCCGGCGCCCAGTGCGCTCGGCGCGGGGCGCGACATGGCGCGATAGACGCCCGCGCGCACCCGCATCCGGGGCGCCACGTCGAAGATCGCGTTGACGCTGGGCAGCCAGCGCATCGTGCCCGCGGCGATCCTGGTATCGGTGAAGCTGCCATTGGCGCGCAGCGAGATGGTGCCGTCGCTGTTGTTGATCACGTCGAGCCCCGAGCGCAGGCCCCGGGCGGTCACTTGCGTGTGCACGCCGCGCACGCCGAAATTGCCGCGCACCGGAATGCCCGCGAACCGCCCCGAATAGGTCGCCATCGCATAGCCGGCCCAGGTCTCTTCGGTGACGTCCGAATTCTCCACGGCGCGCAGGTCGCCGCTGTTGCCCGGATCCTCGGTGCCCAGATAGTTGCGGAACTGGCAGAGCACGTCGAAGGTGGCGTAGCCGGCGATCCCCCGGCTCGGCGCGTCGGCGAAGAAGTTGCGCTCGGGAAAGGGCGTGCGGCAGGCCAGGTTCACTCGACGATCCACCGCCAGGTCGTTCTGGTCGATGTTCACGTCGTTGCTGTAGCCGAAGAATTTCCGCTTGGCCCAGCGCCCGCCGATATCGATCCGCTCGAGGAAGCCGTCGAGCTTGTAGCTCGCATCGAGCCGGGCCGAATGGATCTCGTCGTCGCGGCCATCCTGCGAGCGGGTCAGCCGGGCATCGTCGCTGAACACGTCATGGTCGGTCGGATCGAAGCGCGGATCATAAGTGAAGGCCGGCAGGAAACTCTGCGTGAAGTCGACATGATAGGGGATGCGCTGGTTGTTGATCGGCGTGCGCACGCCATAGATGTCGAACGGATCGGTGCGCAGGCGGACCTGGCGGGTGATGTCGAGCCGCGTCGTGTGCGAATAGCCGAAATCGGCGGTCACGGTGAGCCGATCCGCCGGCTTCCATTCCACATTGCCGCCCAGGCCCAGATATTTCTCGTCGCGCCGGAACAGGCCCGACACCGTCTGCATCGTCGCCGAACCGTCGGCCGAAAGCATCTGGTGGTTGTCGCCGATCACGACGTTGCGAAGGTTGTAGCGCCCCTCGGCGGTGCCGAAATCGTTGCGCTGCTCGCTATATTGGCGCCGCGAATATTGCAGGTCGAGATTGACGTCGATCGTCGGGCTCGGCTGCCATTGTACCGCACCGAACACTGCGTTGCGCAGGTCCGACGTGATCATCTGACGATAGAGATACGAGTTGGAGGCATGATAATAGGGCGTGCCTGCATTGCCCTGCTGGCGCGTCACTTCGGTGCAGTTGGTGGTAGAGACCAGGGCGGCGTTGCAGGTGAACCAGGTCGTACTGGTATAGAAGCGCTCGACCGGATCGTTCACGTCGTTGCGCTGATAGCCGATCGAGATGCCGAGCCTGCCCAGCGCGCCGATATCGAACTGGTCGATATAGCTTGCCGTCGCACGGTAGCCATAGGGGCTCCGGCCGGCGATCCGGTCCTGATAGGGATTGAGGTTGCCCTTGATCTCGGCCTGGATCTGGCGGCGCCTGTGGTCGAGCGGCTTGCGCGTCTCGAGCTCGATCAGGCCGGCCACGCCGCCCTCGATCAGGTCCGCCTGCTGCGTCTTGTAGATCTTGATCGCGTTGAACAGCTCGGACGGGAACTGGCCGAAATTCACTGCCCGGTCGCCCGAGCCGTTGGTCGCCTCGCGCCGGTTCAGCGTCGTCATGCTCAGGCCCGAGCCGAGGCCGCGGATCGAGACTTCGGTGGGACCGTAATTGGCACGGTCGATCGAGGCGCCGGTAATCGTCGCGATCACTTCGCCGACCGACTGGCCGGGCAGCTCGCCGATCTCCTTCGACGACACCGCATCGACGATCGCGTCCGAATCGCGCTTGGACTGGATCGAAGTCTGGATCGTCTCCCGGATGCCGGTGACGACGATCCGATCCTCCCGGCTCTGCTCCGTCTCGGGCGTGCCCGCCGGGGCGGGCGCGCCGTCCTGGGCCCGCGCCGGCACCGCCGCCAGTGCCGTGGCGATCGATACGCCCGCCAGCAACAGCGCGCGCGCGCGCACGCACGCCCGGATCGAGACCATAGCCATTCGAATCCTCCCCGATTGTATTCTTATACCAATTCTATGAACCTGTGGTGCGAATGATGTCAATGTTATCTTGATACCAATTATCCAATCCGCTTAGTGCGGCATCGCGGAACGGGATAGGAGGATTGGATGGCAACCGGATCGACCAGGGACGGACCAGCGCGAGTCATCGGCTTCGGCGAAGTGCTCACCCGGCTTGCGACACGGGGCCGGGTCCAGCTGCCCCAGGCGCACGGCCTCGACCTTCATGTCGGCGGGGCGGAGGCCAATGTCGTCGCCGCGCTGGCCGCGCTCGGGCACCGCACGGCGCTGGTCTCGGCGATCCCCCATGGCGGTCTTGGCGACGGCGCCTGGCGTGCGCTCGCGGCCGCGGGGGTGGATCTGGCTCCCAGCTTCCGCGCGCCCGGCCGCCAGGGCCTGTACTTCCTCAGCCCCGGCGGATCGCTGCGCCCCTCCGAGATCTTCTACGACCGCGCCGGCAGCGCGTTTGCGGCGCATGACTGGTCGGCATTCGACTGGTCCGCGGCGTTCGCGGGCGCCGAATGGCTCCACGTCTCGGGCATCACGCCCGCGCTCGGCCCCGCTCTCGCCGCGGCCACCGGCGCGGCAATGGCCGCCGCCCGGGCCGCCGGCATGCGCGTGTCGTTCGACGGCAATTATCGCGCACGCCTGTGGGAGAATTGGGACGGCGAGCCACGCGCCATCCTCACCGGCCTGGTCCGCCGGGCCGACCTGTTCTTCGCCAATCACCGCGACATGACGCTGCTGCTCGACCGGCCCTTTTCGGGCGATGGCGCGACGCGCCGGCGCGAGGCTGCGCTGGCCGGGTTCGCGGCCTTCCCGAATCTCGAATGGATCGCCTCCACTGCCCGCCAGGTCGAGACCGGCGACTGCCACCGCCTCGCCGCCCGCATCGACACGGCCGATGCCGGCTTCCAGACGCGCGAAGTGACGATACCCGGCATCGTCGACCGCATCGGCGGCGGCGACGCCTTCGCCGCGGGGGTGCTGCATGGGCTGCTCGAAGGCGTTTCGGCACCGCGGGCCGCCGAGCTGGGGCTGGCGCTGGCCTGCCTCAAGCACAGCCTGCCGGGCGACATGGCGCTGTTCTCGCGCGCAGAGGTGTCAGGCTTCTCGGGCGAAGGCGCGGACGTGAGGCGCTGACCGCGCTTCGGAAGCTAGAACCACCGCCAGATCGGGTTCGCCGGATCGGCCAGCAGCTTCACGGTCAGCGCCGCCGAAAGCAGCACGAGCAGCGGCCGCACCCCGCGCCCGCCATAGCGGATCGCCAGCCGCGCGCCGATCTGGTTGCCGGCCATGTTCGCCAATGCCATCGCGATGCCGAGCCCCCAGAGCAGCTTGCCGCCCGCGATCATCGCGAGCAGCCCGGCAAGATTGGTCGAGAGGTTGAGGAACTTGGTGTTGCCGATCGCGCGGACCAGCCCCAGCCCGGCCAGCGCGACCAGTACGGTGGTGAAGAACGAGCCCGTGCCCGGCCCGAAGAACCCGTCATAGAAACCGATGCCGGTGACGATCAGCGTGAGCCCCGCCGGCCCGATCCGGGCATGGCGATCGGCCTCGCTCATCTTCGGGGCGAGCAGGAAATAGAGCCCCATCAGGATCAGCAGGATCGGGACGAAGGCAGTGAGGAACGACGGGTTCATGAACTGCAGCGTCGTCGCCCCCGCCGCCGCGCCGGCAAAGGCGCCGCAGGCGGGCAAGGCGAAGCGGCGGAAATCGACATGGCCGGCACGGGCATAGGTGAACAGCGCCGATCCGGTGCCGCAGGCGCTGGCCAGCTTGTTGGTCGCGATCGCCGAGACGGGCGGGATGCCCGCCGCCATCAGCGCCGGCAGCGAGATCAGCCCGCCGCCGCCCGCCATCGCGTCGATCGTGCCGGCGAGCAGCGCCATGGTGACGAGGAAGGCGAGGATGTCGGGGGTGAGGTGCATGGCCAGCCCGATAGGACAGGCGCGTCCGGGGAAAAAGAGGGGCGCGGCCGAGGGAGTCGAACCGCGCCCCAGGGACGGAGCTCAGGGGAGCAGCTGGCTGCTCAATTCGGGAATGGCGACGGCGAGGTCGTACGCGACGATCCTGGCGAACACCTTGGCGCCTGCCTCGCCGACATGGGTATAGTCGAACTTGGCGGCGATCCGGCCGCGCGGGCCGGTCTTGGGCAGTGTCGAGGACGGCGGCGCCTCGGGCGCCGGGCGCGGGCGCAGCGTGGTGCCGGCCCTGGCCGCGGCCACTTCCTCGGCAAGCGGATCGGCCATCGCCAGCTTCATCGATTCGACCGCGCCGAGCTGCTCGACGGCCCTGGCGCTGTCGCGGTTGAGATCGACGAGCGGCACCTTGTTCTCTAGCGCGACCTTGCGGACGGCCTCGGCCCAGCCAGCCAGCGTGTTGTCGAGCCGGCCGCCCCGGAATTCGCGGCGCGACAGCGGCGTAACCAGTACCGGCACCGCGCCCGCGGCACGCACGTCGAGCACCATCTGCTTGAGGTTCGACGGGAATTCGTCGGCGAGGTCGGTCCAGCGCTCGGCCTTGGTCGACTGGTCGTTATGCGCGAACTGGATGAGGACATATTTCCGCGCATAGCCCGCCGCCCGCGCCTCGCTCATCGCGATCTCCCATGAGCCTTCGGCGCGGTAGCTGCGGGTCGAGCGGCCGCCACGGCCCAGGTTGAGGCACGCGAGGTTCGACTTGACGTGATAGGCGCAGAACGCGGACGCCCAGCCGCTGCCGGGCGCCATGGTGGAATCGCCGACCAGGATGATCTTGTAGGCGGAGATCGGCGGCGCATCGACGCGCTTCTCCCGCTTCTCGAGCGGAGGCTGGGCCTCCGCAGCCTGGGCGAAGGCCGCCCCCGGCAGCGCCGCCAGCGCGGCCAGCATGATTGCCGTCTTCAACATTCCCCATCCTCCCGGTTGCGGCGCTTCCTCCCCCGATCAGGAGAAGCCGAGCCCGCCATTGATGTCCATGTTCACTCCGGTCAGGAACGACGCGTCGTTCGAGGCGAGGAAGACCACGGCCGAGGCCACTTCGTCCGGATGCCCTTCGCGGCGCAGCGGCGTGTTGCCGGCCACCGCCCTGCGGCCCTCGGGCCTGGAGAAGATGTCGTGGAAACTGGTGCCGATCAGCCCCGGGCACAGCGCATTGACGCGGATGCCCTGCGGGCCCAGTTCCTTGGCCAGGCTGCGCGTGAAGGTCATCAGCGCGCCCTTGGCAGTCGCGTAGATCGCAGCGCCCGGCCCGCCGCCGTCGCGGCCGGCGAGCGAGGAGAGATTCACGATCGCACTGCCCTCGCCCAGGTGCGGCAGCACGGCCTTGGTGACGAGGAAGGCCGACTTCAGGTTCAGCTCCATGACCTGGTCGAAGAACGCCTCGTCCATGTCGGCCAGCGTCTTGCGGGCGACCATGCCGCCGGCGACGTTCACCAGCACGTCGACACGCTGGCCGAATGCCGCAACGGTCTCCGCGACCAGCCTCGACACGTCTTCGGGCCTGGTCACATCGGCCTGTACCAGGATCGCGGTGCCACCGGCCGCCTCGATCTCCGCCACGGTCGCCTGCGCGGCCTCGGCGTCGCTGCGATAGTTGACCGCGACCCTGGCGCCTTCCGCCGCCAGCTGCAGCGAAACCGACTTGCCGATATCACGCCCGCCGCCGGTTACGATGGCGACCTTGTCCTTCAATTTCATGCTGGGTCCTGCTTGGTCTGGAGAGTTGCGTCCGCGATGCGCGGCACGCCGCGCCCGAGGATCAGAATGGCGAGAAGCGCGAGCGGCACGATCGCCGCGGCCAGCGCGAAGATCGGCGCATAGCCCTGGGCAGTCATCACCGGCACCAGCCAGGTCGTGATCAGCGTGCCGGCCACGGCGGCGGTGCCGCTGATGCCGGCAAGACTGCCGACCGCGCCGCCGGCGAAATAGTCGCCCGGCATGGTCTGGATGTTGTTGATCGCCACCTGGAAGCCGAACAGGATCACCGCGATCAGCAGCACCGCCGCCAGCGGGGTGGAGGCCTGGGCAGTGAGCAGCAGCGCCGGCAGCATGATCGCGCAGCCGATGGCGATGGCGAGCTTGCGCGCCGCCAGCGCGCTCCAGCCCCGGGCGATCAGCACGCCGGAGAACCAGCCGCCGAGGAGACTGCCCAGCATCGCGCCGACGAACGGCACCCAGCCGAACATGCCGATCTGCTTCACGTCGAAACCGAAGGTCTCGGCCAGGTAGATCGGCAGCCAGGAGACGAACAGCCACCAGACCGGATCGAGGAAGAAGCGCCCGAGCAGGATCGCCCAGCTCTGGCGATAGCGCAGCAACGCCAGCATCCCGGGCGCCGGCGCCGCGCCTTCCGGGGCCTCCGCCGTTGCGGGACGCGCAGCGATATGGGCGCGCTCTTCATCGCTCAGCCAGGGATGGCGATCGGGATCGGCGCGATAGACGAACAGCCAGGGGACCAGCCAGACAAGGCCGAGCACGCCGACCAGCACGAAGGTCGCCCGCCAGCCGAACGCACCGTAGAGCGCGGCCACCGCCGGTGCGGCGATGATCGCGCCGATCGCGGCACCTGCATTGAAGATGCCTTGGGCGAAGGCGCGCTCCTGCGGCGGGAACCACAAGGCATTGGCCTTGACCGCGCCCGGCCAATTGCCCGCCTCCGACACGCCGAGCGTGACGCGCAGGCAGAGCAGCGCTCCCAGCGAGCGGACCAGGGCATGTGCGCCGATCGACACCGACCAGACGGCGATCGCGATGACGAAGCCGATCCGCGTCCCGATCCGGTCGAGCAGCTTGCCGAACAGCGACTGACCCGCGGCATAGGCGATCATGAACATGGTCACGAGCAGCGCATAGTCCGCCTTGCCCGCGCCGATGTCCCTAGAAACTGCCGGCCACATCACGGCAAGCGCGTTGCGGTCGATATAGTTGATCACCGTGACCAGCCCGATCAGGCCGATGACGAGCCAGCGCAGGCCCTTGACCTTGGCCACGGCTCAGTTCCCCTTGCCCGTGTCGAACCGGGAGAAATGGCCCTTCCAGTCGAGCTTCCTGCCGTCGACCGTCGCCGAGTGGACGGCGCCGGCATCGGCCGAGAAGGCGATGGCGAGCGTGACGCCGCGGCCGTCGGCGAGCTTGATCGTGATCACGTCCGCATCCCCGGTACGGACATGGGTGAAACCCTTCACGCGGCTGTTGCTCGCGGTCGTCTTCTCCTCTCCCGCGTCGTAGTTGCCGTGCGGCTCGAGCAGGTTGACGAACCGGGCGCTGGCCGCCCCGCTCACCCGCTCGATCAACAGCGGCTCGCGGCGCAGGTTGAACCTGGGATCGTTCGCCCCGCTCTCGCCCAGGATGACGCTGGCGCCGGCCGGCGCGATCATGCGGTAGGTATAGAAGCGGTTGTCGTTGATCCAGGTAACCGCGCCATTGTCCGGCCCCGGCGCGCCGGTCGCGTCGACCCAGATGTGCTGATAGCCGTTCGCCTTGCCGAGCACCGGCCGCTCCGCGGCGTTCGACTGGAGCGGGAAGCCGATCGCGGTGATCTGGCCGGCATAGTGGAGCGGCAGGTCATAGGTGGCTGGCTTGTCGCCGGTCACGTCGAGCAGGTCGACGATCATCGGGCTCTCGATGCCGTCCACCGGCAGCTGGACCAGCGTACGGCGATAGCGCACCCCGGGATAGGCATCGGTCATCTCGGCGGTGCTCACCGTCGCCTGCGGCGTGCTTGCCCAGAACAGCTGCTTCGGCGCGAGCTTGTCGCCAACCTTCCACTTGCCGCCGAAATTGCTGGCCTCGTTCACGACGAGCGTGTTGTGCGCGACGGTCTGCTTCGCCCAGCTCTCATTTTCCTTGAGGTAGCGCCCGCCGTCCTTGCTCTCGACATTGAGGAAGCGTGCCGCGCCGTAATCGGTCACGATGGCATGGCCATTGTCGTAGAGAATCCAGTGCAGCTTGTCGAAATGGCCATGCCCCATGCCCATCGCGCTGTTCTTGGCGACGAGCACCTGGTCGGTGTCGGCGGGCCCCGAACGCATGATGGCGAGGCCGCCCATGTCGCCCCTGGGCCCATCGCGCAGGAACTGCGAGGCGAAGGGGAAGGACTGGGCCTTGCCCGCCGCCAGGTCGCGCGCCACCATCAGGCCGTCGGGCGTCAGCACGGTGCGCCCCTGCCATTTGGCGATCGAGAGCAGCGCCGGATCCCTGGTCGCCTCATAGCCGATCGCCACCGATTGATAGAGCTCGTCGGTCTTCAGGCTCTTGTCCGGCATCGCGTCGTTGAACGGGAAGAAATACCCGTCATAGGTCGTCTGGATCGAAGTCCGGATCGCCTTCAGCAGCACGCCGTCGCGGTGCTGGAAGATCTTCAGTTCGGGCTGGTTCGCCGCGATGAAGCGCGCGAACAGCACGAAGGGCAGCATCGCATAGCGCTGGTAATAGGGCCCTTCGACATAATAGCCGTCGGGCGAGAAGAGCTGGTCGATCTGCGCCAGGAAGCCGAACTTGCCGTCGCGCTTCAGCCCCTTCAGCGCCACCTCGACGAAACCCGCGTCGCGCAGCGTGTAGCCGATCATGCCCACCGCGGCGCAGGCCCAGGTGGCATGGTTGTGGATCTGGTCGAACTCCTCGGCCTGGCCGGCCGAGAGGAAGGTCGCCATCGGGCGGAACACCTTGTCGTCGATCGTCGCGCGGTCGTCGGCGCTCAGCGTATCGCGGATCGCGTCATAGCCCTGCACCGCATAGACCGCCCATACCGCGTCGTTGAGGCTCTGCCAGAAGAGCCGACCCGGCCGCTGGTCGCTCGCCGCCGGATGGTTGCCGAGCGTCGGGTAGAGCCTGGCATATTCGAGCAGTTCGGCCTTGGCGAAATCGGCATAGCGCTGCTCGCCGGTGATGCGGAACAGGAGCCCCGCGCCATAGATGGCGGTATAGTTCCGCTTGTGCTGCTCGTGCGTGTAGCCGCCGCCGGGATCCCTGGGCTGGGGCACCACCACGCCGGCCTTGATCGCCTTGTCGACTTCGCGGCGGACGCGCTTCAGCTCGGCGGCGAACAGCGGATAGGCTGTGGCCTCCGTCGCGGTCGCCGCCATCTCGGAAGCGCGAAACAGCGTGGGCTGCGCACCCGGCGCGGGCTGCGCAATGGCGGGCGCGCCGAGCAGACAGGTGCCGGCGAGGAGAAACGCGAAACGAGTCATCAATGGCTTCCCGGAAGCGGCGAGGCCGCAGGCTTGGCGTACCAGGAGACACCCGTCTCCTCGCGCGCGATGGGCTTGAGCGTGCGATCGACACCGAGTTTCGCCAGTGCCGGATCGGTCGGATAGAGCAGGCCATTGGCCGCGCGCGCGAGCGTCACCGTCCGGCGAGCCATCGCCACGGGCAAGGCGGCGGGGCCGGGCACGGACATCACGTTGCCGGCGAATGCGATTCCGGCGATGTCCGCCTTGGCAACGAAGGGATCGCCGCGCTTCGCGTTGACGAAGAGATTGTCTACGAACCGGGTCGAGATCGGCGGCAGCGACAGCTCCTCGTTCGCGCCGTTGCCCAGCGTCACCGCCGCCGCGTCGATCACGCTGTTGCGCGCGATCAGCGCATCCTCGACCTGGGCATAGCGGTTGAGCGGCGAATTGGGCACGCCGTTCATCAGCGAGATCGCGCTGTACGGCCCTTCGCCGGCCAACCCCTCCAGATAGTTGTTCCGCACGATCTGGCGGCGGTTGATCACGCGGATGCCGCCGGTGCGCTTCACCCCATTGCCGAAGAAGACATTGTCCTCGATCCGGTTGCCGTGCCCATGGCGCATCACGAATGCGCCCTGGCTCTCGACCACGGTGTTGCGACGCAGGATGTTCGCGCCCGACTTGATGGAGACGATCTCGGCTTCGCCATCGCAGCGCTCGAAGAAATTGTCCTCGACCACCGTGAATGAGTCGCTCTGCGATTCCTGGCTGGTGCCGATACGGATGGTCTCGCCCCCATTCTCGCCGAGTGGCGGACGGGGGCCGAAATAATTGTGATCGATGCGGTGATGGTTCTCGAGCGGCAGGTTCGCCGCGCGCACCACGACGAGCATCGCCCCGCCATGCGCCTTGCCGGCGAAATGCGAATGGTCGACTCGGTTGTTCCGCCCATAGAGCGACACCCAGTGATCGGTCCTGGCAGCGTCGGGCGGGCCATAGCCGTCGACCACCACGCCGGTCAGCCGCGAATTCTCCGCCCAGCGCTTCGCCCCGTCGCGAAAGGCGATCAGCTCCTCGTCGCCGCCATGGCCGTCCCTGAAGACGAGATCGGACACGACCAGCCAGTTGCCCGCCATGCGCAAGCTCGACCGACCGGTGAGGATCACCTTGCCCGGCGTCTCCGCCGTCAGCGTGATCGGCTTGTCCGCCTGGCCCGTGGCCGATAGGCGCACCGCGAAATCGCGCCACTCGCCATTGGCGAGCACGATGCGGTCACCCGGCGCCAGCAGCTTCGCCGCGGCGGCATATTCCTGCTGATCATGGACAAGCATGTCCCGCGCGCCCGCCGGAAGGGCGGAAACCGCAATCATGATCATCGACAGCGCCCAGGGTCTCAACGGATCCTCCCAACCGGCTCTGATGGCCGATGTGGGTGGGCTACCAGTCTGGCTCGCTATGTGCAAGCCAGTTTAAATACCAATTTACTGGACCAAAATTGGCATAATGGTTCTATACCATGACGGTCAGCCGCGAAGGCGGCCGGCGAAGAGCGGCGCGAGCGTCACTGCACCGGCGCCGAGCAGGATCGCGGCCACCGCCGGCTCCAGTTCGTCGGCGAGCCAGAAATAGGCCGCAGCCCCCGCCGCGGCGGCAAGGGCCAACCCCGCCAGCAACGATGCCGCGCGCAGCAGCGGGCCGGCACGGCGCGGCCAGCCGTCGACGATCCGGCGAACCCGATCCAGCGTCGCGGCGGAGAAGCCCGCAGCCTCGGCACGCATGGCCTCGCCGGCATCGATCGCCGCGCCTTCGAGCCGATACAGGATGGCGAAGCGACGAAGCGCCTCGAGCCGCGGGTTGGCAAGGCCGGATAGCCGGCGCGAGCCGAACAGCATCGCCCCCAGCCGCTCGATCCGGTGCGGCGCGCGCAACGAGGCACGGCCGTCCGCCTGGGAAAGCTGGAGCGTGCGCAATTCGAGCGGGCTCAGCACGGCCTCGGCCGGCACGGCCCCGGCCATGCCTTCCAGCAGCGCGGCCCGGCTATCGAGATATGCCATTGCAAATTCTCCTGTTCGACGAGCCGCTATCTAGGTGCGGTGCACGCGCCGGATTAGTCGCGCGCGCGGCATCGCAAGGTTTCCGCAAATGCAACGATCCCCAGACGGAGCGACGCCGTGCCGCCCGCAAGCGCCCGCGGCGGCCAGTCGGTCCGTAAGCGGGACAAAAGAACTTGATACCTTATATCATCGCGACTACCGCGACGCGGCAAGTTTCATGGTTCGGGAAGATTCGTCGATGTTGCGTCCGTTGCTGCTCGGTTCCGCCGCCCTGCTCGCCCTGCCCGCCCATGCCCAGAGCGATATGGGCGACACGGTGGCCGCAGCGCCGGCGAGCGACACCGGCAGCGCCGCGACGGCGCCGCAGGATCATGACCAGCCGGGCGCCCAGATCGTCGTCACCGGCACCCGGGCCCGCAACACCGCCGACGTGCTGGGCGGCACCGCCGTCCTCGCCAAGGAGGAGCTGACGCGCGACCTGCGACCGACGATCGGCGAGACGCTGGCGCAGCAGCCGGGCGTCTCGGCCTCGTCGTTCGGGCCCAATGCCTCGCGGCCGGTGCTGCGCGGCTTCATCGGCGCGCGCGCCCCGCTGCTCACCGATGGCATCGGCAGCATCGACGTGTCGAACACCTCGGCCGATCACGCGCCGATCATCAACCCGCTCACCGCCGATCGCATCGAAGTGCTGCGCGGACCGACCGCGCTGATCTTCGGCCCCTCGGCGATCGGCGGCGTGGTCAACGTGATCGACAGCCGCATCCCGCGCCACATGCCCCAGGAAACGGTCCATTTCGACGGCATCGCCAGCTATGGCAGCGCCGCCGACGAGCGCTCGGCCTCGGGCGCGGCGGACGTGCCGGTGACGAGCAAGATCGTCCTCCACGCGGACGGCAGCTTCACCCAGACCGGCGACCAGCGCACCGGCGGCTATGTCCTGTCGCCCGCGCTCCGCGCCCAGGCGGCGGCGAGCGCCGATCCTGCGATCCAGGACCTGGCCGACCTCAAGGGCAAGGTGCCCAACACCGCCGCCAAGACCTGGGACGTGGCCGGCGGCGCCGCGATCATCGACGGCAACAACAATCTCGGCTTCTCGGTGAGCCATTTCGACACTTTCTACGGCGTGCCGATCCGCTACTCGCTCGATCCGTCGATCGAGGCCGAGCAGGTGCGCCTCCATGCGCAGCAGACCCGCGTCGACATCCGCGGCGAAGTCGATACCGGCGGCGGCATCTTCCGCCAGATCCGCACGCGGCTGGCCGCGGCCGACTACAAGCATTCGGAGATCGCGGAGGACGGCGCCATCGGCACCACCTTCTACAATCAGGGCTATGAAGGCCGGCTCGAGCTGGTCCAGACCGCGCGCGGCGGCTGGGAAGGCATGATCGGCGGCCAGTTCAGCCTGCGCGACATGCATGTGGTCGGCGACGAGAAGTTCCTGCCCAAGAATTCGGCGCAGCAATTCGGCCTGTTCACGCTCCAGTCGCTCGACATGGGCCCGTTCAAGGCCGAGGCGGCGGCGCGCTTCGAGCATAACATCGTCGATGCCCAGGCCGATGCCGATATCGGCAACCCCGCCTATAACCGCACTTTCAACAGCTTCTCCGCCTCGCTCGGCGCCAGCTATGCCGTGGCCCAGGGCATGCGCTTCGGCATCAACGTCTCGCGCGCCGAGCGGGCGCCGACCCCGGAGGAGCTGTTCGCCGACGGCCCGCACGCCGGGACGCAGGCGTTCGAGATCGGCAACCCGAATTTCGGCACCGAGAAGAGCTGGGGCGTCGAGGCGACCTTCAAGGGCTCGGGCGACGGCTTCGCCTTCTCGACCGCGGCCTATTACAACTGGTTCACCGGCTATATCTACGACACGCCGACCGGCGCGACGCGGGACGACCTGCCGGTGTTCCAGTACAATCAGGCAAATGCCCGCTATTACGGCTTCGAGGCCGAGGGCTCGTTCCGCATCGCGACGGTGAAGGACTTCACGATCAACGCCACCGCGCTGGCCGATTATGTCCATGCCGAGATCGTCGGCACCGGCCCGGCACCGCGCATTCCGCCGCTGCGCATCAATGGCGGGATCGAGGCGACCTCGGACCGCTTCACGCTTCGCGGCGAAGTGGAGCATGTGTTCGACCAGACGCGCATCTCCGCCTTCGAGACGCCCACCAACGGCTTCACCTTCGTCAACGCCTCGATCTCGTGGAAGCCCTGGGGCGCTGGCTCGAACACCAGTCTGCAGCTCTCCGCGAACAACATCTTCGACGTCGAGGCCCGCCGGGCCGCGAGCGTGCTGAAGGACTATGCGCCCCTGCCGGGCCGCGACATCCGCGTGACCGCGCGCATCCAGATCTGACGGCGCCCAATCCTCCCTCTCCCTCTCCGGGGGAGGATTGGCTATGGCGGACCCGATGCACCCCGACCCCGAAGCCCCGCCCACTTCCCGCCGCCTGCCCTGGCCGGTCCTTGCCGCTTCGGGCTTCGCGCTGTTCCTCCTCGCGCTGCTCTGGTGCGGGCACGAACTGGTCGAGGGCGACGGCGCGGCAGTGGACCGTGCGATCATGCTGGCAATGCGGGCGGACGGGCATCCGATCGGCCCCGCCTGGCTGCCCTCGGCGGTGCGCGACGTGACCGCGCTGGGCAGCACCACGGTGCTGAGCTTCCTCGTGCTGGTCGGCGCGATCTTCCTCTGGCTCGCCGGCCGGCTGCGCACCGCGCTCCTCCTCGTCGGCGCCACTGCGCTCGGCTCGCTCACCGTGGAGACGATCAAGGCACTCGTCAGCCGTTCGCGGCCCGACCTGGTCGGGCGGCTGATGGAGGAGACCTCCAAGAGCTTCCCCAGCGGCCATGCCGCGCTGAGCGCGATCGTCTACCTCACGCTCGCCACCCTGCTCTTCCCGGTACTGCCCGATCGCCGCATCCGCGCCTTCGTGCTCGCCGTCGCGCTGGTCCTCACCCTGTCGGTGGGAATCAGCCGCGTCTATCTGGGCGTGCACTGGCCGAGCGACGTCGCCGCCGGCTGGGCGTTCGGCGGCGTCTGGGCGATGCTATGGTGGCGGATCGAGCTGGCGCTGCTGGACCGCCGCGGCCCTCAGCCCTGACGCTCGGCCAGCTTGCGCTCCCAGGCGAGTGCGTCCTTGACGATGCCCTCCAGGTCGTCGTGCTTCGGCCGCCAGGGCAGCGCCGCCAGGATCGCGCCATTGTCTGCGATCAGCGCATCGGGATCGCCTGCGCGGCGCCCCTCCAGCCTGCGCTCGATCGTTACATTGGTGACCCGGTCGACCGCATCGAGCACCTGGAGCACCGAGAAGCCGCGGCCATAGCCGGCGTTGAGGATGTGGCTCTCGCCCGGTCGCGCGATCAGCAGGTCGAGCGCATCGACATGCGCGGCGGCCAGGTCGCTGACATGGATATAGTCGCGTACGCCGGTGCCGTCGGGCGTATCGAAATCGGTGCCGAAGACCGAGACATGGCCGCGCTTGCCCGTAGCCGCCTCGACCGCGACCTTGATCAGGTGCGTCGCCCCCGCGGTCGACTGGCCGGAGCGGCCCTGCGGATCGGCGCCCGCGACGTTGAAATAGCGCAGCGCCGCATAGTTGACCGGATGCGCCGCGGCGACGTCGCCCAGCATGATCTCGGTCATCAGCTTGGACATGCCATAGGGGTTGATCGGCCGCTTGGGGCTGTCCTCGCGCACCGGCACGACCTCGGGAATGCCATAGGTCGCGGCGGTGGAGGAGAAGATGAAATGCTTCACCCCCTCGGCCACCGCGCTCTCGATCAGCGCGCGGCTGGCCGCAGTGTTGTTGCGATAATATTTGAGCGGATCCGTCACGCTCTCCGGCACCACCACGGAACCGGCGAAATGCATGATCGCGATCACGCCATGCGCGCGGATCGCGGCACGCACCTTCTCGTCATCGGCAATGTCGGCGACCACCAGCGCGGCACGCGGGTCGACCGCCCAGTCGAAGCCGGTGACGAGGTTGTCGACCACCACGACCTTCCAGCCGGCATCGAGCAGCGCCAGCACGGCATGGCTGCCGATATAGCCTGCCCCACCCGTCACCAGCACCGTGCCTTCGCGCATCTTCGACCTCGTCCCTTTGCTCGGGCCTCGCTCAATCCTATCTTTGCGCCGATAGCAAGGAGTTCACGATGACCATCGAGACCGCAACGCTGGCCGGAGGCTGTTTCTGGTGCACCGAGGCCGTGTTCAACGACGTGATCGGCGTGCAGTCGGTCGAAAGCGGCTATATCGGGGGAACCAGGGAGAACCCGACCTACAAGGAAGTCTGCTCGGGCACGACCGGCCATGCCGAGGCGATCCGGATAGGCTTCGACACCGACCAGATCAGCTATGGCGAGATCCTCGACATCTTCCTGGCGACGCACGACCCGACCCAGCTCAACCGCCAGGGCAACGATATCGGCACCCAGTATCGCTCGGCGATCTTCCCGCATTCGGCCGAACAGGAGCGCGAGGCGCTGGACGCTATCGACCGGGCCCGCCCCGACTGGCCGGAACCGATCGTCACCGCGATCGAGCCGCTCGGCCAATGGTGGCCGGCCGAGGACTATCACCAGGAATATTGGCAGGGCGACGGCCAGCGGAACCCCTATTGCCTGGCCGTGATCCCGCCCAAGCTGCGCAAGCTCCGCAAGAGCTTCGCCGCGCGGAGCAAGGAAGGCGCGACGGCCTGACGCCGCGCCTCCCCTCGCCTCATTCCGCGGGCAGCGCTTCGCCTTCGATCGGCGGGCGCTTGCCCGCATCGGCGCCGAGCGCCTTGTAGACGAAGCCGCCGAGCAGGCCGCCGACGATCGGCGCGATCCAGAACCAGGCGAGCTGCTGCAGCGCGATGCCGCCCTCGAGCAGTGCCGGCCCGGTCGAGCGCGCCGGATTGACCGACGTGTTGGTGACGGGAATCGAGATCAGGTGGATCAGCGTCAGCGCCAGCCCGATCGCGATCGGCGCGAAGCCGGCCGGGGCGCGGCTGTCGGTCGATCCCATGATCACCATCAGGAACATGAAGGTCAGCACGACTTCGATCGCCATGGCCGATTCGAACGAGAAATGGCCGGGCGAATGCGCACCGAAGCCGTTGGAAGCCAGGCCGCCGGCAAAGCCCGGCCCGCCGCTGGCGATATACCAGAGCAGCCCCGCGCCGATCACCGCGCCGATCACTTGCGCGATCACGTAGAGCGGGATGTCCCTGGCCGGGAAGCGGCCGCCGGCCCACAGGCCGAAGGTAACGGCCGGATTGAGGTGGCAGCCCGAGATATGGCCGATCGAATAGGCCATGGTGAGCACGGTGAGGCCGAAGGCGAGGCTGACGCCCGCCAGCCCGATACCGACATCGGGGAACGCAGCGGCAAGCACGGCACTGCCGCATCCGCCGAAGACGAGCCAGAACGTGCCGATCAGTTCGGCGAGCCCGCGTTGCACATTGCTCATGATATTGCCCTCCTGCTGTTTCCGGTCTCTCTCCCAAACCCCCAGACCTGCGCAGATTTGTAAGTCTTCGGCGCCCGGAATGCAAAGCGCGGCGGATCGCAGTTGCGGCACGGCGGCGGCTGTGGTGAGGGAAGGGCGATGACGCTTCCCGATCGCAGCTTCGCCGCCTTCCTGTTCGACATGGACGGAACGCTCGTGAACAGCCTGGCCGTGGTCGACCGGGTGTGGCGCGCCTGGGCGGCCCGGCACGGCATCGCGGCCGATCCGCTGATGGCGGCCCTGCACGGTGTCCGCGCGATCGAGACGATCCGCCGCTTCGCCCCTGCCGGGGTGGATGCCGAAGCGGAGACGGAGGCGCTCACCCAGGCCGAGATCGACGATGTCGACGGCCTGGCGGAGATCGCCGGGGCCGCGGCATTCCTGTCTCTCCTGCCCGCGGATCGCTGGGCATTGGTCACCTCGGCGCCGCGCGCGCTGGCGCTGCGCCGGCTGGCGGCAGCTGGCATGGCGCTGCCGGAAGTGGTGATCACCGCCGAGGACGTGGTGCACGGCAAGCCCGCCCCCGATTGCTTCCTCGCCGCCGCCGAGCGGCTCGGCGTCGCCATCGGCGATTGCCTGGTGTGGGAAGACAGCCTCGCCGGCCTCGCCGCCGCCGACGCGGCCGGTGCCGCGGCGATCGCGATCACCGAGGCGCATCGCGGCGCGCTCGACACCCCGCATCCGATGCGGGCCGACTATCGGGGCCTCGACATCCAGACCGACGCGCGGGGCTGGCTGAGGCTGGTGGATGCAAACCGGCTTCCCCGCCATCTCCCTTCGGAGCCGTCGGCTGGATGCCGGACCTAGTGCGCGGCGCGGCGCAACCGGTCGTTGATCGCCACGCCGATGCCGGATTCGGGGATCGGCGCCACGGCGATGGCCCGCGCGCCGCTCGCATCGGCACGGTGCAGCGCGTCGAACAGGTTGGCGGCGGCTTCGGTGAGGTCGCCGCCGGCGGACAGGGTTTCGGCGCCGGCGATCGCGCCGAAGCCGATCAGATACTCGCCGTCCTTCGCCTCGGCCGCGTTCAGCCGCACCGGCTTGGAGGGGGCATAATGGCTGTCGAGCTGGCCCGGCGCGGTGATCCTGCCGTCCGGCACGGCGATCGCGAGCCCGAGATCCTCGGCGCCGAGCGGGCCCGGGCGCAGGATGCGCTCGCCCATCACGATCGTCGACTCCACCCCTGCCGGGGTCGCGCCGTCGTCGATCACCAACGGGATCCGCCCCGCAAGGCTCCGGACGACATGCTCGGCCCGGGTCGGGCTGATCCCGCCGCTGGCATTGGCCGAAGGCGCGGCCAGCGGCTTGCCGGTTGCCGCCAGCAAGGCCTGCATCGCGCGGTGGCGCGGCACCCGGATCGCAATCGTGTCGAGCCCGGCGGTAACCAGCGACGCGATGCCGGCATCCGGGCGCACGGGCAGCACCAGGGTCAGCGGCCCCGGCCAGAAGCGCATGGCGAGATCGCGCGCGCGATCGTCGAAGACCGCGATCCGCTCGGCGGCGGCAAGGCTCGGCACATGGACGATCAGCGGGTTGAAGCTGGGCCGCCCCTTGGCGGCATAGATGCCCGCCACGGCACGCGAATCGGTGGCGTCGGCGGCAAGCCCATAGACGGTCTCGGTGGGTATGGCGACGCATTCGCCGGCGCGAATCAGCGCCGCCGCCTCGGCGATCGCGGCCATGCCGTAGGGTAAGGTGCGCGGATTTGTCGGGCTCACGCCCCGCGAGCTATACGGCGCGAAACCAGACCACAAGAGAGGCCCCATGTTCACTCCCGCCACCGCCGACCAGCGCTTCGTGCTCGAGACCATCGTCCGCCTGGGCGAGATCAGCGAGGAGGCAGGGGAGATGACCGATGCGGTGCTGGAGGGCGCCGGTGCGTTCGCGGCAGGCGAATGGGCCCCGCTCGAGCGGGAGGGCGACACCATCGGTCCGAAATGGACGCCGGAGGGCGTGAAGATGCCCGCCGGGTTCGCGGATGCGTACAAGGCCTATGTCGAGGGTGGCTGGGGCACGATCGGCTCGCCTGTCGAGCATGGCGGCCAGGGCCTGCCGGTGAGCCTGTCGATCGCGGTGCTGGAGACGTTGGGCACCGCGAACATGGGCTTCGCGCTGGCGCCGATCCTGACGGTCGGCGCGGTCGAGGCGCTGATGCACCATGGCACGCCCGAGCAACAGGCACTCTACCTGCCCCACCTCTCGACCGGCGCCTGGACCGGCACGATGAACCTCACCGAGCCGCAGGCCGGCTCGGACGTCGGCGCGCTCAAGACTCGCGCCGAGCCGGCCGGGAACGGCAAGTGGAAGATCACGGGCACCAAGATCTTCATCTCGTTCGGCGATCACGACATGGCCGAGAACATCGTCCACCTCGTCCTCGCCCGCACGCCGGGCGCGCCGGCCGGCACCAGGGGCATCTCGCTGTTCCTGGTGCCGAAATACCGGCTGCGCGAAGACGGCGCGCCCGGCGAATTCAACGATGTCCGCACCGTCTCGATCGAGCACAAGATGGGACTGCACGCCTCGCCCACCTGCGTGCTGAGCTTCGGCGACCATGACGATTGCATCGGCGAGCTGGTCGGCCCCGAGCTGGGCGGCATCCGGGCGATGTTCACGATGATGAACAATGCCCGGCTCAACGTCGGCCTGCAGGGCGTGCAGGTGGCCGAGCGCGCCACCCAGCGCGCCGTGGCCTATGCCCGCGAGCGCGTGCAGGGCTATCGCGGCGGCGAGCAGGTCGCGATCGTCGAGCATCCCGATGTCCGCCGCATGCTGCTGCGGATGAAGGCGCAGACCCAGGCGGCGCGGGCGCTGGTCTATTACGCCTTCGGCCAGCTCGACCGGGCCCGGGGCGGGGATGCGGCGGCGGCCCAGCGCGTCGAGCTGCTCACGCCGCTCGCCAAGGCGCATGGCACCGATCTCGGCAACGAAGTCGCCAGCCTGGGAGTCCAGGTCCATGGCGGCATGGGCTATATCGAGGAGACGGGCGCCGCCCAGCATTTCCGCGACGCCCGCATCACGCCGATCTATGAAGGCACCAACGGCATCCAGGCCGCCGACCTGGTCGGGCGCAAGCTCGGCATGGACAATGGCGGGACGCTGCTCGGCTTGCTTGGCGAGATGCGCGAGGATGCCGAGGATACCGGCCTGCTCAACCTGATCGACGCGTGCGAGGAAGTCGCCCGCAACCTGCTGGGCAGCGAGATGGATGACCGGTTGGCTGCCAGCTATCCGTTCCTGACGATGCTCTCGACGGCAGTGTGCGGCTGGCTGATGGAAGCGAGCGGCCGCGCCGCCGCGCGCAGCGAGGGCGATCCCGCGTTCCTGAAGATGAAGCAGGCCGCGACACGCTTCTATGTCGCTCAGATCGTGCCGGAGGCGATGGGGCTCAAGCCGGCCGCCATGGCCAGGGCGGAAATGCTCTACGCGATCGATGCCGAGGGCTTCGCCGCGTAGAGCTTCCCCCTTTAGAGCCTGGGAGCATAGCGGAAGCCCGCGGACAACTCGCCGGATTTTGGCGCCGAATTGGCTGGATTTACAATGCAATCCCGAACCAGCGCGCCAATGCCGCCTCGCCGGCGCGCGTCACTTCGAGTGCGCGCGTGCCCTGGCGGGGCCGCACCCAGCTGCGCGCGACGAAATGGCGGTAGAGCGCAGTGGCGGGCGCGCCGGCGAGATGCGGGCGGCGCTCGCTCCAGTCGAGACAGGCGCGGCACGGCGCATCGAGTGCCGCCTCCGCGACGCCGAGCTCGCCGAGCAACGCCACGCCCGCGCCGGTGAGCGCCGCGCCATCATGGCCGAGCACCAGCTGGCCGCGCTCCGCCATGCGCCCGGCGATCGCGACGGCGAGTTCGCCGGCGAGATGGTCGTAGCAGGTCCGCGCGCGGCGAAGGCCCGCGTCGCGCGGCCCGGTGACGGGGAGCGGGCGGCGCGACAGTTCCTCGGCGACGCTCATCACGCTCTCGACCATCTGCGCGACTCCGGACGAGGCGAGGCGGAAATAGCGATGGCGGCCCTGCGCGGCGGGCGCGATCATTCCCGCTTCGGCGAGCCGGGCGAGGTGGCCGCTCGCGGTCTGCGGCGTCACGCCGGCGAAGCGCGCCAGCTCGCCCGCGGTAAGCGCGCGACCATCCATCAGCGCGAACAGCATGTTGGCGCGCGCGGGATCGCCCATCAGCGCCGCGGTCTCGGCAAAGGCGGAAATGCGCTGCATGCCTGCATCATGCCCGTGCGGGCCGGGCAATGCTACGGCGCCGGCCGAAGCATCATGCGCCCCTCGGGCGGCAGAGGAGCGGTGGAGGAGAAATCCGATGCTGACCTGCTTCATCCGCTACGAGATCGAGCCCTTCGGGGCACAGGCCTTTGCCGAATATGCCCGTGCCTGGGGCCAGGCGATCCCGCGCTGCGGCGCCGACCTGATCGGGTATTTCGGCCCCGCCGAAGGCTCCGCGACGACGGCCTATGGCGTCTACGACATCGATTCGCTGGCTGCCTACGAGACCTATCGCGCGCGCCTCCGCGACGATCCGGTCGGCCGCGCCAATTATGATTTCGCCGCGCGCGAAAGGTTCATCCGGCGCGAGGACAGGATTTTCCTCCGCCGCGTCTCCGCACCGCACGCGCCGCTGGTGCGGCCATGATCGCAGTGCTGTTCGAAGCCTGGCCGGCGGAAGGCCAGGGCGATCGCTATCTCGCCATCGCCGCCGCGCTCGGTTCGGAACTGGCGGCGATCGACGGCTTCCTGGGGATCGAGCGGTTCGAGAGCCTTTCCGAACCGGGCAAGCTCCTGTCGCTTTCCTGGTGGCGCGACGAAGCCGCGATCGCCGCCTGGCGCGGCTTCGGCCCGCATCGCGCGGCGCAGGCCGAAGGGCGTGCGGCAATCTTCCGCGACTATCGGATCAGAGTCGCAGCGGTCGTGCGCGGCTATGGCATGCACGACCGCACCGGTCAGTTATAGCGACTGCCGCCCGGATCGGCGCGGAAGCCGTTGTCGCCGCCCGCGCAACGCGCGTCCTCGGGATGCTTCTTGCAGAGCTTGCGCAGTTCCTTGCCCTCGCGCGCTTCCTGCTCGCGCATCTTGCGGCCATAGTTGCGATCGGCCTCGTCCTGGCTGGTCGTCGCCCAATCGGCCGCCTTCGCGCCCGCCTTCACCGGCAGGGTGGCCACATCGACCACGGTCTTGGCGATGCAGCCGCCGCCGAGCAGCGGCAGCATCGCGCAGATCGGAACCAGAAGCTTGCGCATAGAAATCCTCATCCCCCCGCCCGCGGCGCATCCCGCGCCTCGACACCGACATGCGGGAAATCGGTGAAGAAACCGTCCACGCCCAGCCCGATGAAGTACAGGATCTCGTCCTTCAGTCGACCATGGTCGACCGGATTTGCGCCGGAACGGTAGTCGGGCAGGAGGAAGAAGTTCTCCGCCCGGAACGTCCAGGGATGGAGCCTGAGCCCCGCCGCATGCGCATCGGCGACCAGCGTGGTGGCCGGGCCGGAGGCTGGCTGGATCATCGTCAGCTCCGGGCCGATGCCATAGGCATAGGCGGCCACCGCCTTCAGCCCCTCGGGCGTGGCCATCGCCTTGTAGCTGGGCTGCGCGCCGTCCGCCGGGCCGCCGCTCCCCGCCATCAGCTGGATCAGCCGCACCCGTGTCATCGTCTTTAGCTTCTTGAGATTGTCGACTTCGAACGACTGGATAAAGACCGGCGCGTCGGCGCGGTCCCAGCCCGCCGCCTTGAGCTTGTCGACCAGCCGCTGCTCGAGCGGCAGGCCGATCGCGGCGAAATAGGTCGGGTGCTTCGTCTCGGGATAGATGCCGATCGTCCGCCCCGTCTCCTTCGACGCCCGCTTCGCAAGGGCGATCACGTCGTCGAGCGTCGGGATCCCGGCCTGGCCGTCATATTTGGTGTTGCCCGGGCGGAGCTTGGGCAGTCGCTCCTTGGCCCGCAGCGTCTTCAGCTCGGCGAGCGTGAAATCCTCGGTGAACCAGCCGGTGAGCTTCTCGCCGTCGATCGTCTTGGTCGTCCTGCGTGCGGCGAACTCGGGATGGTCCGCCACGTCGGTCGTATCGGCGATATTGTTCTCGTGCCGGGCGACGAGCACGCCGTCCTTGGTCGGCACCAGATCGGGCTCGATGAAATCGGCGCCCTGCTCGATCGCGCGCTGATAGGAAAGCAGCGTGTGCTCGGGGCGCTCGCCCGAGGCGCCGCGATGCGCGATGACGATGACCTTGTCGGCTTTCCCATGCATGGCATGATCCTGCCCCAACGCGGCGCCCGGCACCATCAGCATCAGCGCCGCAATCAGTGATCTCGTCACGAAACTCTCCCTTCGCTACGAAATCGGGCCTAGGCTCCGGATGTGACGGTTGCGAGGCGATATGGCGGATAACGACAGCGTGCTTGCGGCGGCCCGCGCCTGGCAGGGCGCGCGGCTGGCGCTGGCCACCGTCGTCTCGACCTGGGGATCGGCGCCCCGGCCGGCCGGGAGCCATATGCTGGTCCACGAGGACGGCCGGTTCGAAGGCTCGGTCTCGGGCGGCTGCGTGGAGGCCGACATCCTCCAGGCCGCCGCCGAAGTGATCGCCGGCACGCCCGCCATGGTGAAACATTATGGCGTGGCCGATCCGGCCGCCTGGGAAGTGGGCCTGCCCTGCGGCGGCAAGATTTCGGTGCTCGTCCAGCCCGCCTCCGAAATGGGCTTCCCCCCGGCCCTGTTCGACGCGATCGACGCCGCGCGCGGCCGGGGCGAGCCCTTCGATGTCGGCACCGACCTCGCCACCGGTCGCTCGGCGCCCGGCCCAGGCGGGTTCCGCAACCGCTACGATCCGCCGCGCCGGCTGCTGATCGTGGGCGCCGTCCAGATCGCCCAGTCGCTGGCCGGCCTGGCGCGCGAGATCGGCATCCGCACCCATGTCATCGATCCGCGCGGGAGATTTTTGACGCCCGAGCGTTTTCCCGGGGTGATGCTCGACGACCGCTGGCCAGACGAAGCCGTGACGGCGCTCCGCCCCGATCCGGCCACAGCGGTGGTGACGCTCAGCCACGATCCCAAGATCGACGACGCGGCGCTGGTCGCGGCCCTGGGCTTCCCGACCGGCTATGTCGCGGCGCTGGGTTCGCGCAGCAGCCATGCCGCGCGCCGGGAACGGCTGGCCGCCGCCGGGATCGCGCCCGCCGATCTCGATCGCATCCAGGGGCCGGCCGGCCTTGCCATCGGCGCGATCGGCCCCGCCGAGATCGCCCTTTCCATCGCCGCAGCCATGGTGAAGACCTTCCATGATCACCCCTGACCAGACCGCCCTGATCCTGCTGGCCGCCGGCCGCTCCCGCCGCTTCAACGACGGCGACAAGCTTGCCGAGCCGTTCCTCGACAAGCCGCTCGCCTATCATGTGGTGACGGCGCTGGAGCGCATTCCCTTCCAGGCGCGGATCGCCGTCGTGTCCGCCACCACGCTCGATTTCGCCGCCCTGGGCTATGACGTGGTCGAGAACCCGGATCCCGCGCTCGGCCAGGCGCGCTCGCTCGGCTTCGGCGTGGCCCGCGCGCGGGAACTGGGCTGCGAGGCGGTGCTCGTCGCGCTGGCCGACATGCCGCGGGTCACCGCCGCGCATGTCCACCGGCTGATGGATGCCGCCGACGGCCCGGCGACCATCGTCGCCTCTTCGGACGGCGTGCAGCCCATGCCGCCGGCCCTGTTCGGCAAGGACATGTTCCCCATGCTGATGCAGCTGGAGGGCGATCACGGCGCGCGCGACCTGATCCGGCGGGGTCACCACGTCATCGCCCCGCCTGCCGAGCTGGTCGATATCGACACGCAGGAAGACCTGCGCGCCCTGCGCGAGCGCTACGGCCTGCGTACCGACGGCCAGCCTGAGCAGCCGCCCGCGCGCGTCACTCGTGACGAAGCGCGTCGATCGGATTGAGGCTGGCCGCGCGGCGCGCCGGGAAATAGCCGAACACCACGCCGATGATCGCCGAGATCGCGAAGGCGATCACGTTGATCTGCACGTCGAACAGGAAGGGCAGCGAGCCCAGCCACGACATCAGCGCGACGGCGAACTGCGCGATCAGCAGGCCGATGACGCCGCCCAGCATCGACAGCACCACCGCCTCGACCAGGAACTGCAGCAGCACTTCGCTCGCCACTGCGCCGATGGCCAGGCGGATGCCGATCTCGCGCGTCCGCTCGGTCACCGACACCAGCATGATGTTCATGATGCCGATGCCGCCGACGATGAGGCTGATCATCGCCACCGCGGCGACGATCTGGGTGAGCAGCGTGGTGGTGCCGGTCAATGCCTGGCTGATCTGGGCGGTGTCGAAGATGTTGAAGTCGACATCCTTGCCGCCGGTGATGTTGCGACGTTCGCGCAGCAGGTCGGTGATCGACGACTGGACCTGGGCGCTGTCGTAATCGGGATCGGTGCCGACCAGCATCAGGCGCACGTCGGGATTGCCGGTGAAGCGGCGCTGCACCTGCTTGATCGGCATGATGATCACATCGTCCTGGTCGCCGCCGAACCCGGCCTGGCCGCGGGTCTGGAGCACGCCGATCACGTCGCACGAGATGCCGTTGACCCGGATCCGGCCGCCCACCGCGCTGCCGCCGCGGAACAGGTTGGTCCGGATCGTCGTGCCGATGATGCACACCGCCTTGCCCGCCTGCTCCTCCGGCCATGTCCAGTAGCGGCCCTCGACCAGCGGCCAGGGCTGGACCTGGAAATAGGCGTTGGTGGTGCCGTTGACCGTCGTCGACCAGTTGGCGCCGTTGTAGATCACCGTCGCGGTGGTCTGTGCCTGGGGCGCGACCGCGGTGACGCCGGCGACCTGGTCGCGGATCGCGGTGACGTCGTCCGCCTTGAAATCGGGCGGGCGCGGGCCGCCGCCGCCGCGGCCGAAGCCCTGGCCCGGACGGATCTGGAGGATGTTGGTGCCGAGCGCCGAGATCTGCTGCTGCACCGCCGCCGTGGTCGCCTTGCCGAGCGTCACCATGGTGACGACCGCGGCGACGCCGATGATGATGCCGAGCGTGGTCAGGAACGAGCGCAGCTTGTGGCGCAGGATCGACCGGATCGCGAGGATGAAGGTGGTGCCGAACATCAGTGCCCCACCGCCTCGCCCTGGCGATGCTTGTCCTCGATCCGCTCGACCAGCCCGTCCTTGAAATGCACGATGGTATGCGCGAACGCTGCCATGTCGGGCTCGTGCGTGACCATCAGCACGGTGATGCCGCTCGTCTTGTTGAGATCGGTGAGCAGTTCCATGATCTCCACCGAACGCTCCGAATCGAGGTTGCCGGTAGGCTCGTCGGCGAGCAGCACGTCGGGACTGGTGACGATCGCCCTGGCGATGGCGACGCGCTGCTGCTGGCCGCCCGATAGCTCGGCGGGGGTATGATCCCACCACTGCTTGAGCCCGACCTTGTCGAGCGCCGCCATCGCCGTTTCGCGACGCAGCTGCTTTGAATCGCCGCGATAGAGCAGCGGCAGCTCGACATTCTCGAGCGCGCTGGTGCGGGCGAGCAGGTTGAAGCCCTGGAAGACGAAGCCGAGATATTTGCGCCGCAGCAACGCGCGCTGGTCCCGTTCCAGCTTCTCGACATGCACGCCCTTGAACAGGAACTCGCCGCTGGAAGGCACGTCGAGGCAGCCCAGGATGTTCATCGTCGTCGACTTGCCCGAGCCCGATGGCCCCATCACCGCGACGAAGTCGCCGGCCTGGATGTCGAGGTCGATGCCTTTCAGCGCCTGGAACTGCGTCGCCCCCTCGCCATAGCTCTTGGTGACGCCGCGCAGGCGGATCAGCGGTGCCTCACTGTCCGCCACGCTGGCCTCCGGCACCGCCGCCGCCCTGGCGCCGCTGCCCGCCGGAGCGGCGCTGGCCCGAGCTGCCATCGGCGAGCTGGCCGGTGATGACCTTGTCGCCCGGTTTCAGATTGCCGCCGGTGATCTCGGTCACGGTGCCGTCGGTGCTGCCGGTCGTGACCGGCACCTCCTGCGGCTTGCCGTCGGCGCCGAGGATATAGACGTTCCGCTCGCCGGCACGGTCGCCGGTCGCCGTCTTCTGCTGCTGCCCGCCGCCGCCGCGCCGCGGGCGGCTGGGGACCAGCGCGCCGGCGATGCCGCCCTTCGCGCTGCCGCCACTCGCGCCCTGGGCAGTGGCGGCCGGCGTGAAGCGCAGCGCCGCATTGGGCACGAGCAGCACGTTCTGGCGCGACATCGTCACGATGTCGGCCGTCGCGGTCATGCCTGGGCGCAGCTGCTCGTTCGCATTCGAGACCGAGAGATCGGCGGCATAGGACACGACCTGGTTGGCGGTCGTGCTCGTGGACGAGGTCGAGGAGCTCGCATCCTGCACCGACAGGTTGGAACCGACCTCGACGCGGGTGATCTTCGCCGGGAAGGTCTTGCCCGGGAAGGCGTCGACGGTGAAGGTCGCGTCCTGCCCCTCGCGCACCTGGCCTACATCGGCCTCGTCGATCGCCACTTCCAGCTTCATCTGCGACAGGTCCTGCGCGATCACGAACAGCGTCGGCGTGTTGAACGAGGCGGCGACGGTCTGGCCGGGGTCGACCTGGCGCGCCAGGATGACGCCGGTCACCGGCGAGCGGATGATCGCCCGCGTGCGCTGCGTCTGGGCCGAGGACAGCTGGGCGCGCGCCGACGTCACATTGGCGTTGGCCGCATTGAGATTGGCCAGCGCGCGATTGCGATCGCCGAGCGCGCCGTCCATCTCCGTCTTCGCCGGCACCTTGCCGCCCGAGAGCCGGCTGACTTCCTGGAAGCGCGCCAGCGTGGCGTTGTTCTGCTCCAGCGTCGCCCGCGCCTGGCCTACTGCGGCGACGTTCGCCGCGAGCGTCGCCTCGGCCTGCCTGACCTGATCGTCGAACTGCGACGGATCGATCAGCGCCAGCGGCTGGCCGGCGGTGACCCGGTCGTTGACGTCGGCCAGCACCTTCACGACCTGCCCCGACAGTTGCGAGCCCACGGTCACCTGGTTGGTCGGCGCCAGCTTGCCGGTGGCGGAGACGGTGACGGTCAGGTTGCCCCGCGCGACATCGTCGGTGGCGTATTTGACTTCGTTGCTGCTGCCGAAGAAGTGCCAAAGCAGCAGCGCCGCCAGCAGGACGCCGATGCCGATCACGCCCCATTTGAGCCAGCGCCGCCACCAGGGGCGCGGGGGCGTGCCCAGAAAGGCGTCGAGATTCTGGTTGGGATCAGTTGCCATTCGCAGTGCCGCCTGTGGTGGGAACGGTGGGGGTGACGCTCGGATCCCAGCCGCCGCCCAGCGCCTGGTAGAGCTGGATCAGCGCCGTCGCCGCGTCCGAGCGCGCCGAGACGACGCCGTTGCGCGCCGAGATCAGCGCGGACTCGGCCTGGTTGAGCGTAGTGAAATCGGTGAGGCCCGAGCGATATTGCATGCGCGCCAGCAGCGCCTGGTTGCTCGACGCTTCCAGCGCGACCGCGAATTCCTGCTGGCGGCGCTGCGCCGTCTGCAGCGCGACGATCGCGTTCTCGACATCCTCGAGGCCGGTCAGCACGGTCGACTTGTAGGCGAGGAACGCACCGTCCGCGGCGGCTTCGGCCGAACGGACCTGGCTGGCGCGGCGGCCGCCGTCGAAGAGCGTCTGCGCGATGTTGGCGAAGAGGCGGCCGGTGATCACGTCGAAGATCGAGGCGAGCGCGGTGCTGCCCGCATCGATGCTGCCGCCGATCGACAGCTGGGGATAGAGCTGCGCGGCGGCGACGCCGATGTTCGCGGTGGCGGCGGCGAGGTTGCGCTCGGCGGCCCGCACGTCCGGCCGCTGGCGCAGCGTGTCGGCGGGAATGCCGGCGGCAACGCTCGCGGGGCCGGCGGGGATCGGCTTCACCGCTTCCATCTCGGCCTTGAGCGCACCCGGCGCCTGGCCGGTCAGCACGCCCAGGCGCGCGACATAGCCGTTATAGCTGGCCTCGAGCGTCGGGATCGATGCGGCCAGCTGCGCCCGGCTCGCCCGCGCCTGCTCCTGGTCGAGCGAGGAGACGAGGCCCGCCTGCAACCGCCAGCCGGCGATCTGGAGATTTTCGTCCGCGATCCCCAGGCTGTCGCGCGCATTGGCGATCTGCGCCTGCACCACCCGCGCAAGCACATAGTTGCGCGCCGTTTCGGCCTCAGCGGAGATCAGCACCGTCGCAAGATCATAGCCGCTCGCCGCATAGGATGCCCGCGCGCCTTCCACGCCGCGGCGCACCCCGCCGAACAGATCGACCTGATAGTTCGCATCGGCGCCGAGCGAGAAGCTGGTCGCGCCGCCCTGCGAGAAGCTCGTCACCGTACCGTCGGGCAGGGTCGTGGTGCTGGAGCCGCCGCGCAGCGGCTCGCTGCGCGACACGCCGCCGGAGACGCTGAGGCTCGGAACCAGGTTCGCGCGCTGCTGCACCAGCGACTCCCGCGCCTGGCGGAGCCGGGCCACGGCCTGGGCCACGTCGAGATTCGCCGCCTGGGCACGCTGTACCAGGCTGGCCAGCATCGGATCGTCGAACCGGGTCCACCATTGGCTCAGGTCTTCCCGGGCCTTCTGCCCGGCGGAGACGGACCAGCCGTCCGGCACGCCCAGCTCGGATGCGGGGCGCGGATGATAGTCCGGGCCCACCGCGCAGGCGGATAGCGACAAGGCGAGCAGGATGCTCGGGGTCAGCGGACGATTGGCCATGGCACTCTAGATGTTTCCAAAGCCGTTTCGGTTCCAGAAGAATATTGTCGCAGTCTGTCGCCGGCCATGCCGGATCATGCGCGGAAACATATTCTGCGCTTGGCGTGGCGCGCGGGCTTGGGCAGAGAGGCCCCAACGAAGCGAGGAGCCCGTAGCGATGAGCGATACCATCAGCGTCCACCCCGTACCGGAAAGCTGGGCGCGCAGCGCCCGGGTGGATGCTGAAGGCTATGAGAAGCTCTACGGCATGAGCCTGGCCGATCCGGGCAGCTTCTGGCTCGAGCAGTCGCGCCGGCTGGATTGGGTGAAGCGCCCGGAGATCGCGGGGGACTGGTCGTTCGAAGAGGCGGACTTTCGGATCAACTGGTTCGCGGACGGCAAGCTGAACGTTTCGACCAACTGCGTCGACCGGCATCTCGCGAAGCGGGGCGACGCGGTCGCGATCCTCTGGGAGCCGGACGCGCCGGACGAGGCGCCCCGGCGCTACACCTATCGCCAGCTCCATGCCGAGGTTTGCCGCTTCGCCAACGTGCTGAAGGCGCAGGGCGTCCGCAAGGGCGACCGCGTCACCATCTACATGCCGATGATTCCCGAAGCGGCCTTCGCGCTGCTGGCCTGCGCGCGGATCGGCGCGATCCACTCGGTGGTGTTCGGCGGTTTTTCCCCGGAATCGCTGGCGGGCCGCATCACCGATTGCGATTCCGCGGTGGTGATCACCGCCGACGAGGGCCGGCGCGGCGGCAAGAAGGTGCCGCTCAAGACCAATGTCGACGCGGCCGCCCAGCACGTCCGCTGCCTCGAGAAGGTGATCGTGGTGAAGGCCACCGGCGGCGACGTGCCGATGCAGGAAGGCCGCGACATCTGGTATCACGCGGCCGCCGCGGACGTTCCCGCCGACTGCCCGGCCGAACCGATGGGCGCCGAGGACCCGCTGTTCATCCTCTACACCTCGGGCTCGACCGGCAAGCCCAAGGGCGTGCTCCACTCCTCGGGCGGCTATCTGCTCTGGGCCAGCCTGACCCACGAGCTGGTCTTCGACTATCGCCCCGGCCAGGTCTATTGGTGCGCGGCGGACATCGGCTGGGTCACCGGGCACAGCTATATCGTCTATGGTCCGCTGGCGAACGGCGGCACCACGCTGATGTTCGAAGGCGTGCCCAACTGGCCCGATGCCAGCCGCATCTGGCAGGTGGTCGACCGCCACAAGGTCGAGATCCTCTATACCGCCCCTACCGCCTTGCGCGCGCTGATGCGCGAAGGCGACCAATATGTCGCCAGCACCTCGCGCCAGTCGCTCAAGCTGCTCGGCACGGTGGGCGAGCCGATCAATCCCGAGGCGTGGCGCTGGTATTACGACGTGGTCGGCGAGGGCCGCTGCCCGATCGTCGACACCTGGTGGCAGACCGAGACCGGCGGCCACATGATCACCCCGCTGCCCGGCGCTACGCCGCTCAAGCCCGGCTCCGCCACCCGGCCCTTCCCCGGCGTCGACCCGCAGATCGTCGACGGCGAGGGCAAGGTTCTCCACGGCGCGACCGAGGGGAACCTCGTCATCGCGCGCAGCTGGCCGGGGCAGATGCGCACCGTCTGGGGCGATCATGCCCGCTTCTTCCAGACCTATTTCACTACCTATCGCGGCAAGTATTTCACCGGCGACGGCTGCCGGCGCGACGAGGACGGCTATTACTGGATCACCGGCCGCGTCGACGATGTGATCAACGTCTCGGGCCACCGCATGGGCACCGCCGAAGTGGAGAGCGCGCTGGTGCTCCACCCCAAGGTGGCGGAGGCCGCGGTGGTCGGCATGCCGCACGACATCAAGGGCCAGGGCATCTATGCCTATGTCACGCTCAACGCGAACTGCACCGCCGACGAGGCACTGCGCGCCGAGCTGACCAGATGGGTGCGTACCGAGATCGGCCCGATCGCCACGCCCGACGCGCTCCAGTTCGCCCCCGGCCTGCCCAAGACGCGCTCCGGCAAGATCATGCGCCGCATCCTGCGCAAGATCGCCGAGGGCGACGTCTCGTCGCTGGGCGACACTTCGACGCTCGCCGACCCGTCGGTGGTCGACGACCTGGTGAAGAACCGGGTGGGATGAGCGAGGACCGCATCCGGATCGTCGAGGGGGACATCACCCGCCTCGACGTGGATGCGATCGTCAACGCGGCGAAGAACTCGCTGCTCGGCGGCGGCGGCGTGGACGGCGCGATCCACCGCGCCGCCGGCCCGGAACTGCTCGCCGAGTGCCGCACGCTGGGGGGCTGCGCGACCGGCGATGCCAAGCTCACCAGAGGCTATCGCCTGCCCGCCGGGCATGTGATCCACACCGTCGGCCCGGTCTGGCATGGCGGCGGGCATGGCGAGCCCGAACTGCTTGCCAGCTGCTATCGCCGCTGCTTCGAGATCGCCCGCGCCCATGGCTTCCGCACGCTCGCCTTCCCGGCGATCAGCTGCGGCGTCTATGGCTATCCGATCGCGGCGGCGACGGGGATCGCGGTGGCCGAGGCGCGCAGGGCGCTGGCCGGGGATCCCGAGCTCCAGCTGATCTTCGCGACCTTCGGGGCCGAGGTCACTGCCGCCTATCGCCGCGAATTATAGCCTGAAACCCGTTGCGAGTGTAACTACCCGGCGTTACATCCGGCTAACACAGTCTTTCGGGGGAATCCTCAAAATGAAGATCAGCAACATGGTGCGTCTCGCCGCCGGCGTGGCACTGCTCGCCGTCTCGCCGGCAATGGCGCAGACCGCCAAGCCGAAATATGGCAGCTTCGGCGTCGACCTCTCCGCGCAGAAGCCGGGCGTGAAGCCGGGCGACGATTTCTGGGCCTTCGCGAACGGCGGCTGGAACGACCGCGTCGAGATCGCCGCCGACCGCGCCTCGGCCGGCTTCGGCACGCTGCTCTCGATCGAGGCCGAGGCGAACGTCCGCGCGATCCTCGACGACATGGCGAAGAATCCCACCGCCTATGGCGCCTCGGGCAAGCGGGTCGGCGACTTCTATGCCAGCTGGATGGATGAGGCCGGCATCGAGAAGCTCGGCACCGCGCCGCTCAAGCCCTATCTCGCCAAGATCAACGGCGTGAACAATCTCGACGCGCTGCAGGTGCTGTTCGCCACCGTCGGCTATGCCTCGCCGGTCGAGCTGGGGATCATCCCCGACCTCGCCGATCCCACCCATTATACCGCGGTTACCGGCCAGGGCGGCCTGGGCATGCCGCGCGACTATTACCTGCTCGAAGGCGCCAAGTACGACGCGTTCCGCACGGCCTATCGCGCCTATGTCCAGAAGATCCAGGAGCTGGCGGGCATCCCCGGCGCCGCCGCCAAGGCCGATGCGATCGTCGCGCTCGAGACCGCGATGGCCAAGGTCCAGTGGTCGCCGGCCGAAAGCCGCGACATCGCCAAGCTCAACGACCCGCAGACGCTGGCCGGCCTGAAGGCCAAGGCGCCGGACTTCAACTGGGCGCTGATGCTCAAGACCGCCGGTCTCGAGAGCTCGCCCAAGGTGCTGATGACGCAGAACACCGCCGTCACCGCGCTCGGCAAGCTGATGGTCGCCACGCCGCTCCAGGCCTGGAAGGACTATCTCGCCTATCGCTTCGTCAGCGACCATGCGCAGTTCCTGCCCAAGGCCTTCGACGACACCCGCTTCGCCTTTTATTCGCAGACGCTGTCGGGCGTGAAGGTGCAGCGCGAGCGCTGGAAGCGCGGCGTGCAGCTGGTCAACGGCGCGCTCGGCGAGGCGGTCGGCGCGATCTACGTCTCGAAATATTATCCGCCCGCGGCCGAGAAGCAGATGGCCGAGCTGATCGAGAATCTGCGCGGCTCCTACAAGGAGCGCATCGCCGCCTCGACCTGGATGGACGAGGCCACCAAGCAGAAGGCGCTCGCCAAGCTTGCCGCCTTCGAACCGCGCATCGGCCACCCCGACAAATATATCGACTATTCGTCGTTCAAGGTCGTCCGCGGCGACCTGCTCGGCAATGCGATGCGTTCGGGCGAGTTCCAGCACGAGCTCGAACTGTCGCGCTTCGGCAAGCCGGTCGACCGCACCCTGTGGGACATGACCCCGCAGACGGTGAACGCCTATTACAACCCGCTCTCCAACCAGATCACGTTCCCGGCCGCGATCCTGCAGCCGCCCTTCTTCGATCCCAATGCCGATCCGGCGGTGAATTATGGCGCGATCGGCGCGATCATCGGCCATGAGATGGGCCATGGCTTCGACGACCAGGGCAGCCAGTTCGGCCCGACCGGCAAGTTCGAGAACTGGTGGACCGACGGCGCCAAAAAGGCGTTCGGCGAGCGCACCGCAGCACTCGTGGCTCAGTATGACGGCTATGAGGCCATTCCCGGCACCAAGGTGCAGGGCAAGCTGACGCTCGGCGAGAATATCGGCGACCTGGGCGGCGTCGAGGCGGCATATGGCGCCTTCCAGAAATACCAGGCCGAGCATGGCAAGGCGCCGGTGATCGGCGGGTTGACCGGCGACCAGCGCTTCTTCCTGGCCTATGCCCAGGCCTGGCAGACCAAGCTGCGCGAGGACACCGCCCGCCAGCTGGCACTGACCGACCCGCATTCGCCGGCCGTGTTCCGCGTCAACGGCATCGTCCGCAACGTCGACGCCTGGTACAAGGCGTTCAACATCCAGCCGGGCGACAAACTCTACCTCGCGCCCGAGCAGCGCGTGCATATCTGGTAAGCCCCCAAGGCTTCGCCCAATGCAGCGGCCCGGCAGCGATGCCGGGCCGTTTGCGTTCCTGCACGCGCCTTCCCGGCCCGGCGGCGATCGGGCCAAATCCTGCATTGCAACCGCATGCCCGGGCGCGGCAAAGGGGCGCATGACTCCACGCGAACTCATCGATACCGCGATCGTCCCCGGCGGGGGCGAGGCGCTGCGGCTGTTCCGCCGCGGGCGCGACTTCATGATCGTGCTCGATCGCAACGAGCTGATGTCGAGCCGGATGAGCGGTTCGGAGGAAGCGCTGGCGGTGATGAGCTGCGAGCGGCTCGACAACCCGGCGCCGCATCTGCTGATCGGTGGCTATGGCATGGGCTTCACCCTGCGCGCGGCGCAGGCGGCGCTGGGCCCGGACGCCAGGCTGACCGTCGCCGAGCTGGTACCGGAGATCATCGCATGGGCGAAGGGGCCGATGGCCGAGCTGGCCGCCGGCTGCCTCGACGATCCCCGCGTCGACGTGGTGCTCGACGATGTCGCCGCGGTGATCGGCCGGGCGCGCGCGACCTATGACGCGATCCTGCTCGATGTCGACAACGGCCCCGACGGGCTCACCCGCGACGCCAACGACCGGCTCTATTCGCCGCGCGGGCTGCAGAAGCAATGGGAGGCGCTCAAGCCGGGCGGCGTGCTCGCCGTCTGGTCCGCCGCGCCCGACAACGCCTTTGCCCGGCGGCTGAAGGATACCGGCTTCCAGGTGGAGGAAGTCGCGGTGCGCGCACGCAGCAACGGCAAGGGCCCGCGGCACGTGATCTGGTTCGGGCGGAAGCGATAGGCACGCGGCTTCGCTACGCCCGCGTCACGATTGCAAATCCCGCAATCCAATCCCCAACCCATTGCAGTTGCGGAAAGCGCAACCCTGAACCATCTGAGCATGCTGCATTGCAGCAAAGCAATGCTCGCATGAGGGTTTCACGATGTTCTCGCTTATCTCGCTCTTCCTTGCCGCGCGTCGCGAAGTCACGCTGCCGGTCGCCGTTCAGGCGCCGCGCGTCGCCGCCGACGAGCAGGCCGAGCTGCGCCTCGCCGCCTGAACGGGCGGCACCGCAGACGCAAAAAGGGGGAGCGTCGCCGCTCCCCCTTTCCGTTTGCGCGGAAGGCGCGGCGCCTATTTCACGCCGTGCATCCAGTATTTCAGCGGCCAGCTCAGCAGCAGGAGCAGCACGCCGAGGATGATCGCCGCGATCGAAATGGTGGTGAACACGTCGACATAGACGAGCAGGCTGGTCTTGAGGTTGGTCACCTGGCCACCCACCGTTTCGACGCTGGCGAACTGCGCGACGACGCCGGCGACATATTGCGCCACCGAGATCGACAGGAACCACACGCCCATCATCAACCCGACCACGCGCGCGATCGACAGCTTGGTGATCATCGACAGGCCCACCGGCGAGATGCACAGCTCGGCGAAGGAGTGGATGAAATAGAGGCCGGCGAGCCACCAGATGCCCACCTGGAAATTGGCATCGGCATATTGCGCGCCCCAGACGAGCAGCAGGAAGCCCGCCGCAACGCCGATCAGCGCGATGCCGAACTTCACCGGGATCGACGGCTCCAGCCCGCGCTTGGCCAGCGCGGTCCACAGCAGCGACATGAACGGCGCGAGCAGCACGATGAAGGCAGCGTTGAAGAACTGGGTCTGGCCCGCGGTGATGGTGAACAGCCCGAACACGGAGAGATCGGTGTTGCGGTCCGCGAACAGGGTAAGCGACGAGCCCGCCTGCTCGAACAGCGTCCAGAACACGACGTTGAAGACGATCAGCACCATCGCCGCCAGCATCATCTGGAACTCGGTCCTGCTGCCCGCGAAGAACGACCAGATCAGGATCGCCGGCACGCCGATCAGGAACGAGCCGAACAGCAGCTTGCCCATCAGCGGCAGCGAAACGACATAGCCGATAAAGCCCGAGCCCGCGGCGGGCGCGGTGGAATGCATCAGGTTGACGTAGAGCAGATAGAAGAGCGGCACGACGCAGAGGGCGACCGCATAGATGATCCATTGCTGCGAATTCACGCCGGGCTTGGCCGGCGGTTCGCCATAGCCGTCGAGCTTGCCGCCGTTGAACTGGATCAGCGACCACGAGATCATCATGCCGATCGCGGCGAGGCCGAAGCCCCAGCTCCAGCCATAGGCCACCGCGAGCCAGGGGCAGAGGATCTGCGAGAAGAGCGAGCCGGTGTTGATGCCCATGTAGAAGATGGTGAAGCCGCTGTCGCGTCGTCGGTCACCCTGCTCGTAGAGCTCGCCGACCATGGTGGAGATGTTCGGCTTGAAGAAGCCGTTGCCGACCGAGACCATCGACAGCGCGATCAGCATCACCATCACGTAGAAGGCATTGCGATCCGCGCCGGACTCGAACTTGCCCTTCTCGACCTTGCGCGCGACCGCACCGGCGTCGAGCAGGTCGACGCTGCCGTCGTCATTGCCCTTGATCTCGAGCTTCTTCGCGCCGTCGACGACGTAGCGGACTTCCTTGCCCTCGGCCGACTTGCCGATCGAGACTTCGTAGCGCTGGCCGTCGATCGTCGCATGGGGCTTGGCAGTGGGGCCGCCGAAGCAGAGGATCAGATAGCCCAGCGACATGACGATCGCGCCGAATTTCACCGCGCGCTTCGAACCCAGATACTGATCGGCCAGATAGCCGCCGATCAGCGGCGTGAGATAGACGAGGGCGGTATAGCCGCCATAGAGGCCGGTCGCCTCGCGATCGCCGAACATGAAATGCTGCGTGAGATAGAGCGTCAGCAGCGCGCGCATGCCGTAATAGCCGAAGCGCTCCCACATCTCGGTGGTGAACATGCGCGCCAGCTGGCGGGGATGCCCGAACCACGTCTTCTCCGCGGCGGGATTGACGTGGGTGATGTCCGGCTCTGCCGGACTATCGGCGGTTGGAGTGTCGACCATGCGGTTTATTGCCCTTTGATATCGGTTCCGGGCTCGGGGCCCGGCGCATGGGCGGCCAAACTAGACGGAATGAAGCCGCTGTAAAGCATGGGCGGGCGCGACATCGCCGCACCGGCGCCCGCCGCGCCTATCCTGCGGATCTCGGGTCCGCGCTCATTGGAGCAAGATGTTCGTGCCGGGCCGGAGGATCTGCTGAAGCACGGTGCGCGTCTTCGGGCCGTGATAGGTGAAGGGAAACGACGTGGCGCCGACCGTCGTCTGTATCTGGAACAGGATGCCCGAGGCGATGAAGCTCGAACAGGGACGGGGCAGCGCGGTGGCGATGCTGAGCGTCCCGCTCGTCCCCTGGCCCCAGCTGACGCTGCGCACCATGTTCATGACGGCGCCCAGCGCATGGGCCTGCGCTCCCTCCGGATGCCCATGGCCGTCGCCATGCATATCCTTCGAGGTTTCTTGTTGAGACATGACCGCGAGACTCCCGGACAGGTTCGTACCGGCGGCGATCTGAGCACCTTCATCGTTGCGCAGTCGAATCCTTTCTGGTCCGCGACGGTGGCGTTTGCGCGCGCGCCTTCCACTCCCTAGATGCCCGGCCATGGTCCTGAACGATAGCTCCAGCCTGCTCGCCCATCTCCGCACCCGCCGCTCGGGCAAGCCCCGCGACATGGCCGGGCCCGGGCCCAGCCCGGAGCAGCTCGACACGATGATCGAGATCGCCGCCCGCACGCCCGATCACGGCAAGCTCTTCCCCTGGCGCTTCGTGATCGTGCCCGAGACGGCGCGGGCCGCGCTGGGCGAGAAGCTCGTCGCGATATTGCGCAGCGAGAAGGCGGACTGCACCGCACGCGACGAGGAGGCGGCGATCCAGTTCGCCGCTCAGGCGCCGGCGCTGGTGGTGGTGCTCTCCGCGCCCGTGGTGCCGCACAAGATTCCGGCATGGGAACAGGAGCTCTCCGCCGGCGCGGCCTGCATGAACCTGCTCCATGCCGCGCATGCCCTGGGCTTCGCCGGCGGCTGGCTGACCGGCTGGGCCGCCTATTCGGATGCCGTGCGCGACCTGTTCGGCGAAGCGCCGCAGAAGGTCGCGGGATTCGTCTTCATCGGCACCCCTGCCGCGCCGCTGGAGGAGCGCCCCCGGCCGTCACTGTCCGAAATCGCACATAAGTGGAATCCGGGGTATGGACCCGCTGCCTGATTGGTGTATTATGGCAGCATGACAGCGCTAGAGCACGAGGACAGCCCGGTCTACCTCAAGCTGCGCGCCAGCATCGCCGCGGCGATCCTGCGCGGGCAATACCGGGCAGGGGATCAGCTTCCGTCGGTGCGCGCGCTGGCGGCCGAGCACGGCGCCAATCCGCTCACGGTGGCCAAGGCCTATCAGAGCTTCCAGGACGACGGCTATGTCGAGGTCCGGCGCGGCGTCGGCATGTTCGTGCTGCCGGGCGCGGTGGAGAAGCTGCGCATCGCCGAGCGCGAGCGCTTCCTCACCGGCTATTGGCCGCGGGTGAAGGAGCATATCGCGCTCCTCGGCCTCGACGCCCGGGAATTGTTCGACCGCGAAACCGTCTGAACCGGACGATGGCCCGCTGGCCCGGCGCGCGCGCGCTGCCGTTCATCGCCGCGCTTTCCTGGCTCTGTCTGGGCGCGCACGAGCTGGCGCATCACCTGACCGGCCGCATCGTCTGCGGCGCCTGGGGCGGCATGACGCTGGCCACCTTCACCTTGCCCGAGACATGCCCGGATTCGGCCGCCTGGATCGCGGCGCTGGCCGGACCGGCGCTGAGCTGGCTGCTGATCTACGCCGGCGTCGCGCTGCGCGGGCAGCTGGGCCTGTTCCTGATCTTCGCCAACCTGCCGCTCGCGCGCATCGTCACCGTGGCGACGGGCGGCGGCGACGAGCGGATCATCGGCAAGGCGCTGTTCGGCGAAGCCCTCGCCTTTCCCGCGATGGTGGCGATCACGATGGCGCTCGCGCTGCCGCCGCTGATCCTCGCCTGGGGCCGCTTGCCCCGGCGGCACCGACTGGCGGGCTTCGCGGCGCTCCTGGTGCTGCCGCTGCTGTGGGACCTGCTCTTCAAGCGCATGGCGATGGGCGCGCTGCTGCCCGCCGACCCGGTGTGGAACGGCGTGCCGGCCGTGATCCTCGCCAGCCATCTCGTCGCGGCGGTGCTCCTGATCCTCACCTGGCCGCGCACCGCGACGGAGCGATTTCCATGCTGATCATCACCGGCACCTTCCGCCTGCCGCCCGCCAATCTCGACAAGGCGCGGCCGGTGATGGCGGCGATGGTCGCGGCGAGCCGTGCGGAGCCCGGCTGCCTGCGCTACAGCTATGGCGAAGACGTGCTCGATCCCGGGCTGATCCATGTGACCGAGCATTGGGCGGACCAGGCCTCGCTGGCGGCACATGGAGCGAGCCCGCACATCCGGGAATGGCGCGCGACCTGGCCGGGGCTAGGCATCGGCGCGCGCGACCTGACGCTGTTCGAGGCAGGTGCCGGCCGGCCGATCTAGGCCCAGCCTCCCAATATCTCCGCCACGGCGCGAAGCACCTGCGGCTTCATCTGGACGAACAGATGGCTGCTGCGCACCTCGAGCGCACGGCACGCCGCGTCGTTGCCTTCGCGGCAGATCAGCCCGTTCACGAAGCCGTCGCTGCGGCTCCAGATCGCGGCGCTCGGCATGGGCAGCGGGCGCGCGGCCTCGGCCAGCCGCTCCACCACTGCCGGATCGGCGATCTTCTCGCCGGTGAGCAGTTGGAAAGGGCGCCAGACATTGGTGGCGCTGGGCGGTCCGGCAAAGGGCGAGCTGATGGTGAGCACCGCGCGCACCAGATCGGGGCGGCGATGCGCGACGATGCGGCTCATCACGCCGCCGAGCGAGACGCCGATCAGCGTGACCTTCCCGCCGGTCTCGCGCTGGATCTCCTCGACTCGGGCGATCAGCTTCTCGCACTCCGGCCCGACGGTGCGCACGCCGAAATTGCGGCCCAGCCGCCAGGGATAGGGACGATAGCCGAGCCGGCCCAGCATGGCGCGCAGCACGAAGTTGGAGCGATCGGTGTTGCACAGGCCCGGCGACACCAGCACCGGCCGGCCGTCGCCCCGGGCGAGCCCGGCGAGGCGGAAACGGGCGAGTTCGGCCAGAGTCATCGCGGCACGGGCCGGTTCGAGCGCAAGGGCAAGGCGGGGCGGCGGCTCGGCGGCCGTGCGCGGGATCATAGCCACAGCATCACGCCCCAGGGCAGCGGCGTCCAGATACCCATCCGCACGCCCGCCTCGCGCAAGCCCCCGCCCGTCCATTCGTTGCAGGTACGGAGCGCGCTATAGCCGCCCTTGGCCGAATAGAAGACGTCGCGCGTGCCATAGCCGCGCACCACCGGCCCGGCGGCAAAGGTGCCGCGGACATAGGCGACCAGCCGGCGATATTCCTCGGGCCGGAGCAGCACCGCGCGCACCGATCCGTCCGCGCGCGGCTCGGGCACATGCTCGACGTGGAGCACGGTCGATCCGGCGCCGGCCATTGCCTTGGCGGTGCGCCACAGGTTGATGTCGCGCCATCGGGCGGTGTGGAGGTAGAAATCGCGATTGCCCCAGCCGATGGCGAGGTAGGGCTCGGCACCGTAGCGGGGGTCGGCCAGATGCTCGGGCCGGGCGATGTCGCGGAAGGCGGCGGCGGGCAGGATCAGGTCGGTGTGCGCGCCATTGTCTGCCACATAGATGCGCACGCCCGTCGCAGGCGGCGCGCGCCCGCTATTGGTGGCGAGCCCGGCGCCCAGCGCCGCGGCGGCGAGATAGAGGACCACCGGCAGCACCAGCGATCCGATCAGTCGTACGAGAACCCGCAACCGGCCATCCCCCATTTCGCACCTGCACCATGGCATGCTATGCTATTTTCATGGCTCAAGACACGCATGTGCTCGATCGCCCGCCCGAGGGTGCATCGGCCGACTGGACGATCCCGCAGAACTGGCAGGCCTATACGGCCGAAGAGCATGCGACCTGGGACAGGCTCTATGCGCGCCAGGCCAAGCTGCTGCCGGGCCGGGCGAGCAATGCCTATCTGAAGGGCCTCGACGCGCTGCGCCTTTCCGAATCGGGCATTCCGAACTTCGAGGAGCTGAGCGAGCGGCTGATGAAGCTCACCGGCTGGCAAGTGGTCGCGGTGCCCGGGCTGGTGCCCGACGACGTGTTCTTCGATCACATGGCCAATCGCCGCTTCGTCGCCGGCAACTTCATCCGCCGGCCCGACCAGCTCGACTATATCCAGGAGCCGGACGTCTTCCACGACGTGTTCGGCCATGTGCCGATGCTCGCCGATCCCGTGTTCGCCGACTATCTCGAGGCCTATGGCCGCGGCGGCAACCGGGCGCTCGAGCTGGGCGCGCTGAAGCAGCTCGGCCGGCTCTATTGGTACACGGTGGAGTTCGGGCTGGTCCGCGAGGACGGCGACCTGCGCATCTATGGCGCCGGCATCGTCTCGTCCTTCGCCGAAAGCGTGTTCGCGCTGGAAAGCGACAGCCCCAACCGCATCGGCTTCGACCTGAAGCGCGTGATGCGCACCGATTATCGGATCGACGACTTCCAGCAGAATTATTTCGTCATCCCGAGCTATGCCGAACTGCTGCGCGCCACGGTGGAGACCGATTTCGCGCCGCTCTACGACGAGATTCTCCGCCAGCCGGACATCCCGATCGCCGAGATCCTGCCGGGGGACGACGTAGTCACCCGCGGCACCCAGGAATATGCGCGGTCGAAGGCCTCCTAGGGTCGAGGCTCGTTCGGCGAACCCCGTCACCCCCGCTCGGGCAGGGATGGCGAACGAAATCAAGGTCTTGATCGAGATTTGATCCCGGCTCCCCTCCGCAGGGCGGGGAAAGGATCGTCACCAGCTCCCGAACCCCGGCGCCTCGCCCTTGCCGCGGCTCAGCCGGGTCACCCGTTCCGTCCCATAGCGCACCCGCTTCGTCAGCGTCAGCGTCGGCCAGTCGCCGCGATCGGCGCGGTGGACCAGGCGCAGGCCCTGACGGCGATAGGCCTGGGCCACCGTCTCGGCCTGCCCCGCCAGCAGCCCCGCCAGGATCAGCGTGCCCCCCTCGGCCAGCACCGCGCCGATGCTCGGCGCCAGCTCGACCAGCGGGCCGGCAAGGATGTTGGCGATGACCAGGTCATAGGGCGCGCGGCCGATCAGCAGCGGATGCTCGACGCCCGCCGCGGCGGCCAGCGCCAGCGCGCCCTGCCCGCCGCCCAGCCTGATGCCGTTGCGCTCGGCATTCTCGGCAGTGACCGCGACTGCGCGCGCATCGATATCCGACGCCGTGGCATAGGCGCGCGGCCAGAGATGGAGCGCCGCGAAGGCGAGCAGGCCGGTGCCGGTGCCGAGATCGAGGACGTTCTCGAAGCGCTTGCCCTCCTGCTTCAGCCGGTCGAGCGCGAGCAGGCAGCCCGAAGTGGTCGCGTGCGTGCCGGTGCCGAAGGCGAGGCCGGCATCGATGCGGAAGGCCGTGGCACCTTCGGGCACCTTGCCCTTGTTGGTAGCGGTATGGACGTAGAAGCGGCCGGCATGGACCGGCTCGATCCCGGCCTGGCTGAGCGTCACCCAATCGGCGTCGCGGATCTTCTCGGCGACCGCCTTCACGCCCTTCGCGCTCGGCACCAGGGCGCGCACCGCGTCGAGCGCGGCGCTGTTGGGCTTCGATTCGAAGAAAGCCTCGAGCTGCCAATGGTCGGGATCGTCCTCGATCCGCTCGCTGGTCAGCAGCACGGGCATCGGCTCGATGCCGAACAGTGCCTCGTCATCGGCATCGATCGCCTCCGCTTCGGCGCGGGTGCAGGGCAGGATGAGCTTCCAGCTCGACATCAATCGATCTCCACGGGACGCGCGACGACCACCTTGAGATCGGGGATCTCGATCGCGCGATATTGCAGCTTGCGGCCCTGGCGCATCAGCAGCGCGAGGCGGGTCGGGCTCTGCATCCAGGCCTTGTCGATCCCGTCTACCCCGGCGAGCAGATAGGCCTGGCGCCCGGTGGCGAGATTGCCGACCAGCACATCCTGACCCGTGCCATCGGCGGCGCGGACGCGGAACACATAATAAGCGAGCGGGGCCTTTTGCGTGTCCACGCCTTCCTCCCCCGCACCGGCCATCGCCGGCAGATACTCGCGGGAGACGATCCGGCGGCCATTGTCCGGCAGCAGCTTGCGGCTGGCGCCGCTCGCCTTGTCGAGCAGGATCACGTTGCGCTCGTCCGGGGCGCCCCCGCCCGAATAGGAGCCGGCATCGCCGCGCCGGATCGAGGAATCGGTGGCGATCACGATCTCCTGCGCGTTGGTGCCGTGCAGCGGATTGACCGCCGCGACGGCGAAGACTTCCTTGGCGGCCTTGGCCTCTACCTGCGCCGGAGCATCGGCATTGCCCCGCCCGCGCGTGAGCATCACGCCGCCGACCAGGACCACCGCCAGGATCACGATGCCCGCCCCGACCACGGCCAGCGCGCCGACGAGGAGCCCGCCGACGAAGGGCGGGCGCGCGGCCAGGGGGAGCCGGGGCCCGGGGCTATCGGACATAGCTCGCCCCGTTGATGTCGAGCACTGCCCCGGTCATCGAGGGCGGCGCGGCAAGTGCGCAGAAACGGGCGAGCACGGCCACTTCGTCGGCGTCCGCCACCCGGCCGAGCGGGATGTCCGCGAGCAGCTTCTCGCCGCCGCGGCTGGCGAGATAGTCGTCGGCCATGCCGGTCATGGTGAAGCCCGGGCAGATCGCGAAGGCGAGGATGCCGCTGCGCGCATAGCCCCGGGCGATGCTCTTGGTCATGCCGACCATGCCCGCCTTGGACGCGGCATAGTGCCAGTGCGCCGGGCTGTCGCCGCGATAGGCGGCGCGGCTCGCCATGTTGACGATGCGCCCGGGACGCCCCCCGGCCTGCCAGTGGCAGATGGCGAGGCGGCAGAGTTCGGCCGAAGCGGTGAGGTTGACGCGCATCGTCCGCTCCCAGTTCGCCACCCAGTCGTCATGCTCGATGTCGAGCGGATTGCTCTCGAACACCCCGGCATTGTTGATGAGCACGTCGATCCGCCCGTCCAGCGCATCGAGCGCCTGGTCCCACAGGGCCCTGGGCGCCGCCGGATCGGCGAAATCGGCAGGGATGCCGCTCCTGGTGCCCTGCCCGATCAGGCGAACCGCGTCGTTCCGGAAGCTATCGGCGATCGCGGCGCCGATGCCGCGGCTCGCGCCGGTGAGGAGAATGTGGGTGGCCATGCGCCTGCCTAGCCGCTTCGCCCTGTCCCCGCCATCCCCGCGAAGGCGGAGGACCAGAGCAGCAAGTGCTGTCCCGCTTGCCCCTGGAGCCCTGCCTTCGCGGGAATGACGAAGCGCTTCAGGCGGCGACGCTGCTGGAGAAACTGTCCGCGGCAGCGCGCAGCTTGTGGAGACGATCGTCGACTTCGGCCACGTCCTTCTGGAGCGTGTCGATCTCATGGGTGACCGACTTGGTATCCTCGCGGATGGCGCCGATGGTGGCGGACATGGAGTCTGCGGCAAGCGCCGTCTCGTCGACCGCGGCAGTAATCGCAGTGACGGTCTGCGCCTGGACTTCCATCGCGACGCGGATGCGGTTGGCGCTTTCCTGCACCTCGCTCACCGTCGAGCGGATCGAGGCATTGGTCTCCACCGTGCTCCGCGTCGCCGACTGGATCGCCGCGATCTTCGCCGCGATGTCGTCCGTCGCCCGCGCCGTCTGGTTCGCCAGGCTCTTCACTTCCTGCGCCACCACTGCGAAGCCGCGCCCGGCATCGCCCGCCCGCGCCGCCTCGATCGTCGCGTTCAGCGCCAGCAGGTTCGTCTGCCCGGCAATGTCGCGGATCAGCCCCAGGATCGATTCGATCGACTTGGCATGATCGCTCAGCGCCTCGCTCATCCCCACCGCGTCGGTCGCCTGCGACGACGCACGCGTCGCGATCCCCGCCGCAGCTTCCACTTCCATCCGCGCATCCTCGATCGCCCGGATCAGCCCCGCCGCCGTCTGCGCCGCCTCGCGCATCGCAACCGCGGACTGTTCCGCCGCCGCCGCAACTTCCGATGCCTTCCCCAGCATCCCGCGCGCGGAAGCCGAAGTATGGCTGGCCTGGACGCGCAGCTGCTCGCCCTCGCGCGAGGCGCGCTGGACGGTGCCGCCGATCGAATCGCGGAAATCCTCGGCAAGCCGGTCGCGCGCGGCCTGGGCGCTGTGCTCGCGGTACATGTTGTAGATCTCGACCGTGATGTCGCCTTCGAGCGCGGAGAGCCGCATCAGCGTATCGATCAGACCGGCGAGTCGCTGGTCCTCGGTGCCGACGCGGCGGATCAGTATCTCGAGCGCCACCCGGTCGCTCGCGCTGATCATCGAGAGCAGCGCCATCGGCGGCACGTTCGCGGCATAGGCCGCCGCGACCGAGCGCTCGATCGACTCGATCCAGGCGCGGCCCTCGGCGTCGAGGAAGCGGTTCCTGAGGAAGACGACGCCGAGATCGATCATCTTCTGGGTATCGTCGGGCGCCCAGCTGCGCTCGTCGGCGAAGCAGCGCAGCCATTGCTGCCAATAGGCCTCCGAGACCGCGCGAATCTCCGGCTCCAGCGCTTCCCAGGCGGCGCGGCCCGAAGCGGCGAGCGAGCCTTCGAAATCGAAGATGCGAAGCCGGGCGCGCACGTCGATGCGGGCGGCCGTGGAGCCCGGTGCCGGCAGATCCTCAAGCGAAACGGCGTTGGTCACGAAACTTGTCCCCTTTGCGGCCGCGGGACGATCGGCCACTTGCTCCGGGATATGCCGGCGAAGTGGTTAAGGCGGGGTTAGCCAAGCCGGATGCCGTGCATGCCAGCTTGCATCCGGCGGCATCGGGATTAAGGAGACGGCACCGACCGAGGAAGGACATAATCTTGGCCAATGTGCGCAACGAAGCGCGACCACTGTCGCCGCATCTGTCGATCTGGAAGTGGGGGCCCTCCATGGCGGTCTCCATCACCCACCGCGTCACCGGCAGCGGCATGGCGACCGTCGGGACGATCCTGTTCGTCTGGTGGCTGGTCGCCCTCGCCTCGGGCCCGGCGGCCTATGCGGCGTTCCTCGACCTGTTCACGGTCAAGTCCGGCGCGCTCAACATCGCCGGCTATGTCTTCGGCATCGGCCTGACCCTGTCCTTCTTCCAGCACATGAGCTCGGGCATCCGCCACCTGTTCCTCGACCAGGGCGCCAATTTCGAGCTCAAGGCCAACAAGACCACCGCGACGCTGACCTATGTCGCTGCGGTTCTCCTCACCGCGGCCTTCTGGGCCTATATCATCTGGGGGAAGACCAATGGGTAACGGCACCAGCATCGGCAAGGTCCGCGGCCTCGGCTCGGCGCATGAAGGCGCGCATCACTGGTGGCATCAACGGCTCACCGCCGGCGCCAACCTGATCCTGACCCTGTGGTTCGTGCTCAGCATCGCATTGCTGCCGGCCTATGATTTCGAGACCGCACGCCACTGGATCGCCCAGACCCAGGTCGCCGTGCCGCTGATCCTGCTGGTCCTCACCACTTTCTATCACTTCCGCCTCGGCCTGCAGGTGGTGATCGAGGATTATCAGCACGACGAGACGCACATCGTGCTGATGGTGCTGCTCAACTTCTTCACGCTGGCGGCGGGCACCACCGCCATCTTCTCGATCCTCAAGATCGCCTTCACGGCGGGAGCAGCGCTCTGATGTCCGCGTACAAGATCATCGATCACACCTATGACGCGGTGGTGGTCGGCGCCGGCGGCTCGGGCCTGCGCGCCACCATGGGCTGTGCCGAGGCGGGCCTCAAGACCGCCTGCATCACCAAGGTGTTCCCGACCCGCAGCCACACCGTGGCGGCGCAGGGCGGCATCGCCGCGAGCCTGGGCAACAACACGCCCGACCACTGGTCGTGGCACATGTTCGACACCGTCAAGGGCTCGGACTGGCTCGGCGACCAGGATGCGATCGAATATATGGTCCGCGAGGCGCCCGCCGCAGTCTATGAGCTCGAGCATGCCGGCGTGCCGTTCAGCCGCAACGACAACGGCACGATCTACCAGCGCCCGTTCGGCGGCCATATGCAGAACATGGGCGAAGGCCCTCCCGTGCAGCGCACTTGCGCGGCGGCCGATCGCACCGGCCACGCCATGCTCCACGCGCTCTACCAGCAGAGCCTGAAATACGACGCGGACTTCTACGTCGAATATTTCGCGCTCGACCTGATCATGGAGAACGGCGCCTGCCGCGGCGTGATCGCGCTTTGCATGGAAGACGGCTCGATCCACCGCTTCCGCAGCCATGCCGTCGTCCTCGCGACGGGCGGCGGCGGCCGGGTTTACCAGTCGGCGACGTCGGCGCACACCTGCACCGGCGACGGCAACGGCATGGCGCTGCGCGCCGGCATCGCGCTGCAGGACATGGAGTTCGTCCAGTTCCACCCGACCGGCATCTACGGCGCCGGCGTGCTGATCACCGAGGGCGCGCGCGGCGAGGGCGGCTACCTCACCAACTCCGAGGGCGAGCGCTTCATGGAGCGCTATGCCCCTTCGGCCAAGGACCTTGCCAGCCGCGACGTGGTCGCGCGCTCGATGGCGATGGAGATCCGCGAGGGCCGCGGCGTCGGCAAGGAGAAGGATCACATCTTCCTTCACCTCAACCACATCGATCCGAAGATCCTGCACGAGCGCCTGCCGGGCATCACCGAGACCGGCAAGATCTTCGCCGGCGTCGACCTGACCCGCCAGCCGCTGCCGGTGGTGCCGACCGTGCACTATAACATGGGCGGCATCCCGACCAATTATCACGGCGAAGTCGTCCACAACAAGGACGGCGATCCGGATGCCGTGATCCCCGGCCTGTTCGCGGTCGGCGAAGCGGCCTGCGTGTCGGTGCACGGCGCCAACCGCCTGGGCTCCAACTCGCTGATCGACCTGGTCGTGTTCGGCCGCGCGACGGGCCTGCGCCTCAAGGAGCTGCTCAAGCCCGGCATGAAGCACAACGAGCTGCCCAAGGGCTCGGAGGAGTTCGCGCTCGGCCGCCTCGATCACTTCCGGAACGCCAAGGGTTCGCGCCCGACCGCGGAGGTCCGCGCCGACATGCAGAAGACGATGCAGCGCCACTGCGCCGTGTTCCGCGACAGCGCGCTGCTCGCCGAGGGCGTCGGCCACATGCAGGAAGTGTACAAGGGCTTCCAGGACGTGGGCATCCAGGACCGCTCGCTGATCTGGAACACCGACCTGGTGGAGACGCTGGAGCTCGACAACCTGATCGGCCAGGCCGTCGTCACCATCGAGTGCGCCGCCAACCGCAAGGAAAGCCGCGGCGCGCACATGCACGAGGACTTCCCCGAGCGCGACGACAAGAACTGGATGAAGCACACCGTCGCCACCTTCGAAGGCTGGGGCGGCAAGGGCGGAAAGACCGAGATCGATTACCGCCCGGTCCACGACTACACGCTCACCGACGAGATCGAGTACATCAAGCCGAAGAAGCGGGTGTATTGATCCTTCCATCCAAGGTTCGAAGGGCTCGTTCGCCAGGTGCGAACGGGCCCTTTTCCTATCCGGTCGCGACTAGGCCGCCTTCCCGAACCGCTCGACCTTGATATCCTCGGCATGCGCGCGAACGCTCGCCAACGCATACGCACTCGGCATGCGGAGCAGCGCATCTGCCTTCACGCCGAACGCTTTCTCGAACCGGATCGGCATTTCGGCCGGCAAGCCCTTCGACCTGCCCGTTTCGACAAGGCTCGGCAGCGCCTTGTGCCGGATCGCCTCGATCTGCACTTGCGCAAAATGGGGACATGGCCGTCAAGCGTCACTTCACATTCATTCGCTTGACACCGCCCCTGCCGCCACGAGAGTGCGCGGCATAGGGGCACATCGATGAGCGGGTTCGAATTCAGCTTTTCCCTGTTCGGCCTGCTGCTCGGCCTTGCCCTGGCCGAGGGGCTGGGCGGGCTCTCGCGCGCACTCAAGGCGCGGCACGAGGTGCGGATCGGCTGGGCGACCGCGCTGCTCGGCATCTTCGTATCGTGCGACGTCGTCACCTTCTGGATGTATGGCTGGACGCTGCGCGACCTGCTCAAGCTTAGCTGGCCGATGCTGTTCGGCGGCTTTCTCGTCACTGCCAGCTACTATGTCGCCGCCTCGCTGATCTTCCCGAGCGACTTCGCCGAATGGCCCGACCTCAATGCCTATTTCGACAAGCATTACCGCAAGGTGATGGGCGCCGTCCTACTCTGCAACGTCGCGCTGATGGCTACGACCGTCGCGCTGTTGGGCCCGAAGGGCATGTTCACCGTTCGGGTAATCGTCCTCACATGGTCCTTCTTTCCGATCTCGCTGGTCGCGATCTCCGTCAGGAACCGGCATATCGTGATGGCCTGCCTGATCTGGCTGATCGCACTCTATCCGCTCGCCGCCATCTGGCATTGAGGCCGGGCACTCCCCAAATGCGGCAGCGGGACGGGATTTCCGTCCCCGCTTGACACCGCTCCCGCACCCGCGAGAGTGAGGCGTTAACGATCTCCGGGGGGTTCGGGCCTGCCATGCGTATCGCGTTCGCCATCCTCGCGGCGGCTGCCGCGCTCGCCGTCACGCCCGCTACGGCCCAGTATCGCGCGCCGGAGCACAAGGCGGAATGGCCCGGGATGGTCTCGGGCAGCGATGGCATCGAGGGGCTCGATCCCGGCCCCGAGCTGCAGCGCGGGCGATCGGCCAGGGCAATGCTCGCCGATGCCCGCAAGCTGAACGTCGCGCTCGCCGCGCTCCAGCCGCAGCGCAAGGCACTGGTCGACGCCTATGTCGTCTCGGTCGCGCTCGACAGCGATCCGGTGTTCGGGCGCGAGGCGCGCGAGGCGGGCAAGGTGCTCTCGCGCCGCTTCGATGCCGCCGGGCGCACCATCGTGCTCGCCGGCAGCACCGGCACCATGCCGAGCGAATTGCCGAACGGCTCGCTGACCAGCCTCACGCTCGCGCTCGCCCGGGTCGCCGAAGTGATGGACAGGGAGCAGGACGTCCTCGTCCTCTACACCACCAGCCACGGCGCCAAGGTGGGCATCGCCTATCATGACGGCGACGAGGGCTATGGCGTCCTGAGTCCCAGGCGGCTCCAGGCGCTGCTCGACGAACTCGGCATCCGGAATCGCGTGCTGATCCTCTCGGCCTGCTATTCGGGCATCTTCGTGGGGCCGCTGTCCAGCCCCGACACCGCATTGTTCACCGCCGCCTCCTCCGACCGGCCGAGCTTCGGCTGCCAGGCCGACAATGACTGGACCTTCTTCGGCGACGCGATGATCAACCATGCGCTGCGCAAGAACCAGCCGCTCGAAAAGGCGTCGGACGAAGCGCGGATGATGATCGGCGAATGGGAGGGTGCGGCGCGGGTGCCGCCCTCCAATCCGCAGGTGGCGATCGGCGATCATGTCGCGACCTGGCTGGCGCCGCTCGAGGCGCGCATGCCCCAGACCGATACGCCCCCCGTCGGCCGCCCGGCGACCGACGCGCTCAAGGCCGGCGGATGAGATGGCCGAGCAGGAGACCCTTCTGGAGCGATTGATCCCCGGCGAGCTGGAACACCAGATCCCCGCGGCGATCCAGAAGGCGCTTCCGGGCGGCTTCCGCAACCGGCTGCTGCAGCTCGGCCTTGGCCTGCTGATCACCTTCGGCTTCGCGTTCATGGTCCGCCGCTGGGTGGAGCGACGCGAGGCGCGGCGCCGGGCGCTTGCGCCGCGGCCGGCCGCCCCCGCGCTCCCGCCCATCCCCGAGCCCGAAGTGCTCGCGGCAATTGCCGGCACGCACGAACCGGAGCCCCTGCCCGACGACGGCATCCAGGCGACGCGCTACCCGCTCCTCGCCCGCCCGCACGTCGCGCTGTCCGGCCCGGTCGACCAGGCGATGTACGCCAGCTTCCGCGCGCAGCTCGGCGCCGCGCCGAAGCAGGGCGCGCTCGTCGTCTCGCTCTCGACGCCGGGCGGCGATCCCGAAGTCGCGCGGCTGATGGGCGACGAGATCCGGCTGCTGCGCGAATATTCGGGATGCGAGACCCTCTTCGTCGGCAAGGTCGCGGTCCATTCGGCCGGCGTCGCCTTCATGGCCGCCTTCCCCCCCGACAAGCGCTTCCTCACCCGCGGCACGCGGCTGATGCTCCACCCGCGCATCCTCGCCCGCAATGTGGAGATTGCCGGCCCGCTCGACAGCTGCGCCGCCAGCCTCAAGGCCATGCTGCACGAAATCGAGGAATCCGCGCGGATCGAGGAAGAGGACTACCGCGCCCTCGTGGCGGGCTCGCGCCTGTCCTTCGAAGACCTCCAGGCCCGCGCGCCGGCCGCCCGGGACATCGCGGCGGAGGAGGCGCGTTCGCTGGGCCTGGTGCTCGACCTCATCTGAGAGGTTGAGCGGCGCGGCGCGATTGGCTATCGCGCGCCCAAGCATAAGGAACCCCCTCGATGGCCCAATTCCGCCTTCCCAAGAACAGCCGCATCTCCACCAAGGGCCGGGAGCACAAGGCGGATCCGGGCGCGACGAACGTCAAGACGTTCAAGATCTACCGCTACGATCCCGACACGGGCGAGAATCCGCGCTACGACAGTTTCGAGATCGACCTCGACGAATGCGGCCCGATGGTCCTCGACGCGCTGATCAAGATCAAGTCCGAGCAGGACTCGACGCTCACCTTCCGCCGCTCATGCCGCGAGGGCATTTGCGGCTCGTGCGCGATGAACATGGACGGGCGCAACGGCCTCGCCTGCACCACCGCGATCGAGGATATCAAGGGCGACATCCGCATCACGCCGCTGCCGCACATGGACGTGATCAAGGACCTGGTGCCCGACTTCACGCATTTCTACGCGCAATATGCCTCGATCAAGCCGTGGCTGCAGACCGTGTCGACCACGCCCTCGGGCAAGGAACGCCTCCAGAGCCCCGAGCAGCGCGAGAAGCTCGACGGCCTGTACGAGTGCATCCTGTGCGCCTGCTGCTCGACTTCGTGCCCGAGCTACTGGTGGAACAGCGACAAGTTCCTCGGCCCGGCGATCCTGCTCCAGGCCTATCGCTGGCTGGCGGATTCGCGCGACGAGATGACCGGCGAGCGTCTCGACGAGCTCGAGGATCCCTTCCGCCTCTATCGCTGCCACACGATCATGAACTGCGCGAACGTCTGCCCCAAGGGCCTGAACCCGGGCAAGGCGATCGCCGAGATCAAGAAGATGGAAGCCGAGCGCACGCTGTAACGGATGGAAACGCCCAGCGGGGCCCGGCACCCGGCCGAGCCCCGCGTCGAGGATGATGGCTGCGGCCTTAGTAGGGCGTCCTGCAGCCGGCATCGCGATAGGGCGTCGGGCTTGCCAGTATCCATCCGCTTCCCGGCGAGGTCTGCGCGCAAGTGATGAAGCCGTTCAACTTGCTCGCCCAACGATAAAATGGCGCAGGAGGCGCGGCGGCGGCAGAACCCGCCACGAGAAGCGAGATCGCCAGAATGACTTTCTTCATTGCTTTCTCCTTTCCAATTGGAATGTTCAGCGAGATTCACGTCTTCGAATCTCGGTATCTATTCTTGTAGATAATGATGACCCCCTGAAGAAACGCACCGCAGATCAGTCCATAATGGATAAGCATCGGCATGATTTCTGATCCGGAATCCGATTTCATTCATGAAGACGCTGCCGACCACCCCGGCTGGAAGCGGTGGGAGTTGCGCGACCCGACGCGCTTCAACGCATTTCTCGGCCCGATCCTGACGCGGATCGAGGATGGCAAGGCGCTGGTCCGGATGGTGCCGGGGCGCGAGCATTCCAATCTGCGCGATTCCACCCATGGCGGCGCGCTGCTCGCCTTCATGGACGTGGCATTGTTCGCGGCGGCGCGCAGCTTCGGCATGATCTCCGCGGGCGGCGCAGTGACGCTCGATCTCTCCGCCCAGTTCATCGGCACCAGCACGATCGGCCGGCCGATCGTCGCCGAGATCGAATTGCTGCGCGAAACGGGGCGCATGCTTTTCATGCGCGGCGTGATACGGCAAGGCGAAGCGACCATCGCCAGCTTCCTCGGCACCATCCGCAAGAGTTCGCCCCCCGCATGACGCTTTCCTCCCCCATCCCCGCAGGAGCGAGGATCCAGAGCCACGACGGACATCGCCCGCGATGCCCGGCCCCTTGCCTGCGCGGGAGTGGCGGAGAGGGAAAATGACCAGCGTGATCGAACGCTATCGCGCGCTGGTGAAGGCCGGCGAGCTTCGCCCCGATCCCGAACAGGCGATCGCCGCCGAGCGGCTGCACAGGCTCGCCGGCGAGCTGGAGGCGGTGCCGAAAAAGGGCAGCATCCTGTGGCGCGCGCTCGGCCGCCTGCCCGAGCCGCCGCGCGGGCTCTATATCTGGGGCAGCGTCGGCCGCGGCAAGTCGATGCTGATGGACCTGTTCTACGAGAGCGTGAACATCCGCCGGAAGCGCCGCGTCCATTTCCACGAGTTCATGCTCGAAGTGCACGAGCGGCTGAACGAGGAGCGCAAGAAGGACACGCGCGATCCGGTGGTGAAGGTCGCCGATGCGATGGCCGAGGACGTGCGCCTGCTCGCCTTTGACGAGATGGTGGTGAACAATCCCGCCGACGCGATGATCCTCTCGCGCCTGTTCACCGAGATGATGGGCCATGGCCTCACCATGGTCGCGACGTCGAACCGCCCGCCGCGCGACCTCTACAAGGACGGATTGAACCGCACGCTGTTCATTCCCTTCATCGAGCTGATCGAGACCAGGATGGACGTGGTCGCACTCAACGGGCCCACGGATTACCGGCTCGACCGGCTCGGGCGGATGGACACCTGGCTGGTGCCCAATGGCCCGGAGGCGACGAAGCAGCTCTCCGCAGCCTTTTTCCGCCTGACCGACTATCCGGTCGAGGATGCCGCGCATGTGCCGAGCTGCGCGCTGCCGGTGCAGGGCGGACGCGAGCTGCACGTGCCGAAATGCCTGAAGGGCGTCGCGGTCTTCTCGTTCAAGCGGCTGTGCGGCGAGGCGCGCGGCGCGGCCGACTATCTCGCCATCGCCCGGCGCTTCCACACCGTGATCCTGGTCGGCATCCCCAGGCTGGGGCCCGAGAACCGCAACGAAGCGGCGCGCTTCGTCACGCTGATCGACGCGCTCTACGAGCACAAGGTCAAGCTGCTCGCCGCCGCCGATGCCGAGCCGCAGCATCTCTACGAAGCCGGCGACGGCCGCTTCGAGTTCGACCGCACCGTTTCCCGCCTCATGGAAATGCGCTCGGATGCCTATCTGGCGGAGGGCCACGGCGAACGATAGGCTGCCGACTCCGGCCAGCGGAGACGGCAAATGACTCGGGATCAGCGCGACTTCGTCACCAAGGTGCCTGCGGTCACCCTGGGCTTCTGGATCATCAAGATCCTCGCCACCACGCTCGGCGAGACGGGGGGCGACACCGTCTCGATGACCTGGGAGATGGGCTATCTCGCCAGCACCGCGATCTTCGTCGTTCCCCTGGTCCTGCTCGTCGCCTGGCAGATCGCGGCCAGGCGCTTCCACTCCTTCCTCTACTGGGCGACGATCATCGCCTCGACGACGGCGGGCACCACCATGGCCGATTTCGCCACGCGCTCGCTGGGCATCGGCTATACCGGCGGCTCGGCCCTGCTGCTCGCCTGCGTGCTCGGCGCGCTGGGCCTGTGGCACGCGGCGCTGGGATCGGTCTCGGTGGACACGGTGCGCTCGCCCCCGGCCGAGGGCTTCTACTGGCTGACCATCACCTTCTCGCAGACACTCGGCACCGCCCTCGGCGACTGGGCGGCGGACGATGGCGGCCTCGGCTATGCCGGCGGCGCGATGCTGTTCGGCGGCGCGCTCGCGGGGCTGGCATTGCTCTATTACCGGACCCGGACGAGCCGGGTCGCGCTGTTCTGGGCCGCCTTCATCCTCACTCGGCCGCTCGGCGCAACGGTGGGCGACTTCCTCGACAAGCCGCTCGCCAAGGGCGGGCTCGATTTCAGCCGCCCCCTCGCCTCGGCGGTGCTCGCCGCGGCGATCCTCGTGCTGATCCTCGTCATTCCGCAGCGCCCGGGCACGCATCCGGGCGGCGCATCCCAGGGAGAGTAAGTTGCAGCCGATCACCATATCATGGTGCGCGCTCGCGCTGGCGCTGACACCGTTTACCGCCTCCGCCCAGACCCTGGCCGCCGCCGATATGCGCCCGGGCCGGAGCCTCGACGGTGCCTGGCACTGGTCGGTCGACCCCTATCGCGACGGCGTCGCCGGCTTCCATGGCGGCCCGCCGGGCGAGAGCACCGCGCGCTTCCAGGACAGGATCCAGGCCGACGAGGCCGAGAAGCGCCCGAACGCGCTGTTCGAGTTCGACATGCAGCGCTCGCCGGTCACGCACCTGCCCGGCAGCTGGATCGGCCATGCGCCCGAGATGCGCTATTATCAGGGGCTGGTCTGGTATCAGCGGACTTTCGACTGGCAGCCCGCCGGCCCGGGCAAGCGCGTGTATCTCCGCTTCGGCAGCGCCGACCATGCCGCCAGCGTGTTCCTCAACGGCAAGCCGGTGGGCAAGCACGTCGGGGCCTTCACGCCGTTCGCCTTCGACGTGACTGCGCTGCTGCGGCCCGGGAGCAACCAGATCACGCTGGGCGTCGATTCCGCCCGGACCGACAGGGACGTGCCCCCGCCGGTCACCGACTGGGAAACCTATGGCGGCATCACCCGTTCGATCCGTCTCGTCACCGTGCCGGAGACGTTCGTCGACGATGCGTTCGTGCGGCTGGGCAGGGACGGCCGCATCGCCGTTTCCGCCCGCCTGCTCGGACCCCAGGCCGCAGGCATGCCGATCCGCCTGGCGATCCCCGCGCTGGGTGCCGCACTCGAGGGCCGCACCGATGGCGAGGGAAACTGGACCGCCAGCCTCGCCGCTCCGCGCGCGCTCCGGCGCTGGTCGCCCGACAACCCGACGCTCTATGACGTCGAGATCGCCGCCGGCGCGGATCGCTTCACCGACCGGATCGGCTTCCGCACGATCGCGGTGCAGGGCGACAGAATCCTGCTCAACGGCAAGCCGATCTTCCTGCGCGGCATCTCGATGCACGAGGAGGAATTGGGCAAGGATCCGGTGCGCGCGATGAGCCCCGCCGCCACCCGCGCCCTGTTCGCCGAGATCAAGCAGGGGCTCCATGGCAATTTCGTACGCCTGGCGCATTACCCGCACGACGAGGGCACCACGCGCCTCGCCGACGAGATGGGGCTGCTGGTGTGGAGCGAAGTGCCCGTCTATTGGCGCGTCGCCTGGGACGACGCCGATACGCTGGCGACCGCGCGCCGGATGATCGCCGAGAATATCCGCCGCGACCGCAACCGCGCGGCGATCATGCTGTGGAGCGTCGCCAACGAGACGCCGGTAAGCGACGCCCGCAACGCCTTTCTGCGCACGCTGATCGGCGACGTCCGCGCGCTGGACGACAGCAGGCTGGTGACCGCCGCCCTGCTCAGCACGCGCCAGGGCAAGGTGATGCGGATCGACGATCCGCTGGTGGCCGACCTCGATGTGATGGCGATCAACACCTATAATGGCTGGTATTCGGACGACCCGCTCGCCGCGCTCCCGAGCTTCGAATGGCGGAGTCCGGTCGACAAGCCGCTGATCTTCTCCGAATTCGGCGCGGATGCGCTCCATGGCTATCACGACGCCGCCGCCGCCCCGCACAAGTTCAGCGAGGAATATCAGGCCGAATATTATCGCCGTACGCTCGAAATGGCGGCCAGGGTGCCGTTCCTGCAAGGGCTGAGCCCCTGGATCCTCAAGGACTTCCGCTCGCCGCGCCGGCAGCACCCGGTCTATCAGCAGGGCTGGAACCGCAAGGGCCTGATCTCCGAGACCGGCCAGCGCAAGCTGGCGTTCGCGGTGCTGGCCGAGGACTATGCGAAGCGGGAGAAGGCGGAGCGCCGATGCCCCTCTCCGAACGCTACCCGGCCATTGCCGCCGCGAGATCCGCGCCCTTGCCCGTGAGCGCGTAGAGCGGCAGCGGCGGATAGCGATCCTCGAGCTTCCGCCGCACCAATGCCTCGTCGATCACGGCCTTGAGCGTGGTCGACAGCGCACGCGGCGTCACCGGGGCGAGGCGCGCCTGGATCTCGCCGAAGCGCGTCCAGTCCGGACCCAGTCCGACGACCAGCGGCAGCGACCAGCGCGGCAGGTCGCCCGGCCCCAGCTTCAGCCGCGCCCGCGCCACCTCGATCCGCGCACACAAGGCGGCCACCGCCAGCCCGGCTTCGGTCAGCACATATTCCGGGCGCAGCGGGTGGCCATGGCCGGAATTGGGCACCACCCAGCCGCACGCCTTCAGATGGACGAGGCACCGCGTCAGGCTGTTGTGCGGCAGGTCGAATGCCCGCGCGATCACGGCGAAGCGCGAGCCGTGCTCGCGATGGAGCAGCGCCAGCACCGGGATCGCCCAGCGATTGGCCTCGAGCATGCGCAGCAGCGGCACGGGTTCGGGGGGCATTGACTCCATCGTCAAATTCATATCGACTATATAAATGGAACTATAGATTCGGAGATCGGAAATGGCAACCACGCTTGCGGCCCCGGCCCGCGCCGCACTCGGCTATGACGGCGCCCTCACTTGCGCGATCAATGTCAGCGACCTCGATGCCGGCATCGCCTGGTATCGCGACACACTCGGGATGGAGCTGCTCTACCGAGTCGATGAGATCGCCTGGTGCGAGTTCGAGAGCCCCGTCGCGCGCGTGTCCGTCGGCCTCGCCCAGGTCGAGCAGGTGATCCAGGGCGGCGGCGCGACGCTCACCTTCGGCGTGGTCGATCTCGACGCGGCGAAGGCGGTGCTCGATGCCGCCGGCGTGCGCCAGGATGGGCCGGTGCAGGAGATCCCCGGCATGGTCCGGCTGCTCACCTTCTATGATCCCGACGGCAATGCCCTGATGTTCGCCCAGGACCTCTCGGGGCAGGGCTGAGGCCTCAGTCCTCGATGACGTGCGGCACGAAGCGCGCGGTGTTGCCGGTGATGAGGCCGTCCTCGCGGATGCCCATGCCGGCCGGCGCCCCGTCGACGATCCAGGCGCCGATCACGGGATAGCCGCCGCCGAAATCGCGCAAGGGGTAGAGCGCCTGGTAGATCCAGCCGCTCTCGTCATAACGCCCGCCGGTTTCCGCGACGACCTCGCCCCCGCGCAGGATCGAGACATTCGCCCCCTCGCGCCCGAGCAGCGGCTTGGCGACCTGGTCGCCACCGGGCAGCCGGCGGCGGCTGGCGGGGAGCAGGTTGGGATGACCGGGAAACAGCTCCCAGAGCACCGGCAGGATCGCCTTGTTGCTCCAGATCATCTTCCAGATCGGCTCGATCCAGCGCGTGCCGTCCAGGCTCTCCAGCAATGCGGGCGCGAACTCCTCGGCGAGCAGCCATTCCCAGGGATAGAGGTGGAAACAGTTCTCGATCGCCCGGTCCCCCAGGTCGACGAAACGCCGCGCGTCATGGCTCCACCCGATATCCTCCATGCGGATCGCCGTGGTGGCGAGCCCGGCCGCCTGCGCCGTGTCGCGCAGATAGGCGATGGTGACCGTGTCCTCGCCGGCATCGTCCGCGACATGGGCGAAATGCACATGCCCGCCCGGCAGCAGCGGCGCGATGTCGCGCCATTTGTCGACGAGCTTCTCGTGCAGGCCGCTATATTGGTCGAGCGCGGGGAAGACGGCTTCCTTCCAGTCCCACTGGATCACCGCGGCCTCGATCAGGCTGGTCGGCGTGTCGCAGTTGAACTCGAACAGCCTGGGCGGGCCGTCCCCGGCATAGCCGAGGTCGAAACGGCCGAAGTTGAGCGCGGGCGGCTCTTCGCCCCAGGCCCGCCGGATCGCGGCCCAGGCCGGCTCGGGAATGCCGAAGCTGCCGAGCAGGTCGTTGGCGAGGACATGCTCGCCCGCCGCCAGGAACAGCCGGTAGAGCTCGGCGGTCGCCGCCTCGATTTCGTCGATTTCCCGGCGTTCGAAGCGATAGCAGGCGCTTTCGTCCCAATAGGGGCGCCCGTCCATGCTGTGCCAGACGAGGCCCAGCGCCTCGACCCGCGCCTGCCAGTCCGGCCGCGGGGCGACCGGGGTGCGTCGCATTACGCGCCTCCGAAGCCGCCATGGAAGCCGGCCGAGCGCCCGAAGCCCCCGCGCGAGACCGAGCCCCTGCTCACGCTCGAATAGGAGACGCCGGCGCTGGGCCGGGTGGAGCCGCCCCGGGCGACCTCTCCCATTTCGGGCACGCGCTGGCCGCGCCCGACATAATAGGCGTGCGCGCCGCCCGCGCCCCCGCCACGGGCGCTGCCGCAATTCGCATCGGCGATGCGGCGGCCGGCACCGTCGACGCACATCCGGGTGGGCTGGTTCGCGACCAGCGCCCCGCCGCCGCAGCCGCTCGCCAGCAGTGCGGCGGACGTCGCCACCGTCACCCTGAGCGCCGAGAAATCGATCTTTCCGTGCATCCCAACCCCCGCTCGGGCAGAGAGCTATCAGCACGGCGTGGCGCTTGGCAATCCATCCGCACGCCGGCAGGATGCAGGCAACGACTCAGGGGATGGAACCATGATCGTCACCACCACCGAGAATATCCCGGGCCACAGCGTGGTCCGCACCTTGGGCCAGGTGTTCGGCGTCGTCGTCCGCAGCCGCGGCATCGGCGGCAACATCAGCGCTTCGCTACGCTCGATCGTCGGCGGCGAGATTCCCGAATATACCCGGCTCGTGGAGGATGCGCGCCGCCACGCGATCGACCGGATGGTCGCCAACGCCCATGCGATGGGCGCCAATGCGATCGTGATGATGCGCTTCGATTCGGGCGAGATCGCCCAGGCGATGAACGAAGTCGTCGCCTATGGCACTGCGGTGGTGCTCGATCCGGCTCCGCTGGACTGATCCCGATGCTCCGCCTGGTCGTGACGGTCGTGGCGGTCCTGTGGTTCGTCGCGGCGGCCGCGATGACCGTGCTGGACACTGCCGCCTGGCCGATGCTGGCCATGGCCGGCGTGCTGCTGCTCGGCACCCTGTTCGAGCGCTTCCATTATCGCGGCGCCGACGGCCCGTTCGACCCGGCCGGCTGGCACCCCACCACGGAGCGCTTCCGCGACGAGGAGACCGGGCGGCTCGTGACCATATGGTTCAATCCCGCCACCGGCGAACGGCGTTATGTCGATGCCGGCGACGAAGCGTAAGTCACTTATTGCACTTGCGAATTAGTTGCAAAGATAATCCGGCACCCACGGTTTTCATGGGTTGCGACTCTCCTATTATAGGCCTAAGCCGCCGTCGCTTTCACCGGCGCGCCGGTACGCGCGTCTGTGTCCGGTTGAACCAGACCCATAGGGAGTTTCCATGGCCCGCAAGAAGATCGCGCTGATCGGCGCCGGCAACATCGGCGGTACGCTCGCTCACCTCGCCGCACTCAAGGGCCTGGGCGACATCGTCCTGTTCGACGTGGTCGAGGGCGTGCCCCAGGGCAAGGCGCTCGACCTGAGCCAGTGCGGCCCGGTCGAGGGCTTCGACGCCAGGATCACCGGCTCGAACGACTATGCCGACATTGCGGGCGCCGACGTGATCATCGTGACCGCCGGCGTCGCCCGCAAGCCGGGCATGAGCCGCGACGACCTGCTCGGCATCAACCTCAAGGTCATGAAGGCCGTGGGCGAGGGCATCGCCGCCAACGCGCCCGACGCGTTCGTGATCTGCATCACCAACCCGCTCGACGCGATGGTCTGGGCGCTGCGCGAATTCTCGGGGCTGCCGCACACCAAGGTGGTCGGCATGGCCGGCGTGCTCGACTCGGCCCGCTTCAGCCACTTCCTCGCCGAGGAATTCCAGGTCTCGGTCAAGGACGTGAATTCGTTCGTGCTCGGCGGGCACGGCGACACCATGGTCCCGGTCCTCGAATATTCGACCGTCTCGGGCATCCCGGTCAGCGACCTGATCGCGATGGGCTTCTCGACCAGGGAGCGCATCGACGCGATCGTGCAGCGCACCCGTTCGGGCGGCGGCGAGATCGTCGGCCTGCTCAAGACCGGCTCGGCCTTCTACGCCCCCGCCACCTCGGCGATCGCGATGGCCGAGAGCTATCTCTACGACAAGAAGCGCGTCCTGCCGGCTGCCGCGCACCTGACCGGCCAGTACGGCGTCGACGATCTCTACGTCGGCGTGCCGATCATCATCGGCAAGGACGGCGTCGAGAAGATCATCGAGATCAGCCTGACCGACGAGGCCAAGACCAACCTCGCCGTCTCGGTCGACGCGGTGAAGGAACTGCTGGTCGCCTGCAAGGCTATCGACGGCTCGCTCGCCTGATATGCTGAAGCGCCCTCTCGCGCTGCCGTTGCCGGCCGTGATCCGCAAGGGGATCGCGGCCGACACCGCGTCGCGAGGTGCGTTCGAACGACGATGGCTGGGGGAATGAGATGAAGCGGATCGCGCTGTTCGTTCTTGGCCTCGGCGTCGCCCTGCCCGCCGCCGCGCAGGAGGCAACGCCCACCGCACCGGCCGAGCCGGTGCCGCTGTTCCAGGCTGCCTGCGTCAGCGGCGCGGTGCGGCTCAACAAGAGCGTCGCCGAGGCGATGACCTTCGCGACGCTCCCCGCCGCCGCCCAGCGCGCGCTCGGCGCGAGCACCGTCGCGACGCGCGGCGAGGCCGAGAAGCTGCCCGTCCCCGTCGCCGGCCAGGTGGGCAACCCCATCTATCGCATCGCCGGCGGCCAGCTCTATCTTATGCCGCCCACCGCCCAGCCCAGCGGCACGCCGATCGGCGACAGCTGCATCGTGCTGTGGCACGCGCTGTCCGACGAGGATTATTTCGCGGCGCGCAAGCTCGTCCTGCCGAACGAGGAAGCCGTGCCGCTGACCGCGCGCCCGACCGCGAGTGCGCTCGGCGCCTCGGTCGCCACCGCCCCGCACGACAGCGTTCGCCTGACCGCCGCCGCCTTTGGCGGCTGGGTCGTGCTGCGCTCCTCCCCGCTCGACGCCAAGACGGGGCAGTGAGCGCATGAGCCCGGGGCCCCGCATCCATTTCACTGCCCCCACCACGCGCGGCGGACCGCAGCCGGTCCGCCTGTCGGTACAGATTCTAGAGAAGGACAGTAATCGGTGAGCATCCTCATCAACAAGAATACCAAGGTCATCACCCAGGGGATGACGGGTGAGACCGGCACCTTCCATACCCAGCAGGCGCTCGCCTATGGGACGCAGATGGTCGGCGGCGTGACTCCCGGCAAGGGCGGCACCGAGCATATCGGCCTGCCCGTGTTCGACACCGTCGCCGAAGCCGTCACCAAGACCGGCGCCGACGCCTCGGTCATCTATGTGCCGCCGCCCTTCGCCGCCGACTCGATCCTGGAAGCGATCGACGCCGAGGTTCCCCTGATCGTCTGCATCACCGAGGGCATTCCGGTGCTCGACATGGTCAAGGTGAAGCGCGCCCTGTCCGGCTCCAGGTCGCGCCTGATCGGCCCGAACTGCCCCGGCCTGCTCACGCCGGGCGAGTGCAAGATCGGCATCATGCCGGGCTCGATCTTCTCGAAGGGCTCGGTGGGCGTCGTCTCGCGCTCGGGCACGCTCACCTATGAGGCGGTGTTCCAGACCACCAATGCCGGCCTGGGCCAGACCACCGCGGTCGGCATCGGCGGCGACCCCGTCAACGGCACCAACTTCATCGACGTGCTCGAGCTGTTCCTGGCGGACGACGAGACCAAGTCGATGATCATGATCGGCGAGATCGGCGGCTCGGCCGAAGAGGAAGCCGCCCAGTTCCTGATCGACGAGGCCAAGCGCGGCCGCAAGAAGCCGATGGCCGGCTTCATCGCGGGCCGCACGGCGCCTCCGGGCCGCCGCATGGGCCATGCCGGCGCCATCGTCTCGGGCGGCCAGGGCGGTGCCGAGGAAAAGATCGCGAAGATGGAAGAAGCGGGCATCCGCGTCGCGGCCAGCCCGTCCGAGCTGGGTTCGACGCTTGTGGAAGTGCTCAAGGGTTAACCCTTCTCTCCCTGGGAGAGAAGGCATGGAGGCCTGGCGGCTCGCTGCCCGGCCGGAGTTGGATGAGGGGGATCTCAGTTCCCATATCCCCCTCGACCTCCCACTCGGCCTTGCCGAGCGGGCCCCTCCCTCTCCCCAGGGGAGAGGGAATGAAGGAAGCGCTATTATGGGCTATGAAGGCCTGGATTTCGAGCAAGTCGCCGGCGGGGTGAGCCCCGCCTTCGTCGAGACGCTGTACCGCCGCTACAAGGCGGACCCCACCGGCATCGAGCCGCAGTGGCAGCAGTTCTTCGAAGGCCTCGAAAGCACGGCCTCGGGCCCGAGCTGGGCCAATCCGCGCTGGCCGCTCGACGAGACGGATGCCCTCACCGCCGGGCTCGACCCGACCCAGATGGAACCGGCGCCCAAGCCCGCCAAGGGCGGGGCCGCGCCTGCCGCCAAGCCCGCCGGGCCGGCTGCGTCGGAAGCCGACATCGCCCGGGCCGCCGGGGATTCGATCCGCGCGATGCTGCTGATCCGCACCTATCGGGTGCGCGGCCACCTCGCCGCCACGCTCGATCCGCTCGGCCTCGCCCGCCAGGACGTGCCGGCCGACCTGACGCCCGAATATCACGGCTTCACCGGCGCCGACCTCGATCGCCCGATCTATCTCGGCGGCGCGCTGGGCCTGGAAAAGGCCACCGTTCGCGAGATCGTCGACATCCTGCGCGCCAATTATTGCGGCAATGTCGGCCTCGAATACATGCACATCGCCGATGTCGAGGAGCGCCGCTTCCTCCAGGACCGGATGGAAGGCAAGGACAAGGCCATCCAGTTCACCCCGGACGGCAAGAAGGCGATCCTCTCCAAGGTCATCGAGGCCGAGGAGTGGGAGAAGTTCTGCGGCAAGAAATATGTCGGCACCAAGCGCTTCGGCCTCGACGGCGGCGAAGCGATGATCCCGGCGATGGAAGCCATCATCAAATATGGCGGCCAACTCGGCGTGCGCGAGATCGTCTACGGCATGGCACATCGCGGCCGGCTGAACATGCTCGCCAACGTGATGTCGAAGCCCTATCGCGCGATCTTCCATGAATTCTCGGGCGGCTCGTCCAACCCGGATGACGTCGGCGGCTCGGGCGACGTGAAATACCATCTCGGCACCAGCACCGACCGCGAGTTCGACGGGATCAGCGTCCATATGTCGCTGGTCGCCAATCCCTCGCACCTCGAGGCCGCCGATCCGGTGGTGCTCGGAAAGACGCGCGCGATCCAGACGATCGCCGGTGACCTGCAGGAGCATACCGGCTCGCTGCCCGTGCTGCTGCACGGCGACGCGGCCTTTGCCGGCCAGGGCATCGTGTGGGAGTGCCTCGGCTTCTCGGGCATTCGCGGCTACAATACCGGCGGCTGCCTGCACTTCGTCATCAACAACCAGATCGGCTTCACGACGAGCCCGCAATTCGCGCGCTCCTCGCCCTATCCGTCGGACGTCGCCAAGGGCGTCCAGGCGCCGATCTTCCACGTCAACGGCGACGATCCCGAAGCGGTCACCTTCGCCTGCAAGATGGCGATCGAGTTCCGCCAGACCTTCAAGCGCGACGTCGTGATCGACATGTGGTGCTATCGCCGCTTCGGCCATAACGAGGGCGACGAGCCCTCGTTCACTCAGCCGCTGATGTACAAGGCGATCCGCCAGCATCCGTCGGTGAGCGTGGTCTATGCACGCAAGCTGATCGGCGAAGGCGTGATCGACCAGGGCTTTGTCGACGAGCGCACCCGGCAGTTCAACCTGCTGCTCGAGGGCGAGTTCGAAGCGGGCAAGTCGTATCTTCCCAACAAGGCGGACTGGTTCGGCGGCCGTTGGTCGGGCCTGTCGGCGCCTGTCGATACCGAGAATGCGCGGCGTTCGGTCGACACCGGCATCGAGAAGAAGCTGTTCGACAGCCTCGGCCGCACGCTGACCGAGGTTCCCGCCGATCTCGAGATCCACAAGACGCTGGGCCGCGTACTCGACGCCAAGCGCGCGATGTTCCAGACCGGCGAGAATTTCGACTGGGCGACGGGCGAGGCGCTGGCCTTTGGCGCGCTGCTGTCGGAGGGCTATGGCGTGCGCCTGTCCGGCCAGGATTCGGGCCGCGGCACCTTCTCGCAGCGCCACGCCGTCTGGGTCGACCAGCGCGACGAGCATCGCTACATCCCGCTCAGCACCATTCCGCACGGCACGTTCGAAGTGCTGGATTCGCCGCTCAGCGAATATGGCGTGCTCGGCTTCGAATATGGCTATGCGCTGGCCGATCCGAAGACGCTGGTGCTGTGGGAAGCGCAGTTCGGCGACTTCGCCAACGGCGCGCAGATCATGATCGACCAGTTCATCGCCGCGGGCGAAGCCAAGTGGCTGCGCGCCAACGGCCTGGTGATGCTGCTGCCGCACGGATATGAGGGCCAGGGCCCCGAGCACAGCTCGGCGCGCCCGGAGCGCTATCTCCAGCTCTGCGCGGAAGACAATATGCAGGTCGTCAACATCACGACGCCGGCCAACTATTTCCACCTGCTGCGCCGCCAGATGCACCGCAACTTCCGCAAGCCGCTGGTGCAGATGACGCCCAAGTCGCTGCTGCGCCACAAGATGGCAGTGTCGAAGGCCGAGGATTTCCTGGGCGACAGCCATTTCATGCGCATCCTGTCGGACCCCAATGCGCCGGCGGATACCGATGTGAAGCGCCTGGTGCTCTGCTCGGGCAAGGTCGCCTACGACCTGATCGAGGCGCGCAACGCGGCGGGCGACGGGAACACCGCGATCGTCCGTATCGAGCAGCTCTATCCCTTCCCGGGCGAGGCGCTGGCCAAGCGCCTGGCGCGCATGCCCAATGTCGAGGAAGTGATCTGGGCGCAGGAAGAGCCGAAGAACAACGGCTATTGGACCTTTGTCGAGCCCTTCATCGAAGCCAGCCTGGCCGAGGCGAAGTGCAAGGTACGGCGTCCGCGCTATGCCGGCCGCGCGCCGGCCGCGGCGGTCGCCACCGGCCTGATGAAGCGCCACCAGGCCGAGCAGGGCGCGCTGATCGCCGATGCCCTTGGCCACAATGTCCGCGACGAGATCCGTCGCACCCGCAACAACTGAGACCGTCCCCAGGGAACGAGGAAAGACAATGGCAGACGTTAAAGTCCCGACACTGGGTGAATCGATCACCGAAGCCACGCTTGGCGAATGGCTGAAGAATCCGGGCGATCCCGTGCAGCTCGACGAGCCGATCGCGAGCCTGGAGACCGACAAGGTCTCGGTGGAAGTGGGCAGCCCGGTCGCCGGCGTGATGGGCGAGCAGCTCGTCAAGGTGGGCGACACGGTCGAGGTCGGCGCGGTGATCGCCCTGGTGAGCGAAGGCGGCGCCGGCGCCGGCGCCGCGCCGAGCCCGGCTCCCGCCGCGGCACCGGCCCCGACGCCCGCTCCGGCCGCCGCGCCCGCGACCGAGGCCGCCGCGCTCTCGCCCTCGGTGCGCCGCGCGGTGCTCGAGACCGGCGTCGATCCGTCGACCGTGCAGGGCACCGGCAAGGACGGCCGCCTGACCAAGGACGACGTGATCGCCGCGGCCAGCAACAAGCCGGCCCCTGCCGCCGCTCCGGCGCCCGCCGCCGTGCCGGCCGCCTCCTCGGCCAATGGCCGCAAGGAAGAGCGCGTCAAGATGACGCGCCTGCGCCAGACCGTCGCCAAGCGCCTGAAGGAGGCGCAGAACACCGCCGCGATGCTGACCACGTTCAACGACGTGGACATGACCGCGGTGATCGAGGCGCGCGCCAAGTACAAGGATCTGTTCGAGAAGAAGCACGGCGTCCGCCTGGGCTTCATGGGCTTCTTCGTGAAGGCCGCCTGCATGGCGCTCAAGGACATCCCGGGCGTCAACGGCTCGATCGAGGGCGACGAGATCGTCTATCACGATTATTGCGACATCTCGGTTGCCGTCTCGGCCCCGCAGGGCCTGGTGGTGCCGGTGATCCGCGACGCGGAGACGCTGAGCGTCGCCGGCATCGAGCGGACGATCGGCGACTTCGGCAAGCGCGCCAAGGACGGCACGCTGAAGATGGAAGAAATGAAGGGCGGCACCTTCACCATCTCGAACGGCGGCGTGTTCGGTTCGCTGATGTCGACCCCGATCATCAATCCGCCCCAGTCGGCCGTGCTCGGCCTGCACCGCATCGAGGACCGCCCGGTGGTCCGCGACGGCCAGATCGTGATCCGCCCGATGATGTATCTCGCGCTCAGCTACGACCATCGCCTGGTCGACGGCCGCGAGGCAGTGACCTTCCTCGTCGCGCTGAAGAACGCGATCGAGGATCCGACCCGACTGCTGATCGACCTGTAAGGCGGTCGCAAAACTGACTTGCTCCGCCACTAACCCTCATGGGTTGCAGGCGGGGCGGGTCATCCTATGTGGTTGTGGAAGCGCAAGCGGAGGCAGGAAGAAGCAGCCTCCCCGATGATCGAGCCGGCCCCGGCGCCCGCGGAAACTCCTCCGCCCTCGCCGCCGCCAGCTCCCGTCGCAGAGACGAAAGAGAAGCAAATGGCCGATTATGATTTCGACGTGCTGGTGATCGGTTCGGGCCCCGGCGGCTATGTCGCGGCGATCCGCGCGGCGCAGCTGGGCCTCAAGACCGCATGCGCCGAGAGCCGTGCGACGCTGGGCGGCACTTGCCTCAACGTCGGCTGCATCCCCTCCAAGGCGCTGCTCCACGCCTCCGAGCTCTATGAGGAAGCCGCCAGCGGCAAGCTCGCCAAGCTCGGCATCAAGACCCCGACGGTCGAGCTCGACCTCGACGCGATGCACGCCCAGCGTATCGACGCGGTGAAGGGCCTGACCGGCGGCATCGAGTTCCTGTTCAAGAAGAACAAGGTCGAATGGCTGAAGGGCCATGCCAGCTTCACCGGCAAGGACAGCGTCAAGGTCGGCGACGGTGAGGTGCGGGCGAAGAACATCGTCATCGCCACCGGCTCCTCGGTCACTCCGCTGCCGGGCGTCGAGATCGACCAGAAGGTCGTGGTCGACAGCACCGGCGCGCTCGAACTGGCCAAGGTCCCGCAGCATCTCGTCGTCATCGGCGGCGGCGTGATCGGCCTGGAGCTCGGCTCGGTGTGGCGCCGCGTCGGCGCCAAGGTCACCGTGGTCGAGTTCCTCGACCAGCTGCTGCCGGGCATGGACGGCGAAGTCCGCAAGGAAGCGGGCAAGCTGTTCAAGAAGCAGGGCATGGAGCTCAAGCTCTCCACCAAGGTGACCGGCGTCGCCGTCAACGGCGGCAAGGCCACGCTCACCCTGGAGCCCTCGGCCGGCGGCGCTGCGGAAACGCTCGAGGCGGACGCGGTGCTGGTCTCGATCGGCCGCCGTCCCAACACCTCGGGCCTGGGCCTGGAGGCCGCCGGCCTCTCGACCAACCAGCGCGGCCAGATCGAGATCGACCACGACTTCCGCACTTCGGTCCCCGGCATCTGGGCGATCGGCGACGTCGTTCCCGGCCCGATGCTCGCGCATAAGGCCGAGGACGAAGGCATTGCGGTGGCCGAGAACATCGCCGGCCTGACCGGCATCGTGAACCATGACGTGATCCCCTCGGTCGTCTACACTTGGCCCGAGATCGCCGGCGTCGGCCTGACCGAGGAACAGGCCAAGGAGCGCGGCGAAGTGAAGGTCGGCAAGTTCCCGATGATCGCGAACTCGCGCGCCAAGACCAACCACGAGCCGGACGGCTGGGTGAAGGTGATCGCCGACGCCAAGTCGGACCGCGTGCTCGGCGTGTGGATGATCGCCTCGGTCGCCGGCACGATGATCGCCCAGGCCGCCCAGGCGATGGAGTTCGGCGCGACCAGCGAGGACATCGCCTATACCTGCCACGCGCACCCGACCCATTCGGAAGCGTTCAAGGAAGCCGCCATGGCGGTCCAGGGCAAGCCGATCCACATCTGACCATCGCCTCCCTCTCCCGATGGGGGAGGGAGTTGAAGGCGCTTCCATTGCGTGTTAGTGAACTAACACACTTTGGGAGGAACCTTCATGCGCCATTTCGTCCTCGGCTTCGCGCTCGTCTGCGCCGCGCCTGCCTTTGCCCAGGACGTGGCGCGGATGGACAAGGTCGCCGCCGCCGAGGCGGATAGCGGTGCCTTCATGGGCGCGGTGCTCGTCGCGCAGGACGGCAGAATCCTGTTCGACAAGGGCTATGGCTCGGCCAATCTCGAATGGAAGATCCCGAACGACGGCGAGACCAAATTCCGCCTCGGCTCGATCACCAAGCAATTCACCGCCGCTTCGATCCTGCTGCTCCAGGAGCGCGGCAAGCTGCGCCTCGATGCGCCGGTGAAGACCTATCTGCCCGATGCCCCCGCGGCCTGGGACAAGGTGACTGTCTTCCACCTGCTCACCCATAGCGCCGGCATCCCCAACTTCACGTCGTTCGACGAATATTCGGCATCGAGGACACAGGCGACCACGCTCGATGCGCTGATCGCCCGTTTCCGCGGCAAGCCGCTCGATTTCGCGCCGGGCGAGCGGCACAGCTATTCCAATTCGGGCTATGTCCTGCTCACCGCGATCATCGAGAAGGCGAGCGGCCAGCCCTATGCCGCCCTCGTTGCCGAGAACCTGTTCAAGCCGCTCGGCATGGCCGATAGCGGCTATGACAGCCATGCGCAGGTGATCCCGCACCGCGCGTCCGGCTACAGCCCGCGCGCCGGGCTGGTGGTCAATGCCGACTATATCGACATGTCGATTCCGCAGGGCGCGGGCGCGCTCTATTCGACCACGCACGACCTGCTGAAATGGGAAACGGGGCTGTGGGGCGGCAAGCTGCTCAAGCCCGAATCGCTCGCGGCGATGCGGACGCCCTACAAGGACAATTACGCGCTCGGCATCGTCGCCGTCGCTAGGGACGGCAGCACCACCTTGTCGCATGGCGGCGGCATCGAGGGGTTCAACACCTGGCTCGGCTATGATCCGGACCGCAGGATCACGGTGGTGGTGCTCGCCAATCTCAACGGCAACAGCGCGGACAAGCTCGGCGCCACGATGATGACGCTGGCGCGCGGCGGCACGATCACGCTGCCGAGCGAGCGCAAGGCGGTGAAGCTCGAGCCGGCCCTGCTCAAGGCCTATGAAGGCACCTATGAAGCGAACCCCAATTTCAGCTTCACCCTCCGCGCCGAGGGCGACCGCCTGATCGCCCAGGCGACCCGCCAGCCGCCGCTCGACCTGCTTCCCGAAGCGAAGGACCGCTTCTTCTTCCGCGCGGTGGACGCGCAGATGGACTTCACCCGCGATGCGTCGGGCAAGATCGTCGGCGCGGTGATGCACCAGAATGGGCGCGACCAGAAGGCCGTGCGGAAATAGGGCTCCGGCCCGCCATCGTCGCGCCCGCGTCTCGAGCAGCGCCCCTCAGCCTGCCGAGTCGACGTGAAGACGGACATGCCAGGCCGGGCAGCGCCCCTCTATCAGCGAACCGCCCAGGGGCCGGCCAGCTTCGGCCGGATCCGCATCAGCGCGAAGGCGAGCACCGCGCTGGCGATCGGCGCCAGCCACAACGCCGTCCAGCCCCAGCGAAGATGGCTCGCCGCCCCCATCACCGCACCGGCGACGAAGCCGAGCCACAGGAACAGATAGCGCGTCCAGGCCCAGCGATCGGGATCGCCCATCAATGCGCCGGCCAGCTTCTGCCCCATCTTGACCAGCGATCCGGTCATATAGGTGACGCCGATCGTCGCTTCGCCCTCGCGGTGGAGGATGCCGTTCTCGCAGCCCATCGCCATGGCGAGGAAGATCAGCACGATCGGCCCCGGTGCCAGGCTGGCGAGCGTTGCCGCGGCGACGAGCAGCGCCGTCACCACCAGCATCAGGCTTTCGCGGAACCGCGCCTGGCGCCAGCGCGTCACCACACTGGCGAGGATCACGCCGCTGACGAAGCTCATCACCAGGCCGCCGGCCACCGCCGCGTCGCCGGGCAGGTTGCCGCCCAGGCCCACGCCCAGCCGCGTGCTGTTGCCGCTCATGAACGAGGCGAAGAAGCCGCCCAGGCTGGTGAAGGCCAGGGCATCGACGAAGCCGGCAAGCGCGGCGAGGCAGATGGCGATGACGACAAGCGGAGACTCGGTACGCTGCATGGCCGCAGTCATGCCCCGGATGCGCGTTTGACAGCAAGCCGTTGCCGGAGAGAAACAAGACGGATGGACGCCGCTCTCGCCGCTGCCCGCATCGGGCCGATCCTGCCCTGGCTCGACATGTTCGGCATCGCGCTGTTCGCGGCGACCGGCGCGCTGGCCGCCGCGCACCGGGCACAGACCTTCGTCACCGCCGCCTTCTTCGCGCTCGTCACCGGGGTGGGCGGCGGCACGATCCGCGACCTGCTGATCGGAGCGCCGGTATTCTGGGTGCACGACGCGACCGTCGCCGCGCTGATCCTCGCCGTCGCGGTGCTGGTGTGGAGCACGCCGCAGCGCTGGTGGAACGACGCGACCTTCGCGTGGCTCGATGCGCTGGGCCTGGCCGCCTATGCCGCGTTCGGCGCGGCCAAGGCGCTGGGCTATGGCATTCCGCCGGTGCCGGCGGCAGTGATGGGCGTGGTCACCGCCTGTGCGGGCGGCATCATCCGCGACGTGCTGGCAGGCGAGCCCTCGATCCTGATGCGGCCCGAGCTTTACGTCACCGCCGCCGCGCTCACCGCCACGCTGCAGGTGGCGCTGGCGCTCGCCGGGCTGCCGGTCTTCGCCGCCGGGCTGCTCGCTGCCGGCGCCGGCTTCGGGCTGCGCGCTGCCGCCATCCGGTGGAAACTCGGCCTGCCCGCCTATCGCGGCCGGCGCTGAGGAAGCCGGGGCTATTCCTCCAGCAACCAGGCGATCGCTTCCTCGCGATCGCCGAAGATGCCGATGTCGGGACGAACTTCGCGAAGCCGCTGCACCTGCAGCCGGGCCAGCGCAGTGACGACGACAAAGGCCACCTTGCGCGCCCATAGCGGACGCACCGCTTCGTTGTTGAAGGTGTTGATGATCAGCTCCGCCGTGGCCTGCGGGACGACCGGGATGCTGCTGGCATCGTAGAGCGTGACATGCTGCCCCACTTCCGGGCCGAAATCGCGGACGGCGGCACGCAGTTCCTCGCCGATCCAGGCCGCATCCTCGGGCGAGAGCATGGCTTTCAGCCTGAGATCGATCAGCTTGCGCTCGCGATCGACGCGAAGGCTGTGCAACTCGGAATCAGGCATACGCTACTCGTATCCGGCACAAGGACGGTGCGAGGATAGTCGGCGCCGCGCGACCCTCAATCCCGGACAATCCCCATATCGGCGAATTTGCGGGGTTCGACGGGGGGCACGCGCGGCTCGTTCAGCTCGCACTGCCAGAAGCCGACATCGATCCATTGGCCGTGCTTGAAGCCCACTTCGCGATAGACGCCCTGGCGGCGAAAGCCGACCGCTTCGTGCAGGCGGATCGAGCGGTCGTTCGGCAGGGTGATCGTGCCGATTGCATGGATGAAGCCCTGGGCCCGGAGCGTGCCGACCAGCGCCTCGTAGAGCAGCCGGCCGACGCCCGATCCGCTCGACGCGTCGGTCAGGTAGATCGACGTCTCGCAGACATAGCGATAGGCCGGGCGGTCGCGGAACTTGCCGGCATAGGCATAGCCGATCACGCCGGCATCCGGATCATTGGCGCTGGCGCCGCCCGTCGTCGCCACGATCCAGGGATAGAGGCCCTCGCTCGCATGCATCCGCTTGCGCATCTCCGCCTTTTCGGGCGGCTCGATCTCGAACGAGGCGGTGCCGGTGAGCACATGCGGCGCATAGATCGCGGCGATGGCGCCGGCATCGTCCGACGTGGCTGCGCGGATGCCGATCACAGGCCGAGCCGCGCCGCGATCGCGTCGAACAGGCGGGCATCCTCGAGGCTGCCGGTCGCCGGGCCGAAGCCGCCGCATTCGAGGCAGCGCGCCTGGACCGAGCCGCCGGTGGCGAGCCGCTTGGCATCGCCCAGCGCCTGGGCGAGCAGCGCGCGCTGGCCGATGGCGGCGCGGGCGAACAGGTCCGCCCCGGCCGGCTGATCGGCCCAGTCGCCGTCCTCGTCCTTGTCGTCGGCGAAGCTCGCGATCAGCTTGGCCCAGCTCGAAGGCTCCTTCTCGAGATAGACGGCATGGACCTTGGCCGGGTCGAGCTTGGCGCGCCGCGCGGCCTCGGCGATCGCATCGTCGATCCCGCCGAACCGGTCGACCAGCCCGATCTGGTGCGCGGTGCCGCCGATCCAGACCCGGCCCTGGGCGATCTCGTTGACGCGCTCCGGCGTCAGCTTGCGGGCGCCCGCGACCAGCCCGACGAAGCGCGCATAGCCCGCCTCGATCGCCGACTGGAGCAGCGTGTCCGTCTCCGCATTGGTGCCGCCATAGATATCAGGCTGGCCGCTGAGCGGCGTGGTCTTCACCCCGTCCGTGCCGACGCCGATCTTGGCGAGCGTCTTCTCGAACGTGGGGATCACGCCGAAGATGCCGATCGAGCCGGTGATCGTGTTGGGCTCGGCAAAGATCGTGTCGCCCGCGGTCGACACCCAATAGCCGCCGCTCGCCGCGAGGCTGCCCATCGAGACCACCACCGGCAGCCCCTGCGCCTTGGCCTGGAGGATCGCCTGGCGGATCTGCTCCGAGGCGAGCGCCGAGCCGCCCGGCGAATCGACGCGGACCACCAACGCCTTCAGCTTCTTGTTCGCCAGGCCCTTGAGCAACGCCGCGCTCACCGTGTCGCCCGCCGCCCTGCCGGGGCCGCCCTTGCCGTCGACGATCTCGCCGGCGACGGTGATCACGCCGATCGCGTCGCCGCCGGTGGGCAGCGGATGCGCGGCCACGAAATCGGCCAGCTTGATCCGGTTGAAATTGCCTGCCGGCTTGCCGCTCGGCGCGCCGGCGATCTCGGCGACGCGCTTGCCGAAGGCAAGCCGGTCGCCCAGCTTGTCGACGATGCCCATCGCCAGGTTCGCCTTGGCGATGTCGCCCTTTGCCGCCGTCACCGTTTCCGCGGGCTTCGCCAGATAGTCGGCGATGCGCGCCTTGGGCCGCGCCTTGGCGATCTCCTGCCGCCACTGGTCGAGGATCTGCTGGTACATCGCCAGATCGGCTTCCTTGGCCTCGGGCGACATGTCGCTGCGCATATAGGGCTCGACCGCCGACTTGAACTTGCCGACGCGGTAGATGTGCGCATTGACGCCGAGCTTGTCGATCAGCCCCTTATAGTAGAGCCGCGTGCCGCCCGGGCCCGCGAACATCGCGCCGCCCAGCGGATTCACCCAGATCTCGCTCGCATTGGCGGCAAGCGCATAGCTGTCGTCGGTATAGGCGGTGGCATAGGCGAGCACGGGCTTGCCCGCCGCGCGCACCTTGCCGACCGCTGCGGCAACTTCGCTGATCGCGGCGGGATAGCCGCCCGTGAAGCGATCGAGATCGAGCACCACCGCCTTCACATGGTCGTCGCCCTTCGCGGCATCGAGCGCGCGCACCACATCGCGCAGCCGTTGCTGCTTCACCGTGCCTGCGCCACTGAGCCGGGAGAAGGGATCGGCCTCCTCGGGCTGCTCCACCAGCGCGCCGTCGAGCGCCACCAGCAGCGCGCCGTCGCGGATCGATCCGGGATTGGGCTTGGCGGACAATGCCGCGAACAGCATCGTGAAGAACAGCAGCATGAAGACCAGGACCAGAAAGTCCTTGATCCCCACCAGGATCTTCCAGGCGCCCCGAACAAGCTTCACGTGCCGCTCCCATGCGAAGGAATATGCCCGTGGTGCTAGAGGATCGCGGGGGACGCGTAAATGCCCCTGCCATTGCGCGGGAACGACCATTTGTCTCGCAGCGAGAGCCCTTGCGTCGCTTCGCGGGTGCCGGACCGGGGGTCGGCGCCACCTAAATTTGCAACGGCGCGCCGCGCCCTGGTTGACGCGGGCGGATCGGCTTCGCATATCGCGCCGGCTGGCACTCACCCCGAGCGAGTGCCAAATCCGAGATCAACCCTGAAGTAAGGATCAGGCAATGAACTTCCGTCCGTTGCACGACCGCGTGCTCGTCCGCCGCGTCGAGGCCGAAGCCAAGACCGCCGGCGGCATCATCATCCCCGACACCGCCCAGGAAAAGCCGCAGGAAGGCGAAGTCGTCGCCGCCGGTTCGGGCGCGAAGAACGAGAAGGGCGAGATCACCCCGCTCGACGTCAAGGCCGGCGACCGCATCCTGTTCGGCAAATGGTCGGGCACCGAGGTCAAGGTCAATGGCGAAGACCTGCTGATCATGAAGGAATCGGACATCCTCGGCATCATCGGCTGAACCCGGTTCCCGGCCCCGCCGCATGCGATGGGGTCGTGGCTTTTATGATTTTCTGAACGAATTTTGAGAGGTAGGAACAATGGCTGCGAAAGACGTCAAGTTTTCGCGTGACGCCCGTGAGCGCATCCTGCGCGGCGTCGACATCCTCGCCGATGCGGTGAAGGTGACCCTGGGCCCGAAGGGCCGCAACGTCGTGATCGAGAAGAGCTTCGGCGCGCCGCGCATCACCAAGGACGGCGTCACCGTCGCCAAGGAAATCGAACTCAAGGACAAGTTCGAGAACATGGGCGCGCAGATGATCCGCGAAGTCGCCTCGAAGGCGAACGACACCGCGGGCGACGGCACCACCACCGCCACCGTGCTCGCCCAGGCGATCGTGCGCGAGGGCATGAAGTCGGTCGCGGCCGGCATGAACCCGATGGACCTGAAGCGCGGCATCGATCTCGCCGTGACCAAGGTGGTCGAGGACGTGAAGTCGCGCTCGAAGCCGGTTGCCGGCACCAATGAAGTCGCCCAGGTCGGCATCATCTCGGCCAATGGCGACAAGGAAGTCGGCGAGAAGATCGCCGAGGCGATGGAGAAGGTCGGCAAGGAAGGCGTGATCACCGTCGAAGAGGCGAAGGGTCTCGAATTCGAGCTCGACGTCGTCGAGGGCATGCAGTTCGACCGCGGCTATCTGTCGCCCTATTTCATCACCAACCCCGAGAAGATGTCGGTCGAGCTCGCCGATCCGTACATCCTGATCCACGAGAAGAAGCTGTCGAACCTCCAGTCGATGCTGCCGATCCTCGAGGCGGTCGTGCAGTCGGGTCGCCCGCTGCTGATCATCGCCGAGGACATCGAGGGCGAGGCGCTGGCCACCCTGGTGGTCAACAAGCTGCGCGGCGGCCTGAAGGTCGCGGCCGTCAAGGCGCCGGGCTTCGGCGATCGCCGCAAGGCGATGCTCGAGGACATCGCGATCCTCACCAAGGGCGAAGTCATCTCGGAAGACCTGGGCATCAAGCTCGAGTCGGTTACCCTGGGCATGCTCGGCACCGCCAAGCGCGTCACGATCGACAAGGACAACACCACCATCGTCGATGGCGCCGGTGAAGCCGATGCGATCAAGGGCCGCACCGACGCGATCCGCCAGCAGATCGAAGTCACCACCAGCGACTATGACCGCGAGAAGCTCCAGGAGCGTCTCGCCAAGCTCGCCGGCGGCGTGGCCGTGATCAAGGTCGGCGGTGCCACCGAAGTCGAGGTGAAGGAGCGCAAGGACCGCGTCGACGACGCGCTGCACGCAACCCGCGCGGCCGTGGAAGAAGGCATCGTTCCGGGCGGCGGCACTGCGCTGCTCTATGCCACCAAGGCTCTCGAGGGCCTGAAGGGCGCGAACGACGACCAGACCCGCGGCGTCGACATCATCCGCAAGGCGATCACCGCGCCGCTCAAGCAGATCGCGCAGAACGCCGGCCATGACGGCGCCGTCGTCGCGGGCAAGCTGCTCGAGGGCACCGACACCTCGCTCGGCTTCAACGCCGCGACCGACGTGTACGAGAACCTGGTCGCCGCCGGCGTGATCGACCCGACCAAGGTCGTCCGCACCGCGCTGCAGGATGCGGCCTCGGTCGCCGGCCTGCTCATCACCACCGAAGCGGCGGTGAGCGAGCTGCCGGAAGACAAGCCTGCCATGCCCCCCATGGGTGGCGGCATGGGCGGCATGGGCGGCATGGACTTCTAAGTCCCGCCACTCAGGCAAGAAGACGGGCGGGCCGGGGAGCGATCCCCGGCCCGCTTGCTTTGCGCCGAACTGGAATGGTTAAGCGCTTGACCCGCCAGAAACAGTGGGGAAATGAATGGAAAACTTGTTTTGGGGGTCTGCAAGTGTTCAGTTGGGTTGGTGGTCGTGTGCGTTGCCTGGGGGGCGGCACGAGCGTTCCGAGAAACATGCCCAGCGCATCGGCGAGGGCGAGAAATTTGTGAGCAAATGCCGGTATTGCGGCGTGCACATGACCCGGCGTGCCAAACGCGACTGGATCGTGACGCCCAAGGGCGCCCGCTGAGCCGCGGCGTGCTGGCGTCATAGGACGACAAAGCACTTCCTTTCATCTCGAAATCGCGACAGATTGGCCGCCTCACCACGGCGCCGGCCTACAGGCGCGTTCTCGGGGAACTGGAACATGACCGAACTTTCTCGTCGCGAGGCGCTGGCTGCCGCCGCGTTCGCCGGCGCCGTCGCCGCCTTGCCCGCATGGGCCCGCCAGGCCGCCGCGCCCGCCGGGGCGCAGTGGGACCTGAGCGAACTCTATCCCAGCGAGGCCGCCTGGGAAGATGCCCGCAAGCAGGCGCTCGCCGCAATTCCCGCCGTCGCCAGGTTCAAGGGCCGCCTTGGCGAAAGCGCCGACGTGCTCGCCGAGGCGCTGGTGCTCCAGTCGGACCTCGGCCGCACGATCGGCCGCATCTACACCTATGCCAGCCTGAAGGGCGACGAGGACGTCCGCATCTCGGCCAACCAGGAGAAGCTGGCGCAGGCGCGCGACCTCTACACCGCGTTCGGCGAGGCCAGCTCCTGGACCTCGCCCGAGCTGCTGACGCTCGGCAAGGCGAAGATCGACGCCTTTCTCGCCGCCAATGCGACGCTGCGTACCCGGTTCGACTTCGCATTGGCCGATACGCTGCGCCAGGCCGAGCACACGCTCTCGCCCGAGGGCGAGGCGATCCTCGCCAGCGCCAGCTCGCCGCTCGCCGCGCCGGGCGAGATCTCGGGCCAGCTGCGCTCGTCGGACATTCCCTGGCCGACGATCACGCTCTCCACCGGCAAGCAGGTCCGCCTCGATTCGCAAGGCTATTCGCTCAACCGCGACGCGCCGAGCCGCGAGGACCGCAAGGCAGTGTTCAACGCCTTCTGGACCGCGCACGGCAAGTTCCAGAACTCGTTCGGCGCGACCTATGGCGCCAAGGTGCGCGGCGACATCTTCTATGCCAAGGCACGGAAATACCCGACCTCGCTCGCCCGCGCGCTTTCCGGCAACAACGTGCCCGAGACCGTATACCGCACGCTGGTGGCCGAGGCGAACAAGGGGCTGCCCCAGCTCCACCGCTATTTCGAGCTGCGCCGCAAGATGCTCAAGCTGCCGGACATCGGCTATTACGACATCTATCCGCCGCTGGTATCGATGGACCGCAGCTACACGCTCGACCAGATGCGCGCGACGACGCTGGAAGCCGTGAAGCCGCTCGGCCCCGACTATCAGGCGCGCATCGCCAAGGCGACTGCGGCCAAATGGATGGATCCCTGGCCCCGCGAGGGCAAGCGGCCGGGGGCCTATATGAACCCCGGCGCGTTCGACGTGCACCCCTATCTGCTGCTCAACCTGAGCGACAAATATGACGGGATGAGCACCTATGCCCATGAATGGGGCCATGCGCTCCACTCGCTGCTCGCCAATTCGACCCAGCCCTATGACAAGGCCGACTATCCGATCTTCCTCGCCGAGATCGCGTCGACCCTGAACGAGCAGCTGCTGTTCGCGCACCTGATGAAGAACGCGAAGACCAAGGAGGAGAAGCTCTTCTATCTCGGCCAGCAGATGGAGAATTATCGCGGGACCTTCTTCCGCCAGACCATGTTCGCCGAATTCGAGCTGAAGGCCCATGATATGGCCGAGGCGGGCGAAGGCCTGTCGGGCGCCAAGTTCACCAAGGTCTATGGCGAGCTGCTGCGCACCTATCACGGGCCGAACATGATACTCGCGCCCGAATATGCCAACGAATGGGCGTATATCCCCCATTTCTACAACAGCTTCTACGTCTACCAATATGCCACCTGCATCTCGGCGGCGACCTTCTTCGCCCAGTCGATCCTGAAGGGCGGCCCGAAGGAGCGCGACAACTACCTGTCGGTGCTGAAGGCGGGCGGGTCCGACTATCCGACCGAGATCCTGAAGCGCGCCGGCCTCGACATGGCCAGCCCGGCTCCGTACCAGGCGCTGGTCGCGGACTTCAGGAACGTGCTCGACCAGGCCGAGGCGCTGATCGGCTGAACCCGTTCCTCCCTCGGCGCCTTGCTCCGGGGAGGAATCAGGATGCCTTCCGCCGCGTCGGCGCATGGAAATCGGGCGGCTTGTCCGCGATCCATGCGACGAAGCGGCGGATGTCCTCCGACCGGAGCAGCGCCGCCATCGTGGGATAGACCCGCGCCAGCTCGGCGTTGCTCGCGCAGGCATGGATGGTGCGGTGGCAGATCGGATGGAGCGGCACCGTCTCGCGGCCGCCCTCGCTCTTCGGCACGACATGGTGCCATTCGGTCCGCCGGCCGAGCGGGCGGGCGCAGAGCGCGCAGGCCTCCGCCGGCGGCGCATCCGCCGCGGCCGCCATCGCCGCCGCGACCTGCTTGCGCCGGACGCGCCCGCTCATCCTTCGAGCTGGCGCAACAGCCAGTCGTCCACCACCAGGTCGAGCACCAGATGGACGCGCGCGCTCCGGCCCCGGTTCGCCACGCTGTGCGGATCGGCGAGGCGCAGATACCAGGCCTCGCCCGGCGCCATCGTCACGCGCGTGCCGTTCAGCCGGAAATCGACATCGTCGCTGGTTAGCACCGGCACATGAATCCGCGCAAAGCCCTGGGCGGCGTCGAGATCGAAATCCGCATGCTCCTTGATCACCGATCCCGCCGCCAGCCGCATCAGCCGCACCGATCGGACCGGACAGGCGAACGCGTCGATCGCCGCCGACAGGGCCGGCATCCGCGCGCGCCACGGCGTATCGACGAACGCAGTGACGCCGGGCGCCGAGTAGATCTGCTGGACCGGATGGGCGGCGCCGGCCGGCGCGCGCAGCGGCAAGGCGCTCCACTCGCCCTCATAGTTCCGCTGCACGAAATGCGCGGTCCAGTCGCCACGCTCGAGCGCGGCGATGTCGGCGGCGAGCGGCGCGGGATCGAAGGCAAGCGGCAGTCGCACCCGATCGGGCCAGGCGGATTGTACGGATATGGTCGCCATATTAGCCTGCCTCTCCCTTCCGCATGAGCCTATCCCGGCCCTCGATGATTGCAATGCCACCAACCATGCTCGACCGATTCCGCGCCGCCGTGATGGCCGACCCGCAGGCGCAGGCGCACCTCGCCGAACCCCGCGAACCGGCGATATTCGAAGCCCGTGCGCTCGCCTGGGCCGCCGCGCGCGGCATCGCGCTCACCGCGGCCGATCTGATCGAGGGCGGCCGCCCCGACCCCGCCGGAATGCATCGTTTCCTCCAGGCGCCGGTCGCCCGGCACGATTGGCCGGCCCGGGGCTGGCTGCCCATCGGCTTCGCGGCTTTGCCCGAACCCGCGGTCGATTGGTTCAACTTCGCCAACATCTCCCCGGGCAGCCCCTTTTTCGAGGATGCGGTGCGCGAAGCGGCGGGCCGGCCGTTCAACCGCCTGTTCCGCACCGCCACGCCGCTCGCCAGCTTCCTTGGCCGCGCGGATCCCCGGCCGCCTTCGGGCTTCATCTTCCACATGTCGCGCTGCGGCTCGACGCTCGTCTCGCAGATGCTCGGTGCCGCCCCGGGGCATGTCTCGATCTCCGAGGCGCCGCCGCTCGACGCAATGATCCGGCATCGCTTTCCCGATCCGGAGATGCAGGTCGACGCGCTGCGCGCGCTGGTCCATGCCTATGGCCGCGGCGCAGGGCATCTCTTCGTCAAGCTCGACAGCTGGCACACCCGCGCGCTGCCGCTGCTCCGCCGCGCCTTCCCGGAGACGCCCTGGATCTTCCTCTATCGCGAGCCGGTGGAAGTCCTGGTTTCGCAGCTGCGCCTGCGCGGCGTGCAGACCGTGCCCGACCTGGTGCCGCTCGAATGGTTCGGCCTAGCGCGCGAGGATGCGCACCTCCCCGAACGCGCCTTCATTGCCCGGATACTCGAGCGGACCTGCAGTGCGGTGATCGAGCAGGGTACGGACAAGGGGCTGCTGGTCAATTACGCCCAGCTGCCCGAGGCGTTCTTCGACCAGATCCTTCCCCATTTCGGCATCGCCCCCGACGCGGCGGCGCGCGACGCCATGGCCGCGATGGCAAGTCGCCATTCCAAGGCCCCGTCCGCGCGTTTCCATGCCGATGGCGAAGCGAAGCAGCGCGAGGCCGATGCCGCGCTGCGCGCCATCGCCGACCAGTATCTCGCCCCGATCTTTGTCGAGCTCGAGGCCCGGCGCCTCGCGACCTAACCGCCCTTCTGCATCGCCTCGATGATCTTCTTCACTTCCTGGCTGCGCCCGCGCGGGAGGACGAGCACATCGTCGCCCGAAGCGACCACGATCAGGTCCTCGACGCCGACCAGCGCCACGCGCTTGCCGGGCTCGGCACGGACGAGGCAATTGCTCGATTCGATCACCACCGCATCGCCGCGCACCACGTTGCCGCCGGCATCGGCATGGCTGATCGCATGCAGCGCATCCCAGCTGCCGACGTCGCTCCAGCCCATCGTCACCGGCACCACCGCCACGCGCGGCGCCTTCTCCATCACCGCATAGTCGATCGAGTCCGACGGGCTGGCGGCGAAGCTCTCGGCATCGGGCCAGATCCGGGCGCCATCGCGCCGGCCGTTCGCCATCGCCTGCTGCGCCGCATGCAGCATCTCGGGCGCATAGCTCGCCAGCGCCCCCAGATAGGCATCGGCGCGGAACAGGAAGATGCCGCCGTTCCAGGTATGGCCGCCCTGCGCAAGCATGGCCTCGGCCTTGTCGCGCGCCGGCTTCTCGACGAAGCGCTCGACGCGGTGCACGCCTTCGGCCAGCACTTCGCCCACCTTGATCCAGCCATAGCCGGTCTCGGCCGCGTCGGGCGTGATTCCGAAGGTGATCAGCCACCCCTCCTCCACCAGCGGCAGCGCGGCTTCGATCGCCAGGTGAAAAGCGTCGACATCGGCAATCACGTGATCGGACGGCATCACCAGCAGCGGCTCGGCGCCGCCGCCCGCGGCGATCGCGGCGAGGGCGATGGCCGGCGCGGTGTTGCGCCCCATCGGCTCGAGCACCAGTGCGCGCGCGGCGCTGTCCGCGGCGGCGAGCTGTTCCTCGACCATATCGGCGTGATGCGCGTTGGCGACGACGATCGGCCGGCCGAATCGCTCGCCGGCGGCGCGCCGCGCCGTGAGCTGGAGCATCGTTTCCTCGGCGGTCAGCGACAGGAGCTGCTTGGGTTTCTCGGCCCGGGACATCGGCCAGAGTCGGGTGCCCGATCCTCCCGACAGGATGACAGGAACGATCGGCTTCGAGTCCGGCATGTGTTTCGAACCTCCTGAAGATTTCGCAATGCTGCGATTTGCCCCCGGGGTCAAACACATGGGTTGCGGCATTGGTGCCGGCGCGCGACGGATTTTTCCGCGAGCCCGGCCGGCGTCGCCATGTCGGATTTGTTTACACTTCTGCACTAGAGCGGGTCCCATGATCCGGCTGTTCAAGCATTACGTGCCCAACGCGGTGCTGTTGCTCGGCTTTCTCGACATCCTGCTGCTGGCGATGTCGGGCGAGCTCGGCTGGATGCTGCGCGCGCACCAGCTCGGCATCGGCCTGCCGCTGATGCAGGAACGCTGGCCGCAGCTCGTCAGCTATGCGCTGTTCCTCGAAGTCGCGATGGTCGCGGTCGGCGTCTATGGTGCCGATTCGCTCCAGTCGCTGCGCTATGCGATGGCACGGCTGATCGTGGCGATCTCGCTGGGCGTGATCGGCTTGAGCGTGCTCTATTTCCTGATCCCCGAGATCGGCTTCTGGCGCTCGAACCTGCTCTACGCGATGGGCTGCTCCATCGCGTCGCTGATCGCGCTGCGCATCCTGCTCGGCAAGGCGCTGGGCAGCCAGGCGTTCAAGCGCCGCATCGTCGTGCTCGGCGCCGGCGCGCGGGCACAGCGCCTGAAGGATCTCTCCAAGACTCCCGGCGCGGGCTTCGTCGTGGTCGGCTATGTCGCGATGAGCGAAGCCAATCGCGTGATCCCCGAGGCGATCGCCCGCGATGCGATCTACAATCTCGCCGACCATGTCGTGGTGCTCAACGCCAGCGAAGTCGTCCTCGCCCTCGAGGAACGCCGCAACGCGCTGCCGCTCAAGGACCTGCTGCGGATCAAGACCACCGGCGTGCACGTCAACGAGATCTCGACCTTCCTCGAACGCGAGACCGGTCGCGTCGACCTGGACAGCGTCAATCCCAGCTGGCTGATCTTCTCCGACGGCTTCTCCTCGGGCCGCATGCTGTCGAGCCTGTTCAAGCGGCTGTTCGACATCGGCGCCAGCCTGGTGCTGCTCATGCTGATGCTGCCGATCATCCTGCTCACCGCCATATTGGTGAAGCTGGAGAGCAGGGGCCCGGCCTTCTATCGCCAGCGCCGCGTCGGCCTGTACGGCACCGGCTTCGACGTGATCAAATTGCGCTCGATGCGCCAGGACGCGGAGGTCGACGGCAAGGCCGTGTGGGCGGAGAAGGACGATCCGCGCATCACCCGCGTCGGCCGCGTCATCCGCAAGACGCGGATCGACGAGCTGCCGCAATGCTGGAGCGTGCTCAAGGGCGAGATGAGCTTTGTCGGCCCGCGCCCGGAGCGCCCCCAGTTCGTCGAGGATCTCGAGGCCAAGCTGCCCTATTATGCCGAGCGCCACATGGTGAAGCCGGGCATCACCGGCTGGGCGCAGATCAACTATCCCTATGGCGCATCGATCGAGGATTCGCGCCAGAAGCTGGAATACGACCTCTATTACGCGAAGAACTATTCGCCGTTCCTCGACGTGCTGATCCTGCTCCAGACCATCCGCGTCGTGCTGTTCCCCGAAGGCGCACGCTAGATGGGGGCGCTGCTGCTCTGGCTGCACGCGCTCGCGGCGCTGCTGTTCGGGGCGCTCGCGCTCTGGGCGTGGCGCACCGATCTCGCCGGGCTGCCGCGCCGCCCGCTTGCCTTCGCGCTGGCCGCCACCGCGTTCTGGGCGCTCGCCATCGCCGGCATCGGATCGACCGATTTCGCCAGCTGGTTCGCCGAGACGCTGCGCAACCTCGCCTGGCTCGGCTTCATGCTGGTGCTCCACCGCCGCGACGCGCAGACCCGCCCGCCGATCGCGCTGGGCACGGTCTATGGCGTCGTCGCGCTCGTACAGATCGGCGCATTGGCGCTCACCCTCATCGCCTATGCCGATCCCGAACCGATAGTGGCGGCGCAGACCGCCAATGCCGCGGTGCTGCTGCGCATGCTCGTCGCCGTCGCGGCGCTGGTGCTGGTCCAGGCGCTCTGGTCGGCGCTGAGCCCGGCCGCCGGCGGGCCGCTGCGCACGCTGGTGCTTGCGCTTGCCGGCATCTGGTGCGCCGAGCTCGGGCTCTACACGATCGCCTATCTCGCCGCCGAGTGGCGGATCGAGCCGCTGGTGCTGCGCGGGCTCGCCTATCTCGCCGTCGCCCTTGCGATCGGCGCCGTGCTCCAGCGCAAGGGCGAATGGAAGATCGAGGTGTCGCGCGCCGTCACCTACCAGTCGCTCTCGCTCGTCGCGGTGGGCGTCTATTTCGCGCTGCTCGCGCTCGCCACGTCCGCGATCGCCACCGTCGGCGGCCCCAATGCCCGCATCCTGCAGACCGCCTTCGTGCTGGGCTCGACCGCGGCGATCCTCACGCTGGTCGCCAATAGCTGGCTGCGCGCCTGGCTGAAGGTCAAGCTCGCCAAGCACCTCTTCCGACACCGCTACGACTATCGCACCGAATGGATGCGCTTCACCGAAACGCTCGGCAATCCGCAAGGCGGTGCCGCACTCGACGAACGCATCGTGAAGGCGATCGCCGACCTGACCGAGAGCCCCGCGGGGGTGCTGCTCGTCCCCGATGCGGGCGGGCTCGGCGTCGGTGCGAGCTGGAACTGGGACCGCGCGACGCTGCCGATCGCCAGCGACACGGCGCTGGGCGGCCATCTCCAGGCAAGCGGCCGGATCATCGAGCTCGACGCGGTCCGCCGCAGCGAGGACCATCTCGACGCCGCCGTCGTGCCGCAATGGATGCTCGACCTGCCCGAGGCCTGGGTGATCGTACCGCTGCCGCATCTGGCCGAGCTCGCGGGCGCGATCCTGCTCGCCCGCCCACCGCTCGACCGCGCGCTCGACTGGGAGGATTTCGACCTGCTGAAAGTGGCCGGCCGCCAGGTCGCCTCCTATCTCGCCGAGGCCCGCGCGCAGGATGCGCTCGCCGAGGCGCAGCGCTTCGACGAATTCAACCGCCGCTTCGCCTTCATCCTGCACGACATCAAGAACCTGGTGAGCCAGCTCACCCTCACGGCACGCAACGCCGAGCGCCATGCCGACAAGCCCGAGTTCCGCGCCGACATGGTGGCAACGCTGCAGAGCTCGGCCGAGCGGATGAACGGGCTGCTTGCGCGCCTCTCCCAGCATCATCGCGGCCGCTCCGAGGCGCCGCATGCCATCGAGATCGTGGCGCTGGTCGAGCGAGTCGCCACCCAGCGCAGGGGCCAGCATCCGGTGGTCACTTCCGGCGTGCGCAGCGCCATCGCCCATGCGGATCCGGCAAGCCTCGAGCAGCTGCTCGGCCATCTCGTCCAGAACGCGATCGATGCCAGTCCGGCGAACGAGCCGGTGACGCTCGCGGTCTCGGCCGATGGCGAGCGGGTGGCGATCGACGTGATCGATCTCGGGATCGGCATGTCGCCCGGCTTCATCCGCGACAAATTGTTCAAGCCCTTCGTCTCGTCGAAGGAAGGCGGGTTCGGCATCGGCGTCTTCGAGGCGCGCCAGCTCGCACATGCCATGGAGGGCCGCATCGAAGTGACGTCGCGCGAAGGCAAGGGCACGCGCTTCCGCGTGATCCTGAAGGCCGCGCACCCCGCCGATCTGGGCATGGGGAGGGCCGCATGAGCGACGCCCCCGCCCCGACCAGGCTGCTGCCGAAACTGCTCGTCGTCGAGGACGATGCCGGGCTCCAGCGCCAGCTGCGCTGGGCCTATGACGGCTATGAGATCTTCACGGCCTCCACGCGCGAGGAAGCCATCGCAGTGCTGCGGGCCGAGGAGCCGCCGGTGGTCACGCTCGATCTCGGCCTGCCGCCCGATCCCGACGGCACCACCGAGGGCTTCGCCACGCTGGAGACGATCCTGTCGCTCCGCCCCGACACCAAGGTGATCGTCGCCTCCGGGCACGGCGCGCACGAATCGATGCTGCGCGCGATCTCGCTGGGCGCCTGGGACTTCTACCAGAAGCCGATCGACATCGACGCGCTCGGCCTGATCGTCGCCCGCGCCTTCCATGTCCATGCGCTGGAAGCCGAGAATCGGCGCCTGGCCGAACGGGTCGAGGCCGGTGCGGTACTGGGCGGCATGCTCACCGGCGCGCCCGAGATGCTCAAGGTCACCCGCACGATCGAGCGCGTCGCCAGCGCCGACGTGTCGGTGATGCTGCTCGGCGCCAGCGGCACGGGCAAGGAACTGCTCGCCCGCGGGCTGCACGACAAGAGCGGGCGCAAGGGGCGCTTCGTCGCGATCAACTGCGCGGCGATCCCCGAGACCCTGCTCGAAAGCGAGCTGTTCGGGCACGAGAAGGGCGCCTTTACCGGCGCGGTGAAGACCACCGAGGGCAAGATCGAGCTGGCCCAGGGCGGCACGCTGTTCCTCGACGAGATCGGCGACGTGCCGCTGCCGCTCCAGGTCAAGCTGCTGCGCTTCCTCCAGGAGCGCGTGATCGAGCGCGTCGGCGGGCGCCAGGCGATCGCGGTGGACACCCGCATCGTCTGCGCGACGCATCAGGACATCGACGCGATGGTCGCCGACAACCGCTTCCGCGAGGACCTTTACTACCGCCTTGCCGAGATCGTGGTGCGCATCCCCAGCCTGGCCGAGCGGCCGGGCGACGCCGGGCTGCTCGCCCGCCATTTCCTCCGGAAATACGCCGGGCAGATGAACACCGCTGCCCGCAGCTTCGCGCCCGACGCGCTGGCCGCGATCGATGCCTGGGGCTGGCCCGGCAATGTGCGCGAACTCGAGAACCGCGTGAAGCGCGCGGCGATCATGGCCGAGGGCAAGCACGTCACCGCCGGGGATCTCGATCTCGACGCGCAGGCGGGCATCGAGCCCGTCAACCTGAAGGCAGCGCGCGAGCTCGCCGATCGCAAGGCGATCCGTCATGCGCTGGCCCGCGCCGAAGGCAATATCTCCGGCACCGCCCGGCTGCTCGGCATCAGCCGCCCCACCCTCTATGACCTGATGAAGGCCTATGACCTCCAGCCATAGGCGCGCCCGCGCCAGATCCTCGGGCTTCGGCGTGCGCGGCGTGCTGGTGATCGGCGTCGCGCTGGCGGTGCTGTTCGCCGTGCTGATCGGCTGGTTCACGCTGGCCCCCGGCCGGATGGGCAAGGCCGAAGCCGCCCAGGCCACCGAGCGCGCCGAGGCGATGCTCAAGGCCGACGACGCCACCGGCGCACGCGATCTCGCGGCGGAAGCGGTGCGCGGCGACCCCGACAATGGGAACGCCCATATCGTCCTCGCGCGCGCACTGCTCGCGCTGCAGGACGGCGTCGGCGCCGAGGGAGAGATCCAGCGCGCGGTCGATGCCGGCTACGACGCCGCGGCCGTGCCGCAATGGCGCGCCGAGGCATGGGTGCTCCAGGGCAAGACCGACAAGGCACCCGCCGAGGCCGACAAGGCGCCGCAGAAGCTGCGCCCCTATGGGCTGCGCATCCGCGCGCGGGCGCTGACCGCCACCGGCGACTATGCCGGCGCGCAGAGCGCCCTCGACCAGGCCGTGCATCTCGCACCCGACGATGCCGGCCTCTGGACCGATATCGCCCGCTTCCGCTTCGCCGCCGGCGACCTTCTCGGCGCCGCCGAGGCTTCGGACCGTGCGGTCAAGCTCGCGCCCGGCTCGGTCGACGCGCTGGTCGTGCGCGGCGAGGTGGTCCGCAGCCAATATGGGCTGGTCGCCGCGCTGCCCTGGTTCGAACAGGCGCTCAAGCGCGATCCCGCCCGCCACGCCGCGCTGATCGAATATGCCGCCACCCTGGGCGACGCCGGCCGCACCGTCGACGCGCTCGCCGCCACTCGCCGCGCGCTCGCCGCCCGGCCGGGCAGCCCGCAGGCGCTCTACCTCCAGGCAGTGATCGCCGCGCGGGCCGGCAATTTCGACCTCTCCCGCTCGATCCTCGAAAAGACCGGCGGCGCCATCGACGACCTTCCCGGCATGATGCTGCTCGGCGGCACGCTCGACCTGGAGAAGGGCGATTACGAGCAGGCGATCGAGAAGCTGACCGACCTGGTCGGCATGCAGCCGATGAACATCACCGCGCGCAAGCTGCTCGCCATCGCCCTGCTGCGCACCGACCGCGCCCGCAACGCGATCGACATGCTGCGCCCCGTGGTCGCCCGCGCCGATGCCGACAGCTATGCGCTGACCCTGGCCGCCCGCGGCTTCGAGCGGATCGGCGACCGCGACAGCGCTTCGCACTTTCTCGACCGTGCCGCCTTCCCGGCGACCGGCGAATCGGCGGCGTTCAGCGCCGACGACAGCACCGCCACGCTCGCCGCCGATGCGGCCCGGCAGCCGGGCAACCCGGAAGCGGCGCTGCCGCTGATCCGCGCGCTGATCGCTGGCGGCGACAAGGCCGGCGCCCTCGCCCGCGCCCAGGAAATCGCCGCCAGGAATCCCGGCGCCGCCGCCGCGCAGGTGGTGCTCGGCGACATGCTGATGCTGCTGAACCGCCCGGCCGATGCCGCCGCGGCCTATCGCCGCGCCGCCGACCTGCGCTTCGACGAGCCGACCCTGCTCCGCCTGGTCGACGCGTTCGATCGCGCGGGCCGGCGCGAGGATGCGGCCAACGCACTCGCCCTGTTCCTGTCGCAGAACCCGGCGAGCATCCCGGCACTGCGCCTCTCGGCCCATTGGCAGCTCGCCGGCGGCGACTATGACGCGGCGATCGATTCGCTGGAGGACATCCGTGCCCGCATCGGCGACGGCGACGCCGTGCTGAACGCCGAACTGGCCGCCGCCTATGCCGGTGCCGGCGAAACCGGCCCCGCAGTCGATTTCGGCGAGGCGGCCTATGGCCTCTCCCCCGCCAACCCCGCGGTGGTCGACGCCTATGGCTGGGCGCTGTTCCTTGGCGGCGACAAGGACGGCGCGCTCGAGCTGCTCCGGAAGGCAGTGATCCTGGCTCCCCGGCATCCGGGCCTGCGCTGGCACCTGGCCCAGGTCTATGCGGCGCTGGGCCGCAAGGCCGAGGCGAAGGAGCACGCCCAGGCCGCGCTGGCCGATCCGGGCTTCACCGACCGGGCGGCGGCCCTGGCGATGGCCAACGGCTGACCCGACGCCTGACAAGCCGCACCCACAGGGGCTGAAAGCGAAGTTGGGGGTGAGCCGGCGACGGCACCTCGCTATAGCCACCCCCATGAACGAAGAGATCCTCGCCCGCATCGCCGATGCGCTCGACCGGCTCGCTCCGCCGCCGCCGCCGCCCGCCGATCTCGAGGCGCATCCCGCCTATGTATGGCGCGGGCATGGCCTGGCCCCGGCGCGCGTGTTCGATCCGCTTCCGATCGAGATCCTGCGCGGCGTGGATTCGCAGCGCGAGGCGCTGGTGGCGAACCTCGCCCGGCTTTCCGAAGGCCATGCCGCGCAGGACGTGCTGCTCTGGGGCGCGCGCGGCACCGGCAAGTCGGCGCTGGTGAAGAGTGCGGTCGCCGCGGTTCAGGCACGGGGCGGGCGCCTCGCCCTGGTCGAGGCGGTGACCACCGAACTCGCCACCCTGCCCGAACTGTTCGGACTGCTCGGCACGACCGGCCGGCCCTTCGCCGTGTTCCTCGACGATCTCGGCTTCGACGGAGCAGGCGATGCGCGGGCATTGCGCTCGCTGCTCCAGGGCGGGGCCGAGGCCCGGCCGAACAACGCGCGGCTGCTCGTCACTTCGAACCGCCGCCACCTCGTCGTCCGCGACATTGCCGAGCAATCGAGCGCGATCAATCCGCGCGATTCGGCGGACGACGGCCTGGCGCTGGCCGACCGGTTCGGGCTCAGTCTCGGCTTCCATGTCGTCGACCAGGACACCTATGTCGACATCGTCCGCGCCTATGCCGATGCGCATGGCCTCGGCTTCGATCCGGTCGACGCGATCGGCTGGGCAACGCGGCGCGGCAGCCGTTCGGGACGGGTCGCATGGCAATATGTGATTGACCTTGCAGGAAGATCGGGGCGCAATCTGTAATTGCACTGATCCAGATCAAAAAGACCGGCGAGGACGCTTGACTCTCATCGGCGGCCAGTCCCTGCTCGTGCCATGGGGCGAATAGGCGAAACCGATCTTCTCGACCGGCTGGCGCCGAGCGGGCGTGGCACATGGATCGTGCAGCTTGGCCTGGGGTTGCTCGCCACCGCCATGGCCATCGGGCTGCGCACCGCGATCGACAGCTTCGCGCCCGCCGCCGGCCCGTTCGTGCTCGGCTTCCCCGCCATCCTGATCGCGACGCTGTTCGGGCGGTGGCAGGCGGGGCTGCTGACCGGCGTGCTCACCTTGCTCTACAGCTGGTATTTCGTGCTGCCGGTGCGGCACACGCTGGCGCTCAAGTCGCCGGACGAAACCGCGCGGCTGGCGCTGGCGGCGATCAACTATCTGGCGGTGATCGTGATCGCCGAGCTGTTCCGCCGCGCCGTGCGCCGCGCCTCCGACGAGCGCGACCGCGAGATAGCCGAGCGCGACCTGTTCCTCGAGGAATTCGATCACCGGGTGAAGAACAATTTCACGCTGGTCGCCGCCCTGCTCGACATGCAGCGCCGCCGCGCACGGGAGGCGGAGACCCAGGCGGCCCTCTCCTCGGCGCTCGCCCGGGTGGACAGCATCGCCCGGGCGCACCGGCACCTCTATCGCGGCGCGGCGGCGTCGCACGGCGCAGTCGACATGGCGGTCTATCTCGAGGAACTGAGCGCGGCACTGGCCGATGCGCTGTTCCTGCGCGGCGCGATCACGCTCGACTGCGCGTGCGACCATGGCGCGATCCCGCGCGACCGCGCCGTCTCGATCGGGCTGATCGTCAACGAACTGGTGACCAACGCCGCCAAGCACGCCTTTGCGGGGCGCGAAAGCGGGCGGATCGAAGTGCGGTTCGAAGCGACGCCGCAGGGCTGGAGGCTGGTGGTGCGCGACGACGGCGTGGGCATGCCCGCCGATGCCAGGCCCCGCAAGGATGGCGGGCTCGGCCAGAAGCTGATCGACGGCTTCGTCCGGCAGGCACGCGGCACGGCGACGACGGAGACCGGCCCCGGCGGGACGGTGGTCACGGTGGTGCTGGAAGCTTGAGCCAGGCAGATCATGCCCAAACCCCCGTCACCCCCGGGACAAGGCCGGGGTAACGGTCGGGATTGCGGCGCCGTCGCGCCTCAGCCCAGCGCTTCCACCATCTCCGCCAGCTCCAGCCAGCGCATCTCCGCCGCGTCCTTCTCGTCCCGCAGCTTCGAGATGCCGTCGCTGAGCTTCGAGAATCTGCCCGGGTCCTTCGCATAGAGATCGGGATCGGCCAGCGCCGTCTCGTCCCTGGCGATCTGCGCCTCGATCTCCTCGATCCGCCTGGGCAGCAGATCATAGTCGCGCTGGTCCTTGTAGCTGAGCTTGGTCGCCCTTTTCGGCGCTTCGGCCGCCGGCACGGGCTTGGGCGCGGCCTTCCTCGCCTCGATCTTCGGCCGGCGCTTGGCTTCCCAATCGGCATAGCCGCCGACCACCACGTCCACCATCCCCGATCCGTCGAGCCCGAGCGTCACCGTTACCGTGCGATCGAGGAAATCGCGGTCGTGGCTGACGATCAGCACGGTGCCTTCGTAATCGGCGATCACCTCCTGGAGCAGGTCGAGCGTCTCGAGATCGAGATCGTTGGTCGGCTCGTCGAGCACCAGCAGGTTCGAATGACGAGCGAACTCGCGCGCCAGCAGCAGCCGCGAGCGTTCGCCGCCCGATAGCGTGGCGATCTTCGCCTCGGCGATCGAGGGGTCGAACAGGAACTCCTTGAGATAGCCATGGACGTGCTTCCGCACGCCCAGCACCTCGACCCAGTCGCCGCCGTCCGCCAGCACGTCACGGACGGACTTGGCGGGATCCATGAGACTCCGCTGCTGGTCGATGATCACTCCGTTCAGCGTGTTGGAGAGCTTCACGCTGCCTTCGTCGGGCTGGATCTCGCCGGTCAGGAGCTTGAGCAGGGTCGACTTGCCCGCGCCGTTCGCGCCGACGATGCCGATCCGGTCGCCCCGGGTGACGCGGAAGGTCAGGTCCTTGATGATCGTGCGCTGATTCTCCCCGGCGCCGAAGCGCTTGGTGACGTGCTTGGCGTCGATCACCACCTTGGTATTGCTGTCGTCGGCGGCGGTGGCCAGCTTGGCGGCCCCCTGCGGCCCCATCATCGCGGCGCGGGTGGCGCGCATTTCCTTCAGCTTCTCGAGCCGCCCCTGGTTGCGCCGGCGCCGGCCGGTGACGCCGCGCTGGAGCCAATGCTCCTCGATCTTGAGCTTGGCATCGAGGCGCTGCGCGTTGCGCTCCTCCTCGGCATAGACCTGGTCGGTCCAGGCCTCGAACCCGCCGAACCCGACTTCCGCGCGGCGGATCGTGCCGCGGTCGAGCCACAGGGTCGAGCGGGTGAGGCGGGTGAGGAAGGTGCGGTCGTGGCTGATCACGATGAACGCGCCGGTGAAGCGGCTCAGCCAGTCCTCGAGCCACTCGATGGCGGCAAGGTCGAGATGGTTGGTCGGCTCGTCGAGCAGCAGCACGTCGGGGTTCTGCGCCAATGCCCGCGCGATCGCGGCGCGGCGGCGTTCGCCGCCCGACGCCGTCTTCGCGTCGCGGCCCAGGTCGATGCCGAGCTGGTCGGCGATCGCCTCCGCCTCGTGCCGGGGCGGGGCGTCGCTGCCGGAGAGCACATAGTCGAGCAAGGTCGCGCAGCCTTCCATCCGCGGCTCCTGCTCGAGCAGCACGACATGCGTGCCCGGCACGATGGTGCGGCGGCCCTCGTCGCCGTCGATGCTGCCGGCGATCAGCTTGAGCAGCGTCGTCTTGCCCGCGCCGTTGCGGCCGATCAGCGCCAGCCGGTCGCGCTCGCCGATATAGAGGTTCAGGCCGCGGAACAGCCAGCCATGGCCCTGGACGAGACCGAGATTTTCGTAAGCGAGGACAGGTGCAGCCATGCGCGCCACCTAGGGGCCCGCGACGGGCCCGGCAAGTTACCGCCGGCTGAAGCGTGCGTTCAGGGGCTATTCAATGCCCGGACCCTATGCCATCTGCCATGAAGATGTTGGTGACGCCCATCCTTTGCGCCTGTCTGGCGGCGTTCGCGCCCGCCGGGACTGCGGCTGCGCAGCCGGATGGGCATCAGGATTCGGACGGCCGCCCCCGGCGCCAGGCCGGGCCGCCGCTCTCGGTACGCGAGATCGAGCGTCGCGTGGTGCCGCGGTTGCCCGGGGCCCAATATCTCGGTTTCGACTATGATCCCGCAACGGAAGTTTACACGCTGAAGTTCCTGCGCAATGGATCGGTGATCTGGGTGGACGTCGACGGCCGGACCGGCGCGATCGTCCGCAAAACGGGCGATTAGGGCCCGGCGAGGGGAATGACATGCGACTGCTGATCGTCGAGGATGAGCCGAACCTGGGGCAGCAGCTCCGCAACGCGCTGGAAGGCGCGGGCTATGCGGTGGATCTCGCCACCGATGGCGAGGAGGGCCTCTATCTCGGCTCCAACGAGCAATATGACGCGATCATCCTCGATCTCGGCCTGCCGGAGATCGACGGGCTGACCGTGCTCGACCGCTGGCGCAAGGAAGGCAAGACCACGCCGGTCCTGGTGCTCACCGCGCGCGACAGCTGGTCGGACAAGGTGGCCGGCCTCGATGCCGGCGCCGACGACTATGTCGCCAAGCCGTTCCAGACCGAGGAACTGATCGCCCGGCTGCGCGCCCTGATCCGCCGCGCCTCGGGCAATGCCTCCGCCGAGCTGACCGCGGGCGACATCCGGCTCGACACGCGCTCGGGCAAGGTCACGCGCGGCGGCGAGCCGGTGAAGCTGACCGCCCAGGAATACAAGCTGCTCAGCTACCTGCTCCACCACAAGGGCAAGGTGGTGAGCCGCACCGAGCTGATCGAGCATATCTACGACCAGGATTTCGATCGCGATTCGAACACGATCGAAGTCTTCGTCACGCGCATCCGCAAGAAGCTGGGCGCCGATGTGATCACCACCATCCGCGGCCTGGGCTACAGCCTGGAAGAGCCGGCCGACGCCTGAGCGGATGGCACGGCTCGCCCAGACTCTAGGCGGGCTGCGCCGGCGCCTGTTCGGTCGGCCCCTCACCGAGCCGGAGCCCGTCGCGCCGGGCGAGGTGCCGTCGCGCCATTATATGCGCACCACCGGATCGGTGAGCCGGCGCATGCTGCTGGTCGCGACCGCCTGGATCATGCTGCTGCTCGTCGGCGGCGGCATCGCCCTCGACCGGGTGCTGGTGACCACCGTCACCAAGAATTTCGACGATCAGCTCGACTATCTGCTCAAGGCGATGATCTTCTCCGCCGAGCTCGACCAGAATGGCGACGTGATGCTCAACCGCGAGCTCGCCGACCAGCGCTTCCTCGAATATAATTCCGGCGCCTATTGGCAGATCAGCGGCAAGGGCCACGAAGCCTTCCCCTCGCGCTCGCTCTGGGACCAGAAGCTCAAGGTCGACCAGCAGCACAGCGACACCAACGTGCACGTCTATGACAGCCGCCAGCTTCCCGGCCAGCTGCTGCGCGTCGCCGAGCGCGACGCCGTGCTGCCGGGATCGAACGTGCGCTGGCGCTTCCAGGTGGCGCAGAGCCGCGAGACGCTGGACGGGCAGATCGCCCAGCTGCGCCGCACCCTGGTGCGCAGCTTCGTGCTGCTCGGGCTCGGCCTGGTCATCATGGTGGCGCTGCAGACCTGGTACGGGCTGCTGCCGCTGCGCCGGGTGCGCCAGGAGATCGCGCGGCTGCGCGCCGGCGAATCGACGCGCGTCGAAGGCGCGATGCCCGCCGAAGTCGCGCCGATGGTCGAGGAGCTCAACGCGCTGGTCGAGCATAACGACCGCCAGGCCGAGGAGGCCCGGCGCCATGCCGGCAACCTCGCCCATGCGCTCAAGACGCCGCTGAGCGTGATCATGAACGCGGCGGCCGCCGGCCAGCCCGACCTTGCCCAGGCCGTGATCCGCGAGGCGCGCACGATGCGCCGCCAGATCGACCATCACCTCGCCCGCGCCCGCGCCGTCGGCCGCCGCGGCTCGGCGCACAGCCGCGCCCAGGTCTGGCCGTCGATCGAGGCGGTCGAGCGTGCGGTCGCCCGGCTCTATCCGAATGTCCGCATCGACATCGACGGACAGAAGGACCTGGTCGCCCATATCGAGCGGCAGGACCTGGACGACCTGCTCGGCAACCTGGTCGAGAATGCCGCCAAATATGGCGGCGGCAGCGTGTTCATCACCGCCGGGGTGCAGGCCGGGTTCGTCGAGATCCTCGTCGAGGACGACGGCCGCGGCATCCCCGAGGCCGATCGCATCCGCATCTTCGATCGCGGCGTGCGGCTGGACAGCGGCAAGCCCGGCACGGGCCTGGGCCTCGCCATCGTGCGCGACGTCGCCGAAATCTATGACGGCACCGTCAGCCTCGAGGAAAGCGAGGATCTGGGCGGCCTGCTCGTGCGCCTGCGCCTGCCCGCCGCCAGCTGAGGCGATTGCAACAAACTGAAATTCGGCTGCGACGAACCGGACGCAGAGCGTTCGCGAACTCGCGGATTGCCCTCTTTTGTCCGTCGGGTCACGTGGCGGCGCCGGTTTCTGGGGCCGGCGCCGCCCAATCGCGATCCGCCACCATATAATCCTTTGTTTACAACATATTAGCACTCATGTGCTAGACTCCACTCCGGGGATTGTAGACGCGAAGGACCAGCGATGACTTCCATTTCCTCGATAGCGCAGCGGATGGATGCGCGGATCGCGGCGGCGGCCTCGGCCGGCACGATCAGCGCCGACGATCGGGATGCGCTGCGCGGCGCGCTCGGCACGATCGATTCCAGCCTCGCCTCGGATCATCCCGGCAGCGGTACGGGCGGCATGAAGGGCCGGATCGACGGACTGATCGACGCGCAGACGAGGCGCGGCGCGCTGACCGACGACCAGGCGGCCGAGCTCAGGCGCTTCTTCGCGGAGGGGCCCGATGACGGCCCCGGCAGCCCCCCGCCATCGGGCGACGAGATCCCGGGCGACGACACCGGCACCCCGATCAGCGAAGCCGCGGCGCGCCGGCTCGATGCGATGTCCGCCTTCCTCCAGAAGCTGCGCGATGCCGCCGCGTCGGGCACCACCACCTATGGCGGCAATGCCGGGACGCGAGGCAATGGCGATTCGGCGACCGGCTGGGTGATCGACCGGCAGGCGTGATCGCCTGCCACTATGCGTCATACCCCGCTCAAATCGACCTGGAGCCCCCGCATCGCCTCGGCGGCGAGCGACAGGCTCTTCCTGCGGGCCTGGTGATCGAACATCGCGCTGGTGAGCATCAGCTCGTCGGCGCCGGTGCGGGCGACGAAGGCGGCGAGCTGCGCGCGCACCCTGTCCGGCCCGCCGATCGCACTTGCCGACAGCACCTGATCGAGCATCGCATTGCCATGCCCGCCCAGGGTTTCGCGATAGCCCTGCACCGGCGGCGGCAGCTGGATGCCCTTGCCGGTGGTGCGGATCGCGACAAAGGCCTGTTGCTGCGAGCTGGCGAGATACTCCGCCTCCGCATCGGTATCGGCGGCGAAGACGTTGAAGCCCAGCATCAGATGCGGCTTCTCCAGTGCCGCGGAGGGGCGGAAGTTGCGGCGATACGCATCGATCGCCTCGTCGAGCAGCCCGGGCGCGAAATGCGAGGCAAAGGCATAGGGCAGCCCCAGCATCGCCGCGAGCTGCGCGCCGAACAGGCTGGAGCCGAGAATCCAGATATCGACCTTCGCTCCCGCGCCCGGCGTGGCGCGGATGCCGGTGCGGCCATCATCGGCGAAATAGCTCTGCAGCTCGGCCACGTCGCGCGGGAACTCGTTGCCGTCGCTGCCCAGGCCCCGGCGGATCGCGGCGGAGACGCGCTGGTCCGATCCCGGCGCGCGGCCGAGGCCAAGATCGACCCGGCCGGGGAAGAGCGCGTCCAGCGTGCCGAACTGCTCGGCCACCTGCAGCGGCGCATGGTTGGGCAGCATGATCCCGCCCGCGCCGACCCGGATCGTCGAAGTCGCCTGGCCGACATGCGCGATCACCACCGCGGTGGCGGCGCTCGCGATGCCGTCCATCCCGTGATGCTCGGCCACCCAGTAGCGGGTGAAGCCGAGCCCTTCGACATGGGCGGCCAGATCGGCGGCGTTGGCAAGGGCCTGGGCGGCGTTCCCGCCCTGGACGATGGGAACGAGGTCGAGCAGGGAATAGGCAGTCATGGAGCGCCAGATGGGGAGGCCCAGCACGCTCTGCCATAAAGTTTTCATCGTCGCCGCCGAAGCAATCATCCGTCGCCGCGGCTCATATCCGTCGCCCCGGCGAGAGAAGCCTTGATAGCCCGGCCCGCTCGGCCTAACCGCCCCGGACATGGACCCCGCCCTGTCGCACATCCGCAACTGGATCTTCGATCTGGACAACACGCTCTACCCGGTGAGCGCCAACCTGTTCGCGATGATCGACGCGCGGATCGGCCAATATGTCCAGAACCTCCTCGGGCTCGACGCAGCCGAGGCGCACAAGGTGCAGAAGGGCTATTTCCACGCGCACGGCACCACGCTGGCCGGGCTGATGGCCGAGCACGGCACCGATCCCCACCATTATCTGGCGGACGTGCACGACGTCGACATGAGCGTGCTCGAAGTGAACGAGACGCTGGTCGCGGCGCTCGCCCGCCTGCCCGGCCGCAAGCTCGTCTTCACCAACGGCGACGCCCCCTATGCGACGCGGGTGCTCGACAGGCTCGGCCTGGGCGCCACTTTCGAGGCGATCCACGACGTCCATGCGACCGGCTATCGCCCCAAGCCGGATCCGCTGGCCTATCGGGGCCTGTGCGACGCGTACGGCCTCGACCCGGCGCATAGCCTGTTCGTCGAGGACATGGCGCGCAATCTGGAGCCCGCCAAGGCGATCGGCATGACCACGGTGTGGATCGACAATGGCTCCGAACAGGCGCCCGACACGGAGCGCGGCTTCATCGACTATACCGTCAACGATCTCGGAGCCTGGCTCCACAGCATCCTGGAGACTTCCGAATGACCGACCTGCAGACGACCATCGACGCCGCCTGGGAAGACCGCGCCAATCTGGGCTTCGGCACCGAGGGCGCGGTACGCGAGGCGGTGGCCGAGGCGCTGAACCTGCTCGACCGTGGCGAAGCGCGCGTCGCCGAGCCGGTTTCGGATGGCTGGCAGGTCAACCAGTGGCTGAAAAAGGCGGTGCTGCTCAGCTTCCGCCTCAACGACAACCAGGTGATCCAGGGCCCGGGCGGCGCCAACTGGTTCGACAAGGTGCCGTCGAAGTTCGCCAATTGGGGCGAGGACGCGTTCCGCCAGGCCGGTTTCCGCGCCGTGCCCGGCTCGGTCGTCCGCCACGGGGCGCATATCGCCAGGGGTGCGGTGCTGATGCCGAGCTTCGTCAATATCGGCGCCCATGTCGGCGAGGGCACGATGGTCGACACCTGGGCCACCGTGGGCAGCTGCGCGCAGATCGGCCGGAACGTCCATCTGTCGGGCGGCGTCGGCATCGGCGGCGTGCTCGAGCCGCTCCAGGCCGATCCGGTGATCATCGGCGACGGCGCCTTTATCGGCGCGCGCGCCGAAGTGGCCGAGGGCGTGCGCGTCGGCGAAGGCGCCGTGCTCTCGATGGGCGTCTATCTCGGCGCCTCGACCAAGATCATCGACCGCGCCACCGGCGAAGTGCATCGCGGCCATGTCCCGCCCTATTCGGTGGTGGTGCCGGGCACGATCCCGGGCGAGGCCGGCAAGCCCGGCCTCTATTGCGCGGTGATCGTGAAGACGGTGGACGCCCAGACCCGCTCGAAGACCGGGATCAACGAGCTGCTGCGCGACTGATCCTCGCCGGATGCCGGTCACGGTGGCCGCCATGCGCAACCCATGGGCCGGGTCGGCGGCGACCGATCGGCGGCGCGCGTGCGCACGAATGCCGTCCCCTTGCCCCGGGGACGGTAGAAGCGGCGGGTGATGCCGGTCAGGTCGGCGGATCGATCGCGCCGCGGGCGAACGGCCGGAAAGGGCCATGGCGCGACCTCGCCCCGCTCGATCGCTAGGGCCACGAAAACGGATGCAGGGGCCACCGCCAGGCGATATGCCGGGGCATGACCGAAAGCATGACCTATGGGCGCTATCTCGCCCTCGACCAGCTGCTCGCAGCCCAGCATCCGCTGTCGGACCGGCATGACGAGCTGCTCTTCATCATCATCCACCAGACCAAGGAACTCTGGCTCAAGCAGATGATCGCCGAGCTGCGCGCGGCGCTCGATCTGGTCCGCGCCGACAAGCCGGTGGAAGCATATAAGTCGCTCGCCCGGGTCAGCCGCATCCAGGCGGTGATGACGCTCAGCTGGGACGTGCTCGCGACGATGACGCCCACCGACTATACGCGCTTCCGCGAAGTGCTGGGCACCAGCTCGGGCTTCCAGTCGGACCAGTTCCGCGCGGTCGAGACGATGCTGGGCCTGCGCGGCGGCGGCGTGCCGGGGCCGCTCACCACGCAAGTCGCGGTGCTGCCCAGCCTGTGGGACGAAGCGAATGCCGCGCTCGCCCGCGCTGGCTTCGCCGTGCCGGCCGAGGCGCTGGAGCGCGATTGGCGCAAGCCCTATGTACCCAGCAAGGCAGTCGAGGATGCCTGGGCCGAAGTCTATCGCGACACCACGCGCTGGTGGGAGCTGTACCAGCTCGCCGAGAAGCTGGTCGATATCGACGATGCGCTCGCCACCTGGCGGCACAAGCACGTCATCACCGTGAGCCGGGTGATCGGCATGAAGCCCGGCACCGGCGGCACGCCCGGCGTCCCCTATCTCGAATCGACGCTGGCCAAGCGCGCCTTCCCCGAACTCTGGACGCTGCGGACCCAGCTGTGACCGGCTACAAGCACCTGTTCCAGCGCGCGCTGGCGGCGGCGCCCGAGCGGCTGCACTTCGCCGCGCATTCGCATCATCTGTGGCCCGATGCCTCCTATGTCGGCCAGCTCGCCGCCTGGGAGGACGGCGTGCGCCTTGCCGACCGCAAATGGGAGCGGGTGATGGGCGAGATCTGGCCCGCGGCCCAGGCGCATGTCGCGGCCGAACTCGGGCTGCCCGATCCGGGCACCCTGGTGTTCGCTCCGAACACCCATATGCTGCTGCTCGCCATCGCCTCGGCGCTGCCGCGCCGGCCGTTGCGCATCCTTGCCAGCGACGGCGAGTTCCACAGCTTCCGCCGCCAGGCCGCGCGCTGGGAGGAAGCGGGCACGGCGATCGTCGAACGCGCGCCGCTGGACCGGATCGCCGAGCGCGCGAAGGCGGGCGGGCACGACCTGATCTTCGTCAGCCAGGTCCAGTTCGGCACCGGCCATGTGCTGAAGGACATCGCCGCGCTCGCCGCGCTCGCCCGGCCCGACGGCCCCTGGGTGGTGATCGACGGCTATCACGGCTTCATGGCGCTGGAGACCGACCTGTCGGCGGTGGCCGACAAGGTCTTCTACCTCGCCGGCGGCTATAAATACGCCATGGCCGGGGAAGGCTGCGCGTTCCTCCACGCCCCGCCCGGCTTCGGCCCGCGGCCGGAAGTCACCGGCTGGTATGCCGAGTTCGAGGACCTGTCGCTGCCGCCGGGCAGCATCGGCTACGCCCCGGACGGCCGCCGCTTCCTGGGCGCGACCTTCGATCCTTCGGGCATCTACCGCTTCGTCGCGGTGCGCGACATGCTTCGTGAGGAAGGCCTCACCACCGCGGCGATCGCGGCGCATGTCGATGGCCTGCGCGCGCAACTGCTCGCCGGCCTGCCGATCGCGGCCGAGCTGCTCAATCCGGGCAGCCCCGCGCGCTTCCTGGCGCTCCGCTCCCCGAACGCCCAGCGCTGGAAGGCCGTGCTGGAAGCCGAGGAAGTGATCACCGATGTGCGCGGCGACGTGCTGCGCATCGGCTTCGGCCTCTACCAGGACGCGCGCGACGTGGCGCGGCTGATCGAGGCGCTTTCCGAACTCCGCTAGAAAAAGCGGCCGGGCGGGCAATGCGCGGCCCTGCCCGGCCGTGAGGAAGTTCAGCGGCGCGCGACTCGCGCGGCGCCCCAGCGAGCGGCCAGCTGGCGGCCGACGTCGCGCTCGACCGTGGCGCGGCAGCGCTGGATCCGGCCCGCTTCGTCCTGGTCGGCGCCCGCATAGGAACCGCAGACCTGCTCGGTCGCGGCGGCGAGGCGGCGGTCGAGCGCGGCGCGCCCGGCGGCGCTGTTCAGGTCGAGATCGGCATGGCGAACGGTGGCGCTTCGCTCCGGCCGGCCCTCGGCCAGGGCGGGGACGGCGAGCAGCGTGGCGGCGGCGAGGGCGGCGATGAACCTGGGCATGTCTGGCTCCCTTCCATGGGGATTTCCGGCATCGTGCCGGGACCTCGATCTGATCGCCCGGAAAGCGCCCGGCAGAGAGGATGACGAGCCGATGAAGAGCTGATGAAATGCCGATGATTCGCCGATAGGGTGGCGCGCGAAGCGAAATACGGAGATGGGAGGGGCGTGGAGGGCCGCATCGATCTGGCACATGAAGCGGCGTTTCGGCTGGGCGGGCTCGAAGTGCGCCCGGCGCTGCGCCAGCTCGCCCGCGACGACGGCACCGAGGAAGTGCTCGAACCGCGGGTGATGCAGGTGCTCGTCGCGCTCGCCAGGGCAGACGGCGCGATCCTGAGCCGCGACGACCTGACTCGCTCGTGCTGGGAGGGGCGCGTCGTGGGCGAGGACGCGATCAACCGCGTGATCTCGCGCCTGCGCCGCGCCGCCGAGGGGATCGGCCAGCGCAGCTTCCGGATCGAGACGGTCACCAAGGTGGGCTACCGGCTGATGCGCGCGGGCGATGCCGCCGATCTTCCCATATCGCGCGACGCCGCGCTGGAGGGGATGCGCACCGAACTACACCGCCTGAAGCTCGATCGGCGCGCGATGTTCACCGGGGCCGGCGTGGCGCTGGCCGCGAGCGGCGGGTTCCTCGCCTGGCGCCGCTTCGGCATGGCGCCCTCCGTGCCTGGGCAGCAAAAACCGCCCGAGGACATTGCGCCACTGATGATCCAGGCGCAGATGGCGATGACCCAGGGCACGGTGGAGGGCAGCAACCAGGCGATCGGCCTGCTGCGCCGCGTGGTGCTGCTGCGGCCCGACTATGCCGATGGCTGGGGCCTGCTCGCCCTATCCTACTCGGCGGCGGCGGTCGGCTGGCCGCAACGGTTCGAAGCGGACATGCGCACCCGCGCCGCCGAGGCGCGTCGCCGCGCCCTGGCGCTCGATCCCCGCAATGCCTATGCCCTCGCCGCGGAGGGGCTGGGCAAGCCGGTGCTCGGCAACTGGCTCGCCGCCGAGCGCGGGCTGCGCACCAGCCTCGCCCAGCATCCCGGCAACGAGATGCTGACCAGCGCGCTGGCCGGCATGATGCTGGGCGTGGGCCGCTGCGCGGAGGCCGCCAACCTGCTGGACGGGATCTGGAGGCGCATGCCGCCCAATCCGGGCCTCGCCTATACGCACATCCAGACCCTGTGGGCCACCGGCCGGCTCGACGAAGCCGACAAGGCGATGGACGACGCGGTCGCGCTATTCCCCACCCATTTCGCGGTGTGGTTCACGCGCTTCTACGTGCTGATGTATACCGGCCGCGCGCGCGAGGCGATCGCGCTGGGCGAAAATCGCGAGACGCGCCCGACCGGCATCCCCGACTGGAATTTCGCACAGGTGCTGACGGTGGCGCGCGCGATGCTCAGCCGGGCACCGCGCGATATCGACGCTGCCGTCGCCGCTGCGCTCGAAGGCGCGCATCGCGGCGCGGGCTTCGCCGAGAACGGCATGCAGTTCCTGTCCGCGCTCGGCCGGCCGGACGAGGCCTTCGCCGTCGCCGACGCCTATTTCTTCGCCCGCGGCTTCGATCCGGGCGAGCTGCGCTTTTCCACCGAACAGGGCACCTATACGCGGCGCAGCGCCCGGCGCACCCATATGCTGTTCCTGCCCTCGACCACGGCGATGCGCGCCGATCCGCGCTTCCTGCGCCTTGCCGAGGAGATCGGGCTGGTCCGCTACTGGAAGGACGCGGGCGTGCGACCCGACTATCAGGCGACGGGCTGAATCCCCAGCCGGGGGATCTCGATCGCCGGGCAGCGATCCATCACCACCTTGAGGCCCGCCGCCTCGGCGCGGGCGGCAGCTTCGGCGTTGATCACGCCCAATTGCATCCACACCGCCCTGGCGCCGGCAGCGATCGCCTCGTCCACCGCCTCGCCGGCGGCCTGGGGGCGGCGGAAGATGTCGACCAAGTCGATCGGCTCGCCGATCTGGGAGAGCGCGCGGAACACGAACTCGCCATGCACATGCTCGCCGGTGATCTGCGGATTGACCGGGATCACGCGGTAGCCCTGGCGCTGGAGAAAGGCCATCACGCCATAGCTCGGCCGATCGGGCCGATCGGATGCGCCGATCATCGCGATGGTGCGCACGCTCTCCAGCAGCGCCCTGATGTCCTCGTCCCGCGTCAGCGGCATCGCTTCATCCTTTCAGCCAGTCGTCCACCCGCCCCGCCAATCCGGCAAACAGCTGGGCCGCGGGTCCGTTCCCCGCGGCCGGCGGCTCGCCCGCGTCGGAAGCGGCGCGGATCGCCATCTCGAGCGGCACGCGGCCGAGGAACGGAATGCCGAGCTTCGCCGCCGCCGCCTCGGCGCCGCCCGCCCCGAACGGATCGGAGACTTCGCCGCAATGCGGGCAGGCATAGCCCGACATGTTCTCGATCAGGCCGATCACCGGTACGCCGGCCTTGTTGAACAGGTCGATCGCCCGGGTGGCGTCGATCAGCGCCAGGTCCTGCGGCGTGGAGACGATCACCGCGCCCGCCGGCTTGTGCTTCTGGATCATCGTGAGCTGCACGTCGCCGGTGCCCGGCGGCAGATCGAGCACCAGCAGCTCGGCATCGCCCCAATCGGCATCGACCAGCTGGCCGAGCGCGCCGCCCGCCATCGGCCCGCGCCAGGCGATCGCCTGCCCCTCGGCCACCAGCCCGCCCATCGACAGCATCGGCACGCCGAAACGGGTCTCGACCGGCAGCAACACTTTCTCACGCGCCTGGGGCCGCACGCCCTCCACGCCCATCAGCCTCGGCTGCGAGGGGCCGTAGATGTCGGCATCGACCAGCCCGACCCGGCGCCCGCGCGCGTGCAGCGCGATGGCGAGGTTGGCCGCGACGGTCGACTTGCCCACTCCGCCCTTGCCGCTCGCCACCGCGATCAGCCGCCGGGTGCGGCGCTCGCTGGTCATCAGCACGCGCACCGCGTCGATCCCCGGCAGGGCGGCAGCGGCGGCGCGGACATCGGCTTCGAGCTCTGCGCGCGCGGCTTCGCCGAGCCCGGTCACGTCGAGCACGATGCTGGCGCGGGCCCCTTCGAGACGGGCAGTGGCACGGCCGGCGGAGACGGGTTCGAGCGCGGCCGCAAGGGCTTCATTGTCGGTCATCGCGTGCCAGATAGGCGCACAATCGCCGCGCGCCACTGTAAATCCGCGCGCACGCCCCTATAAAGGCGCAATGGCAAACCTGATGAGCTGGCTGGGCAAGGCCGGTATTCTGCAGAACGAAGCCCCCAAGAGCCCCTGGGGCTCCGGCGGCGGCAGTGGAAATGGCGGTGGCTCGGGCGACGGCAAGGGCGGCTCCGGCGGCGGGCCGCGCAACCCCTGGTCCTTCCCGCCCGAGGGGCGGCGCCCCCGCTCCGGCGGCGGCGATGGCGGCGGCGGCGGTGGCGGCCTGTTCGAAGAGCTGTTCCGCCGCGCGCGCGGCGGCGGCTTTCCCGGAGCGCCGGGCGGCGCCCGGCTCTGGGCCCTGGTGATCGTCGGCCTGTTGCTGATCTGGGTGATCTTCACCAGCTTCCACACGATCGGCCCGCGCGAGCGCGGCGTGGTCACCACGCTCGGCCGCTATACCGGCACGCTCGATTCGGGCGTGAAGTTCACGTTGCCGGCACCGATCCAGATGGTCGACGTCGTCGATGTCGGCAGCGTGCGCACCGAGAAATTCCCCGAGAGCGGCGCCAACCTGATGCTCACCGGCGATCAGAACATCGTCGATCTCGCCTATTCGGTGAACTGGTATATCACCGACGCAGCCGACTATTCCTTCCAGATCAAGGATCCGAAGGAAACGGTGAAGGATACCGCCGAGAGCGCGATGCGCGCGGTGATCGCCACCACCACCCTCACCGAGGCGATCGGCGAGGGCCAGGGCAGGATCTCGTCCGACGTGCAGGCGGCGATGCAGAAGATCCTCGACGAATATCATGCCGGCATCCGCGTCCAGAGCGTCGCGCTCACCAAGGCCGCGGCGCCCGAGCAGGTGGACGACGCCTTCAAGGCGGTCCAGGCCGCGCAGCAGGGCGCCCAGGGCGCACGCAACAATGCCAATGGCTACGCCCAGCAGGTGATCGCCGTCGCGCAGGGCGAGGCCGCCGAGTTCGACAAGATCTACGAGCAGTACAAGACCGCTCCCCAGGTCACGCGCCGCCGCCTCTATTACGAGACGATGGAGCAAGTGCTCGCGCGTACCAACAAGACGATCGTCGAGGCGCCCGGCGTCACCCCCTATCTGCCGCTGCCGGGGATCCGCCCCGATGCCGGCAAGGCCCAGCAGGGAGACCAGAAATGACCTGGCTGCGCAGCCCCATCGGCATCGCCGTCGCGCTCATCGTCGCGGTGATCGTGGTGATGAGCACCGTCGCGATCGTGCCCGAGACCAAGCAGGCGGTGATCCTGCGGCTCGAACAGCCCAAGCGCGTGGTCAATGCCTGGCGCTCGGGCGAGACGTTCGGCCGCACCAATGCCGGGCCGATCTTCCGCATTCCGTTCATCGACCGGATCGTCTGGGTCGACAAGCGCGTGCTCTCGGTCGACCTGCCCAACGAGCCGGTGCTCTCCACCGACCAGCTGCGGCTCCAGATCGATGCCTATGCCCGCTTCCGCGTCACCGATCCGCTCAAGATGGTCGTCTCCATCGGCACCGAGGAGCGTGCGCGCGACCAGCTCCAGCCGCTGTTCCGCTCGGCGCTGCGCAACGAGCTCGGCAAGCGTCCCTCGGCGGTGCTGCTCAGCCCGGAGCGCGGCCAGGTGATGGACAATATCCAGGGCGCGCTCCAGCAGCTCGCCGCGCAATATGGCGTCTCCATCGTCGACGTGCGGATCAAGCAGACCGAGCTTCCCTCGGGCTCGCCGCTCGACAGCGCGTTCGAGCGGATGAAGACGGCGCGCTACCAGGAAGCCAAGACGATCGAGGCCCAGGGCATGAAGGACGCGCAGATCATCCGCGCCAACGCCGATGCCCAGGCCGCGCAGATCTATGCCCAGGCCTTCAACAAGGATCCGGAATTCTATGATTTCTGGCGCGCGATGCGCTCGTATCGGACGACGTTCCTGAATACCGATCCGGCCAAGGGCGATACGTCGATCATCCTGTCGCCGAACAATTCCTATCTGAAGGAATTCATGGGGCAACGATGAGCCTTTCGATCCGTTCATATTCAATCGCCGTTCAGCATTTCGGCGCAAATATTCCGTTCGAACGCTTTTCCTTCGTCTGAGAGGACCGACTCACGTGCGTTACGCTTACGCTCTCACTACCGCCATCCTGCTGAGCGGCGCCGCCGCGACGATGACGCTCAACCAGCCGGCCGGTGCGCAGACCGCGCAGAACGAGCCCGGCGCGATCCAGGCCGCCGCGCCCAAGGCCGGCGCGCCGATGAGCTTCGCCGACATGGTCGCCAAGCTGCAGCCGGCGGTCGTCAACATCTCGACCACGCAGCGCGTGACGATGAACGCCAATCCGTTCGCCGGCACGCCGTTCGAGGCGTTCGGCGGCGGCAACCAGCCGGTCACGCGCCAGGCCGAATCGCTCGGCTCGGGCTTCCTGATCTCGGCCGACGGCTATGTCGTGACCAACAATCACGTCATCTCGGCGGGCGCGCGCGGCGCCACCGTCGAATCGATCACGGTCACCCTGCCCGACAAGCGCGAGTTCAAGGCCAAGCTGATCGGCAACGACGCGCAGTCGGACCTCGCCGTGCTCAAGATCGAAGGCACCAACCTGCCCTTCGTGAAGTTCGGCGATTCGACGAGCGCCCGGGTGGGCGACTGGGTCGTCGCGATCGGCAATCCGTTCGGGCTGGGCGGCTCGGTCACCGCCGGCATCGTCTCGGCCCTGCACCGCGTCACCGGCCAGGGCGGCGCCTATGACCGCTTCATCCAGACCGACGCCTCGATCAATCGCGGCAATTCGGGCGGCCCGATGTTCGACCTGAACGGCAATGTGATCGGCATCAACTCGCAGATCCTGTCGCCCACCGGCGGCAATGTCGGCATCGGCTTCGCGATCCCGGCGGAAGAAGCCAAGCCGGTGATCGACACGCTGATGAAGGGCGGCAAGATCGCCCGCGGCTATCTCGGCATCGGCATGCAGGACCTGACCGACGACATCGCCGACGGCCTTGGCGTGCCCAAGGGCCAGGGCACCGTCGTCGCCCGCGTCGAGCCGGGCCAGCCGGCGGAGAAGGCCGGGCTCAAGCAGGGCGACGTGATCGTCAAGGTCGACGGCAAGGCCGTCACGCCCGATCAGACGCTGTCCTATCTCGTCGCGAATGTGAAGCCGGGCACCCGCGTGCCGCTCGAGCTTTACCGCGACGGCAAGCGCCAGACGCTGAACATCGTGGTCGGCACGCGCCCCCCCGAGGAACAGCTCGCCCAGTTCGATCCGAACGACGAGAATTCGGGCCCGGGCGGCGGCGACACGGAGACGATGGCCGCGGCTTCGCTCGGCGTGCAGGTGGCACCGCTCACCCCGCAGATCGCCCAGAGCGTGGGCGTCAACCCGAGCACCACCGGCGTGGTCGTGCTCCAGGTGAGCCAGGCGAGCGACGCGGCGGGCAAGGGCCTGCAGCGCGGCGACGTGATCACCACGGTCAACCGCCAGCCGGTGGCCAGCGCGGCCGATGTCGCCAAGCAGGTCCAGGCGGCGAAGAGCGCGGGCAAGGGCAATGTCCTGCTCTGGGTCCAGCGCCGCGCCCTTGGCCGCTTCGTCTCGGTCGGCATCAACTAAAACCCTGCCCGATCGGGCTGACGAATGCCCGTTTCTCCTCTATCCCGGACTCCCAGGTTAGGAGTCGACGGATGGCGGGAGAGACGGGCATCTTCATTGGCGCGGGCGCCGGCGGCGCGAAGCCGCAGTTCCTGGTCCTCAGGCGCGCCAACCGGCACGGGCTGATCGCGGGCGCGACCGGCACCGGCAAGACGGTGACGATCCAGGGCATCATCGAGGGCCTCTCGAACGCCGGCGTCCCCTGTTTCGTGGCGGACGTGAAGGGCGATCTGTCCGGCCTCGCCATGGCCGGCTCGCCCACCGCCAAGACGCACGAGATCTTCAAGGCGCGCGCCGCCGAGATCGGCCTGACCGACTGGGCCTATGCCGATACGCCGGTGCAGTTCTGGGACCTGTACGGCGAGCAGGGCCATCCGATCCGCACCACCATTTCCGAGATGGGCCCGCTGCTGCTCGCCCGGCTGATGGACCTCAACGAAGTGCAGGAAGGCGTGCTCACCATCGCCTTCACCGTTGCCGACAAGGACGGGCTGCTGCTGCTCGACCTGGACGACCTGCAGGCCATGCTCGCCCACTGCGCCGAGCGGGCGGACGAGCTCACCGCCACCTATGGCAATGTCTCGAAGCAATCGGTCGGCGCGATCCAGCGCTCGCTGCTCCAGCTGCGCAGCCAGGGCGGCGCCAATTTCTTCGGCGAGCCGGCGCTCGCGATCCAGGATTTCCTGGGCACCGACGACAAGGGCCGCGGACTGGTCAACGTCCTCGCCGCCGACAAGCTGATGTCCAGCCCCAAGCTCTATGCAACCTTCCTGCTCTGGCTGCTCTCCGCGCTGTTCGAATCGCTTCCCGAAGTCGGCGATCCCGACAAGCCCAAGCTCGCCTTCTTCTTCGACGAGGCGCATCTGCTGTTCGACGATGCGCCCAAGGCACTGCTCGACAAGATCGAGCAGGTCGTCCGCCTGATCCGTTCCAAGGGCGTCGGCGTCTATTTCATCACCCAGAACCCGATCGACGTGCCCGATACGATCGCCGGCCAGCTGGGCAACCGCGTCCAGCACGCGCTGCGCGCCTTCACCCCGCGCGACCAGCAGGCAGTGAAGGCGGCGGCCACCACCTTCCGCGCCAATCCCGGTATCGACGTCACCACCGCGATCACCGAGCTCAAGGTGGGGGAGGCGCTGGTCTCGCTGCTGCAGGAGGACGGCGCGCCGAGCCCGGTCGAGCGCACGCTGATCCGCCCGCCGGCCTCGCGCGTCGGCCCGGTCACGCCGGAGGAACGCAAGGTACTGATCCAGACCGACGCGATCGGCACCCGGTACGACACCGTGGTCAACCGCGAATCCGCCGAGGAACTGCTCGCCGCCAAATCGGCCGAGGCCGCGGCGGCCGCCGCCGAGGCCCAGGCCAAGGACGCGGCGGAGAAGGCCGCCGCCGCCCAGGCCAAGGAAGATGCGCGGGTCGCCAAGGAAACCGAGCGCCAGCGCCTCGCCGATCAGCGCGACGCCGATCGCCAGGCCCGGCTCGACGCCCAGGCCCAGCGCCAGGCCGAGCGCGAGGCGGCGAACAACCCCTGGAACCGCGCGATCAACTCGGCCACGCGCTCCGCGTCCTCGGCGGCGGGCCGGGCAGTGGCGAACGAAGTCTCCAAGGCGATCTTCGGCGGCTCGCGCGGCACGGGCGGCGGGATCGTCGGCGGCCTGGTGCGCGGCGTGCTCGGCGGGCTGTTCAAGGGGCGGTGAGAACGGAGCCCCTCTCCTTCCGGGAGCGGGGCCTGAAGGTCACTCCCCCGCCCCATTGGCCAGAAACTCCCGCCACAGCATCACCAGCACCGCCATCACGGCGGGGCCGATGAACAGACCGAACAGGCCGAGCGTCTCGACGCCGCCCAATATGCCGATCAGCACCCAGAGGAAGGGCAGCTGGGTCGCGCCGCCGATCATCGCCGGGCGGATGAAATGATCGGCGACGAAGATGATCGCGGTGCCGATCGCCACCACGGCGATCGCGCCGCCCACCGAGCCCTGGAGCAGCAGGAGCAACGCCGCGACGGCGAACATCGCCGGCGCGCCGAACGGAATCATCGCGGCGATCGCCGTGGCGCCGCCGAGCAGCAGCGGGTGCGGCACCCCGGCGACCAGATAGACGATCGCCATCAGCGCGCCCACGCCTAGCCCCACCAGCACCAACCCGTCGATCGTGCCGCGCACCGAGCGGATCGCCTGCGCTCCCACGCGCTCGCCGGTGGGGCCGAAGAACCTGAGCACCGCGCGCCGGCCCTGGGCCAGCAGCGCATCGCGGTCGCGCAGCACGAAGAACAGGGTCAACAGCGTGAACCCGAACACCACCGCGCGATGGGCGACATTGGCGCCGATCATGCGCGAATGGATCAGCCACTCCCCGCCGCGGATCGCGCGGAGCTGCTGCGTGGCATCCTCGGGCCGGGCGAGATGCGTCTGCCACCAGTCGCGCACCGCTTCGCCGCCGATCGGCAGGCGCGCCACCCAGTCGGGCACCGGCACACCCTGCGCCTGGGCCTGGGCGATCCAGCTCGAAATGTCGTGCGCCTCGCGCAGCGCCTGGGCGATGCCGAAGGCGAGCGGCACCAGCACCACCAGGGCCGCCAGCGCAGTGATGATGAGCGGGATGACGATGCGGTGGGTACCCTTCATCCAGACGCGCAGCTTCAGATGCAGCGGATCGACCGCGATGGTGAGCACCACCGCCCAGAGCAGGGCCGGCACGAAGCCGTGCGCGATCCAGAGGCCGATGAGGAGCAGCGCGCCGACGAGCGCGAGGCGGGCCGCACGCTGGGCGGTTTCGGTTCTGGCGTTCATGGGGGGAGCGTAGCAGGACGCGGGCGCACCTCAACTCCCCCTCTCTGGTCCCGTTCTCGTCATCCCCGTGCAGGCGGGGACCCAGGGGTGCGGAACGGCGCCTTTCGTGACTCCGGATCCCCGCCTGCGCGGGGATGACGGATATCGGGAGACCTCACGCCAGCCCCGCGGCCACCCCTTCCAGCCGATCGAGGAACATGCCCCAGCCATAGCGCGCGCCACCATAATTGGCGGCATTGGCGAAACCGGTCTGCTCCATGCGCAGCCGCGTGCCGCCCGCCACCGGCTCGATCGTCAGCGTCACTACCGATTCGAAGCGCGGCATCGCTTCCCCCTCGCCGCCGGTATCCCAGCTATAGCTGAGCCGCCGCCCCGGCTCGATCTCGCGCACCGCACAGTCGATCCGCCCGCTCCAGCCCGGCGCGCCCGGGCTTTGCAGCGTGAAGCGATGGCCGTCCTCCAGCGCGAAATCATTGGGCAGCAGCCATTCCGCGATCAGGTGCGGCTGCGTGAGCGCGCGCCACAGCCGCTCGGGCGGATGGGGAAATTCGCGCTCCATCACCAGCGTGCGCGCCTCGGTCATTGGTCCATCCTCTTCAGCAGATCGTCGAGCCGGTCGAAGCTGCCGGCCCATAGCGTTTCGTGCAGCCGCATCCAGTCGAGCAGCGGCGCCAGCCCCTTGGGATCGGCCCGGTAATGCGTCTCGCGGCCCTGCGGCCGGTCGAGCACCAGCCCCGCGCCCTTCAGTATCGCGAGATGCTTGGAGACCGCCGGCTGCGAGATCCCCGCCCCGTCGGTCAATGCACGCACGGTCAGCTCGGACCGCGCGAGCCGCTCGAACAGCGCGCGGCGCGTGGGATCGCCCAATGCGCGGAACAGCGTATCGAAGGCACTCGGCTCCATGCGTTAATTCATAACCCCCTGGTTATAACAATCAACCTCCGCGTAAAAAACGCTGTCCTACCGGGCGCGCAGATGCCACGCTCCGCCGATGACCAACGCATTCCTTACCAATCCGGCCGCCCCGTGCGCCTTGCCGCGGGGAAAGACCCCCGCGTGCGATGATGTCGCGACCTTTGCGACTTCCCGCGCGGAGATCTGACCCGATGGCCACCCAATCGCCTCGCCCGATGGCCGAGCTCACGCTGCGCGGCATCGTCCTCGGCGCGCTGATCACCATCCTGTTCACCGCCGCCAACGTCTATGCCGGCCTCAAGGTCGGCCTCACCTTCGCCACGTCGATCCCCGCCGCGGTCGTCTCGATGGCCATATTGAAGGCGTTCAAGAGCGGCACGATCCTCGAGAACAACATCGTCCAGACGATCGCGTCCGCCGCGGGCACCCTTGCGGCCATCGTGTTCGTGTTGCCCGGCCTGATCATGGTCGGCTGGTGGTCGGGCTTCCCCTATTGGACCACGGTGGCGGTGTGCATCACCGGCGGCGTGCTCGGCGTGATGTTCTCGGTGCCGCTGCGCCGCGCGCTCGTGACGGGCACCGACCTGCCCTATCCCGAGGGCGTCGCGGCCGCCGAAGTGCTCAAGGTCGGCTCGGCCTCGGGCGCCGGCGACCGGGAGAACGCCGCGGGCCTGCGCACGCTGATCGCCGGCACGATCTTCTCCGGGCTGTTCGCGCTGCTCGCCAAGATGAAGCTGGTGGCCGAGGAGGCGGGCAAGAATTTCGCGGTGGGCGGCACCGCCACCGGCTGGTCGACCAGCTGGTCGATGCTGCTGATCGGCGTCGGCCATCTCGTCGGCATCTCGGTCGGCGCGGCGATGTTCTTCGGCATGCTGATCTCCTGGACGGTGCTGGTGCCCTGGTTCGCCCATGGCGGCGATCTGGGCGCGGTCGACGCGCTGGTGAGTTCCACGTTCCGCGGCCAGGTCCGCTTCATCGGCGCGGGCACGATCGGCGTCGCGGCGATCTGGTCGCTGCTCAAGATCATCGGGCCGATCGTGGCGGGCCTGCGCTCCGCCCTCGCCGCCTCGCGCGCGCGCCAGGGCGGCCAGGTGCTCGACATCACCGAGCGCGACATGCCGATCGGCGTGGTGGCGCTGATCACGCTCGCGACGCTCCTTCCCATCGCCTGGCTGCTCTGGACCTTCTCGGCCGGCGGCCCGGTCCATGACCATCCGTTCGCAGTGATCGGCGGTTCGCTCGCCTATGTGCTGGTCGTCGGCGTGCTGATCGCGGCGATCTGCGGCTATATGGCCGGGCTGATCGGCGCGTCGAACTCGCCGGTCTCCGGCGTCGGCATCCTCGCGGTGCTCGGCGCCTCGCTGCTGCTGGTCGCGGTCTTCGGGCACGAGGCCGATCCGGCGCGCACCAACGCGCTGATCGCCTATGCGCTGTTCACCACCGCGATCATCTTCTCGATCGCGACCATCTCGAACGACAATCTCCAGGACCTCAAGACCGGCCAGCTCGTCGGCGCGACGCCGTGGAAGCAGCAGCTCGCGCTGATCCTGGGCGTGGTGTTCGGCAGCCTGGCGATCCCGCTGGTCCTCGACCTGCTCAAGAACACGCTCGGCTTTGTCGGCATGCCCGGCGCCGGGCCCAATGCGCTTTCGGCGCCCCAGGCCGCGCTGATCTCCTCGATCGCCAAGGGCGTGCTGGGCGGCGATATCGACTGGAACCTGATCGGGCTGGGCGCGCTGATCGGCGTCGGCGTGATCATCGTCGACGAAGTGCTGGGCAGGGCCGGCAGGATGCGCCTGCCGCCGCTGGCCGTCGGCATGGGCATCTATCTGCCGATGGGCCTCACCTTGCTGATCCCGGTCGGCGCAGTGATCGGGCATTTCTACGATCGCTGGGCCAAGCGCCAGGCCAATCCCGAGTTCGCCGAGCGGATGGGCGTGCTTGCCGCCACCGGCCTGATCGTGGGCGAGAGCCTGTTCGGCGTCGCATTCGCCGGCATTCTCGCCTGGGCGAACCGCAACGCGCCGATCCCGCCCAACGATGCGCCGCTGGCGGTGATGGGGGAAAGCTTCGAGAGCGTGGCGATGTGGATCGCGCCCTTGCTGTTCTTCGGGCTGATCGCCATCGCCTATGCGATGACGCGCAAGCTGGTGCGCGGCACGCCCGCCGGCGCCGGCCCGGAAAGCCCGGCAAAGGACGAGGCGAACTATCGGTGATGGGGGAAGGCGGCGGGGATCGCCCCGCCGCCGTTCACTTCATCTGATCGAGGCCGTTCACTTCATCTGATCAAGGATCGAGCGGATCGGCACGAAGGCGAAGGCGACCGAGCTGTCGGCCACGCCATAGGGGATGAACAGCTTGTCACCATGCCTGATGGCGCCGCAGGTATAGACGACATTGGGCACATATCCTTCGCGGTCCTGGTCCGCCGCGGCGAGCAGCGGCTCGCTCGAGCGGGCGAGGACCCTGGACGGATCGTGCTTGTCGAGCAAAGCCGCGCCGATCGAATATTTGCGCATCGCACCGACGCCGTGGGTGAGGATCAGCCAGCCCTGGTCGAGCTCGATCGGCGGGCCGCAATTGCCCATCTGGACGAGCTCCCAGGGGAATTTCGGCTTGATCAGCAGCTCGCCGCCGTCCCAGTTGGTGATGTCGTCCGAGGCGTGGAGGAAGATGTTCTCGCCGTCCTGCCGGCCCAGCATCATGTAGCGGCCGTTCACCGTGCGCGGGAACAGCGCCATGCCCTTGTTGCGGCTCGCGCTGCCCGACATCGGCACCAGGTCGAAGCTGCGCCAGTCGCGCGTCCGCAGCAGCTCGGACTGGATCACCGACCCGTTATAGGCGGTGTAGGTGCCGATCCATTCCTCCTGCCCGTCCTCATGGCGGAAATGGGTGATGCGCAGGTCTTCGAGGCCGTTGGACTGGGCCTTGGTGATCGGGAAGATCACCGTGCCCGAAAGCGTCGAATCGCGGTGGCGATAGACCGTCACCGGCCCTTCGGGGATATGCTCCTCGTCCTCCTCGCGGGCATCGGCGGCAGTGGCGAAGGGCGGTTCCGGCGCGAGTGTCAGGTCGTTCCGATCGGTGATGATGCCTTCGCGAAAGGCAACCGAGGAGATGTGCCCCTCGCCCACGGCGCGCAGGCTCATCAGGATGCGCAGCGATCCCGGCGGCATGCCGGTCTGATCGTAATGCGGCACGGCGCTGGGGTTCATCAGCGCAGCGGCGGCATAGCTGTATTCGTGGCAGAAATAGGCGCCGATCAGCTGGCGCTTCTCGTCACCGATCTGGCTGCCGTCGAGGCCGAGCATCGCCTCGATCTCGTCATAGCGCGTCATGAACACGCGGCGCGTCTGCCAGTGGCGCGCCTCGAAATCCTTGAGCACGATCTCCAGCTGGCTGCGCGCCTCGCCGGGCGACATCGCCAGCACTTCGCTCACCAGCCGTTCGGTGCGGCTCGGCGCCGATCCGTTCGACGCCCAGGCAATGTGGAAGGGCCGCACCACGACGCGCGAAGGATCCGCACGCAGGCGCAGCGCATGATTGAAAAGTTCGAGCATTCGGCTCCCAGCCATTGTCCCCGCACCGATGCCCAGGCTGACGCTAGGCGACGGCGGCTCGCACCGGTGTTGCCACGTTTCCGGTTGCCTTTGAAAGAGCCGAAATCGCGCAATTGGCGAGCTGGAGCGCCAAAATGGACTCGGCGCCCTGGTTGCGGTTGAGCCCATGCGGCATCAATCCGTCGAAACATCCCCCGTCCTGGGCGCTGGCGAGCGGCAGCTCGAGGTCGTTCGCGCCAAGGTACCAGCGATAGGCACGCATCGCCTCCTCCACCCAGCGCTTGTCGCCCGTCGCCTCATGGGCGGCGACGCAGGCCTCCACCGTCGCCTGCGCCTCGAGCGGCTGCTGGTCGAACTGGAGCGGCGCGGCATAGGCGCGCCCGAAGCTCTCCGTGCCGACGGCGCGGAAGCGGCCCTCGGGCGAGGTCTGCCGGCCGACGATCCATTCGAGCGTCTCGAGCCCGACGCCGGTGAAGTCGCGCCGGCCCAGCGCCGTGCCGGCGCGCAGCAGCGCTTCGGGCAGGCGGGCATTGTCATAGGCGAGCACAATCTCGAACCATTGCCATTCGGGGCGGCGATTGCGGTCGAGCAGCGCGATCAGCTCTTCGCCGAACCGGGTGAGGATCTCGCGGCCGAGCGCATGGCCGGGATGCGCGCCGAGCATCGCGGCGCCCCCCAGCATCGCGAAGGCGCGCGCCCGCGGGCTGCCTAGCTCGAGCGCGATCGGAGCGGTGGCGTCGAACAGGGCCGAGGCCCAGTCGCGATGCTTCTGCGCCCGGGCGTCGCGCGCCGTAACGCCCAGCGCCCACAGCGCGCGGCCGTTCGAATCCTCGGAGCCGGCATCCTCGCACCAGGTCCGGTCGAAATTCATGAAGTTGCGGAAGCGGCGCAGGTCCGGATTCCAGGCATATTGAACGAACGCGGCATAGACGCTGGTCCATTTGTCGCGCAGGCCCTCGTCCATCGCCTCCACCCTGCTCATCAGGATGAGCGCTCGGGCATTGTCGTCGATGCAATAGCCATGGCGGCGATCGGGCACCGAATAGATCGAGTGCTGCAACATGCCGGTCGCGTCGCTCATCCGCTCGACCGCGGCGAGGTCGGGCTCGAGCGGCACCAGCGCCTTGGCCGGCCGGGCGAAGCGGCGCGGCCGGGCGGCGACGATGGCTGCCAGGGCATCCATCGCGGCTTCGGCGAGGCGCGGCCACAACATGGTGCGACCACGGGCATAGGCGCGCGCGGCCAGCGCCATCCGCGCCGGTTCGTCGGCGAGCAGGCGGACGATCTCGCGGGCAAGGGCGGCACTGTCCTGGAAGGGCACCAGCACGCCGTGACCGTCCGCCAGTATCTCGGCCGCGTGGATATAGGGGGTCGAGACCACCGGCTTGCCCACCGCCACCGCATAGGAAAGCGTGCCCGACGTGATCTGCGCGGGATTGGGATAGGGCGTCGCATAGACCTCCGCCGCCTGGAGATAGTCGAGCAGCGCGCCCTGCTCGACGAACCCGTCGACAAAGGCGACGTGCCCGGCCACGCCGAGATCGGCGGCCTGCGCCTTCAGCCGGTCGCGATAGGCTTCGCCCTCGCGCACGACGAGGTTCGGATGCGTCGCGCCCAGGATCACATAGAGCGCGTCGGGCCGTGCCGCGGCGATCGCCGGCATCGCCTCGATCATCGCCTCGATGCCCTTGCTCGGCGCCAGCAGGCCGAAGGTGAGGATCACTTCGCGCCCCTGCCAGCCGAAGCGCGGCTTGAAGTCCCGCGGATCGGCGAAGGGGCGATCGGGCACGCCATGCGGAATCGTCGCGATCTTCCTGTCGTCGGCGCCGTGCACGCGCTTGAGGATGTCGCGGCCCTTGTCCGCCATCACGATCACGCGCGCGGCGCGGCGCAGCAGCGCCTCCATCACGCGCCGCTGATCGGGATCGGGATTCTCCAGCACCGTGTGCAGCGTCGCGATCACCGGGATCGACAGCCGGTCGAGCAGCGCGATCAGATAGTCGCCGGCGGGACCGCCATAGATGCCATATTCATGCTGGACCCACAGCGCCTGCGCGCCCGAAGCCTCGATCGCCCGGGCGGCACCGAGATAGGCGACGCGGTCCTGCTCGGGGATCGCGGCAGTCACCGCATCGGGATAGTCATACCGCCCCGGATGATCGTCCATCGCATAGACGTCGACCTTAAGGTCCGGGAAACGCTGCTTGAGCGCGGCATGGGTGTCGGTCGTGTAGGTGGCGAGCCCGCATTTGCGCGGCAGGAAGTTACCGATCAGTGCGAGGTGCTGGATATTCGGGGCTTTCATGCGCCGATCTTTCCCTTCGCTATCGCAAACTCAATTGCGCGTAAGCCCCACGCTCGCCCTTCCAAACCAACTGTTTTCAATAAGGTTTCATCTTGCTGCAACGCAGCATGCTACGACCGTCCGGTCGCCTTGTAAATCTGGCGTTCAGCCGCGGCCGCGATAGCCGGAAACCCCCTGATCCGGTATCCAGACACCCTCCGGCGGCGCACCCGACTGCCAGAAGACGTCGATCGGTATGCCGCCGCGCGGGTACCAATAGCCGCCGATCCTGAGCCATTCCGGCTGCATCTCGTCGAACAGCCGCTGGCCGATGCCGACGGTGCAATCCTCGTGAAAGGCGCCATGGTTGCGGAAGGATCCGAGGAACAGCTTGAGCGACTTGGATTCGACGATCATGTCGCCCGGCACATAGTCGAGCACCAGATGCGCGAAATCCGGCTGGCCGGTGATCGGGCAGAGCGAAGTGAACTCGGGCGCCGCGAAGCGGATGAGATAGCGCGTGCCCTTGCGCGGATTGGGCACATAGTCGAGTTCGGCCTCCTCCGGCGTGGCGGGAAGGATCGAGGTTTTTCCGAGATGCTTGGCGTCCATCCCGGCCATGTAGGCGTTTGCGGAGCGCTTTGCATCCTTCTAGGACGCTTTCCATGGACGGGCTCGTTACGACCGAATGGCTGGCCGGCACCGATGGCGTGCTGGTGCTCGATGCAACCTATAGCTCGACGATCCCCGGATCGCCGCCGCGCGATCCCCGCGCCGAGTTCGAGGCCGAGCATATTGCCGGCGCGCGCTTCCTCGATCTCGACACGCTGGTGGACGAGACCAGCCCGCTCCCCTCGACCGTGCCGACCGTCGCCAGGATCGCCGAGCGGCTGCGCGCACTGGGAGCGGACACCGAAACGCCGATCATCCTCTACGACAATGGCCCGCACCATACTTCGTGCCGTGCCTGGTGGGTGCTGCGGCTCGCCGGCGTCGACGTGGCGCTGCTCGACGGCGGCATGGCCAAGTGGAAGGCGGAAGGCCGTGCCGTGGCGAGCGGCCCGCATCGGGCCGAGCCCGGCAATTTCCAGCCCCGGCCGCCTCGGGCCCAGATGCGCACGCTCGAGCAGATGAAGGCCGAGACCGGGCAGATCGCCGATGCCCGCTCGGCCGCGCGCTTCACCGGCGCGGAAGCTGATCCGCGCACCGAAGTCGCCGCGGGCCATATCCCGGGATCGCGCAACGTCCCCTATCCGAAATTCTTCAACCCCGACGGCACCTGGAAGGCCCCCAATCATATCCGCGCGGTGTTCGAGGAGCACGGCATCGACCTCGCCCGCCCGCTGGTCACCACCTGCGGCTCGGGCATCACCGCCGCGATCCTGGCGTTCGGCGCGCACCTGCTCGACAACGAGGCCGCGCTGTACGACGGCAGCTGGACGGAATGGGGTAGCCGGCCCGAGACCGCCAAGGCATTGGGACCGGCATGAGCGAGAAGCAGGACAAGACCAAGGTCGTCGCCGCCGGTCGGCGCAAGGAATGGACCCAGGGCATCGTCAACCCGCCGGTGTGGCGCGCCTCGACGATCCTCTATGACGATGTGGCGCATCTGCGCGCCAGCGGCGCCAGCGATACCCATCATCGCCTGTTCTACGGCCGGCGCGGCACGCCGACGCAATGGTCGCTCGCCGATGCGCTGACCGAGCTCGAGCCGGGCGCCGAGGCGACTTTGCTCTACCCATCCGGCGTCGCCGCCATCGCCTCGACCCTGCTTGCCCTGCTCTCCCCCGGCGACCATCTGCTGCTTCCCGACAGCAGCTACGACCCGACGCGCAACTTCGCCAACGGCCTGCTGCGGCGGATGGGAGTCGAGACCAGCTATTATGATCCGCTGATCGGCGAAGGCATCGCGGCGCTGTGCCGCGCGAATACGAGGGTGATCCTCCTGGAGAGCCCCGGCAGCCTGACCTTCGAGGTGCAGGACGTGCCGGCGATCGTCGCGGCGGCCAGGGACCGCGGCATCGCGACGGTGCTCGACAATACCTGGGCGACTCCCCTGCTCTTCCCCGCGATCGCGCGCGGGATCGACTATACGATCCTCGCCGCGACCAAATATGTCGTCGGCCATTCCGACGTGATGCTGGGCTCGGTCACCGCGGCCCAGGGCAGATATGCGGCGCTGCGCGACGCCAGCTATCAGCTCGGCCAGACGGCCAGCCCCGACGACGCCTGGCTGGGCGCGCGCGGCTTGCGCACCATGGCGATCCGGCTGGAACAGCATGGCCGCGCGGCGCTGCGGATCGCCGAATGGCTGAAGACTCGCCCCGAAGTGGCGCGCGTGCTCCACCCGGCGCTGCCCGATTGCCCGGGGCACGCGCTCTTCCAGCGCGACTTCAAGGGCGCCTCGGGCCTGTTCTCCTTTGTCCTCGCCGGCGGCGGCGAGAAGGCGCGCGCCGCGCTGATCGACGGCCTCGAGCATTTCGGCATCGGCTATAGCTGGGGCGGCTATGAGAGCCTGGCCCTGCCGGTCGACCCCCAGCGCTTCCGCACCGCGACCGAGTGGAAGGCCGAGGGACCGGTCGTCCGCCTCCAGATCGGGCTCGAGGATCCGGACGACCTGATCGCCGATCTCGCGCAAGGGCTCGCGCGCTTCGCCGGGATGCGCGGATGATGCAGCGGTTCGGCGACTGGCTGGCGGGACACGACCTCCCTTCGCCGCCCGAACTGTCCGAAGCGGGCATCGCCGCCGCGCTCGCCATCGTCGCCCTGGCGCTGGGCTGGTTCGCCGGCCGCAGGATCGGCGGACGCATCGCCGAATATTGGTCGCGCGACGCCGATCACGGCCCGCTGTTCAGCGGGCGCATCTGCGACGTGATCCGTCACGGCGTGGCCACGCTGCTGCTCGGCGTCATCCTCTCCGCCTGGCCCTGGCACCCGCTCGCCGCGCTGGGGCTGGGCTTCGCCACCGGGGCCGCCGCCGCCATGTTCACCGTCGCGGTGCTGCGGGGCCTCAACCTGCCGCGCTGGATCGCCTGGAGCGTGGCCGCCATCGCCTTCGCCACCATATTGAGCCACGCGATCGGCGGGTTCGCGGCGACGCAGGACACGCTCGACCGGGTCGGCGTGCAGATCGGCCAGCGGCGGCTCACCTTGCTCTCGCTGCTCAGCATCGCCGTCACCGTGCTGCTGCTCTTCGCGGGCGTGCGCCTGTTCAACCGGATGCTGACGCGGTGGATCGGCGGCGCGCGCGGCTTCGATCCCACCCAGAAGCTGCTCTTCCAGAAGCTGGCCGCGATCGCCGCGGTGATCGTCGCCTTCTTCGTCGGCATCGACTTGCTCGAAATCGACCTGACTGCCTTCACCGTCTTCTCGGGCGCGTTCGGGCTCGCCATCGGCTTCGGCCTGCAGAAGACGATCGGCAACCTGATCGCCGGGATCATCCTGCTGATGGATCGCTCGATCAAGCCGGGCGACGTGATCGTGGTGGGCGACAGCTTCGGCTGGGTGAACAAGATCGGCGTACGCGCGGTCAGCGTCGTCACCCGCGACGGCAAGGAGCATCTGATCCCGAACGAGATATTGATGACGCAGGAAGTGGAGAACTGGTCGTACACCGATCGCAACGTCCGCGTCCGCATCCCGGTGACCGTCGCCTATGACTGCGACCTCAAGCTCGCCCAGGCGCTGATGCTGCGCGCCGCGAAGGAGAGCCCGCGCGCGCTCGACGATCCGCCCACCAATGTGCGCCTCGCGGCGTTCGGCGAAAGCGGCGTGGAGCACGAGATCCTCACCTGGATAAGCGACCCCGAGAGCGGCGTCGGCAATGTGAAGAGCGACGTGCTCAACCGGCTCTGGGTGATGTTCAAGGAACATGGCATCGCCCTCGCCCTGCCGCAGCGCGAGGTGCGGCTTCTCGGCGACGGGACGAAGCGAGACTAGACTAGCCCATTGCCCTTTGCGGGGCGCGATCCCTATCTGGACGCCGTGCCCGCCGCTTCCGTAACCGCCCGTATCGCCGATGGAGTCAGCTCGATCCTGCCGGGCGACTGGGACGCGTGCGCGGGAACGGGCAACCCGTTCGTCAGCCATGCCTTTCTTTCGATCCTCGAACGCTCGGGATCGGTGAGCCCGCGTGCCGGCTGGCAATCGCTGCCGATCGTGATCGAGGACGCGCAGGGCATCCCCGCGGCGATCGCCCCGGCCTATGCCAAGGGCCACAGCCAGGGCGAGTATGTGTTCGACCATGCCTGGGCCGATGCCTGGGAGCAGGCGGGCGGGCAATATTATCCCAAGCTCCAGGTCGCCGTGCCCTTCACGCCCGTACCGGGCCCCCGGCTGCTGCTGCGCGACCATGCGCTGGCGCCTGGCCTGATCGCCGGGATCGAGGCGGTGACCGACCGGAACCGGCTCTCCTCGGCACACGTCACCTTTCTCGAGCCGGACCAGCTGCCCCTGTTCGAGCAGGCCGGCTGGCTGATCCGCGCCGGCACCCAGTTCCACTGGGCGAACGAAGGCTATCGGAGCTTCGACGAGTTCCTGGGCGCCCTTGCCAGCCGCAAGCGCAAGGCCATCCGCAAGGAGCGCGCGGCGGCAGTGGCGGGCCTGACCATCCGCCATCTGTGCGGCGCCGAGATCACCGAGGCGCATTGGGACGCCTTCTGGGCCTTCTACCAGGACACGGGCAGCCGCAAATGGGGCCGCCCCTATCTCACGCGCGACTTCTTCTCGCTGCTCGGCGCCGAGATGGCGGACAAGGTGCTGCTGATCTTCGCCGAGCGGGATGGGCAGCCGATCGCCGGCGCGCTCAACCTGGTCGGCGCCGACGCGCTCTATGGCCGCTATTGGGGGGCGCTCGAGGAAGTGTCCTTCCTGCATTTCGAGCTCTGCTACTATCAGGCGATCGACGCCGCGATCGCACGCGGCCTGAACCGGGTGGAGGCAGGGGCCCAGGGCGAGCACAAGCTTGCGCGCGGCTATGCGCCGGTGACCACCTGGTCGGCGCATTACCTCCCGGACCCGGGCTTCCGCCGCGCCGTCGCCGACTATCTCGAGCGCGAGCGCGAAGCGGTGGCGCAGGAGCAGGAATATCTCGGCGAGCTCACGCCCTTCCGCCGCGGCTGCTAGGCGCGGCGCGGATCTGGAATGGGGCGGCGGCCCATTTGCCGGCGGCCCATTTGCCGGCGGCCCGGGTGACGCGGCAGTCGCAGGCTAGTGCTTCTTCCCGTGCCTCGCCTTGTGCGCCGGGCTGGGCGAAGGGGACGGCGTGGGCGTCGGCGCCGGAGATTCCTCCGGCTCCGGCACCGGGCTGGCCTCCGGATCCGGCAGGCTGCTGCCACCCTGATGCCCTTCGCGCAGGATGATATCCCGCTCCCAGCGCGGCACCGGCAGCTCGCCCGGCTCGATCACCGGCGCGGGCACCGAATGGTCGATCTTGAACAGCGCGCTCGACCCGTCGCGCCAGAGCGGGATCAGCCCCTGTTCGAAGCGCGGGTTATAGGCGGGAGTCTCGATCATCCAGACATAGTCGAACGCGTCGCGCGGGAAGCGCGCCAGCGCCCAGGCCACCGGGCGCCAATATTCGCGCGGGCATTGCACGTCGGTGACGATCTGCGACGGATCATGGGCGAAGCGCCTGGCGGCGGCATAGCGCACGGTGAGCAGCTGCCCGCCCGCCATCGACCATTGGTCGTTGGTATAGGCGAGCTTGCGCTCGAGCGCGAGCGCGGGGACGTGCTGGAGACGCGTCTGCTTCCATTCGTAGCGGCAGGTCTCGCCGACGAAGCTGATCAGCCGGGCGCCCTGGGGCAGATGCTCGAGCGCCTTGAGCTCGCGGTCATAGGTGCCGCTGTAGAGCAGGAAGCTCCAGGTCGTGGCGGCGATGCGCACGCAGAAGAAGCTCATGCCGAGCACCGCCACGGTGGCGGCACCGCGGATCGACAGGCCGGGCTTGGGCCGGATCGCAAGGATGCCGATCGCCAGCAGGAAGGGCACCAGCCGCATGTCGGCATAGGCCGATCCGAACACGACGCGCGGCAGGAAGACATAGACCAGCGTCAGGAAGATGCCCGACAGCGCCAGGTTGCGCGAATATTGGATGTTCGGATCGCGCACCGCCTTGAACAGCAGCAGGAACAGCACGCCCACCGAGGCCAGATCGAACAGCTGCCAGCGATCGCGGAAGACCTGGGTGATCCACAGCATCTTCGCGCGCCAGTTGAACATGTCGAACGTCTGGCCGGTGACGTGCCCGCCCGAACGCCACAGCACCATCAGCAGCGCAGGCGGCGCCAGCACGATGCACTGGAGCCCGGCATGGAACCAGGGCAGGATCCAGCCGCCGATCAGGTCTTTGTGCCACGGCACGTGCGGGTTGCGGCGCAGATCGTGCTGGCGGATCAGCTCGGCCGAGAAGGCGAGGATGCCGAGCAGGCCCCAGCCATAAGTGTGACAGACCCAGATCAGCACCGAGATCGGCAGGAACACCATCGAGCGGAAGACGAACTTGCCCAGCCGCGCCAGCCGCAGCCACCAGCCGAACGCCAGCAGGGCGAACGCCATCGACAGCGCGAAATTGACGAAGCCGAAATGGAAGGGAAAGGCATAGGCGAGCGGCAGCGCGAACAGCGCGGTCGCCGGGATGCGGCCATGCACCTCGCGCGCGATCCACAACATGCCCGCGACGGTCATCGCCGGGATCGCGATGACGATCAGCTTCACCGCCAGCTCGAGCCCGAAGACATGGTGCAGCGGGATGACCAGCAGGTCGACGCCCAGATTGCCCATCAGGCTCCAGCGGAAGTCGTACCATTCCTTGAGGAAAGGATATTGGTCATAGGTGAACTGGACGCGATAGCGCCCCATATGGCCAGGCAGATCGACCAGCGGCGGGATCTGGGGCCAGAGCAGCGGAATGATGGCTATTAAGGTGCAGAGCGCCACGAACCATCGTGTCTGCCACCATTGCAACGCGTCGCCCCTGTCCATCCGCGCCTTCTAGTGCGCAGGGGCGCCGCCCGACAAGCGGTTCCTGTCGATCTCGTACAGCCCGCTGGCGCCGTCCCGCCAGACGGGCGTCGTGCCGGCGAGCAGCCGCGCATCGAAGGGCGGCGGTGCGATCAGCCAGACATAGTCGAACGCGTCGCGCGGGAAGCCGCGCAGCGCCTGGTCGATGGTCATGCGGTCCTGCTTGTCCCTGCAGGGGCTGGCGAGGACGACTTCGGACGGATCGATCGCGAACGCGCCCATCGCGGGCGCGTCGATGGTGAGCAGCGCCGAGCCGGCGAGCTCCCACTGGTCGTTGGAGAAGGCGGCACGGCGCGCCATCGCCAGGCCGGAGAGGTGATCGAGCCGGCCGAGCGCCCAGGGATCGACGCAATTGTCGCCGACGAACGCAACGATCCGCGCCCCGCGCGGCACATGGTCGAGCGCGGCGAGCTGCCGGTCATATTCGCGGCCATATTGCCAGAAGCTGATCGTGGTTCCCGCCGTCCGCGCCAGGAAGAACGCCAGGCCGGCCACCGCCAGCCAGCGCAGCTCGCGCGCGCCGATGCCCTTGTCGACGCGAATCGCGAGCAGCGCGAACAGGACGATGAACGGCGCCAGCCGCATATCGGCATAGGCGGAGCCGAACAGCTTGTAGGGGATCAGCACGAAGGCGCAGGCGAGCATCAGGCACGCGCCCACCAATGCCGCCGAATGGCCGAAGCGCGGGTTGCGCGCGCTTCGGTAGATCAATCCCCAGAGTAGCAGCACCGAGCAGAAGTCGAACGGCCACCAGCGGTCGCGCAGGAAGATCGCCAGCCACGAGACCTTGCGCAGGCTGAAGAAGCGCTCGGTGATCCCGCCGCCGCCGTCGGGCCGCCAGAGCAGCAGCGGCAGCAGCGGGGATGCGAGCGGAAGGCAGGCGATGGCGGCGCGCATCGCCGCATCGATCCATCCGCCGCCATCCCGGCGCCGCAACCCCAGCTCGGCACCGAAGACCATCAGCCCCAGCATGCCCCAGCCCATGACGTGCGCGACCCAGATGCCGCATGCCAGCGGCAGGAACAGCGCCGCGCGCAGCCCGGTCCGGCCCAGCCGCCCGAGCCGCAGCCACAGGGCGAAGCCGTTGAGCGCGAGCGCCGCCGCCAGCGCGAAGTTCAGGAAGCCGAAATGGAAGGCGTAGTTGTAGACGAGCGGCAGCGCGAACAGCGCGAAGGGCGTGACCCGGCCATGGATCTCCCGCGCGATCCACAGGATGCCGGCAGCGGAAAGCGCGACCGTCGCGATCGTGACCAGCTTCACCGCCGGCTCGAGCCCGGTCAGCGGGGCAAGACCGGCGACCAGCAGATCGGCGCCGAGATTGCCGATCAGCCGCCATTGGAAATGATACCATCGGCCCAGCATGTCCGCATCGGTACCCAGCATCACCCGGAACCGGCCGATATGCCCCGGCAGATCGGTGAGCGGCGGCACATCCGGCGCGAGCAGCGGCACGCACGACGCCAGGATCGCGGCGAGCGCGAACCAGCGCGTCTCCCACCAGCGGGCCGCCGGCGGTTCCATCAGTGGCGCGACGCCAGCCTGTAGGTGCGCGGCGCATCCCCGCCATCGATCGGCACCAGCCAGTCGGGGATCGATCCGGCGCGCAGGCCGGCGGCCAGGCTGCGCGGATCCCGCGCTTCCCTGGCGAAGCGGTCGAGATCGTCGGGGCAGAAGGCGACATAGTCGATGCCCCATGCCCGCGCGATCGCTTCGGATTGCGCGGGCTGGCTCAGGAAGAAGTCGTACATGGCACGGTTTCCCGGATTGTTTCGGTGATAGGGCGCGGCGAGCACCGCGTGCGGCGTGGCGGCGAGCGCATAGGCGCCGAGGTCGAGTGGCGCGAGCAGGTGTCCGGGCGGCAACGCCGCGAGCCGGGCGAGGCTCTCCGGCGTGGTGCAGCTCGGCCCGGCGGCGGCGCGCGGCGGAAAGATCGCGGTGGCGGCGATCGGGTAGAGGATGCCGGTCGCGGCGATCCAGGCGGCGACAAGCGCGAACGGGCCACGCGCCCGCGCGGCGCCGATCGTCACCGCCAGCGCCGGCGCGGCGAGCATCGCCCCGGCATAGGCCCCGCGCAACTGGAACAGCGTGATCGCCAGCGCAGTGAACTGGAGCGCGGCCACCACCCACCAGCCGGCCTCGCGCCGCCGCCGCGCGATCGCGAGGGACGCGATCAGCCCGGCCAGTGCGAGCCCGGCATAGGCGATGGCGTTGGCGGGCGGCGCGCCGAACAGCGGCTGCGCCTCGCCGACTTCGGCGAGCCAGAGGCGCGCGAGCAGCGGATCGACTTCGCCATAGGGATCGAGGCATTGCGGCGCGAGCAGCAGCACCGCCCCCGCCGCCGCCACGCCGGCGATCCCGGCGGCGCCCGCCCGCGCGCGCGCGGTCCGCGGCCCCGCGACCGCGAACAGGGCCAGGCCCATCGGCGCGATCGCGGCACATTGCACCGCCCGCCACAGCAGCCCGGTGAAACCGTCACAGGCCGGCACGCTCCAGCCGCTCGTGCGGAACAGGATGCCCGCTCCGGCAAGCGCGATCGGCAGGACGAAGCCGAAACCGAGCAGCCGGTCGCGGCTGCCCGGCCTGTCCGCCACCCACAGCAGCACCAGCGCCGCACCGGCGACGCCCAGCAGCGGCAAGGTCTCGAGGCCGATGACGAGCGACGCCGTCACGGCGAGCGCCGCGACCGCGCCGGCCCGGAAGCTGCCCGTGCCGAGCAGTACGCGCACCAGCAACAGGATCAGGACGAGCTGCAATCCGTGATGGTCGATCCGCCCCGGCAGGAACAGGCTGGTCGCCGGATAGGCGAGCGCGGCGAGCAGGGTCGCCGTCGCCGGCGGCGCGCCCAGGCGGCGCGCGACCGCGCCGGTCAACGCCAGCGCTGCGCAGAACAGCGAAGCCGGCCACAGGATCACCGCGGCCAGCGCCGCGCCATGGCCGCCGAGCCAGGGCGTGAGCGCCACGATCCATGCCGCGGGCACGAGGTCGGCCAGTCGCGACCAGTGCATCTCCAGCCCGGGCACCGGCCCGAGCCGATGCTGGGCAAGGTCGCCGAAGGACTGGCCGGCCAGCCAGTCGCGGATCTGCTGGAGCCGCACCATGTCGTCGGTATCGGGGAGCCGCAGCGCGGCCAGATCGTGCCAGTCGCGCAGCGTCCAGGCGCCGCACAGCACCACGGTCAGCAGCAGCGCGACGCCAGGGTCACGCCATGCATACCGGGGCCGGCTCGTCTCCATGCCACCGCAGCTAGGCCAGTTTGGTTAATTGCGCGTTAGGCGCCTGCCGCCGACGGATGCGCGCGGCACCCGCCGGATACCCGGCCGATCAGAGGCGATCGCGGCGCCCGAGCAAGCGGAGCCGCAGCGCGTTGAGCTTGATGAAGCCCGCGGCATCGCGCTGGTCGTATGCGCCCTGATCGTCCTCGAAGGTCACCACCTTCTCCGAATAGAGGCTGTACGGCGACTTGCGGCCGGTGACGATCACGCTGCCCTTGTAGAGCTTGAGGCGGACGGTACCGGTCACCTTCTCCTGGCTGTGATCGATCGCGGCCTGGAGCATCTCGCGCTCCGGCGCGAACCAGAAGCCGTTATAGATCAGCTCCGCATAGCGTGGCGCCAGCTCGTCCTTCAGGTGCGCCGCGCCGCGATCGAGCGTGATCTGCTCGATGCCGCGATGGGCGAGATGATAGATGGTGCCGCCCGGCGTCTCGTACATGCCGCGGCTCTTCATGCCGACGAAGCGGTTCTCGACCAGGTCGAGCCGGCCGATGCCGTGCTTGCGGCCCAGCTCGTTGAGCGCGGTGAGCAGCGTCGCCGGCGACATCGCCTGGCCGTTCAGCGCCACGCCGTCGCCCCGCTCGAAATCGATCGTGATCGTCTCGGGCGCGTCCGGCGCGTCTTCGGGGTTCACCGTGCGCGAATAGACATAGTCGGGCACTTCCTCCCACGGATCCTCGAGCACCTTGCCCTCGCTCGACGTGTGCAGAAGGTTCGCGTCGGTCGAGAAGGGCGATTCGCCGCGCTTGTCCTTGGCGACCGGGATCTGGTGCTTCTCGGCGAACTCGATCAGCCTGGTGCGGCTGGTCAGGTCCCATTCGCGCCAGGGGGCGATCACCTTGATGTCCGGGTTGAGCGCGTAATAGCCCAGTTCGAAGCGCACCTGGTCATTGCCCTTGCCGGTGGCACCGTGGCTCACCGCGTCGGCATTCACCATCTTGGCGATCTCGATCTGGCGCTTGGCGATCAGCGGGCGCGCGATCGAGGTGCCAAGCAGATACAGGCCCTCATAGAGCGCGTTCGCGCGCATCATCGGGAAGACGAAGTCCTTGACGAACTCCTCGCGCAGATCGTCGATGAAGATGTGCTCGGGCTTCACGCCGGCCATCTCGGCCTTCTTGCGCGCCGGCTCGAGCTCCTCGCCCTGGCCGAGGTCGGCGGTGAAGGTGACTACCTCGCACTGATATTCCTGCTGGAGCCATTTCAGGATCACGCTCGTGTCCAGGCCGCCCGAATAGGCGAGCACGACGCGGTTGATCTTGTCCGACATGGGGCGACTCCAAAGGATGTGCGGGGAAACGGCGTGCGCCTTACGGGCGCGGGACCGCTTCCGCAAGTTCTGTAGCTGGGGCATGCTCCCCCGGCATCGACTCGGGAGGGGCAGATGGCCGAGCTCAAGACCAGGGCAACGGAGATTCAGGTCGCCGACTTCATCGCTGCGGTGCCCGATGCCACGCGCCGCGCGGATGCCGGGGCGGTCTGCACGATGATGGCACGGCTGACCGGCGAGCCGCCGAAGATGTGGGGGCCATCGATCATCGGCTTCGGGCGCTATGCCTATCGCTATGACAGCGGCCGCACCGGCGAGATGTGCCGGATCGGCTTCAGCCCGCGCAAGGCCGAGCTGGTCCTCTACGTGCTCGACGGCAATGCCGATCAGGGCGAGGTCCTGGGCCGGCTGGGCAGGCACCGGACCGGCAAGGGCTGCCTGTACATCAAGCGGCTGGCCGATGTGGACGCGGACGTGCTCGAGGAGATCGTCCGCGCCAAGATCGCGCGGATGGACGCCGCCTACCCGGCCTGACCGGCCTGGCGCAGCGTCACCTTGTGCGGCTCGCGCAGGGTTCGCTCCTCCTCGACCATATAGTCGCGGGTGAGCGGCAATGCGTCGCGCGAGCGCGAGAACTGGAGCTGGTAGTTGACCAGCCCGCCATATTTGAAGCTCACATGGCACCCCGCCAGGTAGAAGCACCACATGCGGTAGAAGCGCTCGTCGTACAGGGCGACGATCGCGTCGCGCGCCGCGACGGTGCGCTCGTACCAGTGCCGGAGCGTCTCGGCATAATGGAGGCGCAGCACCTCCACGTCCGTCATGAAATAGCGCAGCCCCTCATAGCCCTTCGCGATCTCCGAGAGCGCCGGGATATAGCCGCCGGGGAAGATGTACTTCAGCGTGAAGGCATCGGTAACGCCCGGCCCGCCTGCCCTGCCGATGGTATGGAGCAGCATCACGCCCTCGGGCGTCAGCAGCTCGCGCACCTTGCGGAAGAAGGTGCGGTAGTGCGGCGTGCCGACATGCTCGAACATGCCGACCGAGACGATCCGGTCGAACTGGCCGGCGACGTGGCGATAGTCGATCAGCTCGAACTTCACCTTGTCCGCCACGCCGGCATCCGCCGCCCGTTGCCGCGCGACCTTGAGCTGCTCCTCCGACAGGGTGACGCCCAGCACCTCGGCGCCGGTCTTCTGGTGGATGTAGAGCGCCATGCCGCCCCAGCCGCAGCCGATGTCGAGCACCTTCATCCCCGGCTTCAGCGCCAGCTTGGCGACGATGTGCGCCTTCTTGTCGAGCTGGGCCTGTTCGAGGCCGATGCCCGGCGCGCTGAAATAGGCGCAGCTATATTGCCGGTCGGTATCGAGGAAGAGATCGTAGAGCTTGCCCGACAGGTCGTAGTGATGCGCGACGTTCCGCTTCGAACGGCGCTCCATGTTGATCCGGCCGAGCCGGAACATCACGGCGTCGACCGCCTTCTTGAACGCGCTGGGGAAGAGCACCGAATCATTGTCTTCCCAGCGATTGTTCGATGCGAACAGGATCAGCAGGTCGAGGATCTCGCCCTGCTCGACCTGAATGTCGCCGTCCATGAAGGCCTCGGCCGCGCCCAGCGAGGGATCGCGCAGGATGCGGCGCGTCGCGCCTGCTCCGAAACGGATCGTTACCGGCTTGAGCGCCGGATCGGCTTCGCCGAAGCTCTGCCGGGTGCCATCCGCGTGGATGACGGTGAGTTGTCCGCGCTTGATTGCGCGTGCGAAAAAACGATCGATCAACGCCATTAAGCCGTCACCACCACCCGATGTAACAGCCCCCCGGCAACCACATTAGGGAAGCGCGCGATTTCCGCAATATTTCCGCAGCTGCGAAATCAGATTCCGCCGTACCATTCATAGCCGGCGATATCCTCCCAGAAGCCGCCCTTGCCGCGGCCGATCCCGGCCAGGCTCGCCACCGCCTCGATCCGCATCACATATTTCGCGTGCTTGTAGCCAAGCTGGCGCTCGACCCGGAGGCGCAGCGGCGCGCCGTGCCCGATGCCGAGCGGCGCGTCGTTCATCGCCCAGGCCAGGATCGTCTGGGGGTGGAAGGCGTCCACCAGGTCGATCGATTCGTAATAGGGGATCCGCCGCTGGCCGAACGCGTCGGCGCAGTGGAAGACGATATAGCGCGCGCCGTCGCGCAGGCCGGCGAGCCGGAGGATCGTCTCCAGCCGCGGCCCCTGCCATTTGCCGATCGCGCTCCAGCCCTCGACGCAATCGTGCCGGGTGATCTGCGCCCGTTGGGGAAGCGAACGCAGCTGGGCGAGACTGAGCGAGAGCGGCCGCGCGACCAGCCCGCCGACCTGCAATCGCCAGTCGGCGAAGCGATTGGCGGCAAGCGCGTTATATTCGGGCGTATTGGGATTGGCAGTGCCGTTGGTGCGGAAGCGCGGGCTGCGCTGCTCCGGGCGGAACTCGCGGGCGAGCGCGGCGCGGCCGTTGATCGATCGCTGGAGATAGCGGTGCGCGTCCTCGGCGCTCAGCAGCACCGGGCTGCCGCTCCACGCATCGCAGCCGGCGAGCAGGGTCGCCCCACCGGTGACGATCAGGCCGCGCCGGGTGATCATTCCCCCGGCTCCGCTTCGGGCGATCGCCACCAGCCGGTGATCATCGAGCGCACTTCGTTCACCGGGCCGGCCAGGATCACCAGGGTCAGGTGCACCACGACGAAGCCGGTCAGCAGCGCCATCGCGATGAAATGGAGCGAGCGCGCCGATTGCCGCCCGCCGAACAGGTCCGCCAGCCAGGGCCACATGCCCGGCGCCAGCGCCAGGCCGGTGAAGATCAGCAGCGGCAGCAGCACGAACAGGACCAGGGCATAGCTCGCCTTCTGGAAGAGATTGTACGCGCGCGGGTCCTCCGGATCGTGGAAGCGCATCTCCCAATGCGCCCGGAGGTCCCCGGCGAGGTGCGCGGCGCTGAGCTCGTCGCGGCGGAAGCGCAGGTCGCGCTGGAGGTGCCGGTTGGCCAGGCTCCAGAGCAGGTAGATCAGCAGCGAGAAGGCCAGCACCAGCGCGAAGAACAGATGCCAGTGCCGGGCGCCGGCCAGGTCGTAGGTGGACGGCAGGGTCAGCCAGCCCGGCCAGCGCGGCAGGCTGAGCCAGGCATGGTCGAAATTCGCGCCGTAATTGCCCCAGTAGAGCCGCGGATGCGCATTGAAGATCATCAGCCCGCTCGGAATCATCACCAGCACGGCGAGCGCATTGACCCAATGCCAGATGCGCGTGATCAGCCGGTGGCGATAGACCTGCATGGCCCTATCCTAGCCGATCATCCATAGGCGCGCACGAAGAAGACGAGGGTAGTGCCGCCGGTGACGAGCAGGGTCCAGGCGCGCACCATCCGGTGCGAGAGCCGCTTGCCGATCCGGGCGCCCAGCCAGCCGCCCAGGATCCCGCCGGCGAGCATCGGCAGGCAGGCCCACCAGCGCACCATGCCGATCGCGATGAACACCAGCGCCGCCGCGAAATTGGCGACCGCGAGCATCAGCGTGCGGATCGAGAAGAGCGAGCGCGGGTCGGCACCGGCGAGCAGGCCATAGACCGCGGTGGTGATCAGCCCCACCCCGCCGCCGAAATAGCCGCCATAGATGCCGAGCAGACTCTGCGCGGCGACGAGCGTGCGCCGCCCGATGGTCACCCGCGCATGCAGCCAGTCCGAGGCGCGGCGGCCGAACGCCATCACCACGAAGGCGAAGAGCAGCAGCCAGGGGATGATCATGTCGAATGCCCGGGTCGGGGTGAGCACGAGCAGCATGCTGCCGACCAGCCCGCCGGCAAAGGTGATCCCGGCAAGCGCCCGCACCGACAGGCCGCCCACCGGCGCCAGTTCGTCGCGATACTCCCATGCGCTCGCGCCTGCGCCCGGCAGCAGGGCGACGTTGGACGTGGCATTGGCGATGTTCGAGGGCAGGCCGAGCGCGATCAGCGCCGGCAGCGTCGCGAAGGTGCCCCCGCCCGCCAGCGCATTCATCGCGCCCCCGAGCATGCCGGCGGCAGCGGGAAGGATCAGGGCGGCGGGATCGATCACTCCGCCTTCCTTCCGCGCCCGCCCCGCCTTGTCGAGGGCAATCTCGCGCGCGCCGGTCCGCGAGGGCAAGCTACCGGAACGGCGCGACCGCGATACCGGGCCTTACCCCAGCGCCGCCAGCTTCTCCTCGGCCTCGCGGTCCATCTGGGCGCGGCTCTTCTTCTCGGCCGCCGTCTTGAGCTGGCCGCAGGCGGCGTCGATGTCGCGGCCGCGCGGCGTGCGCACCGGGGCCGAGATGCCCGCTTCGAACACGATGTTGCTGAACGCCCGGATCCGCTCCGGCGTCGAGCATTCGTACGGCGCGCCCGGCCAGGGGTTGAACGGGATCAGGTTCACCTTGGCGGGCAGCTTGTACTTCTTGAGCAGGCGGACCAGTTCGCGGGCATCGGCGTCGCTGTCGTTCTTGTCCTTCAGCATCACATATTCGAAGGTGATGCGCCGGGCATTGTTGGCGCCCGGATAGTCGGCACAGGCCTGGAGCAGCTCCTCGATCCCGTATTTGCGGTTCAGGGGCACGATCTCGTCGCGCACGTCCTTGGTGATCGCGTGGAGCGATACCGCAAGATTCACTCCGATTTCCTCGCCCGCGCGCGCCATCATCGGCACCACGCCGCTGGTCGACAGGGTGATGCGGCGCTTGGAGAGCGCGAGCCCGTCGCCGTCCATCACGATCGCCAGCCCGTCGCGGACATTGTCGAAATTGTAGAGCGGCTCGCCCATGCCCATCATCACGATGTTGGTGAGCATGCGGCCCTCGGGCTGGCTCGGCCATTCGCCCAGCGCATCGCGGGCCAGCATCACCTGGCTGACGATCTCGCCCGCCGTAAGGTTGCGCACCAGCCGCATCGTGCCCGTGTGGCAGAAGCGGCAGTTGAGCGTGCAGCCCACCTGGCTCGATACGCAGAGCGTGCCGCGGTCCGCATCGGGGATGAAGACCATCTCATAGTCCTGGCCGTCCGCCGAGCGGAGCAGCCATTTGCGCGTGCCGTCGGTCGAGACCTGCGCCTCCACTATCTCGGGGCGGCCGATCACGAAGCGCTCGGCGAGCCAGGGATGCTGGGCCTTGGCGATGTCGGTCATCGCCGCGAAGTCGGTCGCGCCGCGATTGTAGATCCAGTGCCAGATCTGCTTGGCGCGCAGCTTGGCCTGTTTCGGCTCCAGCCCGGCATCGGCGAGCACCGCGCGAAGCTGTTCGCGCGAAAGGCCGATCAGGTCGACGCGACCGTCCTCGCGCGCCACCGCGGGTCGGGGCACCGGCACGGGGTCGATGTGCCCGGGAATGGGCATAGGCTCGATGTGCCCGTGAACGGGCGTGGGCGCGGCCGAGACTGTCTGCATGGCCGCGCACATAGTCGATCTCGCGCGATTATTCCAGTGACCCCAGCGCGTTGAGCGTGGCCCGCAGCGATTCGACCAGCCCGGTGTGCGGCTCCTCCCCCAGAAAGGCCACCAGCTCGCGATTGTCGAGACGCACGGGATGGTTCCAGAAGGGGCGCATCTCGATCAGCTCGCGCAGGGTGGGATTGAACGGTGCGGCGAGCGGCAGCAGCGCCCAGGGCAGGCGGGCATGCTTCACCTTGCCGCCCGCCGCCGCCGCGATCGCCGCGGGGAAGCTGCTGCCGTCCGGGTCCCAGTGACCGGCGAAATGGAAGCGGGCGAAGCGCGGCAGCTCCGCCTCGCGATCGAGCAGCCGGGCGAAGGCCTCGCCGACATCGGGCAGATAGGCCCAGGCATGCCCCACCCCGCGCCGCCCCGGATTGGTCACGCGCGTCACCGGCTTGCCCGGGGCGATCATCCCTTGCGAGAGCCAGCTGTTGCCCGGCCGCGGCCCATAATAGTCGCCGGCGCGCAGGATCAGCGCGCGCACCCCCGATTCGGCGATCCGCGCCTCCATCGCCTTGCGGATCGCGCCCTTGCGCGTGCCGGGCTCCTGCGGCGAATCGGGCCGGGCGACCGGGGTTCCGGCGGGGTCGTAATTGTAGATCGTGCCGGGCAGCGCGAGGCGGGCGTCATTGGCCCAGGCCGCCTCGATGCTGTTCTCCAGCATCGGCAGCACCCGCTTGTCCCATTCGCGATACCCCGGCGGATTCACCGCATGGACCAGCGCCGCCGCACCCTCGGCCGCGGCCAGCACGTCGCTGCGCACCATCGCGTCGCCCTCGCGCCAGTCGATCCGGGGGTCCAGCCCGGGACGGAGCCGGCGGACCAGCCCGCGCACCTGCCAGCCCCTGGCGAGCAGCGCCCGCGCCGTCTCGCCGCCTACGCCGCCCGTCGCCCCGAGCACCAATGCGATCCTGTCCATTCCAGCCTCCGTTGCTATCGATGTTCACGGGGTTGGACCAATCGAGCCTATAAGAAAATTGTCGAACCTTTTCATATCGTGTATAGGAATTTTATGAACCCCATCGACTGGGAGCAGCAGCGCGCCTTTCTGGCGGTGCTCGAGACCGGCAGCCTGTCGGGCGCGGCGCGGCGGCTCAACCTTGCGCAACCGACGGTCCGGACGCGGATCGAGGCGCTGGAGGCGGCGCTGGGCACGCCGCTGTTCACGCGTTCCCCCGGCGGCCTCACGCCCACGGAGAGGGGATCGGCGCTGCACGAGCATGCCCGCGCGATGGCGCTCGCTTCGGACGCGTTCGTCCGCACCGCCTCGGCGGCGCCGGACGAGATCGCCGGCACGGTGCGCGTCACCGCCAGCGAAGTGATCGCGGTGGAGGCGCTGCCGCCGGTCCTCACCGCCCTTGCCCGCCGATATCCGCGCCTGGTGATCGAGCTGAGCCCGAGCAACCGCAACGAGGACGTGCTGCGCCGCGAGGCCGATGTCGCCGTCCGGATGGCGCCGCCCCGCCAGGAAGCGCTGGTCGCGCGGCGGATCGGCACGGTGCCGCTCGGCGTGCACGCGCATGCGGACTATCTTGCCGGCCGCCCGCATCCCGTCCACTTCGCCCATCTCGCCGGCCACCGGCTGATCGGGCCCCAGAGCGATTCGCCGACGCTGCGCGCGGTGCAGGCGGCGGGCTTCCCCGTGAAGCTCGGCGAACTGGGCTTCCGCAGCGACAGCGACCATGCCCAGCTCGCCGCCATCCGCGCGGGGCTGGGCATCGGCATCTGCCAGCTGCCGATCGGCACGCGCGACGGGCTGGTCAGGCTGCTGCCCGACTTCCGGCTCGACCTCGAGACCTGGGTGGTCTGCCACGAAGACCTGCGCGGCCTGGCCCGCGTGCGCACGGTGTTCGACGCGCTGGTTGCCGGGCTCCAGGCCTATCTCGGTTAGCCCCGGGAGAGCCACGACGCACCGCGTTCGGGTTGTCCTGTTGCATCCGCGCACCGCAGCGTTGCGTTCGAGGGGTGAGTTGGTTGCTTTTTGGAGTGCAGTAATGAAGCTTATCGGAACGATCCTCGCCGGCGCGACGCTGGCCATCGCCCCGGCCGCGCTGGCCCAGACCGCGCCGCAGACCGCCGATCCGGCCGCCCCCGCGCAGACCGCGCCGGCACCAGCCGCGCCGCAGGCCGCCGGGCCGGTGACCGAGGCCGAAGTCGGCCAGTTCGCCACCGCGGCGCTCGAGATCGACAAGATCCGCAAGGACACCGCCACGCCCGAGGCCGACAAGGGCGCCAAGATGGCGGCCGCCGCCACCGCCGCCGGCCTGACTGCCGAGCGCTTCAACGCCATCGGCCAGGCCATGCAGACGGACACGGCGCTCAACAAGCGCATCCAGGCAGCGGCCAGCGCCAAGCTCGCCGCCTCGGGCGGCGCGCCGGCGGCGAAGCAGCCGTAGGGATTGGTCGTCAGGACAAGGACGGAAGGCCGGGGTTCCACGCCCCGGCCTTTTCATTCTTCACCGGCATCTCCGCGTTTTCCAACGTTACCCCCGCCTGCGCTGGGATGACGGCGAGAAATGGGAATGGCGGAAATGGTGTCCGAGACCCGGAGCCCGCTCTATCGCCCCGCGCAGCCCAGCGCGGCGGCGTCGATCGCGGTCGCCGCACCCCGGAGGGCATAGCCGTCGGCGAAGGGGGCGCCGTTCGCGCCCATCGTCTCCACGCTCATGCTCCGTCCCGCGCGCATCGCCGCGACGATCGCGGCATCGGTGCGCGCATCCGGCGCCCAGGCATCCGCATCCCCCGCCTGCAGCTCGAAGCGCCGCTCGCCGATCGACAGCGTCACGCGCGCATCGGGCGCGCGCGCGCGGCTCAATCTTATGTGCAGCTGGTTGCGCACCCCGTCGCGCGGCCAGGTCGCCACGCTGGCAAAGGGTTGCGCATTGGCATGCTTCTCCACCGGCCGGGCGATCGCGAAGCAGCGCAGCGGCGAGGGATCGCGGAACGCTCCCCAGCCATCGAACGTGCCAAGCGGCGCGCGCGCCTGAAGCAGCAGCAGCAGGAGCGCCAGCCCGCTCATGCCGGCGCCGCGCCGCGCCCGGTGCCGATGTGCACCACCGTCTCCACGCCATGCTCGATCCGCACGATCGAACCCTGGGGCAGGTCGGGCGCCACCGGCGCGGCGAACCTTGGCTGCACCGGCAACCCGGTCATCACGCCGCGCAGGACGCGGCTCGACATGCCGTGCATGATCACCAGCCGGTCGCCCGGATCATCGTCGGTGTCGGCGAGCCAGGACGAGACGCGCGCGGCGATGCCGTCATACCATTCGCCGCCCGGCGGCGGGCGCGTGTAGAGCCCATGTTCCAGATCGAGGAAGCCCGGCACCTCGGCCATCAGATCGGCATAATAGCGCCCGCTCCACTCGCCCATGCCGATCTCGACCAGCCGGTCGTCGCGGCGCGCCTGGTGCCAGTCGAGCTCAAGATGCTCGGCGATGACCGCCAGCGTCTGCAGCGCGCGCCCCGCGCTCGACGACCAGAGGGTGAGCTTCGGCCGGGGCCCCAGTATCTCGCGCAGCGCCGCGCCCATCGCATCCGCCTGGGCGAAGCCGGCCCGGGTCAGCGGGGTGTGCGGATGATCGCCCTGCATGCGCCGGGCAAGGTTGAACACGGTCTCGCCGTGGCGGGCGATGAAATCGCGGCCTTTGCGCTGGTTCGTCATCGGCCCCGCACAAGCATTGGCGGCAAGAGAAAGGCAAGTGCCCAATTTGCGCCCCCTTTCGTTCAGCGGGGAATCAGGTGCGCTATTCCAATAGGACACCAGCCCGCTCGCGGGCAGACGATAAGAGGGAGTGACCATTGCGGGGACATTGTCGCCGTTAAGGGCCAGGCGTGGCCGGCAATCGCAACTGTTGCGGATAAGCCACGCTTTTTTCTGTTTATCGGGGGTTCATGAAACGGCGTCCCTCGCGCCGGGTTGATCTCCCCGCCCGCACTGCGAAGCGCGGGTGTGTACCCAAGGAGTTCAGTTATGCGTACCAAGTTCATCGCCGCCGCCGCAGCGCTTCTCGCCGGCTCGGCCTTCGCCGCTCCCGCCTTCGCGCAGAGCACCGATTCGGGCTTTACCGGCCCGCGCGCCGAGGCCGTGGTCGGCTGGGATCACGTCAAGCCCTCGGGCAGTGGCGTCAAGGGCGCCGACGGCGTGCTCTATGGCGGCCAGATCGGCTATGACTTCCAGGCCGGCAACGCCGTGTTCGGCGTCGAAGGCGAAGCCACCGGCTCCACCGCCAAGCGCACCGACACCAGCGTGCTCGTCGCCGGCGACCGTGCGCGCATCAGCACCGGCCGCGACCTCTATGTCGGCGCCCGCGTCGGCTTCACCGTGGGCGGCAATGCGCTGATCTATGCCAAGGGCGGCTACACCAACGCCAAGTTCGACAGCCGCTACGTGTCGGGCACGACCAACATCCGCACCTCGGACAATGCCGATGGCTGGCGCCTGGGCGCGGGCGCCGAGGTGAAGCTGAACGACAAGGTCTATCTGAAGGGCGAGTATCGCTACTCGAAGTACAATAACGACGACGCGGGCATCGATGCCAAGCGCCACCAGGTGCTCGCCGGCGTCGGCGTGCGCTTCTAATACCCTTAACCGCGTATTTAAGGTGTGAACTATAGGGCCGGGGCGCTTGCTCCGGCCCTTTTTGCCGTTAAGGGTAAAGGTCGGAAAAGTCCCGGTACCGGGTTAGATTCGGGCGACACATGCCCCGGGGGTTCTTGATGAAGGCGACGATCGAACGCGCAACTCTGTTGAGGGGCTTGAGCCACGTCCAGTCCGTGGTCGAGCGGCGCAACACGATCCCCATCCTGTCCAACGTGCTGATCGAGGCACAGGGCAGCGGCGCGCTGCGCCTGATGGCAACCGACCTCGACCTGCAGATCGACGAGACGATCGCAGCCGCGGTGGACCAGCCCGGCGCGATCACCGTGCCGGCGCACACTTTGTTCGACATCGTCCGCAAGCTGCCCGAGGGCGCGCAGGTGGAACTGTCCGCGGCCGAGGGGCGGATCACCGTCAATGCCGGCCGCGCGCGCTTCACCCTGTCGACGCTGCCGCGCGACGATTTCCCGATGATCGCCGAGGGCGAGCTGCCGACGGTGTTCGAGCTGCCGGCCGAGACGCTGAAGCAGATCATCGACAAGACGCGCTTCGCGATCTCGACCGAAGAGACGCGCTATTATCTCAACGGCATCTATCTGCACGTCGTCGACGAAGCGACGCCGGTGCTGCGCGCCGCCGCGACCGACGGCCACCGCCTCGCCCGCGTCACCGTGGCGCGGCCGGACGGCGCCGATTCGATGCCGGGCGTGATCGTGCCGCGCAAATGCGTGGGCGAGCTGCGCAAGCTGCTCGACGAAGTGGACGGTTCGATCGGCGTGTCGCTCTCGGCATCGAAGATCCGCTTCGACCTGGGCCAGGCGATCCTCACTTCGAAGCTGATCGACGGCACCTTCCCCGATTACACTCGCGTCATCCCGACCGCGAACGACAAGCTGCTCAAGCTCGATCCGAGGAGCTTCATGGAAGGCGTCGACCGCGTCTCGACCATCGCGACCGAGAAGACCCGCGCAGTGAAGATGGCGCTGGAGCGCGACAAGGTGATCCTGTCGGTCACCAGCCCCGAAAATGGCGCGGCGGCCGAGGAAGTGCCGGGCGACTATGCCGCCCAGGGCTTCGAGATCGGCTTCAACAGCCGCTACCTGATGGACATCCTCAACCAGATCGAAGGCGATTCGGTGGAAGTCCATCTGGCCGACGCCGCGGCGCCGACGCTGATCCGCGAGAACGACAAGTCGCCGGCGCTCTATGTGCTGATGCCGATGCGCGTCTGATCGCGCAGCGGACACAAGGCAGGAATGCCGGCGCGGAACCGCTCTGCGCCGGCATTTTCGTATCGGGGGCGACTGCTCCCCGGCGAGAGCCGGGGCCCTGTTGCAATGTCGTTCGAAAGGCTGATACGCCTAGCCAACTTCGCCGGGGAACAGCATCCGGCGAACCCCGCGTCAGGCGAACATGCCCCGGCGCAGCGCCACGACGATCGACACGGCCAGATAGATCGCTCCCGAGATCGTCATCAGCGTCCACAGGCTGACATTGGCGACGAGGCCGAGCCTGGCGAGCGCGGCCCAGCCGAACAGCCCGAACTGGAGCAGCCAGAAGCTGGCGATCGACGCCTCGGCAAGTGCGGCGCGATTGAGCTCGTCACTGCCGCGCCGGATCCGGGCGCTCAGCCAGGTCTGGAGCGCGAGCAGCGCCGCGATGCCGATCGCGACGGGAATCGCCGCATCGCCGGTGAAACCGAAACGGACGGCGAGCGGCGGCACAAGCAGCAGCGCGGCGCCCAGGAGCAGGGCCGCACCGTTCATGCGCAGATAGCGCAGCACGCCGGCGTCGAGCGGGTCGCCCTCCTGATAGTTTTCGGCCATGCGGCGATAGAGCGTGCTGCTCGACGCGGCGATCAGGGCGAACAGGCCGAGGGACAGCAGCAGGACGGCGAGCGCGGTGGAGGCCATGTCCTCGACCGGCATCTCCGCCAGCCAGGCGATCAGGCCGCTCCGCCCGGCGGCAAGGGCGATGACGAATCCGATTGCGGCACCATAGGCGGCGTGGACCAGCCGGCGGCGAGGCTTGCGATCAGCCATGGGGGAGCTCGGGCGGGGTCCAGTCGTCGAGGAAAATGGCATCGATGGGCACTCCAAAGATCTTCGAAAGCCGCATCGCCAGCGGCAGGCTCGGGTCGTATTTGTCGGTCTCGACCGCATTGATCGTCTGGCGCGACACGCCGAGCAGCCCGGCCAGGTCGCCCTGGCTGAGATTCGCCTCCGCTCGCAGCACGCGCAGTCGGTTCTTCATGCGGCCTGTCCAGAACTCTGTACCATATGACAAGAGCTCTTGTCATTCCGAGCCAGGATTGTCAAGAACTCTTGTCATGCATGGCCATATGGCCACAGGTTGATTTTGCGATCCGACTCCTATATTGACACTATTGTCAGTAAGGGATTCGCTTCCATGGCCACGCAACCCGCGCCGCAGATCTTCAACCCCGGCATCCCGATGAAGCGGGAATGGGGCACCGCGTTCCGTGCACTCGGGCGGCTGCTCGCCAATGGCGACGATACCGAGCAGGTCTTCCGCATCATGCGCGCGCTGAACGGCGATGCGACGCAGAAGAGCTATCGCAAGCTGCTGACCATGCCCAATGGCGGGCGCATCGCCTTCCAGCATGTCGAGATGGCCGAGAAGCTGTCGGACCGTGCCTGGATCGATGGCTTCGCCGAAGGCACCGTCGGCGCCGCCTATCGCAACTTCCTCGACCGCACCGGCTATTCGGCCGACGGGCTCGTGGCCGTCAGCATGGCCGAGGGAGCGTTCCAGAATGCCGACATCCAGCATCCCTATGCCTGGATGGGCCGGCGCGAGCGCGACATCCACGACCTGTGGCACGTTATCACCGGCTACCAGGCCGACGAGCATCTGGGCGAGGCCTGCCTGGTCGCCTTTTCCTATGCGCAGACCGGCGGGCTCGGCTGGGGCTTCATCGGACTGGGCGCGGCGCTGAAGAGCATCCGCATCACCCGCAGGCTCGATTTCTTCCGCGCGGTGGTCGAGGGCTATCGCCACGGCAAGCGGGCCGAATGGCTGCACGGCGAGGATTACGAGACGCTGCTCGCCGAACCGCTCGACCAGGTCCGCCGCCGCCTGGGCATCGGCGACCCGGTCCGGTACCGGGCCGCGCAGGCCAGCCTCGAAGCGGCCGGCCTGAAGGGCATCTGATCTCCGCCTGCCCGCTCAGGGCAGGTTCTCGATCTTGCCGCCGCCGCCCGGCGGCGCCAGCCCATCCATCGCCCCGAAGACTTCCTCGGCCGAAGCGACCGGACCGGGCAGCTCGAAATGCTTCGGGTCGATCGCCGCGGTGTCGACCGAACGGAGTTCGAACACGATCTTGCCCGGCACGCCGGAATCGACCGGCTGGATACGGAGCAGCGTGCCCTTGGCGAGGAGCCCCCGCGCGGTGGCGCCGAACTGCGTCGATTCGGGGATGAAGCCGGCCATGAAATCGAGCGCGAGATCGGCGGCGCGGGCGACGATCCGTCCGATCGGCGCCAGTTGCGGATCGGCGCTCGTCACGATCTCGATATGGCGCTTGCGGTCCTTCCCCGGCCCCGCGAGCATGCGCATCAGCCAGACCGAGCCGGTGTGCCCGGCCACGGTGGCGGAGGCGGGCCCCGCCTCCAGGCCGAACTCGACCTTCTCCTTCGCCGCCTCCGCGGCCTTGGGCAGCATGGCCTTGAACAGCGCGGCCATCGCCTGGAGTTCGAACACCTTGGGGCCGGTCTTCCCGTACAGCACGACATAATCGGCGCCGTCGCGGCGGACGATCGCGAACTTGCCGGCCAGCTCGACGCGGGAATTCCCGCCTTCGTCCGCTTCGACGACCAGTTCCTTGCCGTCGACGCCGTAGCGCGCGGTCATATCGGCCAGCGCGGGCAAGGGCGCGAGCGCGAGCGGCACGGCCAGGAACAACATGGTGCGGAGCATCGTGCCTTCTTTCCCCGAGGATGTGGACGGGCGCGATCATCGGGCAAGTCCCGGCGCGCCGCAAGCCGGGCGCATGCGGGCAGGTGATCCCCGTCGCGCGATCGGCTATCGGCGGGAAATGGCCGCAACCCGCCTCGTCCTCACCGATTTCCGCAACCATGAAGATGCCGTGCTGGCGCCCGGCCCCGGCTTCGTGGTGCTGAGCGGCGAGAATGGCGCGGGCAAGACCAACGTGCTCGAGGCGCTGTCGCTGCTCGCCCCCGGCCGCGGCCTCAGGCGCGCGCCGCTCGCCGAAATGGCGCGCCAGGGCGGCAGCGGCGGCTTCGGCGTCGCCGCGCGGCTGGGCGAGACCGACATCGGCACCGGCACCCAGGCCGGTGCGCCCGAGCGGCGGCTGGTGCGGATCAACGGCGCCACCGCCGCGGCCACTTCGCTCGCCGAATGGGTGAGCGTGCTGTGGCTGACCCCGGCGATGGACCGGCTGTTCGTCGATGCCGCGGGCGAGCGGCGGCGTTTCCTCGACCGGCTGACCCTCGCCCTCGCCTCGGGCCATGCCCATCATGCGACGCGCTACGATGCGGCGATGCGCGAGCGCAACCGCCTGCTCGCCGACGATGCCGCGCCCGATGTCGACTGGCTCGCCGCGCTCGAGGCGCGCATGGCCGAACATGGCGCCGCCATCGACGCCGCCCGGCGCGAGGCCGTATCGGCGCTCGCGGAGCGGCTGGCGGCACAGCCCGAGGGGCCGTTCGCCCGCGCCGGCCTGGCGCTGGAAGGCTGGCGAGGCGATGCCGACACACTGGCCCGCGAACTCGCCGCCGGCCGCCGGCGGGATGCCGCGGCGGGACGCACGCTCGCCGGCCCGCACCGGGCGGACCTGCTCGTCACCCATCTCGGCAAGCGGCAGCCCGCGCATCTCTGCTCCACCGGCGAGCAGAAGGCGCTCCTTCTCGGTCTGGTCCTCGCCCATGCCGAACTGGTCGCCGAGCGTGCCGGGCGCGCGCCGATCCTGCTGCTCGACGAAGTCGCCGCCCATCTCGACCCCGGCCGCCGCGCCGCGCTGTTCGCCCGACTCGAAGGCCGCGGACAGGTGTGGATGACCGGCACCGAGCCGGGCCTGTTCGAAGCGGTGCCCGGCGGCGCCACGCGCTACCACGTCGCCGACGGAACGGTGCTCGCAGAATAGGACTGGACGCCGCGGCGATTCCTACGCACCCTTCCGCACGCAACGGGAGGGGGGAAGATATCATGCCCGCTTTGTTCATGCTCGGTGCCGCCGCGGCGGTGCTCGCGCCCGCGCCGGGCGCATCCGGCGAGAAGCTGCGCGCCTGGCCGGCGATGCGCCACGAAGGCGCCACCTATGCCGTGGCGACCGACCGCAGGAACCGGATCATTTCCTGCCTGCCGCTCGATCCCGCCACCGACGCGGCCAGGACGAAGGCGGCCTGCGCCGCCATCGCGGCCCGGGGCGTGCCGGCGGCGATCACGCCAGCGCTGGCCAAGGGCCCGACCGACGAGTGGTTCCCGTCTTCCGACTATCCCGCCATGTCGATCCCGGAGCACAGCTCGGGCAGCGTGACCATCGTCTACGAGATCGACGAGCGCGGCGCGGCGACGCACTGCATGGTCCAGCACAGCAGCGGCATCGCCAGGCTCGATCTCGCCGCCTGCGCCGCGGTGCTGAAGCGCGCGCGCTTCACCCCGGCCAGCTACCAGGGCAAGCCGGTGCACGCGGCCGCGATCGCCACCTTCGAATATGACAGCGAATAAGCGCGCCCAGGGGGGCCGCCGCGCCCCCCTATTTTGCTTCCGTTTCGTGACGCCAATTCCTATATGCTGGGCATGGCAATCGACGACACCACTCCCGAAAATACCCCGAACCAGAACAGCTACGGCGCAGACTCGATCAAGGTCCTCAAGGGACTGGACGCAGTGCGCAAGCGCCCCGGCATGTATATCGGCGATACCGACGACGGCTCGGGCCTCCACCATATGGTGTTCGAGGTCTCGGACAATGCGATCGACGAGGCGCTGGCCGGGCATTGCGACAAGATCATCATCCAGCTGAACCCGGACGGCTCGGTCTCGGTCGAGGACAATGGCCGCGGCATTCCCACCGGCATCCACAGCGAGGAGGGCGTCTCGGCGGCCGAGGTCATCATGACCCAGCTGCATGCCGGCGGCAAGTTCGAGAACACCAGCGACGACAATGCCTATAAGGTGTCGGGCGGCCTGCACGGCGTGGGCGTCTCGGTGGTGAACGCGCTTTCCGAATGGCTCGACCTCAACATCTGGCGCGACGGCGAGGAGCATTACATGCGCTTCGCCTATGGCGACGCGACGGCGCCGCTGAAGGTGATCGGCACGGCGCCCGAGGGCAAGAAGGGCACGCGCGTGACCTTCCTCGCCTCCACCGAGAAGACTCCCGGCGACGGCGGCACTTTCAAGAACCAGATCGAGTATGACTTCGAGAAGCTCGAGCATCGCTATCGCGAGCTGGCGTTCCTGAACTCCGGCGTGCGCCTGTTCCTGCGCGATGCGCGGCACGAGGACGTGAAGGAAGTCGAACTCTATTACGAGGGCGGCATCGCGGCCTTTGTGAAGTGGCTCGATCGCAACAAGCAGCCGCTGATGCCCGATCCCGTGGCGATCGCCGGCACCCGCGACGACGTGACCATCGATGTCGCGCTGGAGTGGAACGACTCCTATTACGAGAACGTCCTCTGCTTCACCAACAACATCCCGCAGCGGGACGGCGGCACCCATCTGGCGGCGTTCCGCGCCGCGCTGACCCGGACCATCAACAACTATGCGGACAAATCGGGCGCGCTGAAGAAGGAGAAGGTGACGCTCACCGGCGACGACATGCGCGAGGGGCTCACCGCGATCGTCTCGGTCAAGCTGCCGGATCCGAAGTTCAGTTCCCAGACCAAGGACAAGCTGGTCTCGTCCGAAGTGCGCCAGCCGCTCGAGAGCCTGATGGCCGACAAGCTGGCCGAATATCTGGAGGAGAATCCCGCCAATGCCCGCATGATCATCCAGAAGGTGATCGACGCGGCGGCGGCGCGCGAGGCCGCCAAGAAGGCGCGCGAGCTGACCCGGCGCAAGGGCGTGATGGACATCGCCAGCCTGCCCGGCAAGCTGGCGGACTGCCAGGAGCGCGATCCGGCCAAGTCCGAGCTGTTCCTGGTCGAGGGTGACTCGGCCGGCGGCTCGGCCAAGCAGGGCCGCGACCGGCATTTCCAGGCGATCCTGCCGCTGCGCGGCAAGATCCTGAACGTCGAGCGCGCGCGCTTCGACCGGATGCTGTCGAGCCGCGAGATCGGCACGCTGATCCAGGCGATGGGCACCGGCATCGGCCGCGACGACTTCAACCTGGAGAAGCTGCGCTACCACAAGATCGTCATCATGACCGACGCGGACGTGGACGGCGCGCACATCCGCACGCTGCTGCTCACCTTCTTCTACCGGCAGATGCCCGAGATCATCCAGGCGGGGCATCTCTACATCGCCCAGCCGCCGCTCTACAAGGCGACCAAGGGCCGCTCCGAAGTGTATCTCAAGGATGATGCCGCGCTCGACCAGTATCTGGTCGAGGCCGGAGTCGGTGCGACGCGGCTGGAAACCAATGAAGGGCCGATCTTCGGCGACGAGCTGATCAAGCTGGTCGACCATGCCCGGCGCACGCGCACCCTGATGCGCTATGTGCCCCGGCGCTACGCGCCCGACATCGTCGAGGCGCTGGCGCTGGCCGGCGCCTTCGATCCCGAGGCGAGCCGCGAGCAGCGCGCCGAGCGGCTGGGCGCGGTGACCCGCCGGCTCGACCAGACCGACGAGGATGCGCGCTGGTCGGCCCGCGTCACCGACGAGGGCGGCTTCCATTTCGAGCGGCTGTGGCGCGGCGTGACCGATCACCACATCATCGAGGCGGCGTTCCTCACTTCGGCCGAGGGGCGCAAGCTCCACGCGCTCGCTGCCGAGCAGGCGGCCAGCTATGGCGCGCTCGCCAAGCTGGTGCCGGCCAAGACCGCGATGACCGAAGAGGCCGCGCCGGCTTCCGAGGAAGGCGATGGCGAGGAACTGGTCGCCGCCGCCAAGGGCGAAACGCTGGTGGCGCGCCCGAGCGAGCTGCTCGATGCGATCCTGGCCTCGGGCCGCAAGGGCCTGTCGATCCAGCGCTACAAGGGCCTTGGCGAGATGAACGCCGAGCAGCTCTGGGAGACCACGCTCGATCCGGCCAATCGCTCGATGCTCGTCGTCCAGGTCGACCAGGCCGATGTGGCGGACGAGATCTTCACGCGCCTGATGGGCGACGTGGTCGAGCCGCGCCGCGAGTTCATCCAGGAGAACGCCCTGAGCGTCGCCAATCTCGACGTGTAGGGTTGGGCCCCGATCGGCAAACTGGTCTGTCACTGAAAGTGCGAGACTCGTCTTAAAGAGTTGGAGACTCATCTCGTAATTGCTCGGGCGGTATGACCTCCCCCATCTGCCGCCCGCGTAATCTATTGCTCGCAGCCCCTAAGTACTCAGATGATATATTGACGGCGAGGATGCTGTGCTATGTTTCAATTGCACAGCCCCTCGAGGTCAACCATGTGTCATCAGACCATAGTCGTCCGAAGCGCGCCGACTGCAGAGGAGCGCCTTCCCGGCTATCTTTTACGCATTGCGGACATCAACGGCTACAGCGGGCCGAGGGATGTACTATCCAACGCGCTAACAAAATTCGGCAATATCGCTGCTCCGCACGCGATAGAGGAGGTGGCGAGACTTCTCGGATTACCTCTCGCGACTGCCACTAATTTGGCGTACATTCGATCAGGTAAATCAAATTTGCGCTTTTTCGGCCACGAGGTCCCGTGCCGACGGGTTTCATGGGTAAATCCGCGACTATGCCCACTCTGCCTGCGGGACCAAGAAGTGATTTCTTGCCTGTGGGACCTCCGTTTTATTCAGGCGTGTCCCTTTCACGGTTGCCAGCTACTCCGCCACTGCCAAACCTGCGGACAACCTCTCACTTGGCACCGAACAAGCCTCGTGCGGTGTCGTTGCGACTCTGACTTTCGAAAGCAACAAACGCCTCGTGCATCGCACTCCGCAATTCAGGTCAGTCGGCGGTTAGCGATTGCGTGCGGCCTTAATGGCGTTCCCGCGCCCACGGGTTTCGACACGGCTCTGCTTGACCTCAACGACCTGCTGTTCCTAATCAATTTCTTTGGTGGACGGGCTCGCGGAGCCTCTGCCGACCAAGAGCACACCCAACGGCAAACGCTCGGACAGGAGGCCATCGTCGAATCTGCCGGCCGTCTTTTTGAGAACCCGGCACCCATAATCATCGAAATAATAGATCGAAGAGCGGAAAATCAACCAAACTATAAAATAGGCAATTTGATAAAATTCTATTTTAACAGCGTCAATAAATACAACCACCCCCGCGCAAAAGATCTATTAGATCAACTTCAATCAGCCGCTAGATCATATTTTAACGTCAGATAAAATCGGATTTCCCATATTTGCTTCGGTTTCAGCGCACGCTTCGCGCCGACGGTTCTACCGGCATTCCAGACTTGACGCTTGGTGGCGGTGGGTGCGGTTTCAGATATCTCCATGATCGTTCTCCGATGGCCAAAGTGGCCATGGGAAAACGCTTTCGGATTTCATGGCATTGAGACCCCAGGAGCACCTGCCGACCAGAAAGTGCCGTTCGCACGGCGGGCGTGAACGTCAGCTAATGGCAGGAGCGCTCGCTCGAGCTTTGGCAAACCGCTCCGAGCAAATCTCCTGCATTACCTGCCCGAGCGGGGCCAGCAGGGTCGTCGCGTAGAGCGGCATCGCATTCATCTCGGTAGCGCGGCGATCCTCTACAGCCTGCGTTCCGGCGTACTAAGACTTGCCAGCGATCCTGTCTTGATCGTGCTGATGCAGGATCAGCCCGGATACCGCGGCAGAGGCATCGCGTGTAAAGGTTATCCGGGCATCACTGCCACGAAGAACAAAGACGTCGCCCGATTTTGCATCGAGCGGAACAGGGGGCTGCCCGCTGAGCTGGCTCACCAGGCGGCCTTGTACGACTGAAATGGAAATGGCCGAACCCGGCGTCAGACTATAGGCGCCGGCGTAGTCTTGCAGGACCGAAGCCGCAGGAGACACCTTCCCTCGCGCATCCCCGACATCTTCGCGTGCAAGCGCCATGAGCGATCCGCCCAGCAAATCCGGCGCAGCACCGTTGAGATTGCCCAGCACGATCACGGTCGTGCGACGGTCAGGATCGTAGGCCATGAACGTGTTGAAGCCGTTCAACCCGCCCGAATGGGCAATTGTGGTGTTTCCCGCCGCCTTGGTGGCGAACACGCCAAAGGCGTATCCGTCGCGGACGGGCGTCGTCAGCAGCGTGGAGGAGGCGGGTCGCAACACGCGTCCTCCGAACAGTCCCTGCTCCCACTTCAGAAGGTCATGGCTCGTCGAATAGAGCCCGCCTGCGCCTTGCGGGATGCTCATGTCCCAGTGTTCGGCGTTGATCACGCCGTTTGCGGTCGGCGTATAACCGGACGCACGACGAGACAGGACAACGGCGTTACGGTCGTAGCCAGTATCGCGCATACCCAGAGGCTGGAAGACAGCTTCGGAAAGGAAATCGGCATAGGATTTCCCGCTGGCTTTCTCGATAACGGCGGTCAGCAGCACATAGCCGGAGTTGGAATATTTCCGCCCCTCACCGGGCCGGAAATCGAGTGGGCGATCCCGAAACCGCGCGATCAAGCTGTCGATCGTCGCCGGTAGCGCTTTCGTCGATTGGAAGTCGTCGAAGCTTGTGAAATTGGGGACTCCGGCGGTGTGCGCCAGCAGGCGTCTTACCGTGACCTGATCCCAGGCACTGGGCGCATCCGGCAACCATGTTTTCACCGGCGCGTCCAAATCCACCAGGCCGCGCTCGTGCAGGATCATGATCGCGACGGCGGTGAACTGCTTGGTGATCGATCCCAAGCGGAACTTGGTGTTGCCGTCGTTGGGAACCTGCCATTCGCGATTGGCGAGACCATAGCCTTTATCGAGTAAGACCTGACCATCGCGAGCGACCAGAACGGCCCCCGAGAACTCGTCCGCCTCGGCCGAGGCTCGCACGAGCCGATCCATACGTCCCGAACCCTGCGCCATGGCAGGGACGGCAGAGAAAATAAAGGCGACCAGGCCGACGAGGGCGCTGTTACCAATATATGCGCAAAGGCTGTTTCTCGACAATCTGGACCCCATGGAGCAATGCCACCGCGCTTCTACGGCGGGAGCGGCCAATGCACGCGGATTGATGCACGCGCCAGTATCAAATCTGCGTTCGACACCTCGCTCAGGAATGGCGGCTAAGTCCCACACCCCTCCGGCCGCTGGCGACCAAAGTCGGTCGTTCATATCAGCTACCGCGAACGTCTCCTCCTGACAGAAGTTACCGATGGATCGCTCGGATGCAGACCGTCAGGAAGGCGCCCCAATAGCGGTCGTTTGCTGGCGCCGACGGCTACTCCGAAATCGGCCGTTCCTTCAGAAATCAATTGCAGCCAATTCGTGTGACCAACCAATGAAACTCTGTATGCGGCCAGTTGTACCAGAGGGCAGCGCGTGGGAGCAGGTTGCCGCAGTCAAGATCATTGATGCGGTGCATCATCATCCGAATGCGAGATGGCAACTATCAACCTGTCCGCGAGCCATTGACCGAGCATTTCGCCAGCGCGGCTAGTCCCGTCCTCTTGCCCGAATCTGTCGACTAGCTCTGCGCACAGGTCAGCAAACGACAGGCCAGCCCGAGCTGCGAGCAGTGCCTGACGCTCGATTTGATCGATGGCGCGGAAGTGCGCGGTTTCCGCTTCGCGCCAGACGAGGATCGCACCTTGCTCCGGCAGATAAGCCACGCCCGGCGGCTCCACGCCTTCTGCCAATGCGGACCAGATCGCGGTTGCGTTCGTGGTCAGGTCGCGGAGGTCAAGCGTCGGAGTGAAATGCAACACGGCGGCGTCCCAATCGACTTCGGTGATGTCCGCCGCTGTCAGCGCCGCGGCGTCGGGGCCGACAAAGGCTTCGCCTAGCGCGAAGTCGATCCAGGCCAGCTCGGCGACTTCAGGGTCGCCGGGGTAGAGCAGCGCCAGCGTGGGGGGAAAGTCGCGCGGATAGGCGTCGAGGGTCCAGCTACTCGGCGGCACGCGCAGAATGTGCGCGGCCACGGCACGCGCAAAGGCTTCGTCGCCGATCCAGTCGCGGGTGCGGGCAAAGCTCTCCTCCAGACAAGCGGCGAGCGAGGCCCGGAAATTGTTCCGGTGGACGCGCAGCCCCGGCGCTGCATCCTCGCCGCCGAGGCGCGTCGCGGCCGCGTCATCTTCGCGCGCCAGCCATGCCCGCATGTCGCGCTGGAGATCGATCAGGGTCATGCCGCGGTACGCACGGTTTCGCGGGCGATCCGTCGGGCGGTCCCCAACTCGGCAAGCAGTTCGTGCAGTGGCGGGATCGCGTCGTCCCGCTCGATCATCGTCGCGACCGGGCCGAGCTTCGGCAGGACGTGCGCATAGAGGCTCCATACCGGATCCGGGACGGGCTGGTCGTGCGTGTCGATCAGGAGCTCGCTGCCCTGGCTGTGGCCGGCAAGGTGGATCTGGCGCACCCGGGCATGCGGCAGGCCGTCCAGATAGGCGATGGGATCGAAGCCGTGGTTGCTCGCGCTGACGAAGACGTTGTTGACGTCGAGCAGCAGCCCGCAGCCGGTGCGCGCGCACAGCGCGTCGAGGAATGCCCATTCGGTCGTGTCGGCGGGTGCGAAGTCGATATAGGTGGAGGGGTTCTCGACCAGCATCGCCCGGCCCAGCGCGTTCTGCGCGCGATCGACATTGGCCGAGACCAGGTCGAGCGCCTCTCGCGTGTAGGGCAAGGGCAACAGGTCGTGCGAATTGAACCCGTCGATCCGCGACCAGCTCAGATGGTCCGAAACGAAGAGTGGGTCGATCTCGTCGATCAGCGCGCGAAGGCGGGCGAGATAGGCGCCGTCGAGCCCGTCGGCCGAACCGATCGACATCGACACGCCGTGCAGCGCGACCGGATAGCGCTCGCGGACCTCGCGCAGGATGCGGCGGGGCCGACCGCCCGGGATCATGAAGTTCTCCGAGATCACCTCAACGAAATCGACCGCGACCTTGGTCTCGAGGAATTCGGCATAATGCGGCTTGCGCAGGCCCAGGCCGAAGCCGGCAAAGGGAGCGATCATCAAAAGGTCCTCGCCAGGAAGGAAGCCCGGCCCGGCGCTGGGGACGCCGGGCCGGTGCGCCGGTCACTTCGGCGCGGTCAGGCTGCCGCCGGCGGCCGTGCATGCCTTGGCGGTAACTTCCTTGAAGCCCTGGCCCTTGCAGTCGTTCTGGCCCTTGCAGTCGTTCTTCGCGGTCTTGCAGTCCGACGTGCCCTTGCAGGTGTTGATGCCATAGCAGTGGACGACCTTGGCGGCGGTCGCGCCCATGCCGGCCTTGGCGATGGCGGCAGTCGGCGCCGCGGCGCTGATCGCGATGACGGCGGCGGAAGCGGCGATGCTGGCGCCGGTGCGGATGAGGGTCATTGGGGATACTCCGAAAGGGGTTCAGCCGAATTGGCATCCCCAGTTCGCCCACCCGGGCCTGACGGTTACAGGCTCCTGCGAATTACCAGCGCAGCAGGCGCGGACCGAGCAGCGCGCCGATCGAGGCGGCGAGCAGAATGCCGAGCGAATACCAGGTCAGCACGAAGATCGCCGATACCTCGGGGCAATGCATGCAATAGACCGTCGCCGCGAAGGCACCCGCCGCCAGCCCCGCCGCAGCTCCCGCCGCGCGCAGCCGGGTCGGTGCCAGGCGCCGGAACGACCAGAGCAGGCCGATGAAGATCGGCATGGCCAGCGCCAGCACCAGCCAGGGGCAGATCATCCAGCTGTGCCCGAGCCACATGGCGAGCCACAGGCCGGGCGGCGTTCGGGCCAGCTCGGCCACGCCCAGCCCGCCAAGCAGCACCACCGGCACCGCCAGCAGCCAGGTCCAGCGCAGCCGCGCGCTGTCGGGCCGCGCGAGCTGCACGGTCATCACGATCGCGGCGAGCGCCAGCGAGAAGGTATAGCCCCATTTCATCCAGAAGGCGGGCCCGCGCATGGCGAGGCCCAGATCGGGGCGGATGCCGAGCACCAGCACCAGGGCGGTGCCCGAAACCAGCGCGCCGAGCAGGATGCCGAGCACGAGCCGCAGCCCGACGGCGCCCCGGCGCACCGGCGGCACATCTTCCGAAAGCTGCGCGATCAGGTCGTCGGTGTTCATCGCGCGCCTCCCTGGATCCGCGCGACCAGTGCCTTCAATCCCCGGTGCACCGATACCTTCACGTCGGATTCGCCGATGCCGCCGGCCTGCGCCGCCTCGGCGACGCTGAGGCCGTCGATCCGGGTGGCGCGGATCGCCTGGGCCTGCTTGCCGGGGAGTGCTGCCAGAAGCTCCTCGACATCGAGTCGCGCCACCAGGGCATTCTCGAAATCCGGCTCGATCAACGTCTCCTCGAGCCCTTCGATCGGCTGCAGGCGGCGCGTGCGGCGAAAATGATCGACCATCTTGTAGCGGGCGATCGCGAACAGCCACGCCGTGAAGGCGCGTTCGCGGTCATAGGTCGCGCGGCGGGTGTGCACCGCGATCAGGGTTTCCTGCACCAGATCCTCGATATCGTCGTCGGAGCCGTTCGCACGACGCCGATAGAAGCCGCGCAACAAGGGGACGAGCAGGCGCAGCAATGCGGCATGGGCCGCGGCGTCACCGTCCAGCCCATCGATCATCAACCCGCGCAGCGCTTCCTCGTTCGCTCGCATCCCTGCTCCTCAAGGCAGAGTTCGGCATGGCCGGGCCAAAGGTTACACCGCTTCGCGAAAAAAATTCGAGGGCGATTTGTAACGCCGCCCGCGCCCGCGCCGAACTGGCGATGTGACATGGGCTTCCGCCTCCTCCCCGGTCACCGCGTGGCCCGGTCTCCCCTCTGCCGGGCCGCGCGACGGAGGCACCGTCTTCAAAGGATCAGAGACATGCGTTCGACCAATGCCACCCTTGCCGCCACGCTCGCCATCGCCGTCGCGGGCGCCGCGCTCGCGCCTGCCGCCTCGGCGCAGACCAAGCCCGCGATGGAGAAATGCTACGGCGTCTCGCTCGCCGGCAAGAACGACTGCAAGGCCGGTGCCGGCACCAGCTGCGCAGGCACGTCGAAGGTCAATTATCAGGGCAACGCCTGGAAGCTGGTCAAGGCCGGCACCTGCACCACGATCAGGACGCCCAAGGGCAATGGCTCGCTGAGTCCCAAAGCCTGATGTGCCGGCCGGGGCACGCCCTGTCCCGGCGGCATTCCTCCGGAGATCGTCGATGACTTCCCCCGCTGCATTCTACACACGCCTCACCGATCGCGCGTCCACGCTGGTGCCCGACGCCCTGCTCCTGCTGATGGCCCGGCTGGGTATCGCCGGCGTATTCTTCATGTCCGGCCGCACCAAGGTGGACGGCATACTACACATCACCGACGGCACCTATGAGCTCTTCCGTACCGAATATGCACTGCCGCTGGTTCCGCCCGAGATCGCGGCGGTGGCGGCGACCTGGTCCGAGCATGGTTTCTCGATCCTGCTGGTGTTGGGTCTGGCAACGCGCTTTTCGGCACTGGCGCTGCTCGGCATGACGCTAGTGATCGAGATCTTCGTCTATCCCGATGCCTGGCCGACCCATCTGAGCTGGGCGGCGATCCTGCTTCCCCTCATCTTTCGCGGCGGAGGCGCCTGGTCGGTCGACGCAATCATGCGACAGTCTGGCTCTACCGGCGCGGGCCGCTAGGGAGCGGCAAATCGCCCAGTCAAGGGAAAGCCGCTGCCAGGGGGATCCGGGCAGCGGCTTTCACGGCGCGCCGAGTCAGCGTTTACCGATGGGACCAAGGCGCGCCGCCGGGCACGATCCGGCGCGAGAGGGTTCGCGCCGGAACCGGCGTCACGGCATCAGGACGCCGTCGATCACGTGGATCACGCCGTTCGACTGGTTGACGTCGGCGATCGTGATCTTTGCCTTGCCGCCCTTGGCGTCGACCACCCACCAGGCGCCGTCCGGCCCCTTGGTGACAGTTAGCTTCTCGCCCTGCACGGTGGTGAGCATCGCCTTGCCCATATGCTTCTTCGCATTGGCCGCGAGCATCGCCGCGCTCATCTTGCCGGGCACGACATGATAGGTGAGGATATTGGTGAGCGTCGCCTTGTTCTCGGGCATCACCAGCTTGTCGACGGTGCCTGCCGGGAGCTTGGCGAAGGCGGCGTTGGTCGGTGCGAAGACGGTGAAGGGGCCGGGTCCGGACAGGGTATCGACTAGGCCCGCGGCCTTGACGGCGGCGACGAGCGTGGTGTGGTCCTTCGAGTTCATGGCGTTCTGGACGATGTTCTTCGTTGGATACATCGCCGCGCCGCCGACCATGGGATAATGCTGGACGGCCGCGACCGCACCGGTGGCGAGCAGCGCCGAACCGGCCATTGTGAGACTGAGCTTCCTGAGGCTGGGCATCTTGGCTTCCTTCTCCAGCACCCGAGGTTCGGGTGCGAAGAAGCTACGGCGCCGGTTGCCTGGCGGATGCAGTCACGGCTCAGATCGTTGAAATTTTTCCGGCGGCGATCGGGGCGCTGCTCGGCGCCTTATGCGGCGCGCCATCATGCGGCTCGAATGTGATGGCCAGCGTCGCGCCATCCGAGAGCAGGGCGCGATGCGGCGCATCGACCACAACGCGAGTCACGCCATCCGCTGCAACCAGGCCGAGCGAACGCGGCACGCCGTCCGCGGGGATCACCCAGAGCTCGGGGGCGAGCTTGCTGTCGGGCAGCCGGACCGCGCGGATGCGCAGCACGCCACCGGCGGGATCGTAGCTTGCGGCGAGCAAGCCGGGAGCATCGCCGCTGCCGAGCTGCGCGATCACTGTCCTGTCGGGCGCCCGGACGATCTCGACCGGTGCGGGCGCAGGCCGCAGCACAAGCACCGCCGCAAGCGATGCCGCCAGCGCGCCGCTCGCGATCGCGCCGATCCGCCAGCGTCGGAGCGCACGGTGGCTGTCCCGCTCGCCCGGACCGCCCAGGCGGTGCTCGATCGCCGGCCAGAGCGCGGGCGAAGGCTGTTCCTCGAACCCTGCGCACAGCGGCTCGAAGCGCTTGCCCCAGGCATCGACCGTGGCCGCGAAATCGGGATCTGACAGCCGCAAGCGCATCGCCAGGGCACGCTCTTCGCCTTCGAGCAGGCCAAGTGCGAGCTCGGCGGCAAGTGCATCGCGCTCCTCGGGAATGATCGGCTCAGGCATCGTCCAGGCACCCCTTGAGCTGGATCAACCCCCTGCGGACCCAGCTCTTGAGCGTGCCGAGAGGCACCGCCATTGCCTCGGCGAGCTGCGAATAGGTGAGCCCATCGAAGAACGCTGCGCGGATCGCGTGTCGCGGGCGCTCGTCCAAGGCATCCAGGCAGTCGAAAATCCGCGCGCGCTGCGTGGCGGCATCGATCACCTCGGGCGCGAGGGGGCTGTCGTCTTCAACTATCGCCGCCGCGCTCTCCGGCAGGTGCGCCGTGCTGCCATTGGCCCGCCGCCAGTCGATCGCTGTATTGCGCGCGATGGCGCACAGCCAGGTGATCGGGCTTGCACGCTCCGCATCGAAACGCCCGGCGCGGTCCCAGACCTTGAGATAGACTTTCTGCAAGATATCCTCGGCGGCCTCACGATCTCCGGAGATACGGAGGCAAACGCCAAAAAGCTTCGCGGCGGTCGTATCATATACGGCGCGCAGGGCCGCCTGATCGCCTTTGGCGACGCGAGCCAAGTTGGCAACGAGCCTTTCCCTGTTCGCGCTGGCTGGCGTATCGACCATGGCTGCGAAGCTATCCGACCGAGCTCGGACTGTCAGTACGCTTTCGGCGGCAAGGGTTTGATCACGCGGTAATATGACGAGCGCAATCCGCGCTTCGAACCTAGGAACGGTAGGTCCACTCTCGGCCCTTCTCCAGTCGCGCTCTGATGGCCGGTCCGGGAAGCGCCGGGCGTCCGCTGGCGAAACCTGCCGTTCGACGCGTCACTTGGTAAGGGCAGAAAAGTCCCACAACCCTCCGGCCGCTGGCGACCAGAGCCAGTCGCTTAAATCAGAATCCGCGAACGCCTGCTCTCGACAAAAGCTGCCGCTTGACCGGTCCGACGCGAGCGTCGGAATGTCCCATCTACCGTTCACGGCGACTGCCCCGATGCACTTTAAGAACCTGCCCATAAATGCCGTTGGTGCTCATCAGCATTGTCGCTCTGCCGGGAAAATCTACAGCGACTGGCAATATCATTGGCAGCCACTGCCAGATCATAACTTGCGCCTATAGGGTTCGGATGCCGCTATGCGCTCCTCGATCGACTTGATCGTCCATTCGAGCTCTCCGGATGAGCATTGGGCGTATAGAACTGGTTGCATCGCCTTCCAATACGCCCTCTCGCTCTTGGAGATTAATTCAACCGCACCCCGAAGTAGCTTCGGGAACAGCGGTTCCAACTGCGCCAACGCCTGATCCAGGGTCAGTTCGTGGAGCATGACGAAGTCATCCTGGAAAACCTCGTGATCACGCCTGTGCAGTTCATTCAGGGAGTCGACGGTCCAATTCACGCCAAGAAAGTAGGCCACCATCTCGCAGGACTGGTAGAGGCTCACGAAGCGCAGATGCACCTCCGATGCGACCTCCATGTGCGCATCTCTTCCCTGATTACCGTCGATGAACTGATGAAAGTCGCCCGCATTGGAAACGATGTTCGTCAGATGGAAGACGAAATCGCGTTGGAGCCGTTCGCGACGGCCAAACACTTCGACGAGCGCAGGCCCGACCTTGCTCCGGAGGCGCAGCTTTTTCTTCAACCCGAAGGTCATGGTCTCCTGATCAGACAACTTCCCATACTCGCGGCGGATCGTAGGCTTGACCGGCGCAAACCAGATGTCTTTGGCCTGCACGTCGGCCACGAAGAGAAACACCGGCACCGGCAGCCGTTCCCAATAGTTCGCCGTGCTCGTCGCAATGGAGGGCGAGGTCGCAATGCGGTTTCCCTTCTCCCCACGCCAAGTGATGGAATCCGTCCCCTTGAGCTGGATCGAAATCAGATCGCCGGTAACGTTGCCTTCCCGGTCGGAGATCTCGACGTAGGCATCAATGCCGTAATCGCGCTCGGTGACCTCGCGCACGATCCACGTGCTCGGCGCGCATGTCTGCAGTATCTTCCACGCCTCCGCCTCGGTCAGATGGGCCTTCGGCCTCTTCGGCAACTTCATCGCCATGGCGCGTCTCCTTTTCGGACAGGATGGAGCGCCAACCAAAGCAGTTCAACGCCTTGCGAATATCGGCGCGGATTCGGGCGGCCGATTTGGCTGGCCCCTGCGATCGCGTAGAATGGCGCGATCGAAGCGCGACGACAGGTGACCAATGCCGCACATGAACCTCTCAAGACGAACGACGATCGCAGCTACCGACGTGCTTGAGGAGGCCTGGTATCAGTCGGACGTCACAGCATTCCTGATGGAACTGGGCCCGGCGGTCTACACGCAGGTCCGGTCGGAGCCGGTCAGCAAGAAGAACCGGCTTAGCGACCTGAAGCGGTTCGTGAACCTCAATCCTGGCATGCAGATCGACGGGGAGTCGATCGAGTCCCTGCTCGTCGAGCGCGCCGCGCGGTCCATTCCTCCGGAACCGGAGCACTCCTGGTCAAAGGCCCGTCAACTGACGCCCCTGATGGCGACCTTCCTTCGCGTGCTGGAACTCGACGGTTTCACCGTGTCGGACGGTGTGCTGCGCCGCGTGCTTCCGAGCGACATCGGTCTGCCGGAAACCGAATCCGATCTGATGCGGCTGCTCGCGGTCCATGGACTGGGCGTCGCCAAAGGTCACCTCATTCAGGCTATCGATGCCCACGCGCGCGGGAATTGGGCCGGCGCAAACGGCCAGATCCGAACGTTTCTCGACGCACTTCTCGACGGACTGGCAGAACGAGTTGACCCCGACGCTGCCGCACTTCCGACGGGGCAGTCTAGAAGGGCTAAGCTGGCTGCGAGCGGATTCCTCAGCCGACCGCTCAACGAATGGTCGGACGACGGCAAGGGGTTCGTAAACGGCCTGGTCAAACGTCTCCATCCCGAAGGGCCCCATCCTGGCCTCTCCGATGAGGATGACAGCACCTTCCGACTGCACACCGTCCTGTTGACGAGCACGCTGCTTTTGCGGCGATACGACAAGGGACCGGTATGACTTCGCCCCGAGGGTAAACCTATGTCGACCGCGTTTGGGAAACCACGTAATTTCCAATAATTCTGGGCGAGCCCGATCGGCAGATTCTCGTGGCAGCTTAAGACCCGAGCCGGTCGTTTGAATCAGAAACCGCGAACGTCTGCTCCCAACAAAAGCCGCCGTTGAACCGGTCGGGCGCGAACGTCGGAAATGTCCCAAACTCAGCCATCCGGCCACTGTGCGAACAGACGGTAGCTTTCGGGATCGACCTGACGGGTTAGGAATGACCGGGATTGGGGCGCATTCCCGACTGGCAGCGCCGGCCGAAACCGGCCCGACGGCTCGTGGGCCGACAGCGGACTGGCAGCTTCCGGGAACGGAATGCCCGACAGTCGCCATCGCCAGACAAGTTGGCGCCTATGACCGATAGCCCAGAATTGCCTCCGTCCGCCGGCTCAGCCACCTAGCATGGGCCGTTAATCAATAGGCGGAATAGTCCACCAACTCGGCCGGTCTACGCTTCGCGCTTTCAAGCGGCGAAAATCAGTTTTCCCGCATCGCCACAGTTCCTCGCTCAACTCCTGAATACGACCGTCTTCCGCCCGTTCATCGCCACCCTGTGCGTCACATGCCAGCCGACCGCGTGGCCAAGGACATGGTTTTCTATCTCCCGCCCCTTGCGGACCAGATCCTCCGGTGAGTCCTCATGGGTCACGCTCTCGACCGCCTGATGGATGATCGGCCCCTCATCCAACTCCGCGGTGACATAGTGCGCCGTGGCACCGATCATCTTCACGCCGTGCGCATAGGCCTGGTGATAGGGTTTCGCCCCCTTGAAGCTTGGCAGGAAGCTGTGATGGATGTTGATGCAGCGTCCGGACAGATAGGCCGCGAGATCGTCCGATAGAATCTGCATATAGCGGGCTAGGATCACGAGTTCTGCACCGCTCTCCTCAACCAGCGCCTTGATGCGCGCCTCCTGTTCGTCCCTGGTTTTGGGGGTAACCGGCAGGTGATGAAAGGGAACGTCCCGGATGTCGCTCGCGGTGAGCGCGGAGGCCGGATGGTTGGATGCGATGCCAACGATCTCGATCGGCATCTCCCCCATCCGAACCTTGTAGAGGAGATAGGCCAGGCAATGGTCGAACCTGGAGACTAGGATCAGCACCTTGACCGGCTGATCGGTTCGCACCAGCTTCCAGTCCATTCCGAAGGCGTCGGCGAGCTGGGCGACCGCGTCCGCCATCACGGAACGCTCGCTGTCGCTCTCGAAGACGATGCGCAGGAAGAAACGCCCCGTCTCACTATCCTCGAACTGGCGTGACTCCAGGATGTTGCCGCCGTGCTCGAAAATGATCCTGCTAACATTGTAGACAATGCCCGGACGGTCCGGACAGTTGACGACCAGCGTGTAGGACTGCGTCATTCAGCCTTCTCCGGGGTGCGCCAGCTGGGCGATGGGCGCCAGGGTATGAAAATCGCTGGAGTGGAAGACCAACGGCATGGTCTCGTCGGCAGCCGCTGCCCGGTGAAGGCGGAACAGGACGATGTCATGATCGCCGGCGGCGATTTCCTGCTCGACCGAGCATTCGAGCCAAGCCGCCGCATTCGCCAGGAATATGGCGCCATCGGGCGTCACTTCATACTCCAGCCCGCGGAAGCGGTCCTCACTCCACTGGGCCAACTGGCGCGCGGTTGCGGCATGGCTGTTGCTGAGGAACGAGATTCCGACGCGCTCAAGCGTCCGCAGCTGCCGCCAGGTTCCGGAGCCGCGCTTGATGCACACCGACACCAATTGCGGGTTGAGCGAGATCGCCACGAAGGCGCTTGCGGTCATGCCCACGGGCTTGCCCTGATCCAGGGCGCACAGGGCGGTGACACCGGTCGGAAACCTCCCGAAGAGACGGCGCAGCTCGGCATCGTCGCTGATGGTGCTCAGAATGTTCATCTATTGGATCCTAGATTGCCGGCTCAGGAACCGTGGTCATTAGAACGGCTTCCTCCGGTCGCTGTGCGTACCGTCGGGCAAGCGCCGCGCAGACCATCAGCTGCATCTGGTGAAACAGCATGAGCGGGAGAACGATCAGGCCCACCGTGCTCGCCGAGAAGATGATGTTCGCCATCGGCAAACCGCTCGCCATGCTCTTCTTCGAACCGCAGAACACGATGGCGATCTCGTCCTCGACCGTGAAGCGCAGGAGGCGGCTGACTGCCGTCGTGAACACCAGCACGATCGCGAGGATCACGAGATCCAGGACTATGACCAGCGCAAGGCTCTGCGGCGTCACCTTGCTCCAGATGCCCGCGACGACACCGGCGCTGAACGCCGAGTAGACGACGAGCAGGATCGATCCGCGATCGAAGAGCATCGTCAGCGTCTTCTGGCGGCTGAGCCAGTTCCCGATGAGCGGCCTCGCAAACTGGCCGACGACAAAGGGCAGAAGTATCTGCACTGCAATGTCCCGCACCGCGTCGAGCGACATCCCGCCGGAATGGGCGCTCAGCAGCATCGTCGCGAGCAAGGGCGTGATCACGACGCCGGCCAGGTTCGAGACGGAAGCACTGCAGAGCGCCGCCGGGACATTGCCGCGCGCGATCGAAGTGAAGGCGATCGACGACTGCACCGTCGAGGGCAGCAGGCACAGGAACATCAAGCCGGTGGCCAGGCCGCTGTCGAGATAGCCGCCGGTCAGCTTCAGGACCACGAAGCCGACCAGGGGGAACACGGCGAAAGTCGTGACGAACACCAGGCCCTGCAGCCGCCAGTGCGTGATGCCGGTCCAGATCGCCTTCGGGGAAATCCGGGCGCCGTAGAGGAAGAACAGGATGGCGATGGCGGCGCGCACCACCTGATCGAGCACATCCTTCCCCACTCCCCTCGCGGGAAGGATGGCCGCAACCGCCACCATGGCCATGATCGCAAGGATATAGGGGTCCAGCCGCAGCCGGCGCAGGAGAGCAGTCATCAAGGGTTCCAGAAGTTGGGCACACGGCCAGGCGGGGATCGTCGCGCGCTCGGGCTGGTCACCCAATGCGCGCGACGTCTCCGTCGACCTGTCAGGCCGAGAGTTCTTTCCGAACGATCGCCGCGCCCGCGCCCAGCGCGTACAGCTTGCCCCTCGCCACATGCCGCGACAAGGGCGCCATGCCGCAATTAGTCGACGGATAGAGCTTGTCGGCATCCACGAACTGAAGCGCCCGGCGCAGCGTGTCGGCAACTTCCTCGGCGGTCTCGACGGTGTCGGATGCGACGTCGATGGCGCCCACCATGACCTTCTTGCCCCGGATGAGCTCGATCAGATCCATCGGCACATGGGAGTGATGGCATTCCAGCGAGATGATATCGATCTTCGATTTCTGCAGGTTGGGGAAGGTTTCCTCATACTGGCGCCACTCCGCCCCCAGGGTCTTCTTCCAGTCGGTGTTGGCCTTGATGCCGTAGCCGTAGCAGATGTGGACCGCCGTCTCGCACTTCAGCCCTTCAGTCGCCTTCTCCAGGGTGGCGATGCCCCAGTCGTTCGCCTCGTCGAAGAAGACATTGAACGCCGGCTCGTCGAACTGGATGATGTCGACGCCTGCGGCCTCGAGCTCCCTGGCTTCCTGGTTGAGGATCTGCGCGAATTCCCAGGCCAGCCTCTCGCGGCTCCGATAGTGGGCATCGTAGAGCGTATCGATCATCGTCATCGGACCCGGCAGCGTCCACTTGATCGGCTGATCGGTCTGCGCGCGCAGGAACTTCGCATCCTCGACGAAGACGGAATTGGGACGAGAGACGGCGCCGACGACCGTCGGCACGCTCGCATCATAGCGGTTGCGGATCCGGACAGTCTCGCGCTTCTCGAAATCGACGCCGCTGAGATGCTCGATGAACGTCGTGACGAAGTGCTGGCGCGTCTGCTCGCCGTCGCCGACGATGGTGATGCCCGCCTGCCGCTGATCCTCCACGGCCAGGCGCAAGGCATCCTGCTTGCCCGCGACCAGCTCTTCACCCTCCAGTTTCCACGGCGACCAGAGCTTCTCCGGCTCCGCCAGCCAGGAGGGCTTGGGCAGACTGCCAGCTGTCGAGGTGGGCAACAATGTCGTCATGATGGGTAACCTTGTATTTTGTCGGGGGATCAGGCGGCGAAGCTGGCGGACCACCTCGCGAGCACGGCCTGATAGGGCTTGATGAAGCGCTCCTCGGCAAACTTGCCCTGCTCAACGGCCAGCCGGCTGCGCTCCTCACGATCGTAGACGATGCGAGTCAGCGAATAGTCCTGGTACTTGAGGCTGGGCTGATAGAGCTCCGCCGCCGCCGAATTGGCGTTGTAGATTTCCGGGCGGTAGATCTTCTGGAACGTCTCCATCACGCTGATCGTGCTGACCAGCTCGAGGCTGGTATAGTCACCGAGCAAGTCGCCGATGTGGTAGAAGGCATAAGGTGCGACGCTGTTCGGCGGCATGAAATAGCGGACCTTCATGCCCATCTTGGCAAAATACTCGTCGGTCGCGGAGAATTCGTCGTTGCGATATTCGACGCCGAGCACGGGATGCTCGTTAGTAGTGCGATGATAGGTCTTGCTGCTCGACACGCTCAGGCAGATGACCGGCGGCTTGCTGAAATTATCGCGGTAGGCGCTAGAATTCAGGAAGTGCTTGAACAAATTGCCATGCAGGTCGCCGAAATCCTGCGGCGCCCCAGCATTCGGATGCGCCTTCATGTACGCCGGCAGGACGACGCTGAAATCGTAATCGCGGACATAGGAGGAGAAGTTGTTGCCGACCATCCCGTCGATCCGCTCGCCGGTCTTCTTGTCGACGATCGTCGTCTGAAGGATCTCGATCAGGGGGAAGACCTCGTCACTCCCCTCTGAAGCCATGCTCATCTCGGCGGTGATGATCTTGAGCTCGACCGAGTAGCGATCGCCCTTGGGGTTGTCCCAATGCGCCAGCGAATTGAAGCGGTTGTCGATCATCCGCAGCGTGTTGCGCAGATTCTCCTGGCGGCTTTCTCCGCGCGCCAGATTGGCGAAGTTGGTCGTGATCCGCGTGTTATCGGCGGGATGATAATCCTCGTCGAACGCGATGCTCTTTATGGAGAACGTGAATTCGCTTTTGCTCATGACCGACCACCTGAATTGCCGGGCGGAGGGCCGAAGGAAGAGCGCGCGAGATGGGCAGCCCAGACGCCGCGCGACCGCGCGTCCTGCTTCAAGCGCGATCCACCGGAGGAACCCCCGTCCGAGGAAAGTTATGGCGCCGAAGGCAGGTCTCCTGGCTTGCGGGTCATCGCGGCGGTTCCGGCCTTCCCGAGCCTCTTGCGGAAGCTCAGTGACACGAATTGGAACCGCCACTCGCCGCTTACAGTTGCGGGGGCAGCGCCGGACTCTGCCCTGAAAGGACACCACCGGCTTCCCGTCTTAGCCCCGATCCACGCCTGAATCGGGGAACCTCGACGGGCTGCTTCAACACCATCGTAGGCGGTCTGTCAATGATGATATAAAGATATCTTTATGTCGTTATTTCATGCTCTCTTCGCCGTAGAACAGCTCGCCGAGCCGGATCTCCTCCCTGCCCTGCGAGACGCGATGCGCATTGGTATCGCGCAGCGAATAGACGCAGCCGCAATATTCCTGCTGGTAGAAGCGCTCGCGCTTGGAGATTTCGATCATCCGGCTGGCGCCGCCGCCCTTGCGCCAGTTGAACGTCCAGTAGCTGAGATCCGGGTAATGGCTTGCCGCGCGCTCGCCGGAGCCGTTGATCTGGTTCATATCCTTCCAGCGCGAGATACCGAGCGACGAGGTGATCACCGGGAAGCCATGCTCGTGCGCATAGAGCGCGGTCCGCTCGAAACGCATGTCGAAGCACATGGTGCAGCGGATGCCGCGCTCCGGCTCCCACTCCATGCCCTTGGCGCGCTTGAACCAATTAACCGTGTCGTAGTCGGCATCAACGAACGGCACGGCGTGCGCCTCGGCGAAGCGAATATTCTCCTCCTTGCGGAGGATATATTCCTCCTTGGGGTGGATGTTCGGATTGTAGAAGAAGATCGTGTAGTCGATGCCGCTGGCGGTCATCGCTTCCATCACTTCGCCCGAGCAGGGCGCGCAACAGGAATGCAGCAGCACCTTCTTGTGCCCGTCGGGCGGCGTCAGGATCGGGCGGTCGATTTCGGTCGTCATTTCGTTTCCAGATATACAACGGGCCGCGAGGACTCCCCAGTCCCCGCGACCCGTAGCCACCGCAAGCGGTAGCCGGTTCAGATCTGCGGCATGCCCTGGGGCACGATCGTCTTGATGATCGAGGCGTCGAGCTCCTCGAAATCGTGCAGGCCGATCACGTCGTACAGCTCCTGACGGGTCTGCATGCAATCGACCATCTTGTGGGTGCCGCCATTGGCCTTGATCGACGCATAAAGCTCGGCCTGCGCCTTGTTGGCAGCGCGCAGCGACGAGACCGGCCAGATCACCATCTTGTAACCCATCTCCTCGAATTCCTTCGCGGTATAGAAGGGCGTCTTGCCGAACTCGGTCATGTTGGCGAGCAGCGGCACGCCGGGCATCGCGGCGGCGAACTTCTCGAACATCTCGCGGGTATTTAGCGCCTCCGGGAAGATCGCATCGGCGCCGGCATCGACATACATTTTGGCGCGCTCGACCGCGGCATCGAAGCCCTCGACGCCCGCGGCGTCGGTACGGGCCATGATGACGATGTCACGGCTGGCCTTACGCGCGGCTGCGACCTTGGCCGCCATGTCGATCGCGGGAACCAGGTTCTTGCCGTTCAGGTGCCCGCACTTCTTGGGCAGAATCTGGTCTTCCAGATGCACCGCGCCTGCGCCCGCATCCTCGAAGGTGCGGACCATGTGCATGACGTTCAGCACCTCGCCATAACCCGTGTCGCCATCGACGAGCAGCGGAAGCCCCGAAGAGCGGGCGATCTGGCGGATGAAGAACGCCACCTCGTCCACGGTGATGATGCCGAGATCGGGCAGGCCCATGCTCGCCGTCATCGCTGCGCCAGACAGGTACAGGCCATCAAAGCCCGCATTGCGCGCCTGGATGGCCGCCTGGCCATTGTGGGCGCCCGGCAGCTGGTAGATGCCCGGTCGGGCGAGCGCGGCGCGAAAGCGCTTGCCTGCAGATTCGGTCGGCAGGTCGTCGGCTACGAGATACGGCAAAATCTATACTCCTTCAGGCAGCCCAATCAGGCGGCTACGTCTTCGCCGCGCTCGGCGAGCGGCACCCAGGTCAGGTCCTCAGGACCGGTATAATGGGCCGAGGGGCGAATGATCTTGTTGTCCTCGCGCTGCTCGATGACATGGGCTGCCCAGCCCGAGGTGCGCGAGATGACGAACAGCGGGGTGAACATCGCGGTCGGCACGCCCATCAGATTGTACGAGACCGCCGAGAACCAGTCGAGGTTGGGGAACATCTTCTTCGCGTCCCACATCACGCTCTCGATCCGCTCGGCGACCGAGAACTGGCGCTGCGCGCCGGCTTCGTCGGCAAGGCCCTTGGCGACGCGCTTGATCACCACGTTGCGCGGATCGGAGACGGTATAGACCGGATGGCCGAAGCCGATGATGACTTCCTTGGCCTCGACCCGGCGCCGGATGTCGAACTCGGCCTGGTCCGCGCTCGAATAGCGCTTCTGGATCTCATAGGCGACTTCGTTGGCGCCGCCATGCTTGGGCCCGCGCAGCGCGCCGATCGCGCCAGCGATGGCGGAGTACATGTCGGACCCGGTGCCGGCGATCACGCGCGCAGTGAAGGTCGAGGCGTTGAACTCATGCTCGGCATAGAGGATCAGCGAGGTGTGCATCGCGCGCACGAAGCTCTCCGACGGAGGCGTGCCGTGCAGCAAATGGAGGAAATGCCCGCCGATGCTGTCGTCGTCGGTCTCGACTTCGATCCGGCGGCCGTGATGCGCGAAATGGTACCAGTAGAGCAGGATCGAGCCGAGCGAGGCCATCAGCCGGTCGGCGATGTCGCGCGCATCCGGCAGATTGTGGTCGTGCGCCTCGGGCAGCACGCAGCCCAGCGCCGAGACGCCCGAGCGCATCACGTCCATCGGATGCGCGGCGGCCGGAATCGCCTCCAGCGTTTCCTTCACCGAACGCGGCAGCCCGCGCAGCTTGCGCAGCTTCTTCTTGTACGCGACCAGCTGAGTCGCGGTCGGCAGGCTGCCATGGACGAGCAGATGCGCAATCTCCTCGAACTCGCTCGTCTCGGCGAAATCGAGAATGTCGTAGCCCCGGTAATGCAAGTCGTTGCCGGTGCGGCCGACGGTGCACAGCGCGGTGTTGCCGGCGGTGACGCCCGAAAGGGCGACCGACTTCTTCGGCTTGAAGGCAGGAACGTCGTTCATCGGATCCTCTCTCAGAAACTGTCGGCCGGCACGCGCACCCAACCTTCCATCAGGATGCGTGCGCTGCGGCTCATGATTGCCTTGGTGACCGTCCACTGGCCGTCGACCTGCCGGGCCTCGGCGCCGACGCGGAGCGAGCCCGAGGGATGGCCGAAGCGGACCGCGTTCCGCGCGCCACCGCCTGCGGCCAGGTTGACCAGGGTGCCGGGGACCGCCGCCGCAGCAGCGATCGCGACCGATGCGGTGCCCATCATCGCGTGGTGGACTTTGCCCATCGACAGCGCGCGGACGAGCAGGTCGATCTCGCCGGCCAGCACTTCCTTGCCGCTAGAGGTGCGATGGTCGATCGGGGACGCGATGAAGGCGATCGCGGGCGCGCGGCCCGTCTTGACGATGCCCATGCGGGCGGCGCCCGCGGTGCGCAGCGCCTCGAAGCGCTCGAGCGCGGCCGGATCGGAGTTGATCGCCTCGCGCAGCTCGGCGCCGGTGTAACCAAGGTCCTCGGCGTTCACGAACACCGCTGGGATGCCGGCATTGATCAGCGTTGCCTGGATCGGCCCGTCAGGTCCGTCGAGCGTATCGACCAGATTGCCGGTCGGGAACATCGCGCCTCCGCCGTCCGCCGGGTCCTCGAATTCGAGCACGATCTCGGCGGCCGGAAAGGTCACGCCGTCCAGCTCGAAATCACCGGTCTCCAGCACCTCGCCGCCCGACACCGGCACATGCGCGACGATCGTCTTGCCGATATTGGCCTGCCAGATGCGGACGGTGCGGATGCCGTCGGGGCTCCCGTCATTGGCTTTGGCATCGACATAGCCGGCCTGTATCGCGAAGGCGCCGGCCGCGGTGGAGAGGTTGCCGCAATTGCTCGACCAGTCGACCAGGTCCTCGCCGATGGCGACCTGGCCGTAGAGATAGTCGACGTCGTGATCGGGCACGCTCGCCGGGCCGATGATCACGCACTTGCTGGTGCTCGACGTCGCCCCGCCCATGCCGTCGATATGCGCGGCATAGGGATCGGGGCTGCCGATCACGCGCTGGAACAGCCGGTCGCGCGCGCGGCCGGGCACGCGCACGGCCTCGGGCAGGTCCTCCGCCTTGAAGAACACGCCCTTGCTGGTGCCGCCGCGCATATAGGTGGCGGGAATGCGGACCTGGCCGGTCATGCTACCGCCTCCGCCTGGCCGGCGAGGAAATCCTGGGCGAAGCGCTGGAGCACGCCGCCCGCCTCGTAGATCGAGACTTCTTCGGCGGTATCGAGCCGGCAGGTGACGGGCACCTCCTCGGTGCCGCCGTCCTTGCGGTGGATGAGCAGCATCAGCGTCGCGCCGGGGCGGCGCTGGCCGACCACGTCATAGGTCTCGGTGCCGTCGAGCTTGAGGCCGAGACGTGTCGCGCCGAACTGGAACTCCAGCGGCAGCACGCCCATGCCGATCAGGTTGGTGCGGTGGATGCGCTCGAAGCCCTCCGCCACGATCGCCTCGACGCCGGCCAGGCGCACGCCCTTGGCCGCCCAGTCGCGCGACGAACCCTGGCCGTAATCGGCGCCCGCGATGATAATCAGCGGCTGGCGGCGGCCGAGATAGGTCTCGATCGCTTCCCACAACCGCACGACCTGGCCGTCCGGCTCGAGCCGGGTAAGCGAGCCCTTCTTCACCGCGCCGTCGACCACCGCCATCTCGTTCTGGAGGGTTGGATTGGCGAAGGTCGCGCGCATCGCGGTTAGGTGGTCGCCGCGGTGGGTGGCGTAGCTGTTATAGTCTTCCTCGGGTACGCCCATCCTGGTCAGGTATTCGCCAGCCGCCGAGGTCGGCAGGATCGCGTTGGACGGCGAGAGGTGATCGGTGGTGATGTTGTCCGGCAGGATCGCCAGCGGCCGCATGCCGGTGAGCGTGCGCGGGGACGCTGCGAGCGCGCCCAGCCCTTCCTTGTCCCAATAAGGCGGGCGACGGATATAGGTCGACTTCGGCCGCCAGTCGTAGAGCGGGCTCACTTTCTCGCCGCCGTGGAGGCGCTGGCCGAACATCGGCTCATAGACGTTGCGGAACTGCTCGGGCTTCACATGCGCGGCGACGATCGCGTCGATCTCGGCATCGCTCGGCCACAGGTCCTTCAGCCGCACTTCGCTGCCGTCCGCCGCGATGCCCAGCACGTCCTGCTCGATGTCGAAGCGGATCGTGCCCGCGATCGCATAGGCGACGACCAGCGGCGGCGAGGCTAGGAAGGCCTGCTTGGCGTATGGATGGATGCGCCCGTCGAAGTTGCGGTTCCCCGAGAGCACGGCGGTGGTGTAGAGATCGCGGTCGACGATCTCCTGCTGGATCACCGGATCGAGCGCGCCCGACATGCCGTTACAGGTCGTGCAGGCGAAGGCGACGATGCCGAAGCCCAATTGCTCCAGCTCGCCGAGGAGACCCGCTTCCTCCAGATAGAGCCGCGCAACCTTGGAGCCGGGCGCGAACGAGCTCTTCACCCAGGGCTTGCGGAGCAGCCCAAGCCGGTTGGCGTTGCGCGCGACGAGGCCGGCGGCCACGACATTGCGCGGGTTCGAGGTGTTGGTGCAGCTGGTGATCGCAGCGATGATCACCGCGCCGTCGGGCATCAGCCCCTCGCGCTCCTCGGCCAGCGCGCCTTCGAGGTCGACTGCAATGCCACGCTCATTGAGTGCGCTCGTCGGCAGGCGGCGATGCGGGTTGGACGGGCCAGCGAGGTTGCGCACGACACTGCCCAGGTCGAACTCCAGCACGCGCTCATATTGAGCGGTCTGCAGTGCGTCGGCCCATAGGCCCGTGGTCCTGGCATAGTTCTCGACCAGCTTGACCTGCTCGGCCTCGCGCCCGGTGAGCAGCAAATAGTCGATCGTCTGCTGGTCGATGTAGAACATCGCGGCGGTGGCGCCGTACTCCGGGCACATGTTCGAGATGGTCGCGCGGTCGCCGATCGTCAGGCTGTCAGCACCTTCGCCGAAGAATTCCAGCCACGCGCCGACCACGCGTTCGGTGCGCAGAAACTCCGTGAGCGCCAACACGATATCGGTAGCGGTGATGCCTTCCTGGCGGCGGCCGGTGAGCTTGACGCCGACGATGTCGGGCAGCCGCATCATCGAGGCGCGACCGAGCATCACCGTCTCGGCCTCGAGCCCGCCCACGCCGACCGCGATCACGCCGAGCGCATCGACATGCGGCGTATGGCTGTCGGTGCCGACGCAGGTGTCCGGGAAGGCGACGCCGTCGCGTGCCTGGATCACCGGCGACATCTTCTCCAGGTTGATCTGGTGCATGATGCCATTGCCGGCCGGGATCACGTCGACATTGTCGAACGCCCGCTTGGTCCACTCGATGAAGTGGAACCGGTCCTCGTTGCGGCGGTCCTCGATCGCGCGGTTCTTCTCGAACGCTTGCGGATCGAAGCCGCCATGCTCCACCGCCAGGCTGTGATCGACGATCAGCTGAGTGGGCACCACCGGATTGACCTTGGCCGGATCGCCGCCCTGATCGGCGATCGCGTCGCGCAGCCCCGCGAGATCGACGAGCGCGGTCTGACCGAGAATGTCGTGGCAGACGACGCGGGCGGGATACCAGGGGAAATCCATGTCGCGCTTGCGGTCGGCGATCTGGATCAGCGCATCGTCGAGCATCGCGGGATCGCAGCGGCGTACCAGCTGCTCGGCGAGCACCCGCGACACATAGGGCAGCGTGTCATAGGCGCCCGGGCGGAGCGCCTCGATCGCGGCGCGGGTATCGAAATAATCGAGGTCGGTGCCGGCGAGCGGCGTTCGGAACGCGCTATTCATTTCGTCGGATAATCCAGGCGTGCAAGCCGCGTCAGGATCGACGCGCTCGGAGCCACAAATGTTGAGAAGGTGAAACGGCCCGAGGCGACCATGCATTCGCGGCCGCCTTCATCGTACGCGGTGGCGGTCGCCACAACGACAAGGCCTTCCTCGCCCTTGCGGACGCACCAGGTCTCGAAACGCAGGCCTTCGATTTCCTCGCGGATCTCAATGTCACTGCACCGACGCAGCACTACCGGCTCGCCGAGCCCGGCGCGCGCGTGGGCCGAGGCCGCATCCAGGAGGCGGTCAAGCAGGTCTGCATCTTGCGGATGGGCGCGGCTAAGCATATTCGCATAATCCGCAAACCGGCGCGCAATCGGAAGTACTGAAAGAGCGAAGGTCTGCGAACTCGGATTTGCGAATTAGCAAATCTTGCGAAGATCGGACGATTATGCGCAAGGCTTATATGGGCGTGCGGCTGCGGCGGCTGCGGGAAGAGCGGAACCTGAAACAGGTCGAACTCGCGCAGGCGCTCGGCATCTCGGCGAGCTATCTTAACCAGCTGGAACAGAACCAGCGGCCGTTGACCGTGCCGATCCTGCTAAAGCTCAATGCGGTGTTCGGGATAGACGTCCAGCTTTTCTCCGAGGACGAGGAAGCACGCCTGATCACCGACATGCGCGATGCCGTTGCAGAGGGTGGGGAAAGCATCGCGCTGGCCGAACTGCGCGAGTTGGCCGCGAACATGCCGGCTGTCGGCCGGACGCTGATTGCGTTGCACCGACGCTATCGCGACGCCGTGGAGCGCGGCGACGTGATGGCCGCACAACTGGGTGATGATTGGACGTTGGGTACCAGAGTGCGCCAGCCCTTCGAGCAGGTTCGCGATTTCTTCTATGCCCGGCGCAACCATGTCGAGGTGCTGGATGAGGCGGCCGAGCGCATCTACCGAGACGCTGGCCTTTCCCCGCGGACTATCCATGCCGGACTGGTTGCCTGGCTGAGAGGGAAGCACGGGGTTGAACTGGCAGTTGGTGAAGCCGGTCCGGTGCAGCGAAGCTATGATCCGGCCACCCGCCTGCTGCACCTGTCCGCCGGCCTGACACTGGGGCAGCAGGTATTCCAGATGGCGACCCAACTCGCCTTTCTCGAGCTAGACGAAGCGATTGGCACCCTGACCGTCGACCCCATTCTGATCGATGACGAGGCACGTCGCTTGGCCCGGATCGGGCTGGCCAACTATTTCGCCGGGGCACTCGTACTGCCTTATGGCGATTTTCTCGCTGCCGCGGAGGCCGAGCACTATGATATCGAGCGGCTTGGCGAGATCTTCGGGGTGGGGTTTGAAACCGTTTGCCACCGGCTATCCACGCTGCAGCGCCCAAGCGCGCGCGGAGTTCCTTTCTTTTTCGTCCGTGTCGATCGCGCCGGCAACATCTCGAAGCGCCAATCGGCCACCGACTTTCACTTCTCACGGGTTGGGGGCACTTGCCCGCTCTGGAAGGTGTACGAGGCATTTGCCCAGCCAGGCAGGGTGCTGCGCCAGATCGCGCAGATGCCCGACGGGCGTACCTATCTCTGGGTGGCGCGCACGGTGATGAGCAGCGGCGGCGCCTTCGGCAAACCCGGCAAGACCTTCGCCATCGGCCTCGGCTGCGACATCCGCCACGCTGGCCAGCTCGTCTATTCGCGCGGCCTTGACCTGTCCGATCCGGCAGCGGCAACTCCGATCGGGGCGGGCTGCAAGGTATGCGAACGCCCTGCTTGCCCGCAACGCGCGTTTCCGCCGATTGGCCGGGCGCTGGCAATCGACGAGAACCGAGCTGCGCCTGTTCCCTATCCCGTAGCGTGAAGGCGCAAGGCATCCTGCTCCCGCCAGAGCGCGATGATCGAGGGGTCCTCGGCCAGTTCCGAGATCGTCTCGACCGCATAGGTTGCCACGGAGATCGAATGCGCGCGCCGGATCGTCACCGCGCCCGCTTGGAGTAGGCGGCCATCCTTGGTCCAGCGCAGTCGCTCCTGCGCGCTGATCGGGAGTGCACTAAGAACCAGCCGCGGTGTCAGCGGGCGGCTTGCGGGAAGGACCAGCGCACAAGCACAGCGCTCGATGACCTCACCCAAGCGCAGGTCCCCATCCGGAACTTCGACTTCGAGTGAGAGGCCGATCCATTTCCGCATGGCCTGGCCTTGCAAGAATGTCAGGACGCGGTGACGGGCTTCCGGCCAACGCAGCGACAGGCCGAGATGTTCGTCGTGCGCCGGTTGAAAATCGAGCAGGACCTTCGAGCTCGATCGATCACGGACGAGCAACGCATCTGCGATGCGCCACGCCAGCCTGATCGATCGTTCGTCCTTCAACTCCGTCCAGCCTGGTCTTTGATTCACACCCTGTCCTCACGGTCAGCCCGCGCATACCCGTGGCTCCCGGCATGCAGAGCGCACGCGGGACACCGCAGGCCGTGCCCACGCTTGCTTTTCGCCGTTCGGACGCTCGTCCGCGCCTCGACCATCCCCTGGACCAAGGCAACAGCGACCCGCGCCGGCAGGTCTCCTGGCTCGCGGGTCGTCGCTTCGAGTGCACCTTCCCAGGTTCATAACCCAGTGGTCAGCGGATTCATTACATCCGCCCAGCGCCCTTGCTCGCCGCCTACAGTTGCAGGGACAGCATGGATTTGGGGGACGCCCCCTTACCATGTTCCCATTTTAATCCCCTCGCGGGGAACCAGCACGGTGTTCTTGCCCGGCAAGGCCGAGCGGTTGGTGCTTAGCATCAGTTAGGGCACAACAGGAATGGCCCTTTTCTGCACTAGATCAAAATGCGGGCGCCTCGGCCAATGCGCGAACTATCGCTATGCGGCTATCAAATCTTTCAGACTGCGCGTTGGCGAAAACCCGATTTGCGGGCCAATCAGGGGGGGCGGCTATTTTTCGGCTCATTGGTGCCCAAGGCTCAGAAGGCTCGCAATCCGACCATCAGGCTTGAAGATCGAGGATATGTGTCGCAGCCTCCTGGTTGCTTTTCCGCAAGCCCAGCCGCTCGTAAAATGCCGCAGCCTCTGGCGTTGCGGTACGCAGACGTAGAGTCGCGAATGAACGGGAAGCATCGAATATGATGCGCTTCACCAGAAGCGATCCGACACCGTTTCGCCGAGCGGCGGACGAAACATACACATGACGAAGTCGACAAATGCGTGCGTCTGCAGCGTAAGGGTCCAGGTTGAGGCCGCCTATGGCAGCGATCTGCCCATTAATGTCGACGCCGAGCAGGAACTCTCCGTCACCGTTGAAACGATTTGCGCCGGAGCACCATTCATCCAGAAGGCGCCGCATGAAGCGGTGACCTTCGGAGTCCGCCTCTCCAGCCAACCGCGCAATACCGCCGTCAAGCGCATGGACCCGGCGGAGCGTGACCGATTCTGAACCCAAGACACGAGACTCCCTGGATGCGATTCCGCGATAAGCGATCCCGCGCTGTCGCAATCCGCTCGATGCGGCAGCGCTGCAAGGGGCGGATCAATTCTCTGCCGCAAGCAGGTCCTGCAGGCGATCCAATTCATTGTCGGACATCCTCGCTTGGTCGCGGTCGTGTTCGACATCGCACAGTCTTACGACCGGGATGGTCTCTTCGAGGATCTCGAAGCCAAGCTTTGCATTGAAGGTCATTGAACGACGCCAGGCGAACCCCAAACGGTTGCAGGCAGCAGGCTTTCCCAGCCCGGACTGGCGTATGACGCGCTGGCTGCGTCATCGCCCCGCCACTGCGCCATTGACGAGCACATGTAGGTTGGAGACTTGTGCGCACTTCGACCCATCGTCGGTCGCGTCTGGCTACGGAGTTCGCTAGCGGCCGCTTTCGGGATCAGAATCGCACGCGTTGAATGTCAGGAACTGGGGCGCTTTGCCGACCATTGATATGCCGGTGAAATTGCCCCGAGACTCGAGTCTCTGAGATTTTGAGACAAACACGCTAAAATTAGTTCGCATTGAGCGACGAGAGTCTCCGAACGACACGCTCATGTCCCGATAAGCTATTGATTTAGCTTAGCCCCAAGTCTCTCAGTTTCAGCAACGGACCACAAACACCGTCATCCCCGCCTGCGCGGGGATGACGAAGAAAAGCGGGGATGACGAAGAACAAGGGCCTGCCGGAGCAAATCGAAACGCGCCGGGCTCTTGCCCCAGCCGCGCATCGCCGACCGTAATGGACCCGAACGCGGGAAATCGCTCTTTACAAAAGCGGCATGATCGCGATCATTCGCGCGTGGCGTGACGGGAGTTCTGTCGATGCGCATCCTGGCGTTGTCGCTGCTATCTACGCTTTCCTGTGCATCGCCCGTCTTCGCGCAAACTTCCGAGCCGCTGGGGCTGGACTATCGCGCGGCGCAGGACAGGCTGCTCCAGCGCTCCGACGCGATCGAGGCCGCCGCCGCCAATCTGCGCGGCAAGGAAGCGCAGGAAGGCGCGACGCGCACGCTCGGCCGGCCGGACGTGGACGTCGAGGCGCAGCTGCTCGAATATCAGAAGACGCTCTATCTGCCGCTCGGATCGCTGGCGCCGGTGGCGGAATCCTTCGGCATCCGCGATCCGCTGAAGTTCCGCCAGGAACGGACTAGCACCCGGCCGATCGTCACCGCCACCCTGCCCTTCTACACCGGTGGCCAGATCTCCGGGACCCGGGCCGGCGCCAGCGCGCAGGTGGCCCAGGCCAAGGCCGATCGCGACATCGCGGTGGACAATGCCCTCGTCCAGCTGGTGCAGGCCTATTACGGGCAGCAGCTCGCCGAGCGGGCGCTGGGCATCCGCCGCGACGTGCTCGACGGGCTCAACCGCCATGTCGCCGACGCGACGAAGCTCGAACAGGCGCGCTTCATCAGCCGCGCGCAGCGCCTGCAGGCGGAAGTGGCGCGCGACGATGCCGCCCGCGAATATGAGAAGGCGATATCGGACCTGGGCACCGCCAATGCCGCGCTCGCCGGCATGCTGCGCGCGCCGGCCGGCGTGCATCCGCTCAGCCCGCTCGGCGTCGATTCGCAGCCGCTGGAGCCGCTCGAGAACTTCAAGGCCGCCGCGCTCTATGCTCATCCCCAGCTGGCCCGGATGCAGGCGCTGGAAGACCAGGCGCGCGCCGGCGTGACGATCCAGCAGTCCAAGCTGCGGCCGACCATCTACGGCTTCGGCCAGTATAATTTCGACAGGCGCGACTCGCTGCTCACCGACCCCGACTGGTCGGTGGGCGTCGGCCTGAAATACAAGCTCATGTCGGGTGCCGGCCGCCGGCAGCAAGTGGATGCCGCGCGCGAGACGGTGGCGCAGGCCGAGGCCGGATTGCGCGAGGCGCGCACCCAGCTCGAAATCGGCGTGACCAAGGCCTGGGGCGAGACGGAGGCGGCGCGCAGGCGCTTCCTGCTGCTGGACAGCGCGCTCGCCTCGGCCACCGAGAATCTGCGGCTGCAGACGCTCTCCTTCCGCGAACAGCAGGTCACGTCGCTCGACGTGATCGACGCACAGCTCGGGCTGGGCCGCGCCCGCGTCCAGCGGGCCCAGGCCGCCAACGACTATGTCCAGGCGCTCGCCCAGCTGCTCAGCCTGAGCGGCCAGATGGCCCGGATGCCCGAGTATCTCGCCCGGGCCGACAAGGTGATCCCATGACCGATACCGTGATCGAGGACGAAGCCCCCGCACCCGCACCCGCCCGGCGGCGACCGATCGCGCTGATCGCGGGGCTGGTGGTGGCGGTGCTGCTCGCGCTCGGCCTGTGGCTGGCCTATCGCCCCGCGCCGGACCAGATCCAGGGCATGGTCGATGCGCGCGAGATGCGCATCACCAGCAAGGTCACCGCCCGCATCGCCGCCTTTCATGTCGAGGAGGGGCAGCCGGTCAAGGCCGGGCAATTGCTCTACACGCTCGACAGCCCGGAAGTCGCCGCCAAGTCCGAGCAGGCGGGCGGAGCGCTGGCGGCGGCGCAGGCGGTGGAGAGCAAGGCGGACGAAGGCGCCCGGCCGGAGGACATCCGCGCCGCCGAGGCGCAGTGGCGCCGGGCACAGGCGGCTGCCGAACTGGCCCGGACCACCTCCGCGCGTACGCAGCGGCTCTACGAGCAGGGCGTGATCGCCGGGCAGAAGGCGGACGAGGCGCGGACCAACGCAGTCGCTTCCGCCGAGCAGGCCAAGGCGGCGCGGGCGCAATATGATCTCGCGCTCGCGGGCGCGCGGCGGCAGGACAAGGCGGCGGCGACCGGCCAGGTGCAGCAGGCGCGCGGCGCCGTGGCGGAGGTGCAGGCGGCGGCCGACGAGACGCGCGTCACCGCGCCCGCCGATGGCGAGGTCGGCAAGCGGCTGGCCCAGCCCGGCGAGCTGGTGCCGCAGGGCTTCCCGGTGTTCGTGCTGACCGACACAGCGCATCCCTGGGTGACGCTCAACGTCCGCGAGGACCAGCTGCGCGGGCTGGCGCGGGGCAAGGAGATCGGCGGCACGATTCCCGCCCTCGCCAACCGGCGCGCGCGCTTCCGCGTGATCTACACCGCCCCGGCCGGCGACTTCGCGACCTGGCGCGCGACGCGGCAATCGACCGGGTTCGACATCAAGAGCTTCGAGGTGCGGGTGGTGCCGGTCGCACCGGTCGAGGGGCTGCGGCCGGGCATGACCGTGCTGTTCGACTGGCCGGCCTGACCGGCATGGCAAGCGCCTTCGGCAGCGCGCTGCGGCGGGAGGTGCGGTTCCTGGCCACCAGCTTCTGGGATCTCGCGCTGGTGTCGTGGGTGCCGCTGCTGCTGATGGCGGTGGTGGCGATCCAGCTTTCCGCCGGGGTGATGCGCGACTTGCCGATCGCCGTGGTCGACCAGGACGACAGCGCCGTCTCGCGCGAGCTGACGCGGCGGCTGGAGGCGGCGCCGGGCCTGCGCGTCGCGGCGCGGCCGGGGGACATGCGCGAAGCGGAACGGCTGGTGCGATCGAACCGCGCCTATGCCGTGGTGCTGATCCCGGCCGACAGCGAGCGCGCGGTGCTGCGCGGCGCCACTGCCAGCGTCACCACTTTCTACAATGCCAGCTATTCGACGGCATCGGGCGCCGCGCTGCGCGAAGTGGGCAATGTCGTGCAGGGCTATGCGGCAACGCTTGCCGCCACCCAGGCCGCCGCCGTGCTCGGCCCCGGCAGGGTCCGCCGCCCGCCGATCGCGGTGCAGAGCGCGGTGCTGTTCAACCCCCAGGGCAGCTACGAACTGCAGCTGGTCGCGCTGATCCATCCCGCGCTGCTCCACCTGGTCTTCATGGTCGCGATTGCCGGCGGGCTCGGTCGCGAGCTGCGCGACGGGACGATCGGCGCCTGGATCGGCGGCGAGCCCCCATTGCGCGCCGCCGCCGCCGTGGCGGGCAAGCTCGCGCCCTATCTCGCGATCTTCACCGGCTGGGGGCTGCTGGCGATCGGCTATGTCGCCGGGCTGCGCGGCTGGCCGGTGGCGGGAAGCGCGGCGATGCTGCTCGCCGGCTATGTCGCCATGTACCTCGCCTATGTCGGCGTGACGCTGCTGGTCGTCGGGCTGACGCTGACGATGGGCAAGGCGCTGTCGGTCGCTGGGCTCTATGCCGGCGCGTCCTTCGCCTTTGCCGGCGCGATCTTCCCGATCGAATCCGCCTCCGGCTTCGCGCGGCTGTGGAGCGCGCTGCTGCCCTATTCGGCCTTCGCCAAGCTGCTGGCCGAGCAATGGATCATGGGCGCGCCCGCCGCCCAGTCGCTATGGCAGGTGCTGGCGATGCTCGCCTTCCTGCTGGTCGGCGGCGGCATCGGGCTGCCGCGCTACCTGGCCGCGGCGCGGCGCCCGGAATGCTGGGGCCGGCGATGATCGGCCGCGCCTTCCTCGCCACCTTCCGCGCGATCTTCGCCGACAGCTCGGCGCTGATGCTGCTGATCGGATCCTGCATCCTCTATGCCTTCTTCTATCCTTCCGCCTATTCGGGCGAAGTGCCGGTGCGAATGCCGATCGCGGTGGTCGACCTGGACCATAGCGGCACCAGCCGCGCACTGGAGAACCGGCTCGGCGCGGTGCAGCAGGCGGAACTGGTCTCGCGCCCGCCCTCGCCCGCCGCCGCGCTGCGCCAGCTCCAGGAGCGGCGAGTGAGCGCCATCGTCGTGATCCCCGCAGGCTTCGAGCGGCGCATCCTCTCCGGCGGCCAGGGCGTGGTCGCGCTCTATGGCAATGGCGCCTATCTCCTGCGCACCTCGACTGCGCTCGCCGGCGTCGGCGCGGCGCTGGGCGCGGCAGGGCGCGACGCCGCGCTCGACCAGGCGATGGCGCAGGGCGCACCCGCCCCGCCGCCGCTCGCGATGATCCAGCGTCCGCTGTTCAATACCCGCGAAGGCTATGGCAGCACGATCTTCCCGGGCGTCGCCTTCCTGATCATCCAGCAGACCCTGCTTATCGGCCTTGCCATGCTCGCCGCGACGATGCGCGAGCAGCAGGGCAGGCAGGGCATTGCCCCGGCCGGCCTGCTCGGCATCGCGCTGGCCTTCTTCGTCATCGGCTGCGCGAACATCGCCTGGTTCACCGGCTTCGTCTTCTGGTTCCAGGACTATCCGCGCGCCCGGGCCGATCCGGCCGCGCTGCTCGTCTCCGCCGCGTTGTTCGTGGCGGCCACGGTGGCGGGGGCCCTGGCGCTCGGCAGCTTCTTCCGCACGCGCGAGCGGCCGATCCAGCTCTGGATCGTCACGTCCGTCCCGATATTCTTCCTTTCCGGCCTGTCCTGGCCGGCCGAGGCGACGCCGCATTGGCTGACACTCCTCGCGCGCCTGCTGCCGACGACGCCGGGCATCCGCCTGATGGTGGGCATCAACCAGATGGGCGCGACGCTGGGCGAGCAATGGGCCGAACTCCTGAACCTTGCCCTGCTCACGCTGCTCTATGGCGGCATCGCGGCCTGGCGCTACCGCATCCGCAAGCCTGCTCGAATATCTGCTATTGAAAGTTAATCGCAATAATATTAGCGCAAGCCCGCGACATTCGAACGGGGGCCGTCATGCGATTTGCCAAACTCACGCTGCTGGGCGCGATCGGCGCACTGGTGCTGGGCACCGCGGCCCAGGCGCACATGCCCTATCTGCTTCCCACCCTGTTCGACATCGGCAAGGGCGATCACGTCACCGTCACCGCGTCGTTCGGCGAGGATGCCTTTGTGCCGGAGATCGGCATGAAGGACGCGCCGTTCCATTTCATCCGGCCCGACGGCACGCGCGGCGAGGTCGGCACGCCGACCTATCTGCGCGACCTCACCATCTTCGAGGCCGACCTCTCCGCCGAGGGCACCTATCGCCTCACCACCGGCCAGCGCCTCGGCCGCAAGGGCAGGATGTACCAGGCGGGCGGCAAGTGGATCATCGCCGGCGAGGACGGCGCCCCGCCCGCCGGCGCGCGCACCGTCGATGTGCAGAGCACCACCCTCGCCGAAGCCTATGTCACGCGCGGCGCGGCCAGTGCCGGCGCGTTGCGGCCGATCGGCACCGCGCTGGAGATCCAGCCGCGCACCCATCCGGCCGAGATCGCTGCGGGCAGCGACGCCAGGTTCCGGCTGTTGTTCGACGGCAAGCCGCTTGCCGATACCGAAGTCACGCTGTTCCGCGCCGCGGGCAATTACGACGGCAGGAAAATCGCCGCGACGGTCCGGTCGGACGCGCGGGGCGACTTCACGCTGCGCCCCGGCGAGGCCGGCATCTACCTGATCCTGGTCCGCCACCGCACGGCGGCGCCGGCCGGATCGGAAACGCCCTATCGCAGCTATACCTACACGCTGGCCTTCGACGCGGCCTGAGCGGCTCGTCGCCGCCCAACCACCATATGGCGCAGTATCGGCCCGTCGGTGTGGATTTGTTCGGCGATCGGCGGCAGGCCCGCTCCCGGGCGACACGAGGGGCGTGCAATGGGGGCAAGGTCTGAGCGGGGAATGGCATTTGCCGTTGCGGCGATGCTGCTTTCGCCCTGCGCGATCTCCCATGCCAACGCCCCCGGCCTGGCGCCCGCCGCCGCGATCGCCACGGGCGAGGCCAGCTATTATGCCGACCGTTTCGCCAGCAAGCGCACCGCGAGCGGCGAAGCCTATGATCCCAGCGACTTCACCGCCGCGCACCGTAGCCTGCCCTTCGGCACGCGCGTACGCGTCACCAATGCCGCAAGCGGGCGCAGCGTGGTCGTGCGGATCAACGACCGCGGCCCCTGGGACAAGAGCCGGCTGATCGACATTTCCCGCGCGGCCGCAAGCGAGATCGGCCTTGTCCGGCGGGGGCGAGGCACCGTTTCGCTCGCCCTGGCGGAAGAAGAAGAAGCCGAAGCCGGCCAGGATTAACGGAATGCCCAGCGCAGCGTGCCGGCGATACCACGCGTGCCCATGCGCAGCGCCGGCGTCGCCAGCCCGGCGCCGGAGAGCCCGTGCATCGTCCGCGCCCAGCCGGGCAGCAGGTCCACCGCCGCACCGAAGGTGAGCGCCTGCACCGGCGCCACCGCCAGATTGGGCGCCGGCTGGTCGAGCACCATGCGCGCCACTTCGCGGGTGCGCGCATCGACGGCCAGTTCGGGCCGCATCGCGGCGATCAGCGCATTCGCCTCGGCCCGGCTGCGCGGGATCGGATCGCTGCCCAGCGCCTCGGCGATGCGCGCGAAATCGGCGAAATAGCGGTCCTGATCGGCCAGGCCCATGCCCGGCTCGGCATAGCGGATCCAGGCATCGAGAAAGCTCACCGCCTCGGTCACGTGCACCCAGGCGAGCAGGCGCGGATCGTCGGCGGCATAGGGCGTGCCGTCGGGCAGCACGCCCTTCACGCGGGTGTGCACCTCGCGCACCTTGTCGATCGCCGCTTCGGCTTCCTCCGCCGAGCCATAGGTGGTCACCGCGATGAACCGCGCGGTGCGCCGCAGCCGCCCCAGCATGTCGCCCCGGAAGCTGGAATGGTCCCATACCCCCGCCAGCACCGCCGGATGGAGCATCTGGAGCAGCAGCGCCGTCACCCCGCCCACCATCATCGTGGTAACGTCGCCGTGCACGCGCCACACCACCGATCGGGGGCCGAACAGGCTCTCCTCCGGCTTGCGCTGGACCGGCTTCTCGCCCCGGGCCTGGTCGTTGAACACCGCGCGCACCTGGCCGATCAGCGCGCCGCGCAGCCTGTTCGCAATGCCATCGGCGGGATTCATGGTCCCAAGCTAGGGACTAACCGTTTTCCCGCAACCGCCCGTTTTCGCCGGAGCGCCACGCTGATAGGATGTCATGACGTCATCGCATGGGTGAGTCTTGCTCCGATCGAAGCGCATCAAAACACTGTCCCTTGCCGCCGCAACGGGCCTGCTCGCCACCGCGGGTGCGGCCCAGATGCAGCCGATCCACGGCGGCACCGTGATGGCATCGGTCGAGCGGCTCAGGCCCGGCCAGTATATCTGGGTGCCCGAGATCGCCCCGGCAGGCCCGATGCTGGTGGTGGTCAACATCGCCACCCAGCGGGTGGTCGCCTATCGCAACGGCGTGCCGATCGCCGTCTCCACCATCTCGACGGGCAAGGCCGGCCATCGCACACCCACCGGCGTCTTCACCATCCTGCAAAAGGCGAAATGGCACCGTTCGAGCAAATATTCGAACGCGCCGATGCCCTTCATGCAGCGCCTCACTTGGTACGGCATCGCCCTCCATGCCGGGAACCTGCCCGGCTATCCGGCCTCGCATGGCTGCATCCGCCTGCCCCATGAATTCGCCCGGCTGCTGTTCGAGGAGACCGATCTCGGCATGACGGTGATCGTCACCAACCAGGCCCCGGCGCTGCGCATCGGCGCCGATCCGGTGGCGCCCGCGCTCCCCGCAGGCCCGGCGGTATGGCGGCCCGAGCTTTCGCGCGCCGGCCCGGTCTCGATCGTGGTGAGCGGTGCGGACCGGCGGATGGTGGTGCTGCGCGGCGGCGTCGAGATCGGCTCGGCCCCGGTGGCGTTCGACGGCGTGATCGACCGGGTCCAGGCCTATGTGCTGCAGGACGTGGTTGCCGGCGACTATCGGTGGCAAAGGCTGGCGCTGCCGGGCGAGGGCCCTGCCGCCGCCGGTCTCGCCGCGCCGGATGCCGGCCGCTTCCAGGGCAGCGATCCCTTCCGCCGCGCGCTCGCCGGCGTGGTGGGGCCCGGCACCACCCTGGTGGTGATCCCCGATTCGCTCGGCCTTGGCAGCGATCTCGCGCAGCCCGCCGCCGTCGCGCCGGAAGCGCTGATCGAGAATGATCCCGGCGTTGCCGGATGGCTGGAAGACGACGAAGTCACCACGCGCTGAGCCGGAAAGCGAAACTAAACGCGCGCCCAAGCGCTTTCGCATTGACCCCGTAACATTTCGCAGTGCAGCAACGCGCCCCATGGCTAGCCTCGCGATCGCAAACAACGAGGACGTTCGCTTCCTCGGTCGGCTCCTCGGCAACGTAATCCGTGCCTATGGCGGCGAGGAGCTGTTCAAGCGCATCGAGTATATCCGCTCCACCTCGGTGGATCGCGCACGCGGCGTCGCGGGGGCGGGTGCGGTGGACCGCGGGCTCGACCGGCTGACGCTGGACGAGACGCTCGATTTCACCCGCGGCTTCATGCTCTTCTCGATGCTCGCCAACCTGGCCGAGGATCGCCAGGGCGTGGAGACCGAAAGCGATGCCGACATCGCCTCGGCGCTCCGGCGGCTGGAGGGCGAAGGCATCGGCCGCGACGCGGTGATGGCGCTGCTCGACCAGGCGCTGGTGGCTCCGGTGCTCACCGCGCACCCCACCGAAGTGCGCCGCAAGTCGATGATCGACCACAAGAACCGGATCGCCGAGCTGATGCTGCTGCGCGACCGCGGCGTGGCCGAGACCGAGGATGGCGACAAGGTCGAGGAAGCGATCCTCCGCCAGATCGCGCTGCTCTGGCAGACCCGGGTGCTGCGCCGCGAGAAGCTGGGCGTCGCCGACGAAGTGGAGACTGCGCTCTCCTATCTGCGCGACATCTTCCTGCCCGTCCTCCCCGCGCTCTATGCCCGGTGGGACCGGGCGCTGGGCGGCCGGGCGCCGTCCTTCCTGCGCCCGGGCAGCTGGATCGGCGGGGATCGCGACGGCAATCCGTTCGTGACCGCCGATTCGATGCAGTTCGCGCTCGCCCGCGCCGCCGAGGCGGTGCTCGGCTATTATCTCGACGCGGTCCATGCGCTGGGCGCCGAGCTTTCGATCTCGACCGAGCATGTCCAGGTCGGCGAAGCGCTGCTCAAGCTCGCCGAGGCCAGCCATGACGAGGCGAGGAGCCGCGCCGACGAGCCCTATCGCCGGGCGATCACCGGCATCTATGCCCGGCTCGCCGCCACCCATCAGAAGCTCACCGGCAAGGCCCCGCCCCGCCCCGCCGCGATCGCCGCCGAACCCTATGCCAATCCCGGCGCGTTCCGCGAGGAACTGGTGACGATCGCCCATGCCCTGGCCGACGAGGGCAATGGACCCTTGGCGACGGGCGGCGCGCTCGGCCGGCTGATCCGCGCGGTGGAGACGTTCGGCTTCCACCTGGCCACGCTCGACATGCGCCAGAACAGCGCGGTGCACGAGCGCGTGGTCGCCGAACTGCTCAAGGCGGGCGGCGTGACCGAGGATTATGCGTCGCTTCCCGAAGAGAAGCGGGTCGAGATCCTCCGCAGGGAACTGGCCAGCGCCCGGCCGCTCACCAGCCCCTATGCCGAATATTCGGAGGAGACGGCGTCCGAGCTCGCCATCGTCCGCGCCGCGGCTCAGGCCCATGCCAGATACGGGCGCCAGTGCATCACCCATTACATCGTCTCGATGGCGCAATCGGTGTCGGACCTGCTCGAGGTGCACATCCTGCTCAAGGAAGCCGGGCTCTACCTCCCCGGGGACGAGCCGCAGGCGCACGTCATGGCGATCCCGCTGTTCGAGACGATCGGCGACCTCGAGGGCGCGCCGGCGATCATGGACGCCTGGCTGGGCCTGCCCGAAGTCGCGGCGATCGCGGCGAAGCGCGGGCATCAGGAAGTGATGATCGGCTATTCCGATTCCAACAAGGACGGCGGCTATCTCACCTCGACCTGGCAGCTCTCGCGCGGATCGACCGCACTGAAGCCGGTGTTCGAGAAGGCAGGCCTGGGCATGCAGCTGTTCCATGGCCGCGGCGGCGCGGTGGGGCGCGGCGGCGGCTCGAGCTTCGCGGCCATCCTCGCCCAGCCCAAGGGCACCGTGCAGGGCCGCATCCGGGTGACGGAGCAGGGCGAGATCATCGCCGCGAAATACGGCACGCGCGAGAGCGCGCGCACCAATCTGGAGGCGATGGCCTCCGCCACGCTGCTCGCCAGCCTCGAGCCCGAGAAGCTGGGCAAGGCCGATGCGACACGCTTCGCCGCGGCGATGGACCAGCTCTCGGACAGCGCGTTCAGGGCCTATCGCGGGCTGGTTTACGAGACCCAGGGCTTTCGCACCTTTTTCCGCCAGGCGACGCCGATCGCCGAGATCGCCGGCCTGAAGATCGGCTCGCGCCCGGCGAGCCGGAAACAGTCGGACGCGATCGAGGACCTGCGCGCCATCCCCTGGGTGTTCAGCTGGGCGCAGGCGCGGATCATGCTGCCGGGCTGGTACGGCGTCGGCCAGGCAATGGAGGCGTTCGCGGACAAGGGCCTGCTGCGCGAGATGGCGACGGCCTGGCCGCTCTTCGCCTCGACCCTGGCGAACATGGAGCAGGTGCTGGCCAAGTCCGACATGGAGATCGCCGCCCACTATGCCGCGCTCGTCGAGGACGCGGGCCTGCGCGATGCGATCTTCGGCCGGATCCGCGAGGGGTGGCAGAAGACGCATGACGGATTGCTCCAGGCGACGCGCCAGACGCGGCTGCTGGAGAAGCATCCGGGACTGGAGACGTCGATCCGCCTGCGCCTGCCCTATATCGAACCACTCAACCTGCTGCAGATCGAGCTGCTCAAGCGCCACCGCGCCGGCGAGGACGATCCCCGGATCGGCGAGGGCATCCTGCTCTCGATCAACGCGATCGCGACGGCGCTGCGCAACAGCGGGTGATGCTTCAATCCTCCTCCAGGCAAGCTGGGGGAGGAATCAAGAGAGAAACGGCGCCGCCACTTCCGCCGGCACGCGAATGAGCCGCCCGCTCGCCCGGTCGAGGATCGCCCAGGTCGTCTTCGCCTCGACGCGGACCTTCCCGTCCGCGCCGGTGAACTTCATGTGCCGGTCGAACCGCGCGCCGCGCGGCGGCTCGGGAACCCAGGTGAGTGCCGTCACCGTATCGCCCTCGGCCACATTGCCGCGATAATCGATCTCGTGCCGGGTCACGACCCAGATATAGGCTTGCGCGTGCTCGGGCGCGGCGACCGCATGCCAGTGCGCCACCGCCACGTCCTGGATCCACTTCACCCAGACCGCATTGTTGACATGGCCGAGCTCGTCAATGTCCCCGGGGCCGGCGGTGATGGTCGCGCTATAGGAAGCCATGCCGCCCTTCTAGCTTAACCAGTTTCGGAAGCGCAGCCTTCATCGCTTGCGGATATTCCGGTGCAATGATCCCGCGCCGCCCCTCCCGGATCTTCCGCAGCCGCTGGGCCGCCCTGTTCTGGGCCGCGGGCGTGATCTTCACGGCCGTCACCTTCATCGGCTTCGGCGACAAGGAAAGCCATCAGGCCGCCGCCATGCTCGAAGACGCGACCGGCACGAACGTCAGCAACAGCGACCTGGCGGTGCTCGAGAATTTCGTCAACGGATGACCGTACAGGCGATCGGCGGCTGGCCCGGCGCCTCGAACGACATGGCGTCGCCCTTGCCCTCGAAGGTCGTGCTCCCGTCCGAATAGCGGATGCCGGAGGCCATGCGCTGCTGCGGCAGCACGAACGTCCGCCCGTCGCGGGTTACGGTTGCGATGTCCTTGTCCGTATCGAAGCGGGCGGCGATGCGCACCCCGTCCATGCAGCGGAAGCGCACGGCCGAGCCGGCATCACCGGCGATCGGCGCCTTGTCCACCGGCGCGGGCGAGGCGTCGTCGGTGATGTTGGTGGTTTCCGCCTGCACGACGTTGCGGTCGACGGCGGGCTGCGGGCTGGAGCAGGCGCCGAGCACGAGCAGGGCGGTCAGGGTCAGGCGCATCGGGATTCCTCTTTCGTCCGGGAACGTAACGAATAGCCCGATGCGCCCGTTCCGCCAGCCTAGTCTTCGAGCGGCCGATTGCCGACGAAGCCGAGCCTGGTGATGCCTGCGCGCTTCACCGTGGCGAGAATCCGGTCGAACCGCTCGTAGCGCGCCTCCGGATCGGTCTGGAGGTGAAGGACCGCGCCCGATTTCTGCAGCGCCGCCAGCCGCTCGGGCAGTGCCGCGTCGGCGAGCGCCGCGCCGTTCCAGTGGAGCGCGCCCTGCCGGTCGATCGCCAGCACCGCGGGCGGCAGCGGCACCGGCGTCCCCCGCCCGGCGGGAAGATCGACCGGCACTTTGTGCGAGGCGATCGGAATGGCGATGATAATCACGACGAGCAGCACCAGCATCACGTCGATCAGCGGCGTGATGTTGATCGCACCGATCGGAGCGGTATCGGGAATGCGGCGAGCGCGGACGGCACGGGTCATGGCACCTCTCCTCGTTATGATGATGTAACATCACATAGCCGGGAGAGGATGGCAACGCGTTTCTCCCGCTCCCCGCCGACGGAGAGAGGGAAGTCGGCCGTCCCTCAGCAATTCTCGTATTTCCAGTTCCGCCGCTTCCCCTCGCGCATCCAGGCGACTGCCTCCGCGACGCGCTTGGCCTTGGTCTCCGGCCGCTTGGCCTCGGCGATCCATTCGCAATATTCGCGCCGGCAGCTCGGCGGGAAGGCGTTGAAGGCAGCGGCGGCGGCATCGTCATCCGCCAGCGCCTCGGCCAGCTCGGGGGGCACTTCCGCTTCGTCCTTGCGCGCGGCGCGCGTGCGGGCGGGCTTCGCTTGCGCCATCAGCGCCGCCGCCTCGCGGATCAGCCGCTCGACCTCCGCCGCCCCGGGCAAGTCGTCCAGCGACTCGATGCGGCCGAACTGGCCCATCGCCTCGCCTTCCTTGCCGGTCTCATTGTCCTGCCGGTTCCAGAAGCCGAAGCTCGCATGCGCCTTGAACGCTGCCATGTTGGCGAAGGGCTTGCCGCCGAGCGTGAAGAAGGGATGCGACCATTTGATCGTCTCCTCCACTTCCGGCACGGCGGCATGGAAGCGCGCGCGGATCCAGTGCAGGATCGGCCGCGCGAACGCGGCCCGGCTCTCGATATAGGCGTCTATCCGGGGATCGCTGGCCATGGGGCGGCATGTTCCGCCGCCCCCGGCCGGACGTCAATAGCGGCGCTCAGGGCTCGAGCGCATCCCCGTCGGCATCGTCCAGATCGTCGTCGCCCGCCAGGTCGTCCTCGTCGAACCCGTCCTGGATCTCGTCCTCGGAAATGGCGCGCGCCTTCTGGCCGCCCTCCTCGTCCTCCTCGCCGATCTCGTCGTCGACCATGCGCAGGTCGTCCGCGTCGGCATCGTCATCCGCGCCGAAATCGGGTGCCATGTCGGTCAGGACATTGCCGTCGCTCGGGCCGTCGTTGGTCGCCTCGAGGATCTCGGCACGCTGGCTCTCGTCATAGCCTTCCTCGTCGAACCCGTCATCGCCTGGGCCGCGCCCCGGAACCTGATAGCCACCCATCATCCGTCCTCGCATCACGCGCCCGCCACGGCGGCGGACCTTCGAAGTGCGAACGGCGATCGTGCCCGAGCGTTCCCTAGCTGGGGCGGAACATGCGTCCGCGCTCGGTCACCGCCACTACCACGAAAGCGATGAGGCCCATAAGCAGGAATCCGGTATAGAGCGGCACGGTGGTGCCGTCGAACGCCTGGCCGATCGCGGCGCCGATCAGCGCCGAGCCGAGCGTGGTGACGAAGCCCTGCAGGCTCGAGGCGGTGCCGGCGATCTCGCCCATCCGCTCCATCGCCATCGCCGAGAAATTGGACGTGGACAGGCCCACGCATCCCATCATCAGCGCCTGAAGCAGGGTGAAGCTCCAGATCGATTCGAATCCGCTCCACGCCACGGCGAGATGGATCGCGGCGAAGACGATCATGCCGGCGAGCGCCGTATGCGAGATGCGGCGCATGCCCATCTTCATCACCAGCCGCGAGTTGAGGAACGAGCCCAGCGCCATCGTCGAGGCGACGCAGGGGAAGACGACCGCCAACAGCCCGGGCGCGTGGAACACGTCCTCCATCACCTGCTGCACCGATCCGATGAAGCCGAACATGCCGCCCGACAGCAGCATGATGCCGATCGTATAGCCCACCGCCTGGCGATCGCGCAGCATCAGGCCGTAATCGGCGAACACGCGCGCCGGGTTGAGCGACAGCCGTCCCTCCTGCCCCAGCGTCTCGGGCATGCGCAGCCAGAACCACAGCACCACCAGGCACGCCAGCGCGGCGACGGCCCAGAAGATCAGCCGCCACGATCCGGCATAGAGGATCAGCTGCCCCAGGGTCGGCGCGACGATCGGCGCGGCCATGAAGACGATGAAAGCCAGGCTCATCACCCGCGCCATCGCCCGGCCGGCGAAACAGTCGCGCACCAGCGCCACCGAGACGACGCGCGCGCCCGCCGCCGACGCGCCCATCGCCGCGCGGGCGACCAGCAACAAGGTGAAGCTGCCCGAAAGCGCCGCCACCGCGCTGGTCACCACATAGGAAGTCAGCGCGATCGCCAGCACCGGCCGCCGCCCGTACCGGTCCGAGAGCGGGCCATAGGCGAGCTGCGCGAAGGCAAAGCCGATCAGGAAGGCAGTGACGACATATTGGCGATGATTGGGCGCGTCGACGCCCAGGCTCGCGCCGATCGCGGGCAGCGCGGGCAGCATCGAATCGATGCCGAGCGCAGTGAGCGCCATCATCGCCGCGACGAGGCTGACGAACTCGCCGAACGCGAGCGGCGCCTTGTTCTGCGCTTCCGTTGTGAGGTGCGGCTCTTCCATGCCGGCGCAAATGGCGCATCGGGCGGCGCGCGTCACCCCCCAAAGCCAATGCCATTGTTGCGCCGGCCATGCGCTTCGGCTAGTGTATTGCGTTTATGATACACCAATGGAGAGCGCCGATGCGTCGTCTGCCCCTTCTGCTGCTTCCCCTCGCGCTGGCCGCCTGCAACGGCGGCACGGGAACGCCGGTGACGATCGACGTGAAGTCGGACGATGGCGACAATGGCAGCTTCAGGATGGAAAACGGCACCGTCTCGATCAAGGGCGACGGCTTCCAGGGCAATTTCCGGGTGCCGCAGATCAAGATGAAGGCCGACGACGTCGATCTCGACGGCGTGAAGCTCTACCCGAAGTCCGAGATCGCCGGCTTCCACATCACCGGCGGCGACAAGCCCGGCAACGGCAAGGATGGGGGCAAGGATGGAAGCAAGGGCGGGGGCAAGGACGACGGCAAGGTGCGGATCGACTTCACCAGCCCCGCATCGCTCGCCGCCGTCCAGAACTGGTTCCGCGACGGCTTCACGAAGAAGGGCTTCACGTTCGCCTCCCGGGGCGACGGCTTTGCCGGCACCACTTCGGACGGCGGCACCTTCACGCTCGACCTGAGCGCGGACGGAGGCCAGAAGGTCAAGGGCCGCATGGAGATGACGGGCAGCTAGCCGCGTTCGAGACGCCACGCGATCCGCGCGCGCCCGGGCCCGGGCCATGCCGGCACACCCCTTGTCGCGTCGGCACCGGCGGGGCTAACTGGGCCCAAGGAGACTCATAGATGGCTACTGTTCTCGACGAGGTGCCCCTCGTCTCGATGGCCGAACAAGCAAACGATCCCGATGGATTCGCGCGGAAGTTCGGCCAGTCCTTCCGGCGCTTCGGCTTCGCGATGGTCGCCGATCACGGCGTGCCGCAGGATCTGATCGATCGCGCCTGGTCGATGACCAAGGCCTTTTTCGACCTGCCCGAGCAGGAAAAGCGCGCCTATTTCGTCGAAGGCGGCGGCGGCGCGCGCGGGTATACGCCGTTCAAGACGGAGATCGCCAAGGGCGCGCAACATGTCGACCTGAAGGAATTCTGGCATGTCGGCCGCGAACTGGCCAAGGGCCATCGCTTCGAGAAGGACATGGCCGCGAACATCTGGCCGGACCGCCCCGAGGGCTTCAGGGAGACGTTCCTCGAGCTGTTCCAGGCGTTCGACGATGCCGGCGACCGGCTGCTCTCGGCGATCGCGCGCTATCTCGGCCTCCAGCCCGACTGGTTCGATCGTGCGGTGCGCGACGGCAATTCCGTCCTGCGCCTGCTCCACTATCCGCCCGTCGCCGCCGATGCGCCCGAAGTCCGCGCCGGCGCGCATGAGGACATCAACCTGATCACCCTGCTGCTCGGCGCCGAGGAAGCCGGGCTCGAGCTGCTCGACCGCGATGGCCGCTGGCTGCCGGTCAAGCCGCCCGAGGGCGCGATGGTGGTGAATGTCGGCGACATGCTGCAGCGCCTGACCAATCATTACCTGCCCTCGACCACCCACCGGGTGGTCAACCCGCCGGTCGAGCGCCGCGGCACCCCGCGCTACTCGATGCCCTTCTTCCTGCATCCGGCGCCGGACTTCCTGATCGAGACGCTGCCGTCGACGATCACCGAGGCGAATCCCAATCGCTATCCGGAGCCAATCACCGCGCACGACTATCTGTTCGAGCGCCTGGTCGAGATCGGGCTGATCAAGAAATAGGGCGGCGCAAAGAAATCCTCCGTCACCCCGAACTTGTTTCGGGGTCCAAGGTGCCGCTAGGGCCGAACGCGCGGCTTCGGCCGCGGGCTGGATGCTGAAGCGAGTTCAGCATGACGGAGGATTGAGCCGAATGACCGAACCGCTTCGTATCGCACTTGCTGGCCTGGGCACCGTCGGCGCGGGCGTGATCCGCCTGATCGACGCGAATGCGGAGCTGATCGCCCGCCGCGCCGGCCGGCCGATCGAAGTGGTCGCAGTCTCCGCGCGCGATCGCGCCAAGGATCGCGGCGTCGACATCACGCGCTTCGACTGGGTCGACGACACCGCCGAGCTGGCGCGCCATCCCAGGGCGGATGTGGTGGTCGAGCTGGTCGGCGGCTCCGATGGTCCCGCCCTCGCCCTCGCCCGCGCGGCGCTGAACGGCGGCAAGAGCTTCGTCACCGCCAACAAGGCAATGATCGCGCATCATGGGCTGGAACTCGCCGGTGCCGCGGAAGATGCCGGCCTGGCGCTCAAGTTCGAAGCCGCGGTGGCGGGCGGCGTGCCGGTGATCAAGGGGCTGCGCGAAGGCGCCGCCGCCAACGAGATCGCCCGCGTCTATGGCATCCTCAACGGCACCTGCAATTTCATCCTGTCCAAGATGGAGGCCGAGGGCCGCGACTTCGCCGAGATCCTCGCCGAGGCGCAGCGCCTCGGCTATGCCGAAGCGGACCCGAGCTTCGATATCGACGGCGTCGATGCCGCGCACAAGCTTTCGATCCTCGCCAGCCTCGCCTTCGGTACGCAGCCGGCGTTCGACCGGGTGGCGATCACCGGCGTGCGCCACATCCTTGCGGCGGACATCGCCGAAGCCGCCTCGCTCGGCTACCGCGTCCGCCTGCTCGGCATCGCCGATGCCGGTCCCGGCGGACTGTTCCAGCGCGTGCACCCGCATCTCGTGCCGCTCAGCCACCCGCTCGCCCATGTCACCGGCTCCACCAACGCCGTGGTCGCCGAAGGGAATTTCGTCGGCCGGCTGCTGTTCCAGGGCGCCGGCGCCGGCGACGGCCCGACGGCATCCGCCGTGGTCGCCGACCTGATCGACATCGCCCGCGGCGAATTCGGCCACCCCTATGCGATGCCCGCCGCCGCACTTGCCCGGCAGGGGGCCGCCGATGCCGGCGAGCGCACCAGCCGCGCCTATGTGCGCTTCACCGTGGCGGACAAGGTGGGCGTGCTCGCCGAGATCGCCGCGGCGATGCGCGACGCCGGCGTCTCGATCGAAAGCCTGATGCAGCGCGGCGCCAACCCCGATGGCAGCGTGCTCGTCGCCATCGTCACGCATGAAGGGCCGGAACGCGCGGTGTCCCAGGCGCTCGACCAGCTGCGCGGCTCGGCCAGCCTGATGGGCGAGCCGATGTGGATGCACATCCTGGCCGGCTAGAACCGGCCAGGGTCCGTACTCAGTCGATGCTGCTCTTCAGCAGCTGCGTTCCCTTGTGCGGACATACCGGCGCGCCGGTGGTGCCGCACGCCATGCCCGTGCTGCGCACGGCATCGCGCTTGGCATCCGTCACTTCGCTGCTGGGGAGCGGCAGGCGGTAGCGCTTGTCCGGATCGGCGGGCACCGTGACGGCCAGGTTGCGCGGCCGCGGCGCGGCGCGGGCGGGGATATTGGTGACGCGCGTCACGCGCGCCCTGGCCTTGCGGCGATGCTGCGGCGGCTCGGCAGCGGGCAGGGCATTGGCGAGGGCGAAGGCGAGCAGCAGCATCCGGGTCTCCGAAGGAAAGGCACCGCGCTCAACGCGCGGCGCGCCGCCGGTTTCCCTCGGCCGGCGTCCTTCAGGGCGCCAGTTCGCGGCGCACGGTGCGCACGCCGCGCGCGCTGACGCTCATCGTCACCCCGGCAAAGCCGCAGCGCACCAGGAACGCGCCCTCGCCGCATGGCGGGCGCCCGTCCGCTCCGTCGAACAGCCGGTTGAGCCGCCCCTGGTCGGTATCGGGTCCGTTGTATGTCGTCGTCAGCGGGACCCGATATTTGTCCGCTTCCCGCCGCGAGCAGACCACGATCTCGCTCTCGTCGCGCGCGCGCCGGCATGCGGGATTGGCCGACCAGCGCTGGCGGTGCGCCTCCATCACCTGGACCGGCGACGGGTCGTTATTCTGGGCAAGCAGAAGCAAGGCGAGCATAAGCATTTGCACATCCTCCGCCCCCGGGGATTCGTCCGGTAGCGTAATGATGTGACCGAATTGCGGATACCTTGCGCTGACAACGTTAGCGGAATCGACAAGCGCCACCACCCTGCCTAATCGCGCCTCCAAGTCCAATCACCGGGGTATCCCATTCCCATGCAGCAGACCGCCAGCCACGCCCTCGATCGCGTCCTCGTCCTCGAAATGGTGCGGGTGACCGAAGCGGCGGCGATCGCCGCCTCCACCCTGGTCGGCCGCGGCGACGAGAAGGCGGCCGACGCCGCTGCGGTCGAGGCGATGCGCGACGCGCTCAACAAGCTCTATCTCGACGGCACGGTGGTGATCGGCGAGGGCGAGCGCGACGAGGCGCCGATGCTCTATATCGGCGAGAAGGTGGGCGCGGCGCAGGGCAAGGGCCCGGCGATCGACATCGCGCTCGATCCGCTCGAGGGCACCACCATCTGCGCCAAGGCCGGCCCCAATGCGCTGGCGGTGCTCGCGGTGGCCGAGAAGGGCGGCCTGCTCAACGCGCCCGACGTCTATATGGACAAGATCGCGGTCGGCCCCGGCTATCCCGAGGGCGTTATCGACCTGAACAAGTCGCCGACCGAGAATGTGCATGCGATCGCCGCCGCCAAGGGCGTGCAGCCGCACGAGATCATCGCCTGCGTGCTCGATCGCCCGCGCCACGAGAAGCTGATCGCGGAGCTGCGCGACGTCGGCTGCGGCGTGGTGCTGATCGGCGATGGCGACGTGGCCGGCGTGATCGCCACCACCGATCCCGAGACGACGATCGACGTGTATATGGGCCAGGGCGGCGCCCCGGAGGGCGTGCTCGCCTGCGCGGCGCTGCGCTGCGTCGGCGGCCAGTTCAAGGGCCGGCTGATCTTCCGCAACGACGACGAGCGCCAGCGCGCGCGGAAATGGGGGATCGAGGATCTCGACAAGATCTACGACCTCACCGAGCTCGCCAAGGGCGACTGCATCTTCGCGGCGACGGGCGTGACCGACGGTTCGCTGCTCGAGGGCGTGAAACGCTTCGCCACCAAGATGACCACCGAGAGCGTGGTGATGCGCGCCCATTCGGGCACGGTCCGCTGGGTGAAGGGCGAGCACCGGCTGTAATCCTCGTTCGCTTCGCAAGCGAGGATTTCGAGAGTTCATCCCGGCGCCGCCAGCCCGTGCGCCGTCGCGAAGGGCAGCCAGAGCGAGATGCGCGCGTCGTCCGGCAGCGGCACCGCGCGCGCCGGATCGTCCGGAAGCACGGCCAGCCAGTCATATTGCCAGGGTTCGAGCGGCAGGCAGGCGATCCGATACTGCGCGCGGACGACCGCGAGCAGCATCGGCTCCGGACGCGGGGGGATCGGCTCGCCCGTGGCCAGCATCTCGCCGAAGTCGAAGGGCAGCGCCAGCAGCCGGGCGCTGTCCGGCCGATACCAGCGCCGAGTCGCGGCCAGCGCGAGCAACTCGGCCAGCACCGGATCCATGCCCGGCCAGGCCGGGGCGCCGCGCTCGATTCCACGGGCGCGATGGACTTCGGCCTTGGTCCGCTCGATGCGCGCCAATGCGGCGGGAATGGCGCCGACATCCTGCGCTCCGCCCGCCGGCCGCGACGCCTCGAGCCACGCCGGGAAGCCGGCGCCGAAATCGTAGAGCGTATAGCTGCGCGAGGGCCGCGCGGCGACATAGCCCTGGGCGAACAGGCCGAAGGCAGTCGGCCCGGCCAGCGCGGCGAGCAGGGGATATTCGCGCTCCAGGCACTCGATCAGCCGCTGGCGATAGCCGCGCGCATAGATCTGGACCCGCTCCTCGGCAGTCAGCCGGTTATCGCCATGGACATGCGCGCGCGCGCCGCGATCCGAGGCGGCGAGGATCGCCTCCTGCATCCAGTCCTGCAGCGCGGCGAGCTCAGGCGGCAAGCGACAGCCCCTCGCGCACCCGCCGCGCCTTGGCGAGCTCGGCGGCGACCACGTCGAATTCGGGGATGCCGGCATCCCATTCGACCATCGTGGCGACCGGCCCGCAGCGCTCCCAGACCCAGGCATAGAGCGGCCACACCGCATCGGGCACCGGCGCGTCGTGCGTGTCGATCAGGTGCGTGCCATGGTCGCTCGGCCCGGCGAGATGGACCTGCACGACATGCGCCGCCGGGATCCCCTCGAGATAGGCGATCGGATCCTGCGCATGGTTGAAGCTCGATACATGGACGTTGTTGACGTCGAGCAGCAGCCCGCAGCCGGTCGCCTCGCACAATCGGGCGAGGAACTCCGCCTCGGGCATCTGGCTGGCGCGGAACTCGAGATAGGTGCTGGGATTCTCGACGATCAGCGGCCGGCCCAGGAAATCCTGCACCTGGTGAACCCGGTCCGCGACATGCGCCAGCGCCGCTTCGGTGAGCGGCATCGGCAGCAGATCGTGGCTGTTCACGCCCTGCACTCCGGTCCAGCACAGATGGTCCGAGATCCAGAGCGGCCGGAAGCGCTCGGCCAGCGCGCGCAGCTTGCCGAGATAGGCCATGTCGAGCGGCGCGGTGCTGCCGATCGAGAGCGACACGCCGTGGAGCACCACCGGCCGGTGCGCCGCGACATGCTCGAACACGCGCATGCCATAGCCGGCATTGTCGAGCAGATTCTCGGTGATCGCCTCGAACCAGTCGACGCCCCAGGATTCCGGGGGCGTCGACATCAGGTGCGGGAAATGCTCCTCGCGCAGACCCAGCCCGTCGCCGGGATTGGGCAGGCCGAGCCGGGGCAGCGTCATTGCCATCCTTCTCCTAGGTCGACGGCGGATAGGCCAGGCGCAGATCGTTCGGCGCCTGCTGGACTAGGCCCGGCACCGGTTTGTCGGGATCGCCATTGACCTTGTAGGCGACGACCTTGGCAAAGGCCTGGAAGGCGATGTCCTCCACCTTGTCGCCTTCCTTGAAGTCGATCGTGGCGATCTTCTTCGAGGAAGGCGCGCCGCAGCCCGAGGGGGTAGGCGACGGCGAAGGCGACGGGGTGCCACACAGATTCTTGTCCGCCTTGGCCTGCGGGGCCCCGCAGCCCGAGGGCGACGGCGTCGGTTTGGGCGTGCCGCAGAGCACCGGCTTGGAGCTGCCGACCAGCGCCCAGACCTCCATCGTGCCCGCCTTGGGATAGAGCTGGAGCGCGGAGATCGGCACTGCGCAGCCGCCGAAGCCGCCGCAGATATTGTCGCTCGGCGCAGTGTACATCGGGCCGCTCGGCGTGGGTGTGGGGGAAGGCGTGGGCGTGCCGCACAGCCCGCCATAGGCACGCATGGTCACCGCCGAGCAGCCGCCGCCCTTCACCGTGGTGGGCGTGCCGCAGCCGCCCCCCGCGACCGGGTTGGCCTTGGGTGCGTTCGAGGTCTTGGAGGCGGCGGCGCCGCAGCCGCTGCTCGCCCCGCCGCAGCTGCCGCCGCCGCTGGTGAGCTGGACGAAGCCGCAGCCGCCCTGGCCCTTGCACAGGTTCGAGCCGCGGCAGGTGTGATAGATCGAAGTCTGGGCGCAGGCGTTGGTGCCCCATTTGCCCCCGACTTCCGCCACGTCGAGCCCCTGGCAGGCATGGTTGACGATGCGCGAATCCGGCTCGCCGACGCCGACCGAGAGGTCCGGCGTCCTCCCGAATACCGCCCAGGCGGTCGACATGCGGTCGCCCGATCCCGCCATCGACGGGAAGGGGAAGGACACGGTGGCGCCGGCCGGGTTCCAATAGCTGTCGAGCACGGTGGTGACGCCCTTGATCGCACCGCACACCGCCTGGCTCATCTTCTGGAAGCTGGCCGCGCTGCCCGCGCCGTTCTTCAGGCTGTTGAGCGCATGGGCGATCTGCTCCGGCGTGGCCAGGCCGTAGGGATTGTCCTTCGGGTCATAGCCTTCGGTGGTCAGGTCCGCCGCGGTCCATTTGCCGATCCTGGGCGACTGGTCCCAGGTCTCGAGCCCGCCGCTGCCGCGAATGTCCTCGATCTGGCGGAAACGGGTGTAATGGTCGATGCCGTCATTGTCGGCGCGGGCCGCAGCGTCGGACGAGGGGATCAGCTTGCCGGTCTGCGAATAGCTCGGATAGTCCGAGGCGAGCGCGTCGCGGTCCGGGCAGTAATGCGGGCTGACCGCGCCCTGGACGAGCTTGGCGGCATCGTCCTTCAGCCGCTGGCCCTTGTCGTCATAGCGCGCGCCCAGCGTGGCGCCTTCGCCCTGGTCGGTGATCGCGTTCATCATGTTCAGCGCCTGGCGGAGCGCGATCTCGGGATCGGTGAGCGCGATCGTGGTCTCGAAGCCCATGAACTCGCGCATCGGGTGGCCGGGGAAGCTGAAATTGTTGAACAGGTCGTTCTGCTGGCCCGAGGCGTCCATCACATGGTCCCAGAGCCGCGACCCGTCCTCATAGGTGATCAGCAGATAGTCGCGATAGCATTGGTACATATAGCCGATCGAGCCGAACATGATGTGCGCGTCGAGCTCCGCCACGGTCGTGTACTTGAACGGGACCTTGGGGAAATATCGGTCCTGGTTGCGGACGATGTCCTTCTCGGCCGTCTCCTGCGGCTGCTCGATGGCGAGGAACAGCTTGATTCGCTCCTCGTCGAGCGGGCCGACATTGACCTTCACGTCCTTGAACCGGTTGGTGTCGGTCAGGTCGACGACGCCGGGGATCCTGGTCAGCTTGGGGCCGTAGCAGGTCCAGCCATGATCGCCGCTCTGCAGCGCGGTGGCGGTGAAGCTCGGCACGGCGCCGATCGACGTGGCGAGATTGGCCGCCATCTGGAGATGCAGCATCTCCTGGATGAACACCGAGAAGACGATGTTGAACGCCTTCTTGTTGCCCCAGCCCTTCTTGCCGGGCTTGTGCTCGAAGGTCGCGCTCGTCTTGGCGCCCGGCCATTGCCGCCCCTTGTAGAAGCTGTTCCCCTGGCTCGTGATGGGGTGCATGCCAGTGATCGAATAGAGCGAGGTCATGTAGAGCGGGATGGTGAACAGCTCGACATTGACCGCCGCCTGCGCGATCCAGCGCACCACCAGCGTGTCGGTCTCCAGGAATTTGAGAGGGCGCGCCGACAGCTCGCCGGCCTTGTGCGTCAGATGCATGGCAATTTCCCCCAAGCTTCGCACATATCTGCGATGACATTGGGTTCCACCAACGCAATTGGGACGTCAATCGACGAAAGAACCAATATAGTTGCATGCGATATTTGTCGTGGCTGACAGTCAATTTACGCTTTTCTTGAACCACCTCCTCACCCTTGCCTCGCGCCGTGCCGCCGCTATTCCGCTGGACGGTCACAAGGGGGGCAGGACATGCATGCGCTCGTTGCGCCGGCGCTGTTGATCGCATCGCTGGCCGCGCTCGCCCGGTTCCAGCGCAGCGACGTCCGCAGCTTCCGGCGTTTCCGCGCGATCGAGGACACGCAGCGGCGCCAGCGCACCTTCCTGCGCTGGGCCCGCAACGCCTGCGCCATGTATCTGGGCGTGCCGCTGCTCGGGCTGGCGCTGCTCGGGCGGGTGGAGGCGCTGTGGCGCTTCCCCGGCGAGTTCGCCCCGCTGACCCCGGCAATGCCCGACTTTCGCATCGACAGCCCGCTGGTCCTCGGGCTCATGGTCGGGGCATTGCTCGGCGGGGGAGCGTTGGGCGCGCTGCTGCAGCGCAGGCGGCGCGAACCCGTCAAGCCCGTGCCCGGGCTGGACATCACCGCGATGCTGCCGCGCAACCGGGCCGAGTTGCTCCGCGTCGCGCCGCTGACCATCAATGCCGGGATCAGCGAGGAGATATTCTTCCGCCTCTATTTGCCGCTCCTGATCGTCCTGAGCGGCGGCGCCCCGGCATTCGCCTTCATCGCCTCGACGCTGATCTTCGGACTGCTCCACCGCTATCAGGGGTGGCTGGGCATGGCGGTGACGGGGCTGCTCGCCGCATTCTTCGCCGCGCTCTATCTGGGCACCGGCGGACTGGCGGCGCCGATCTTCGTGCACTTGCTGATCGACTTCAACGCGCTGGTTCTGCGCCCCGCCATCGCCCTCCGGTTTCGCCGCAGCGCCGATTGACACCGGCAACACACCGGTTACGCCCTCTCAATTCCGGTTCCGATGGAGGTGTGCATGCGGTTGGTCAGTCTCTTCGCCCTGGCGGTCGCCGCCGCGCCGGTCGCCGCGCTGCCCGCGCGCCAGGCCGCCCCCGCCGCGCCGGCCCAGGCCGAGGGTTCGCCCTTCGTGATGGAGGAGGCGATGATCCCGATGCGCGACGGAGTGAAGCTCCACACGGTGATCCTGCGGCCCCGCGACCAGAAGGGCCCGCTGCCGATCCTGTTCGGCCGCACGCCCTATGGCGCCTCGGCGCGTGCACCGCAGAACGTGCCGGCCAACTGGGCGGCGCTGGCGCGCGACGGCTATATCTTCGTCTCGCAGGACATGCGCGGCCGCTTCCAGTCCGAAGGCGGCCCCTTCACCCTCTCCACCGAGATCAAGACCGGCAAGAACGCCGTCGACGAATCCACCGATGCCTATGATTCGGTCGACTGGCTGGTGAAGAACGTGAAGCCGAACAACGGCAAGGTCGGCATGTGGGGGGTCTCCTATCCCGGCTTCACCGCCGCGGTCGCGCTCGCCCGTCCGCATCCGGCGCTCAAGGCGGTGAGCCCGCAGGCCGCCTGGACCGACTATTGGAAGAATGACGACCTGCACCGCTGGGGCGCGATGCGGCTCACCTATGCCAGCGACTGGGTGAACAGCCTCCAGGCCGACAAGACCAATGCCGGCATCGACCTGTACGATCGCTACGACACCTATGAATGGTTTCTCAAGGCCGGCTCGCCGGCGGACATCGAGGAGAAGTATTTCAAGGGCCGGGTGCCGCGCTACCGCGAGATGATCGAGCATCCCGACTATGACGAATTCTGGAAGAAGCAGGTCTGGTCGGACACGCTGAAGCGCACCACCGTGCCGACGCTCAACGTCGCCGGCTATTGGGACCAGGAGGATCCCTGGGGCAGCTGGCAGATCTTCTACAAGCAGCGCGAGAACGATCCGGACAAGCTCTCGCTGATGGTCGCCGGTCCGTGGAACCATGGCAGCTGGCGCTCGCCCGGCAATGCGCTAGGCCGTATCCCCTTCGGCGTCGACAGCGGTACCCAGTTCATGGAGCAGGTCGAGGCGCCCTTCTTCGCCTATTGGCTGCACGGCAAGGGCACCAAGCCCGACTTTGCGCTGAAGAGCTTCCAGTCGGGCAGCTGGCAATGGAAGACCTATGCCCAATGGCCGCTCGCCAATGCGGCACGCCGGAGCCTGTTCCTCCATGCCGATGGCAGCGTCTCGTTCCAGGCACGGGCCGCGGGCGAAGGGTGCCGCGAATATATCTCCGATCCGGCCAATCCGGTGCCCTTCCGCCCGCGCCCGATGTCGGCCACCTATGCGACGCCGGACTGGCGCTGGTGGGAGACCGAGGATCAGCGCTTCGTCGAATATCGGCCGGACGTGCTGAGCTATGTCAGCGCCCCGCTCGACGGCGACCTGACGGTGACCGGCGCGATCACCGCCAGCCTGATGGCCGCGACCAGCGGGACCGACAGCGACTTCGTGGTCAAGCTGATCGACGTCTTCCCCGAGGACTATGAAAAGCCGCCGACGACGCTCGGCGCCTATGCCAAGGGGCTGAGCGGCTATCAGCTGCCGATCGCGATGGAAGTCCGCCGCGGCCGCTATCTCCAGTCGTTCGAGAAGGCGACGCCGCTGGTCCCCAACCAGGTGACCGACTGGTCGATCCCGCTGCGCGACCACGACCATGTCTTCAAGAAGGGCCACCGGATCATGGTGCAGGTCCAGTCGAGCTGGTTCCCCATGATCGACCGCAACCCGCAGACCTTCGTGCCGAACATCTACAAGGCCAGGCCGGGCGATTACCAGAAGGCGACGCAGAAGGTGTGCGCGGGCTCGGCGATCATGCTGCCGGTGGTGGGGAGCTAGGCCCTCCGATCGATTCCAGCCCGCTCCCCGGCAAGGGCCGGGGAGCGGCAAGAAGAGGGCAGCTATCCCTGCCCCTTGGCCGCCAGGATCTGCACCCATGGGTTCGGCCGCGCCTCGCCCACCCGGTGCAGCGTGTTGCGGTCGTGATGGTCGAAGCTGCCCTGGCCCTTCACCGCGAGCGTGGTGTGGATGTCGTAGCGCCAGCCGCCATCGTCATCGAAGACGATGTCGATCGTATAGGCATCGGTGCGGAAGGCATATTCGAGGAAGTCGGTCGAGCAGATGCCGTAATTGGTCTGCCCGCGCGTCGCCTCCACCCGGATCGCCTTGTCGCCCGGCGCGCCCTTGCCGGCGGCGAGCAGCACCTGGCCGCGCGGGATCGCCAGCGTCTGCAGGATCAGCCCGGTCGCCGGCTCCCACAGCCAATAGCCCACCTGGTCGTGGAAGGTGATGTCCTCTTCCGCGGTGGTGATGTGGATGTGGTAGCGCAGGCCGTAGAAGAGCTGCGGCCCGTTCGCCTGGGGGTCGATCGGCACGAACTCGATCCGCTCGATGAATTCGCGCTGCTCGGGCCCGTCGGCCTTGGGGTTGATGTCGATGCCCTTCCTGCCCTCCCAGCGGCCGGCCAGGCGCGCCAGGGGGCCGAGATTGGCCAGCGTGTGCGGATCGACGTCCTCGGGCTCGGTGAAGATATCGAGCGGGAAGGGATTCATCAGTTCTTGAGCCTGTAGCCGGTGCGGAAGATCGTCACGATAAGGCCAAGGCACAGCGCGAGGAAAGCCGCGACGAAACCCAGGCTCCAGCGCACGTCGATATCGCCGACATCGCCGAAAAAGGCCCAGCGGAAGCCGCTGATCAGATAGGCGACCGGATTGAACAGGCTCACCGTGCGCCACGGCTCGGGCAGGAAGCTCAGCGGATAGAAGCTGCCGCCGAGGAAAGTGAGCGGCGTCAGGATCAGCGCGGGCACCAGGTTGAGCTGCTCGAAGCCCTTTGCCCAGATGCCGATGATGAAACCGAACATGCTGAAGCTGATCGAGGTGAGCAGCAGGAAGGCCAGCATCGCCAGCGGATGATCTACCCGCAGCGGCACGAACAGGCCCGAGGTCAGCAGGATGATCAGCCCGATCACCACCGATTTGGTCGCCGCCGCGCCGACGAAGCCGATCACCAGCTCCACTGCCGAGATCGGCGCCGAGAGCAACTCGAACACCGTGCCGGTGAACTTGGGAAAATAGATGCCGATCGAGGCATTGGCGACGCTCTGGGTAAGCAGCGACAGCATGATCAGCCCCGGCACGATGAAGCTGCCATAGGGCACGCCTTCGATCGACGGGATCCGGCTCCCCATGCCGCTGCCGAACACGATGAAATAGAGCGAAGTGGTGATCACCGGCGTCGCGATCGACTGCCAGAGCGTGCGCAGCGTGCGCGCCATCTCGAACTTGTAGATCGCCCAGATGCCGTGGAAGTTTACGAAGTTCACGCCACACCCCCCTCGTTCGACGCTTCCCGATGCTCGACCAGCCCGACGAAAATGTCCTCAAGGCTCGACTTGGACGTGTCGAGATCCTTGAACGCGATGCCCATCTCGCCGAGCTTGCGCAGCAGCGAGGGGATGCCGGTGCGCTCCGCCTGGGCATCGAAGGTGTAGCGCAGGCGATGGCCCTCGTCCTCGAGGCTGAGGTGCCATTCCTCGAGCCCCGCCGGGATCGCGGCCATCGGCTCCACCAGCGACAGGTCGAGCTCGCGCTTGCCGAGCTTCTTCATCAGCGCGGCCTTGTCCTCGACCAGCAGCAGCCTGCCCTTGTCGATCACGCCCACCCGGTCGGCCATCTCCTCGGCTTCCTCGATATAGTGGGTGGTGAGGATGATCGTGGTGCCGCGCTCGCGCAGCTTGCCGATCATCTTCCACATGTCGCGCCGGAGCGACACGTCGACGCCCGCGGTGGGCTCGTCGAGGAACAGGATGTCGGGCTCGTGGGAGAGCGCCTTGGCGATCATCACCCGGCGCTTCATGCCGCCCGACAGCTCCATGATCTTGGCACCCCGCTTGTCCCAGAGCGACAGGTCCTTGAGCACCTGGTCGCAATAGGCCTGGTCCGGCGCCTTGCCGAACAGGCCGCGCGAGAAGCGCAGCGCCGATCCGACGGTGGAGAACATGTCGACCGCGATCTCCTGCGGGACCAGCCCGATCCTCGAGCGGGCGGCGCGCGGCTCATGGACCGCGTCGTGCCCGTCGACCAGGATGGTGCCGGTGCTCGGCGTCACGATGCCGCAGATGATGGAGATGAGCGTGGTCTTGCCCGCTCCATTGGGCCCGAGCAGCGCGAAGATCTCGCCGCGCCTGATCTCGAGATCGACATGATCGAGCGCCCTGTGGCCCGAGCCATAGGTCTTGCTCACGCCATTTATGGAAAGAATGGAAGTCATCGTGCCCCCGGCCGGGAAAGGACCCGCTAAGTAGGCGCGGCAGCGCGGCGCGGCAACCGGTCGGTACAAAAATCGGGAAACTTGAGTCCTCCCCCAGCTTGCCGGGGGAGGATCTGGATCGTCACTTCTTCCGCGCCTCGGCCACGGCGGCGGCGAGCCCGTCATAGTCGCGCATGCCGTAGAGCAGCTTGCCGCCGATCACCCAGCTCGGCGTGCCGGTCATCGCCAGCTTCCGGCCGAACTTGTGGTTGGCGATGATCTCGTCCTCCACCGCCTTCGAGGCTATCGCCTGCTTCGCCTGCGCCAGGTCGAGCCCGGCCTTCTGCGCCGCGGCTTCGATGTTGCCCGCGCTCGGCCCGTCGGTCGCGAACAGCGCATCGTGGAAGGCGCGGAACCTGTCCTGCTCGGCCGCCGCCAGCGCCCAGCGCGCCGCGACGAGGCTGTCCGGCCCCAGCACCGGATATTCGCGATAGACGACCCGCACGTTCGGATCGCGCTTCAGTAGCTCCGCGATCGCGGGCAGGCTCGCGCGGCAATAGCCGCAGGCATAGTCCATGAACGCGACCAGGGTGACGTCGCCCTTCGGATTGCCCGCCCAGGCGCCGGCATAGGGCGACTGCAATCTGGGCAGCTCGCCCGGCAGCGCCTTGCTGGCCACGGCCTCCGCTTCGGCCTGGACCTTCTCGGCCCTGGCGCTCTGCTTCTGATTGTAGCGCTCGACCGATTCGAGCAGCACTTCGGGATGGGCGAGCAGATAGTCGTGCACCACCCGCTCCACCGCGCCGCGCTGGCCCATGCCGGGAACCAGCGCCTGGATGCCCGCGAAGATGCCCGCGCCGAGCAGCGCGCACAGCATGAATGCGCCGGCCAGCGCCAGCGGCGACCGCAGAAGCCGTTCGATCATTGCCCCTATCGGTCCTTCTTCTTTTTCCTGATTTCGTCCCAGGCGGTCTGCGAGACCATGTTGATGTCCTGTGCGCGCACCCAGTCGGGCGAGCCTTGCGGGAGCCCGGCCATGGCGGCGCGCGAACTCATCAGCGCGGTACCGACATCGCCCATCAGATGCGCCCGCTCGGCCGTGGCGAGCGCGGTGCGCGGCTCGTCGCCCTTGCGGTCGTAGACGGTGCCCAGGTTCATCCAGGCAAAGGGATTGTCGTTGTCGCGCGCGACCGCCTGCTTGAGCACGCGCTCGGCCTCGGCGAGGTTCGCCTTGTCCTCGGTCGCGAGCAGCGCATGGCCGAACGTGCTGGCGATCAGCGGCTGGTTGCCGGAGAGCGCAGTCGCCTCGCGCAGCGGCTCCAGCGCTTCGGTCGGCTTGCCCGATTCGAGCAGGATCTGCCCCTCGAGCTCCAGGAAATAGGGGTCCTTGGGCGCCACCTTCACCAACGCCGTCGTCTCCGTCGCCGCCTGCTCGGGATAGCCCGATTTGTGATAGGCATAGGCGCGCGCATAATGCGCATAGACCGACTGGTCCCTCGGCGGATATTTGGCGAGCGTGTCCTTGGCCTCGTTGACATAGCCGCGCAGCTTGGCCTGGACGCGCTTGAAGCGAGTCTCGAGATCCCGGTCGAGCGGCTTCTGCCAGCTCGGCGCGTTCATCAGGTCCGCCTTGAGCGTCTCGACGCGATCCTGCGACATCGGGTGGGTCTGGGCGAACGGATCGACTTCGGGATTGGTGGTGTAATAGCCGTAGCGGTGCATCTGGGCCGTGAGCTTGTCGAAGAAGCTCAGCATGCCGCGGCCACTGATCCCGGCGCTGTTGAGGAACTTGGCGCCGGCCGCATCGGCCGAGCTTTCCTGGATGCGGCTGAAGGAAAGATACTTGCCGATCGCCGCACGCTGGCCGGCGGCGAGGACGCCCATCCCCGCCTCGCCGCTGCCCGCCGCCATCGCCGCCACGCCGAGCAGCAGGCTGAGGATCGAGATGCTGGTATAGCCGCCATCGCGCTGGAACACCGCATGGCCGCCGACGATATGGCCGATCTCGTGCGCGATCACGCCCTGCACTTCATTGGCGGTGTCGGCGGCGTCGAGCAGGCCCGAATGGACATAGACGATCTGCCCCCCCGCGACGAAGGCGTTGATCGAACTGTCGTTGATCAGCACCACCTTGGCATTGGCGGGCGAGAGGCCGGCCGCGACGAACAGCGGCCTGGCCATGTCGTTGAGCAGCGCCTCGGTCTCGGCATCGCGCAGGATCGACTGGGCGGCGGCGGGCTGAATCCAGAGCAGCAAGGCAGCCGAGAACAGGGCGAGGATGCGCTTCATGGCCGTCCGTATCCTCCGATTTCCGACTGCGATCAATGGCATTGGCCGTGCGTGCGCACCGATGAACCGCGCGTGAAGCCACGAAAAAGGGGCGCCGGCCCATCGGACCGGCGCCCCCTTTCCCTCGCGTCCTGGAATCAGGCGCCGAAGGTGCGCTGCCACCAGCCGCGACGCGGGGTGCCGTCCTCGTTGTCGCCTTCTTCGCCTTCACCGGCTTCGACCGGGGCGGTGTCCTGCGCGACCGGAACTTCGACCGCGGGCGCGGCTTCGGCCTCGACTGCTTCCGCCTTCTTCCGGCGGGTGCGCTTCGGCTTGGCCGGCGCCTCTTCCGCCACCGGCTCAGGCGCCGGCGCGACCGGAGCCTCGACCGCGGGCGCGGCTCCGGCCTCGACCGCTTCCGCCTTCTTCCGGCGGGTGCGCTTCGGCTTGGCCGGGGCTTCCTCCGCTACCGGCTCGGGCGTCGGCGCGACCGGAGCTTCGACTGCAGGCGCGGCTTCGGCCTCGACCGCTTCCGCCTTCTTCCGGCGGGTGCGCTTCGGCTTGGCCGGAGCTTCCTCCGCAGCCGGTTCCGGCGCCGCCTCGGCCACTTCCGCGACGTCGCTCACCGGTGCCTCGGCCGCATCGTCACCGGCTTCCTCGCCATTCTCGACCCGATCGCCGCGGCGCCCGCCACGACGGCCGCGACGACGGCGCTTGCGGCCGTCGTGGCGCGCCTCGCCCTCGGCGACGGGCGCTTCCTCGCCGTCTTCGCCTTCGCCGGCGTCGCCAGCCTCGGCTTCGGCCTCGCCTTCGGTTTCACCCTCGGCGCCCTCGCCTTGCTCCTCGCGACGGCCACGGCCACGGCCACGGCGCCGGCGCCGGCGCTTGCCGCGCCCTTCGCCTTCGTCGCGCTCGCCGCGACGGTCGCCCTCGGCCTCCGCTTCGAGCTCCTCCTCTTCCTCGTCGAGCTCCTCGACGTAATCCTCGTCCTCGGGCTCCTCGACCAGCTTCTCGAACCTCGGGGCGTGCGCCGGCGGCGGGCCCGAGGCCTCGACCGACATGCGCGCACCCTCGAGCTCGCCGTCCGACAGGATCTCGACGGTCACGCCGTAGCGATCCTCGATCTCGGCGATGTCGGCGCGCTTCTTGTTGAGCACGTAGAAGGCGGCTTCCTGGCTCGCGCGCAGCGTGATCAGCGAGCCGCGGCCGCGCGCGGCCTCGTCCTCGATCAGGCGCAGCGCGGACAAGCCCGCCGACGAAGCGGTGCGGACCAGGCCGGTGCCCTCGCAATGCGGGCACTGCACGGTCGACGCCTCGAGCACGCCGGTGCGCAGGCGCTGGCGGCTCATCTCCATCAGGCCGAACGCCGAGATGCGGCCGACCTGGATGCGGGCGCGATCGTTCTTCAGCGCCTCCTTCATCGCCTTCTCGACCTTGCGGACGTTCGACGAGTGATCCATGTCGATGAAGTCGATCACGACCAGGCCGGCCATGTCGCGCAGGCGCAGCTGGCGAGCGATCTCGTGCGCGGCCTCGAGGTTGGTCGCGGTCGCGGTCTGCTCGATATTGTGCTCGCGGGTGGAGCGGCCCGAGTTGATGTCGATCGAGACCAGCGCCTCGGTCGGGTTGATCACCAGATAGCCGCCGCTCTTCAGCTGGACGACGGGATTGTACATCGCCGAAAGCTGGTCCTCGACGCCGGCGCGCTGGAACAGCGGCACCGCATCGGCATATTGCTTCACCTTCTTGGCGTGGCTCGGCATCAGGAGCTTCATGAAGTCCTTGGCCTGGCGATAGCCGTCCTCGCCCTCGACGATCACTTCGTCGATGTCGCGATTATAGATGTCGCGGATCGCGCGCTTGAGCAGATCCGAATCGCCATAGACCAGCGCCGGCGCGGTCGACTTGAGCGTGTTCTCGCGGATCCCGTCCCACAGCCGGGCGAGATAGTCGAAGTCGCGCTTGATCTCGACCTTGGTGCGCTGGAGGCCCGCGGTGCGGACGATGCAGCCCATGGTCGGCGGCAGCTTGAGGTCCGCCATGATGCCCTTGAGGCGCTTGCGGTCCGCCGCCGACGAGATCTTGCGCGAGATGCCGCCGCCATGCGCGGTGTTCGGCATCAGCACGCAGTAGCGGCCGGCGAGCGACAGATAGGTGGTGAGGGCAGCGCCCTTGTTGCCGCGCTCTTCCTTGACGACCTGGACCAGCAGCACCTGGCGGCGGCGGATCACGTCCTGGATCTTGTAGCGGCGGCGCAGGTTCATGCGGCGCTGGCGCAGCGCCTCCGCCGGGCTGTCCTCGCCGCCGCCCTTGCCGCGGCGCTTGCGCGAACGGCCGCCCTCGCGGGCTTCCTCGCCCGCCTCGGCATCGGCCTCGTCCTCGCCCTCCTCGTCGTCGTGCGGACGCTCGAGCACTTCCACGCCACCTTCGTCATGGTCGTGGTCGTGATCCTCGTCACCATCCTCCTCGGCGCGCAGCGCGGCTTCCTCGGCGGCGTGCTCGGCCTCTTCGCGGAGCAGCGCTTCGCGATCCTCCTTGGGGATCTGGTAATAGTCGGGATGGATTTCGCTGAAGGCCAGGAAGCCGTGGCGATTGCCGCCATAGTCGACGAACGCCGCCTGGAGCGACGGTTCGACGCGTGTCACCTTGGCCAGATAGATATTGCCCTTGAGCTGCTTGCGCTCGGCGGACTCGAAATCAAACTCCTCGATTCGGCTTCCCTTGACGACCGCCACGCGGGTTTCCTCCCGGTGGCGTGCGTCGATCAGCATACGCATGGTCATTTATTGTTCTCCGGGCGCGCCGGCCCCAGCCCTCTGGATTGGTGTTGCGGAGGGCTCGCGCAGGCGCGCGATATGCAAAGCGGCCCTGGCCGGCGGATTCGCCGGCTGCGGTCTCGCGGGTTTCGAAAACTGCTGCTGCTCGAAGGGCACGCGCGAACCGGTGGTCCGCCGACTCCGCCGCCAACCCGCGGCCGGCCATCGGGGCCGGTCGGTGCGAGCGTTGCGGAAATTGCCTCATGCGAGCGTCAACCTGAACTGTCGCGGCAAGATGTGGCCGCGGGAAAGGGCCGGCGCAAGGGCCGGCCTGGGGTTGCCTAGCATTACCGCGGCGGCGCGGCAACCTTGGCGCCAACCGGCAAGCCCTTGCCGCCTTGCCGGCAATAATATGCCGAATCGCAAATTAACCGCATCGTTTCACGGCGATTTGAGACGCGCCGCCTAGTCCGGACTCGTCAGGGCAGACGCGTAGTCAGAGTATCTAATCATGGTTTTGGGCTGGACCCCCGGAGCCCGGGCGCGGCATAGCGTCAGGGTGCTGTTCCTGCTCGCCTTGCTCTCCGGCTGGTTGACCGGAGTTCCAAGCTGGGCGGGCGTCGTGCAGGAAGTGCGAGTCAAGGGTGACCGGGTGATCGTCAGGTTCGACGAGCCCGTCTCGCAGGCGAGCGCCTTCATGCTGGCCGGACCGCAGCGGATCGTTCTCGACGCCAGGGGCGCCGAGCCGGGCAATCGCGCCTATGCCGACGGGCCGGTGGCGGGCATCCGCCAGGGCTCGCAAGGCGCCGAGGGCGCGCGGATCGTGCTCGACCTCGCGCGGCCGGCGATCGTGACCGAAGGCAGCTTCGGGCGCGACGGGCGCACGCTCACGCTGCAGCTGCGCACCGTGGACGACGCGCAGTTCGCCCGCGCCGCGGCCGAGCGCCGGATGCGCTTCCTGCCGCCCTTCTCCTATGTGCAGCCCGCCGGGCACAGCCGCTATAGCGAGACGATCGCCCTGCCCCGGCGCGCGCCGCCGGCCGCGTTGCCGCATGTCTATGGCGCGTCCGATCGCCCGCTGGTGGTGATCGACGCCGGCCATGGCGGGCACGATCCCGGCGCGATCGGCGCGAATGGCCTGCGCGAGAAGGACCTTACGCTCAAGACCGCGCTGGCGATCCGGGACGCGCTGATCGCCTCGGGCCGGGTGCGCGTGGCGCTCACCCGCGAGGACGATCGCTTCCTGGTGCTCCAGGAGCGCTACGGCCTGGCACGCAAGCTGAACGCGGACCTGTTCATCTCGGTGCACTGCGACAGCGCGGGCAATGCCGAAGCCTCGGGCGCGACCGTCTACACGCTCTCCGAGGTCGCCTCCGACAAGGAAGCGGCGCGGCTGGCGGCACGCGAGAACAAGGCCGACATCATCGCCGGCGTCGACCTCGGCACGCAGAATCCGGACATCTCCTCGATCCTCATCGACCTCACCCAGCGCGAGACGATGAACGCTTCGGCGAGCTTCGCCCGGCTGCTCGGCCGCGAGGCCCAGCCGCTGATCCCGATCAAGGCCAACTACCACCGCATGGCCTCGCTCATGGTGCTCAAGGCGCCGGACATGCCCTCGGTGCTGTTCGAGACGGGCTATATCTCGAACGAGGGCGATGCCGCCTTCCTCGCATCGGACGACGGGCGCAGGAAAGTGGCGCAGAGCGTGCGCAAGGCCGTGGAGATCCATTTCGCGACCCGCATGGCGTCGCGGACACTGGCCTCCCGTTGAACGCATCCCCTTCTTCTTCCTCCCCTCGGGGTTCATTATAGAGGGTGCGCGGGGAAGTGGTTCCGAAGGCGGCATAAAAGGGTTTCGGCGCGATTCACCCTTGCCGCCACCCCCGCCTGCACGGAGAGACCGGAGGACGGTGCGAAGCCGGCCGCCAGACTCCCCGCTTCCTTCCGCTCCCAATCCTGCTAAACCGCGAGCCGCATGTCCGACGGTTCCACCACTTCCAGCGTTAAGATGCGCATCAAGCGCGAGATCGGGGGCTTCAAGGGGCTGTTCGGCCGCGTGCGCCATCGCTGGTGGTTCCGAATCCTGGCAGTGCTCGCGCTGCTGGCCGGCCTGTTCGTGTTCCTCGTCTGGCTGTTCATCGCGCGCAACCTGCCCTCGGTCGACACGCTCAAGAACTACGAGCCGCCGCTCCCGACGAATGTCCGCTCGGTCGAGGGGCTGCCGATCCACAGCTATGCGCGCGAGCGCCGCGTGCAGCTGAGCTTCGCCGAATATCCCAAGCTCCTCGTCGAGGCGTATATGTCCGCCGAGGACAAGACCTTCTTCGAGCATCACGGCGTCGATTTCCCCGGCCTCGCCCGCGCCGCCTTCCAGGGGCTGATCAGCGGCTCCACGCCGCGCGGCACCTCCACGATCACCCAGCAGGTCGCCAAGAACCTGCTGGTCGGCAACGAGACGAGCTATCTGCGCAAGGCCAAGGAGGGCATCCTCGCCTGGCGCATGGAGGACACGCTCACCAAGCAGCAGATCATGGAGCTGTACCTCAACTCGATCGAGCTGGGGCGCAACGCCGGCGGCGTCGAGGCGGCGAGCCAGGCCTATTTCGGCAAGGAACTCGACAAGCTCACCTTGCCGCAGATGGCCTATCTGGCGATCCTGCCCAAGGGCCCGTCCAACTATGATCCCGAACGCCACACGCAGCGCGCGCTCGATCGCCGCAACTGGGTGCTCGGGCAGATGCTCGACAACGGCTTCATCGACCAGGCCCAGCACGACGCGGCGGTCGCGGCGCCGCTCGGCACCGTGCCGCGCCAGACGCCCCGGTTCGAGCGCCTCGGCGGCTATTTCGTCGAGGAAGTGCGCCGCCAGCTGATCGACAAGTTCGGCGAGACCGACGAGAGCGGGCCCTACAGCGTCTATTCGGGCGGCCTGTGGGTGCGCACCTCGCTCGATCCCAAGCTCCAGCAATATGCGCAGAAGGCGCTGCGCGACGGCCTGCTGCGCTATGATCGCGGCCGTGGCTGGTCGGGCCCGATCGGCCGTGCCGATGTCGGCAAGAGCTGGCTCCAGTCGTTCCTCAACACCAATATCGGCGTCGACTATGAGGATTGGCGCGCCGGCGTGCTGATCGATCGCACGGGCGACGTCTGGCAGATCGGCTTCGACGACGGCACCACCGGCACCTTGCCCAGATGGGCGGCGACCATGCCGGTGCGCGGGCAGGGCGGCCAGGCGTTCGATGCGCTCAAGCCCGGCGACATCGTCGCGGTGGCGCCGGAATCGGGCAGCCAATGGTCGCTCCGCTCGATCCCCAAGGTCTCGGGCGGCATGGTGGTCGAGGATCCGCGCACCGGCCGCATCCTCGCCATGCAGGGCGGCTTCGATTCGCGCCTCCAGGCATTCAATCGCGCCACCCAGGCCCAGCGCCAGCCGGGCTCGACGATCAAGCCGATCGTCTATGCCGCCGCGCTCGAACAGGGCATGACCCCGACCTCGATCGTGGTCGACGGCCCGTTCTGCGTCTGGCAGGGCGCCAATCTCGGCCAGAAATGCTTCCGCAACTTCGGCAATGCCCGCGGCGCCGGCCCCAAGACGCTGCGCTGGGGCATCGAGCAGTCGCGCAACCTGATGACGGTGCAGATCGCCAACCAGACCGGCATGGACCATGTCGTCGACCTGATGCAGCGCATCGGCGTCTCGCGGCAGAAATTCCCGCCCTATCTCAGCTATGCGCTGGGCGCGGGCGAGACGACCGTGCTGCGCATGGTCAATGCCTATTCGATCCTGGTGAACCATGGCCGCGCGCTCAATCCGTCGCTGATCGACTTCGTCCAGAACCGCAAGGGCGCGGTGGTATGGCCCGAGAACTGGCGCCCGTGCGAAGGCTGCAACGCGCCCGACTGGAAGGGCGGGGCGATGCCGCGCCCGGTGAACCGCGCCAAGCAGGTGATCGACGCGCTCTCCGCCTATCAGATGGTCCATATCGCCGAGGGCGTGGTCCAGCGCGGCACCGCCACCGTGCTGCGCGACCTGAACCGGCCGATGATGGGCAAGACCGGCACCACCTCGGGCCCGACCGACGTGTGGTTCGTCGGCGGCACCCCGCAGATGATCGGCGGCCTCTATATCGGCTATGACACGCCGACCAATCTGGGCGGCTATGCCCAGGGCGGCTCGATCGCGGCGCCGATCTTCAAGGAATTCGCCATCCCCGCCTTCGAAGGCATGGAGAAGGTTCCCTTCACTGCGCCGCAGGGCATCCGCATGGTCCGCATCGACCGCGCCTCGGGCAAGCCGGTGACCGGCGCCTGGCCGTCGAGCGACCCGCTCTCGGGCGTGATCTGGGAAGCCTTCAAGCCCGATACCGAGCAGCGCCGCGGCCGGCGCGGGCAGGACGAGACGCAGGAAACCAAGGCCGTCGAGAAGAAGGTCGCGCCGAAGAAGCAGGAAGGCGACAGCGACTTCTTGCAACGCGAGGGCGGAATCTACTAGCGCGCATTCTCATATAGGTCGTCATCCCCGCAACGGCGGGGATCCAGAGCCAAAGGCGACGCCGCTTGTTACCCTGGATCCCCGCCGTTGCGGGGGTGACGAAGTAGTTAGTTCGAAAGGTAAAACCCATGCGCGCCGAAGCGCAGGCTCATGTCGACAACATCAAGGAGTCGCTCGCGCTGCTCCGCCGCTTCCTCGATTGGGATCGCGCGCTGCGCCGCCTCGACGAGCTGAACGCGCGCGTGGAGGATCCGACTCTCTGGAACGACGCGAAAAAGGCCCAGGACGTGATGCGCGAGCGCCGCCGCCTCGACGAGGCGATCAGCGCCACGCGCGCGATCGAGACCGAGCTCAACGACACCGCCGAGCTGATCGAGATGGCCGAGGCCGAGGGCGACGAGGAAATGGCGAGCGAAGGCACCGCCAGCCTCGCCGCGCTGGCCGAGCGCGCCGAGAAGGACAAGGTGATGGCCCTGCTCTCGGGCGAGGCCGATGCCAACGATACCTATATCGAGATCAACGCGGGCGCCGGCGGCACCGAGAGCAACGACTGGGCCGGCATGCTCCAGCGCATGTACACGCGCTGGGCCGATCGCCACGGCCTCAAGGTCGAGCTGATCGACTTCCACGCCGGCGAGCAGGCCGGCATCAAGTCCGCCACGCTGCTGGTCAAGGGCGAGAACGCCTATGGCTATGCCAAGACCGAGAGCGGCGTGCACCGCCTCGTCCGCATCAGCCCCTATGACAGCGCGGCGCGGCGCCACACCAGCTTCTCGAGCGTGTGGGTCTATCCGGTGATCGACGACAATATCGAGGTCGAGATCAACGAGAGCGAGCTGCGCATCGACACCTATCGCGCATCGGGCGCCGGCGGCCAGCACATCAACACCACCGATTCGGCGGTGCGCATCACGCACCTGCCGACGGGCATCGTGGTGCAGTGCCAGAACCAGCGCTCGCAGCACAAGAACAAGGCCGAGGCCTATAACCAGCTGCGCGCCCGCCTCTACGAGCGCGAACTGGCCGAGCGCGAGGCGGCGGCCAACGCGACCAACGCCACCAAGACCGATATCGGCTGGGGCCACCAGATCCGCAGCTACGTCCTCCAGCCCTATCAGCTGGTGAAGGACCTGCGCACCGGCGTGACGTCCACCGCGCCGTCGGACGTGCTCGACGGAGACCTCGACGCCTTCATGGCGGCTGCGCTATCGCAGCGCGTGACCGGCGAGACGGTCGAAGTGGAGGATGTCGATTGAGATCGGGCCTTGCCCTGCTCCTGGGATCGGCGCTGGCCGCGTGCAGCGGCGGGCCGGCGCTCGACAATCGAGAAGAGGGCGCGCCCGCGATCAACAGCGGCTTCCCCGCCGCCGACCGTCCGGTCGCCACCATCCTATCCCCGCGCTGGTCGACCGAGGAAGCGCGCGACCGGCTGAACGAAGCGGCGCAGGTGATGGACCTGGCCGGGATCAAGCGCGACATGACCGTGGCCGATATCGGCGCGGGCGAGGGCTATTACACCGTCCGCCTGGGCACGCGCGTCGGCAAGAAGGGCCGGGTCGTCGCGGAGGACATCGTACCCGACACGATCCAGAAGCTCGCCGGCCGCGTGATCCGCGAGCGGCTCGACAATGTCAGCGTGCGCCTCGGCCTGCCCGCCGATCCGCGCCTGCCCGAGAACAGCTTCGACCGCGTCCTCATGGTCCATATGTACCATGAGATCGAGAGCCCCTATGAGTTCCTGTGGCGGCTGCGCCCTGCGCTCGCGCCCGACGGCCAGGTGGTGGTGGTCGACGCCAATCGCCCGACCCAGGATCACGGCACGCCGCCGGCACTGCTCAAATGCGAGTTCGCCGCGGTGGGCTACACGCTCGTCTCGATCCGGCCGATGCCCTCGGCCGGCGGCTATATCGCGATCTTCGAGGCGCAGGGCGACCGGCCCGAGCCGAGCGCGATCCGCGCCTGCAAGAGCGGCAAGACCGCGACGCCGGCCAGCATGTCCAGGGAATCAAAGGAACCCTAGGCTGCGGAAGCTGGTGGTGCCGCGGGCCGCGACCACCAGATGATCGAGCAACCGCACGCCCAGCGTGTCGAGCGCCCGGGCGAGCCGGTCCGTCGCCGCGCGATCGGCCGGGCTGGGCGTCGGATCGCCGCTCGGATGATTGTGCGCCATTACCACGGCAAAGGCATGGAAGGCGATCGCATCCGCCGCCACGTCGCGGATCGGCAGGTCGAGCCGGTCGCGATGCGCCGAGCGGACATGGCGCATGCCCAGCACCTGCTGGTGCCGGTCGAGATAGGCGAAGGCCAGCACCTCCACCGTCTCGTGCGCGAGCGGTGCGAACAGCGCGCCCGCGGCCCGGACATCGGCCAGGCGCAGGGGCGGGTTCTCGGCACCGGACAGCATCGCGCGGCGCTGCCACTCGCCATCGGCGCGCCGAAGCGCGAGCCGGTCCGTTCCGGACGGGCGCCCCGGCCCGCCGAGGGGCGCGTTTCTCCACAATGGAGATATCTCGCCCGCTTGGCGCCGGCCCGGCGCGGCACTAGGTTGCGGATATGCAGCAATATCTCGACCTGATGGCGCGCGCGCTGAACGACGGCGCCGAGCAGATGGACCGGACCGGAACGGGCACGCGTAGCGTGTTCGGCCATCAGATGCGCTTCGACCTGTCCCAGGGCTTCCCGCTGCTCACCACCAAGAAGCTGCACCTGCGCTCGATCCTCATCGAGCTGCTGTGGTTCCTGCGCGGCGACACCAATGTGAAGTGGCTGCAGGAGCGCAAGGTCAGCATCTGGGACGAATGGGCCGACGAAGCGGGCGAACTGGGCCCGGTCTACGGCAAGCAGTGGCGCGACTGGGAAGCGGCGGACGGCCGCCATATCGACCAGATCGCCGAACTGATCGAGACGCTGAAGACCAATCCCCATTCGCGCCGGATGGTCGTCTCCGCCTGGAACCCGGGCGAGCTCCATGCCATGGCGCTGGCGCCCTGCCACTGCCTGTTCCAGTGTCATGTCGCGAACGGCAGGCTGAGCCTCCAGCTCTACCAGCGCTCGGCCGACATCTTCCTCGGCGTGCCGTTCAACATCGCCAGCTACGCGCTGCTCACGCACCTGCTCGCCCAGCAGGCGGGGCTGGAAGTGGGCGACTTCGTCTGGACCGGGGGCGACTGCCACCTCTATTCGAACCATCTCGACCAGGCCCGCGAGCAGCTCTCGCGCACGCCGGGCGCGATCCCCCGGCTGGAGATCCTCCGCAAGGCACCGTCGATCGACGCCTATGAATATGAGGATTTCGCGATCCACGGCTACGCGGCCCAGCCGCACATCAAGGCGCCGGTGGCGGTGTGATCCGGCTCGCCGCCCTCGCCCTGCTGGCGATGGCGCCGGCGGCGGACCCGGTGACCGGCTATCAGGTCGCTCCCTCCCGGGCCGACCCCGCGGTCAAGGCGTTCGACGATCCGAGCTACGTCTTCGCCGCGGAGGGGCTGCCGGCCGATGCGCCGCTCGCGGTGTTCCTGCCCGGCACCAACGGCAAGCCTGCCTACAACGCCAACCTGATGCGCTTCGTCGCCGGGCTGGGCTATCGGGCGATCGCGCTCGGCTACGACAATGATCCGGCCGTGGTGCAGGTCTGCACCGCCGACCCCGATCCCGACTGCGCCAGCGACTTTCGCGAGATGCGGACCTTCGGCACCGGCAAGTCCAGGACGGTGTCCAATCCCCGGGCCGAGGCCATCGTGCCGCGCCTAGTCGCGCTGCTCCGCCTGCTCGACAAGGAGCAGCCGGCCAGGGGCTGGGGCCATTATCTCGACGGCGACAGCCCGAACTGGGAAGCGATCCTCCTCTCCGGCCAGTCGCAGGGCGCGGGCATGGCGGCGTGGATCGCCAAGCGCCACAAGGTCCGCCGCGTCGTGCTCTTCTCCAGCCCCTGGGAGACCAGCGGCCGCGAGCGCCGGCCCGCGCCCTGGATCTCCGGAGCCAGCGCCACGCCGATCGCGCGCTGGCAGGCGGCGTACAACAGCCGCGAGAACACCGTGCCGCTGATCCGGGCGGCCTATGCGGCGCTCGGCCTGCCGGCGGCGCAGGTGCATGTGCTGACGCTCGACCTGCCGCCGGGCTTCGGCGCGAACAGCCCCAACCCCTATCACGGCGCCGGCATCCGCGACCCGCGCTATGCCGAGGTCTGGCGCGCGATGTTCGGCAGGGGCAGCGACGCACCCGAGTGACGCCGCGACATCCGGGGCCCCGGCGGGGCCGCATCGGCGAAGGGTTCCCATATGGGGCCGCATCTGCTTGTGTCGGCGGATGATCCCTGCCTCGCGTCCGTCCCCGCCCCGTTCCGACCGCGCCGCGCCGGCCCCGCGATGCCGCTGATCTCCTTCCATCTCGCCCGGGCCGACAATGGCGTGATCGGCGTCGACGGCAGGCTGCCCTGGCATCTGCCGGCCGATCTCCGGCGCTTCAAGGCGCAGACCATGGGCAAGCCGATGATCATGGGGCGCAAGACCTTCGAAAGCTTCCCCGCGCCGCTGCCCGGCCGCCGCCACATCGTGCTCACGCGCGACGCCGCCTGGCGGGCCGAGGGCGCGGAGGTTGCGCATTCCCCGGCAGAGGCGCTGGCGCTGGCCGGGCCGGGCGAAGTCGCGGTGATCGGCGGTGCCGAGATATTCGCGCTGTTCGCGCCCGACCGGATCGAGCTCACGGAAATCCATGCCGCGCCGCCGGGGGACGCGATCGTCCCCGCTTTCGGGGTTGAATGGCGCGAAGTTGCGCGCGAGGATTTCGCCGAGGAAGCGGGGCGCCCTGCCTATAGCTTCGTGACGCTGGAGCGGGTGCGATGAAGAAGAAGATCCTCTGGGGCGTGCTGATCCTGCTCCTGCTGGCCGTGGTCGGCTTTTTCGGCTTCGCGCCGGGCATCGTCGAAGGCAGCATGAACAAGGTGGTGCCGGTCAAACTCGCCAAGCCGAGCGACGCGGTGAAGCAGCTCCACGCCTCGCTCCAGATCGCCGACATGCATGCCGACACGCTGATGTGGCGCCGCAGCCTGCTCGAGCGCTCGAACACCGGCCAGGTCGACTTGCCCCGGCTGATCGAGGGCAATGTCGCGCTCCAGGTCTTCTCCTCGGTCACCAAGACGCCCAAGCACCAGAATTACGACGCGAATTCGGGCGATACCGACAACATCACCCTGCTCACCATCGCCCAGCTCCAGCCGCCCAAGACCTGGACCTCGCTGCTCGAGCGCTCGCTCTTCCATGCCCGCAAGCTCGATCGGGCCGCGGCCGGCTCGAACGGCAAGCTGCGCGTGATCCATACGCCCGCGGAGCTCGACCAGCTCCTCGCCGATCGCGCCGCGGGCCGGAAGGTGGTGGGCGGCATGCTCTCGATCGAGGGGCTGCAGGACCTGGAGGGGCAGCTCGCCAATCTCGACAAGCTCCATGCCGCGGGCTTCCGCATGGCGGGCCTCGCGCACTTCTTCGACAACGACATCGCCGGATCGATGCACGGCGTCCACAAGGGCGGGCTCACGCCGCTCGGCCGCCAGGTGGTGGCGCGGATGGAGCAGCTCGGCATGATCGTCGACATCGCCCATTCGAGCCACGAATCGGTCGCCGAGATCCTGGCGATGGCGAAGCGCCCGGTCGTCTCCAGCCATGGCGGCGTCCAGGCGACCTGCAAGGTCAACCGCAACCTGACCGATGCGGAGATCCAGGGCGTGGCGCGCACCGGCGGCGTGGTCGGCATCGGCTATTGGGACGCGGCGGTGTGCGGCACCGAGCCGGCCAATGTCGTCCGCGCGATCCTGCACGTGCGCGACCTGGTGGGGATCGACCATGTCGGCCTCGGCTCGGATTTCGACGGCGCGGTGACCACCGGCTGGGATTCGTCCCAGCTGATCGCGATCACCGGGGCGCTGGTCGATGCCGGGCTCTCGCCCGAGGACATCCGCAAGGTGATGGGCGGCAACGTCCTGCGCGTGATCCGCGCGGGGATCGTGCCGGGACAGTAAGGCCTGAACGCGTTGACCGGCCTGTTCCCCGGCGATGGCCGGGGAACAGTCCCGGCACATGCAGTTAGGTCGCCGAGCCTCTCGAGCGATATGGCGACTGGGCCCCGGCCTTCGCCGGGGAACAGCTGAGCATGTTGGCAGACCAAGCCTCCCCCCCTATAGGCCGCCCGATGGAGCGGCTGGACGGCGGCTCGGCGGTGCCGCCCGGCTATCGGGGGGCGATCGTCGCGCTGGGCAATTTCGACGGGTTTCACCTGGGGCATCAGGCCGTGGTCGGCCGCGCGGTCGCGCGCGCGCGGGCCGAGGGGCGGCCGGCGCTCGTCGGCACCTTCGATCCCCATCCCCAGCGCTATTTCCGGCCGGACAGCCCCTGGTTCCGCCTCACCACCATGGACCAGCGCCAGCGCCTGCTCGCCGAAGCCGGGATCGACGCGATGCTGGTCTTCCCGTTCAACGCCGCGCTGGCGGCGCTCAGCGCGCGCGGCTTTGCCGAGGAGCGGCTGGTCGGGTTCATCGGCGCGGGCGGCGTAGTGACCGGCGGCGACTTCACCTTCGGCAAGGGGCGCGAAGGCGATGTGGCGACGCTCGCCGCGCTCGGCGCCGAGCTGGGCTTCTCCGCCGAAACGGTGGCGCCGGTCCGCCTCGACGGCGAGATCGTCTCCTCGAGCCGCATCCGCGCGCATCTGCGCGAGGGCCGGCCGGGCGACGCCGCGCGGCTGCTCACCCGCCCCTTCGCGATCGAGGGTACGGTCCAGCATGGCGACCAGGTCGGCCGTACGCTGGGCTTTCCTACCGCCAATCTCAGTCTCGCCAACTATCTGCGCCCGGCCTATGGCATCTATGCGGTGCGCGGGCGCCTGGCCGACGGGCGCGTGCTGGACGGCGTTGCCAGCCTGGGCATCCGCCCCAGTTTCGAGCCGCCGGTCGAACTGCTCGAGCCCTTCTTCTTCGATTTCTCGGGCGACCTTTATGGCCAGACGATCGAAGTGCAGCTGATCGACTATCTGCGCCCCGAGGCGAAGTTCGATTCGCTCGACGCGCTCAAGCGGCAGATGGCCGCCGATGCGGCCCGCGCGCGGGAGCTGCTGGCCCGATAGCCCTCCGATACCTCTCCCGAAACCGTTCGTCCGGCGCGGCATCAGAACATCTGCTTTGCATGCCGCGCGGCTTCCTCTAATTCCCGCGCACCCATGAGCGACCAAAAAGACTATCGCGAAACCGTCTTCCTGCCGAAGACCGAGTTCCCCATGAAGGCCGGACTGGCCCAGAAGGAGCCGGCCATCCTCGCGCATTGGGAGAAGATCGGCCTCTACCAGAAGCTGCGCGCCCAGCGTGCCGGCCGCACCCGCTTCATCCTGCACGACGGCCCGCCCTATGCGAATGGCGACATTCACATGGGCCATGCGATGAACAAGGTCCTGAAGGACATCGTCGTCCGCTCGCAGAGCCTGATGGGCAAGGACGCGCCCTATATCCCGGGCTGGGACTGCCACGGCCTGCCGATCGAGTGGAAGGTCGAGGAAGCGTACCGCGCCAAGAAGCTCAACAAGGACGAAGTCGACCCCGTCGCCTTCCGCGCCGAATGCCGCGCCTATGCCGAGAAATGGGTGGCCGTGCAGCGCGGCCAGTTCGAGCGGCTGGGCGTGATGGGCGACTGGGCCAACCCGTACCTCACGATGAACTATGAGAGCGAGGCGATCATCGCCGGCGAGCTGCTCAAGTTCGCCGAGAGCGGCCAGCTCTATCGCGGCGCCAAGCCGGTGATGTGGTCCCCGGTCGAGAAGACCGCGCTGGCCGAAGCCGAGATCGAATATGAGGACATCGTCTCGACGCAGATCGACGTGGCGTTCGAGATCGTCGAGGCCCCGAACGCGCCCGAGCTGGTCGGCGCACATGCAGTGATCTGGACGACCACGCCGTGGACGATCCCGGTGAACCAGGCTTTGGCCTATGGGCCGGAAGTTGAGTACGTCTTGGGTTGGTTCCAGAGTGTTGAAGGTGAACTGGTTCCCGAGGGACTTCAGGGCAAAAAGTTTATCGTCGCGGAAGCTCTGGTTAGCCCCTTCTTGAATCGAGTGCAGCAGGTCCATCACGACACGCCCCGTCTCGGGTTCGTGACAGAGCCAGCCGTCAAAGGCACCCGACTCGCCGGCGCCGTCGCCCGGCACCCGATGCACAAGCTCGGCGATTTCTTCGCCAGGCCGCGTCCGTTCCTTCCCGGCGACTTCGTCACCACCGATGCCGGCACCGGCCTGGTCCATATGGCGCCCGATCACGGCGAGGACGATTTCCTGCTCTGCAAGGCGCATGGCATCGATCCGGTGTTCGCGGTCGATGCGGCGGGCATGTACCGGGCCGACTGGCTGTGGCTCGGCGGCCAGGGATCGGTGATCAACAAGAAGTTCGTCGCCAGCGACGGCCCGATCTGCTCGGACCTGCGCGAGGCCGGCGCCCTGCTCGCCGCCTCGGACGATTTCGCGCACAGCTATCCGCACAGCTGGCGCTCCAAGGCCAAGGTGATCTTCCGCTGCACCCCGCAATGGTTCATCCCGATGGACCGCCCCAGCACCGCCACGCACGACACCAGCTGGGACGAGGAATCGCGCGACGCCAGCGCCTCGAACGGCGCCACGCTGCGCGGCATCGCGCTCGATGCGATCGCGAACACCCGCTGGGTGCCCGAGCGCGCGATCAACCGCATCCGCGCGATGGTGGAAGGGCGGCCGGACTGGGTGATCAGCCGCCAGCGCGCCTGGGGCGTGCCGATCGCGCTCTATGTCCATCGCCAGACCGGCGAGTATCTGCGCGATCCGGACGTGAACGCCCGCATCCTCGAGGCGTTCACCACCGGCGGGGCCGATGCCTGGTTCCAGGCGGACCACCAGGCGCTGCTCGGCCCGCGCTACGACCTCGCCCATTACGAGGTGATCACCGACATCCTCGACGTGTGGTTCGATTCGGGCTCGACGCACAGCTTCGTGATCGAGGCGCGCTACGGCGCCGGCACCCGCGCCAACCTCTATGTCGAGGGCTCGGACCAGCATCGCGGCTGGTTCCAGTCGTCGCTGCTCGAAAGCGCGGGCACGCGCGGCCGGGCGCCCTATGACGCGGTGCTGACCCATGGCTTCGCGCTCGACGGCCAGGGCAAGAAGATGTCCAAGAGCCTGGGCAACGTCGTCGATCCGCTCAAGATCATCGGCGAGAGCGGCGCGGACATCCTGCGCCTCTGGGTCGCCCAGACCGATTATTTCGAGGATGTCCGCATCGGCAAGGAAGTGCTGGCGGGCACCGGCGACACCTATCGCAAGGTCCGCAACACCTTCCGCTACCTGCTCGGCGCGCTCGACGGGTTCGGCGAAGGCGAGCGGATCGCGGTGGCCGAGATGCCCGAGCTGGAGCGCTACATCCTTGCGAAGCTCGCCGAGCTCGATGCCGAGCTGCGCAGTGCGGCCGACGCATTCGAGTTCAACCGCTACAGCCGCGCGCTCACGGATTTCATGAACGAGGACCTGTCGGCCTTCTTCTTCGATATCCGCAAGGACTGCCTCTATTGCGATGCGGAGGACTCGGCCAAGCGCCGCGCCTATCGCACCGTGCTCGACGTGCTGTTCCACGCGCTAGTCCGCTATGCCGCGCCGATCCTCGCCTTCACGGCCGAGGAAGTGTGGCAGGCGCGCTTCCCGGGCGAGGACGAATCGGTCCACCTGCTCGAATGGCCCGTGCTGCCCCAGGGCGCGGCGGTACGGAGCGACTGGAACGCGATCCGGGCGCTGCGCCAGCAAGTGACCGAGGCGATCGAGCCCTATCGCCGCGAAAAGCAGGTCCGCTCCAGCCTGGAGGCGGAAGTGACGGTGCCCGATCTGCCGGCTTCGGCCGAGGATCTCGCCGAATTGTTCATCGTCTCGGCGGTGACGCAGGGTGAAACGGTCACGGTCGTGCCCACCCAGCGCCATAAATGCGGCCGGTGCTGGCGGCATCTCCCGGAAGTTGCGCAGGACGGCGCCTTGTGCGACCGCTGTGCCGGGGTGGTGGAATGAACGTGACTCGTGGAATCGGCTTCGCGGTGGCGGCCCTGGTTTTCGTCATCGATCAGGTGACGAAGCTGCTCGTCGTGCGCGCGCTGGGCGTCGACCTCAAGTTCGTCCAGACGCTGATCGGCCAGAAGCTGGGGCTCGACGGGCTCAACCATGTCCAGGAAGTGCTGCCGATCTTCGACCTGCGCTTCGTCGCCAATATCGGCGTGTCGCTCGGCCTGTTCGCCGCCAACAGCGATGCGACTCGCTGGCTGCTGGTCGCGCTCACCGGCGCGATCGCCGCGGGCGTGGTCTGGTGGATGTTCCGCGAGAGGAAACTGCCGGACATCTGCGCGCTCGGCATGGTGCTGGGCGGGGCGCTCGGCAACATCCTCGATCGCGCGCGCCTCGGCTTCGTCGTCGATTTCGCCGACCTGCATTTCGGGGCGTGGCGCCCGTTTTTGGTCTTCAACGTCGCCGATGCGGCGATTACCATCGGCGTGCTGATCCTGTTGATCCGCGCCCTTCTAGTGCGCGATAAGGCCGCAGGCGACAGCCCGGCCGCTGTGGAGAATGAAGTCAATGCGTAAGACCGTTACCATCGTGAGCGCCATTGCGCTCGCGGCATCGCTCTCCGCCTGCGGCAAGCGCGGCTATGACCGTTCGCGCCCCGACGAGTTCGCCGTGGCCCGCCAGGCGCCGCTGGTGATCCCGCCCGATTTCTCGCTGGTGCCGCCGCAGCCGGGCGCCCCGCGTCCGCAGGAAGGCAACCCGGCCAACCAGGCGCTCGACGCGATGTTCGGCGGCTCGGCCGCGCGCAGCCCCGGCGAGCAGGCGATCATGGACCAGTCGGGCAGCACCAGCGCCGATCAGAGCGCGCGCTCGACTGCTGGCAGCCCCGGCACCACGGTGGTCGACAAGGGCTCGACCACGCGCGACATCGTCGCGGCGCCGGAGGGCGACGGCAAGGACGCCAAGGCCAGCACGCCGAAATAAGGCGTCCCGCCTTTCCCGAACGAAGAAAGCGCCGGCCCGCATCCCCATGCAGGCCGGCGCTTTCGCATGGCGGGGAGCAGCGTGCCGCTCCCCCTCCCCCCAATCTAGAAGGCGACGCTCACCGAGCCGAGGATACCGCCCTTGGCGGCGTCCTTGCCGCTCGGCGTGATGAAGTTGGTGTCGGTATCGACATAGGAGACGCCGAAGGTCAGCGACTTCCAGGTCGCCGTCGCTCCCAGCGACCAGTCGGTATATTCGTTGGTCGGGCCCGACAGCCAGCTCGGCCCCCAGGTGTGGCCGAGATGGGCGGTGAGGCCGATCGGCGTCTTGGGGATCGCGACCGACAGATCGCCGGCCAGGTAGAAATTGTCCTGCTTCCGGAGCAGGCCGCTCTGGCCCTGGTCGATCGCCAGCGCCTTCTGCTTCGGCGCATAATTGCCGGTGATCTTCGCGGTGGCCGGCCCGATCGCATAGCTGACCGAGGCATAGGGCTCCAGGAAGTCCGACGAGCTCCGGTCGCCCGCAAAGCCGGGGCGCGTGCCCGGATAGACATAATAGAGCGCGCCGACATCGACGGTGACGCCGCCGTCGAACGCATGCTTGTAGCCGGCGATCAGGTCGAGCTCCTGATGCGCGGTGCCGTGGACGGTGACATAGTCGTCGATCGAGGAACCCCAGACCGAGACGTAGAAGCCCGATTGATGGGCAACGGTGATGCCGCCCTGCACGGCGAAATTGCCGTCGGTCTGCGAGATGCCGCGGAACTTATAGTCGCTGACCACGCCGACGCTGCCGCTGATCGTCACGGCAGGCGGCGGATCGGTCTGGTCCTGGGCCCTTGCGGGGGCAGTTGCGGCCGCAGCCGCGAGCGCGACGAAGCTGATCATGGTGTAGCGCATGGAATACCCTTCCCGTTGTTCAAAAAAGGGTTCCCGCCTGCTGCTCCGGTACGGCGTCGACTTGAGGCTCGTCGGCCTGCGCTGCTTGCGAAGCACGACTTCCTTGCCGCACCACGCTGCACCGCACAACATTAATTGCTGTTCCGTCACGGGATCGTGACAAACTGTTGCTGGGTAGCAACAGCGCGATCCCCGCATACGAAAACGGCCCGCTCCCCGATGGGAACGAGCCGGAATCGAAGGCCCGGGAAAGCCGGATCAGCGGATCTGGACGACCGCGTCCACTTCCACGGCCACGCCCAGCGGCAGGGCGGGCACGCCCACGGCGCTGCGGGCATGGCGGCCGGCATCGCCGAACAGCGCCTGCATCAGTTCCGAGGCGCCGTTGGCGACCTTGGGCTGGTCGGTGAAGTCCGCGGCGGAATTGACGAACACGCCGAGCTTCACGATCCGCTCGACGCGCGACAGGTCGCCATCGAGATATTTCTTGATCTGCGCGACCAGCATCAGCGCACAGCGCTGCGCCGCCTCGGTCCCGAACGCCAGGTCGCGGTCCTCGCCCAGCCGGCCGGTCATCAGCACGCCGTCCTTGAAGGGAATCTGGCCCGAGACGTGGAGCAGGCCGTTCGCCTCCACCACGGGGACATAGGCGGCGACGGGCGCCGCGGCTTCGGGAAGGGCGAGGCCGAGCTCTTCGAGCTTGCGATCGACATGGGTGGTCATGGCCTTGCTCAACCACTCGCCGCGTCGGCGGTCAAGCCCGCGTCGAAGCGCGCCTCGATCCAGCCCAGCGCCTCGCGCCAGTCGTCGATCCGGGCATGGGCATGCGGCGCCTTCGCCACGCTCGGCGCCAGGCTGGGTTCGGCGACCATATGGAGGCGGAACACGCCCGGCGCATGCTTGGCCACCGATTCGTGGTGCACCGCCAGATCGTCGACGAACACGGTGACGCTCGGCCGATATTCCTCGATCAGCCGCACCACGGGCGAGCCCTTGCCGCCCTGGTTGCACTCCACCCGATGTTCGATCCCGTGATTCGTCAGCTGGGCGATCCGGTGCGCGCGGCAATGATCCTGCAGGTTGGTCAGCACGACGATGTCGGCGCGCGCGGCAAGCGCGGCCAGCGCCTCGCGGGCATGGGGCACCAGCGTCTGGCGATCCATCTCGGCGGGAAAGAAGCCATCGAGCAGGCCCCACATCTCCTCGCGCTCCACCACGGCCGAATCGGCGCGACGGCGCATCGAATTGGCGAAATCGCCGCCATTGGGAGTGAACTCGATATCGTGCGTCTCGCCCAGCCACACGCCGAAATGGCGCACCATATGGAGCAGGACCTCGTCGCAATCGGTGATCAGCAGGGGCTTCATGATCTTTCCAGCGTCGCCCGGGCGGCGACCAGTTGTTCGGGGCTTATGTCGAGTGCCGCCGCGCAGGCGACAAGATCGGGCTCGTATGATTCGAGGAACGACAGAGTCGCGGCGAGCAGCATTGCCTCGCCGGCCCGCGCGCGCAGCTCGGCGGGATCGAGGCCGGTGAGGTCGAGCAGGCGCCGCGCCCGCGATTCCTCGCCCAGCGTCCAGACAAGTGCCTGCAGCGCCAGCGCTTCCGCATTTGTTTCCGCGCCTGCCATACCCTACATCACCCGAGAGTCGATCCGGGGGTAGCGCGTGGCAAAAAGGGTGCTCGTTGTCGAGGACAACGAACTCAATCTGAAGCTGTTCTGCGACCTGCTGCGCGCGCACCAGTTCGAAGCCGAGCCGGTGCGCGACGGGCGCGAGGCGGTGGGGCGCGCGCGCGATTTCGATCCGCAGCTGGTGGTGATGGACATCCAGATGCCGCACGTCACCGGGCTCGAGCTGATCCAGCACATGAAGCTGGACCCCAGGCTGCGGACCATCCCGATCATGGCGGTGACCGCCTATGCGGGCCGCGACGACGAGGAGCGGATCCGCGCGGCCGGGGCCAATGCCTATGTCTCCAAGCCGATCAGCCTGGTGCGCTTCATGGAGGAAGTGCGCGCGCTGATGCCGGCCGAATCGCCGGCGGCACCGCTCGAAGCCCCGGGCACCGGCACAGAAGAAGCCCCGCAGCCTTGACGGCCCGGGGCTTTCTTGAAGATCGGCCCCGCATGCGCGGGGGCAGGGCAAGCCGGGCTCGCGCCCGCCTTACTTGATCTTGGCTTCCTTGAACTCGACGTGCTTGCGCACGACGGGATCGTACTTGCGGAACGAGAACTTCTCGGTCTGGGTACGCGGATTCTTCTTGGTGACGTAGAAGAAACCCGTGTCCGCCGTGCTGACGAGCTTGATCTTGACAGTGGTCGGCTTGGCCATGACCCAACAACCCTTGAAACTGCGAAAAGAAAAGAGCGGCACGCCAGAGCGCGCCGCTACCAGACGCGGGCAACTGTGCGATTCTCGGCCAAAAGTCAAGGCTGGGCGTGGCAGGGCGCGCATTCCCTTCCCGCCCTCTCCGCGCAGGCGGGGAGGACGATGGGATATGTCCTTCACGCAGGCTTAACCGAAGCGCCGCATGATGCCGGCCGAAAGGGAAGCGCATGGAAGCTCTGGTCCCGGCCTTCCTGCTGGCCGCCCTCACCCAGCTTTGCGACAAGCCGGCCATGCTGACCGCGATCCTCGCCGATCGCTATGGCCGGCCGCTCACCGTGGCGATCACGGCGGGCATCGCCCATGCCACCCTCAACCTCGCGGCCGCCCTTGGCGGATCGCTGATCGGGCCGATGATGACGCCCAATGCGCGTGCGCTGCTGCTCGCCATGGCGCTGATCTTCGGCGCGCTGGGAGCGGCCGGGTCGAATCGCGTGAAGGACCGGCTCGATGGCTGGAAGCTCGGCGCCTTCTTCACCCCTCTCCTTGGCGTGCTGATTCTTGCCTTCGGCGAAAGCACGCCCTTCTTCACGCTTGCGCTCTCCACCGGCGGCCAGCCCTGGTTCGCGGCGGCCGGCGCTTCGATCGGCACGTTCGGCGTGGCATTCGTCGCCGCGCTGCTCGGCGAGCGGACCTGGGCGGCCATGCCCTGGCGCTGGCTGCGCATCCTGAGCGGAATCGGCTTCCTGATCGCCGGCTGCTGGATCGGCGTGAACGCGCTGCGCCTCACCTGATCGATCTCTGAGATCGGAAGAATGCGCATGCGCCGGGCGGAGCCGATCCCATATCCCGTTCGTTGACCCTGCGAACCGAATCCCGGGAGGACGAACATGGCTGATACGAATGCGGCGCTCCGCACCCCTACCGATCTCAACCGCAACGACGCAAAGAGCGTGGCGGACGCGCTGAATTCCGCGCTGGCGGATTGCTTCGCGCTCTATCTCAAGACCAAGAACTTCCACTGGCACGTCTCGGGCCCGCATTTCCGCGACTATCACCTGCTGCTCGACGATCAGGCGGCGCAGATCTACGGCATCACCGATGCGATCGCGGAACGGGTGCGCAAGACCGGCAACGTCACGCTGCGCTCGATCGGCGACATCGCCCGCCGCCAGACGCTGACCGACAATGACGCCGACTATGTCGCGCCCGGCGACATGCTCGCCGAACTGCGCGAGGACAATCTCAAGCTGATCGAGAGCTTCCGTACGGTGAAGCAGGCGGCCGAGGATGCCGGCGACAATGCGACCAGCGGCATCGTCGACGAATGGACCGATCAGGCCGAGGAGCGCGCCTGGTTCCTGTTCGAGGCGTCGCGCAAGGGCTGAACCCGCGTCCGCGCGAATCGGATGAAGGGGGCCGGACGGCGAGTCCGGCCCCCTTCCACGTCACTTGACCTTGGCGAGGTCCGCGTCGAGCTTGGCCAGCATCTCGTCGGTGAGCTTGCCTTCCGAGAAGGGCTGGATCGCGCGGAAGCTCATCGCCTTGAACTGCTCATAGGCGGGATGCTTGTCGATATCGCCCAGGCCGTCGGCGACGAGCACGGCCTTGGCGCCTTCATTGGCGAACAGCGTTTCGATCGGCGTGTCCGCGCTGAACTTCGCCGCTGGGGCGGGCGCGGCGGCCGGCGCCGGAGCCGCGGCAGTCGCAGGCGCGTTCTGGGCAAGGGCGGCAACGGGTGCGCAGGCGAGCAGGGCGGCAGTGAGAACGAGCTTCATTGTCGGGAGACCCCTCCGGTGGTGGAGCGGCGAACCTAACCCGCTTTTCATGTCCGCACCATTGCCGGCGGCACAAGCGTGACCAACCAGATATCGGGTCGCGCGCCCAGGCGGAACGGCACGCCGCTGGTGCCGAGCCCGGCGGTGACGATCACCGTCCGCGCGCCTTCGCGCACCAGCCCGCAACGATAGCGGGCGCCGTAGCGGCTGACCGCGGGCGCGATATTGCGGCCGAAGATCAGCACCTGCCCGCAATGGGTGTGCCCGGCGAGCAGGAGATGCGCGTCGGGGGGCAGACCGGGCGCGACGTCGGGCGAATGCGTGACCAGCACGATCGGCCGCCCCAGGGCCCGTGCCGCGCGCAGCGTCGCCGGGACATCGGCATGGTGGGAGAAATCGTCGCTGATGCCGCCCAGCGCGATCGGCCCGCGCAACGCGGCCTGGTTCTCCAGCACCGTCACGCCGGCCTGGCGCAGCTGGTTGCGCACCGCCTGCGGACCGGTCCAATAATCGTGATTGCCGAGCACCGCCGCCACGCCGAGCGGCGCGCGCAGCTGTCGCAGCGGCCCCACCATAGGCGGCCCCAGCTTCGCCGCGCCCTGGGGGTCATGCCCGAAGATGAAGTCGCCCGCGATCACCACCAGGTCCGGCCGGAGCGCATTGACCTGCGCGACGATTCGCCCGAGCCGCGCCGGCCCCATCGCCGCGGTGCCGATATGGATGTCGCTCAGCAGCGCGATTCGCACCGGGCGCTCCAGCCCCGGCATCGCCACGTCGGCGCGACGGACCACCGGGTCGCTCGTCGCCTCGCGGAAACACCAGCCGAGAAGGGCGGCGAGCGGCAAGGCCAGGCCGGCGAGGATGAGGAGGAGCTTGCGCATGCGAACATCGTAACGGGAGCGCATCGGCCGCGCTATGCGTTGCGCCATCATGCGTGCCTTTGCCGACCTGCTCGATGGCCTGATCTACACGCGCTCGCGCAACGCAAAGCTCAAGCTGATCGGCGACTATCTGCGCGCCGCGCCCGATCCGGACCGCGGCTGGGCGATGGCGGCGCTCACCGGCAGGCTCGACCTGCCCGCGGTGAAGCCCGCCCTGATCCGTGCGATGGTGGAGGAACGCGTCGATCCGGTGCTCTATGCGATGAGTCGCGACTTCGTCGGCGATTCGGCTGAGACGATCGCGCTGCTCTGGCCCGAACCCGCGGCAGCGCCCGAGACCATGGCCCCGCTCACCGTCTCGCAGGTGGTCGCGACGCTCGGCGGCATCTCTCGGTCCGATGCGCCCGCGGCGCTCGCGACGATGCTCGATCGCCTCGACGCCGATGCGCGCTTCGCCTTGCTCAAGCTCTCCACCGGTGCGCTGCGCGTCGGCATCTCGGCCCGGCTCGCCAAGACCGCGCTGGCCCGGGCCTTCGGGCTCGATGTCGAGGCGGTGGAGGAAGTGTGGCATGGCCTCGCCCCGCCCTATGCGCCGCTGTTCGACTGGGCCGAGGGCCGCGCCGCGCAGCCCAGCGCGCGCGACCTGCCGGTCTTCCGCCCCTTCATGCTCGCGCACCCGCTCGAGCAGGAGAGCGTCGATCTCGCCGATTATGCCGCCGAGTGGAAATGGGACGGGATCCGCGTCCAGCTCGTCCATGTCGCGGGCGAGACCCGGCTCTACAGCCGCGCGGGCGACGACATCACCCACAGCTTTCCCGAAGTCGCAGGGGCCTTCGCCACGCCCGGCGTGCTCGATGGCGAACTGCTGGTGAAGGGCGCGTTCCAGGGCGGCGAGGCGGCGAGCTTCAACACGCTCCAGCAGCGCCTCGGCCGCAAGCTGGTCAGTGCGAAAACCCTGGCCGACTATCCCGCATTCGTCCGCCTCTACGACATCCTCTTCGACGGCGCGGAGGATCTGCGCGACTTGCCCTGGTCGGCGCGCCGCGCCCGACTCGAGCGCTTCGCCGCGCGGCTCGATCCCGAGCGGTTCGACCTCTCGGCGGTCATCGCGGCCGCGGACTTCGCCGCGCTGGAGGAGCTTCGCGCCGGCGCCCGCGACGCGTCGATCGAGGGCGTGATGCTCAAGCGGCGCAGCGCGCCCTATGTCGCCGGGCGCCGGGCGGGGCTCTGGTACAAGTGGAAGCGCGATCCGCTGGTCGCCGATTGCGTGCTGATGTACGCCCAGCGCGGCTCGGGCAAGCGCAGCAGCTTCTATTCCGACTATACGTTCGGCGCCTGGACGGCGGAGGGCGCGCTGCTGCCCGTGGGCAAGGCCTATTTCGGCTTCACCGACGAAGAGCTGAAATGGCTCGACCACCATGTCCGTACCCATACGGTGAATCGCTTCGGGCCGGTGCGCGAGACCGACAAGAGCCTCGTCCTCGAAGTCGCCTTCGATTCGATCCACGAATCGCGGCGCCACAAATCGGGCCTGGCGATGCGCTTCCCGCGAATCAGCCGCATCCGCACCGACAAGCCTGCCCGGGAAGCCGACACGATCGAGACGTTGCGCAAGCACCTCACCTGAGCCAAGATTCGCCCCATGGGGCCAGAGGATCGCGTACCGGCGCTGCCGCTCGTCGCCTGCGTGCTCGCGGGCCCGGTTCCCGCATCGCTGCTCGCTGCCTTTGCCGGCAGCGGCGGTGCCGATTCGCTGCTGCGGGTCTGGGCCACGCTGGCGCTGTTCGGCCTTTGCTATGCGCTGGTCGTCGGCACCCCTATCGCATTGCTTTTCCTGCGCGATCCCGCGTTGCCCTGGCGGCGCTGGATCGGCGCCGCCCTGCTCGCCGGGCTGATCACCACCGCGATCGTCCTGGGCTGGACGGCGCTGAGCAGCGCCCGGCATCTCGTCGCCGGGCAATGGGGCGCCTTCCAGGTGCTGATGCTCTGGCTGGTCGTTCCGCTGATAGTCTTCTCCGGAATCGTCTCGCGCATCCTGCTCGCGTTCTGGCTCCGGCACGTCCGCGACACCGCCTGGTGAAGCCCGAGCTGCTCGCCCCGGCGATGATGATCGCCTCGGGCTCGATCCATGCCGTGGTCAACGCGATCCTGAAGGGCGGCCGCGACAAGATGGCCGGCCGCGCGATCATCGACGGATCGAGCGCGCTGATCCTGCTGCCGGCGACGCTGCTCGTGCCGCTGCCGGCCGCTGCCTGGCCCTGGATCGCCGGCACCGCGCTGGTCCATTGCCTCTATCTCTATTCGCTGGTCCGCACGTTCGAGACGAGCGACTATTCGGCCGCCTATCCGATCCTGCGCGGCACCGCGCCGCTGGTCACCGCCGCGCTCTCGATCGGGCTGCTCGGCGAGCCGGCCGGAGCGCGCGAGCTGGCCGGCATCGCGCTGATCGGCGGGGCCATGTTCGTGATGGTGCTGGGCCGGCACATCGGCCGGGCCGGCCTGGGCTGGGCGCTGCTGACCGGGCTCACCATCGCCGGCTATACGGTGATCGACGCGCATGGCGTGCGTGCCGCGCCGACGCCGCACAGCTACATCGTCTGGATGTTCGTGCTGATGGGGATGAGCACGGTCACGATGTTCGCCCTGCTCTCCCGGGGCGCGATCTTCGCTGCGGCGGCGCGGCAATGGCGCCCGGGCGTGGCGGCGGGCGCGCTCTCGATCGTCACCTATGGCCTGGCGCTCTCGGCACTGGCGATCGGCCCCACCGCGCCGCTCGCCGCCCTGCGCGAAACCGGCATGGTCACCGCGCTGGTCATCGCCACCCTCTTCCTGGGCGAGAAGGTGACGGCCGGCCGGGCGCTGGGCGTCGCCGGAATCCTCGCCGGCGCGGTGCTGATCCTGCTCTAGCGCCGACCCGAAGCAGCGCCGGCGGGGGCCGCGACTATCCCCTGGGCACCGGATTGCCCGAGCCGTCCGCGCGCTCGATGATCACGCCGGTCACCGCGCCTTCGCCGGTGAAGCGCACCCGGGTAGCCGGGTCGAATTCGAGCGCGAACAGGTCGCCACCCAGCGGCACCATCGCCGATTTGACGCCGCCGTCGCGCTGCCAGGTGAGCGCGCCATTCTCCACGGCCACCGTGCGCGCGCCATAGCGCCCGGCATAGGCCGCGAGCGCCCGGGCGGGCGCCACCGGCGTCGCGCGCGCCGCATAGAGCGCGGCGGTCCATTCCAGCTCGGTCCTTTGCGGCCCCTGCGCCTTCTCGGCGAGCTTCTGCGCCGCATCCTGCTGGGCGCGGTCGAGCGCCCGGTCCGCCGGCACCGCGATCTTCGGCGGCACGCCCTTGCCTTCCCAGTTGCCGCCGCCCGGCAGCTCGGGATAGCCGATCGACACGCTCATCACGAAGCCGCCGGGCACCGCGAAATGCTCGTTGCGATAGGCCGCGCCCGCCGTCGTCTCGCCCACCAGCGTTCCGAAGCCGAGCCGCGCGACGTGCGAGACGAACTCTTCCGCGGCCGACGCCGCGCGATTGCTGGTCAGCACATAGAGCGGCAGGCGGAGCTGCCCGCCGGGCACCGCCTCGCTCGTCGAGCTGGTCGGCGCCGCGCTGCGCAGATGGAAGGTCACCAGCGGCGTGCCGGCCGGCACGAAATAGCTGGCGATGCGCTTCACCGCCTCGGGGCTTCCGCCGCCATTGCCGCGCAGGTCGAGGATCGCCGCGTCGCCTTCGCGCAGGAACGCCATCGCAGCATCGATCGCCGCCTTGCTCTCCGCCCCGGTCCAGCCGAATCCGTCATAGCGGATATAACGGACATTGCCGGGCAGCAGCTTCATCTCGGTGATGCCATAGTTGCGCTGGCGCATCATCGCCTTGAAGAAGGGGGTGTCCTCGATCTCGTCATTCTGGCTGCCGCGGCCGGCGATCTCGGCCGACAGGCGCGGATCGAAGAACAGCGAGAGATGCTTGTCCTGCGCCACCGCGTAGAGATCCTCGTTCAGCCGGCGCGTGAATTCGCCCGGATCCGCGACGTCGTAGCGCCCGGCCTTCAGGCCCTTGGCAAGCGCGGCGTCGAGTGCGGCCCGCTTGCCCGCGACCACATAGTTCCCGGCGATCGCCTTGCGGATGCCCGTGACGATCTCCGCCTTGCTCGCCGCCGGTGCGGCCATCGGCGCGGGGCCTGGCATGGGGCCCGGCCCCTGCTGCGCCTGCGCGCCGGCGGCGAGGCCGGCGGAAAGCGCCAGCGCGGCAAGTGCGATCTTCATGAGTCTCTCCCCAACTGTGTTATCTGCATAACACTGCATGACCTGAAGCGCGGGCGCGTGGCGCGCAATTTCGGCTGCGCGCTTGCCAGAATCTGGCATAGTCGCCGGATGACCAACGACGCCATCGACCTGCGCATTCTCGCGCTGCTGCAGCAGGACGCGCTGATGACCGCCGACCTGCTGGCCGAGCGGCTGCCGCTCTCGCCCAGCGCGATCGCCCGGCGAATCCGCCGGATGCGCGCGGACGGCACGATCGCGGCCGATGTGGCCATCGTCTCGGAGGAAGTGGGGCCGTTCCTGTCGGCACTGGTCCATGTCCAGTTCGACCGGCACTCGCTCGACGCGCTCCAGGCCTTTCAGCGCCGGGTCCTCGCCAGCCCGCACGTCCAGCTGATGCTCGAAGTGACCGGCAATTTCGATCTCGTCCTGCTCGTCTCGGCGCGCGACATGGATTCGTTCAACATGCTGGTCGATTCGCTGCTCGGCGGCGATCCGGTGGTGCGACGCTACGAGACGAGCTTCGTGAAGCGCCGGCGCAAGTTCACGCCGGCGCTACCGCTCCACGAACTGCTGGAGGGATAAGCCGATTCGCGATTCGCTTCGCGAAGGCGCGGAGATTGGTTCGCGCTGAGGACGCTCAGGCTGTCCCGCACTGCGCCGAGGGCGCTCTAGCCATCGTCATTGCCGATGCCGACACGGTGCATGCGCTTCCCGCACCTGCTCCCCTGCGTTCCCGGCGCCCGTTGCGCGGACAAATTCTCCTTCTTCTCCGCGCAAATCAGAAAGCAAAAGGGCCGGACGTTTCCGCCCGGCCCCTTCGATCTGCTGGCCCGAAGGCGCGCCTCAGCTCGACGGCGTGAGGTTCACCGCGGCATATTTGCCGCGACGATCGACTTCGAGTTCGAACTCGAGTCGGTCGCCTTCATTGAGCGTCGGCATGCCCGCACGCTCGACGGCCGAGATGTGCACGAACGCGTCCGGCTGGCCGTCATCGCGCTGGATGAAGCCGAAGCCCTTCATCGCGTTGAAGAACTTGACCGTGCCGGTCGCCTTCTCGCCCGTCAGCTGGCGCTGCGGGCCACCGCGCTCGCCGCCGCCAAAGCCGCCACGATCGCCGCGATCCTCGCGGGGTGCGCGCTCTTCGACCGGCATCGGCTCGCCATCGATCTTCAGCTCGGTGGCCGAGATGCGGCCGCCGCGATCGACGAGCGTGAAGCCGAGCGGCTGGCCTTCGGCCAGGCCGGTGAGGCCCGCCTGCTCGACCGCCGAGATGTGCACGAAGACGTCTTCGCCGCCATCGTCACGGACGATGAAGCCGAAGCCCTTCTGGCCGTTGAAGAACTTAACGACGCCGGTGCCTTCGCCGATGACCTGCGGGGGCATGCGGTTGCCGCCGCCGAAGCCGCCACCGCCGCCGCGATAGCCACCGCCACCGCCGCCGCCGAATCGGTCACCGCCGCCGAAACCGCCACGATCCTCGAAACCGCCGCCGAAGCCGCCGCCACCAAAATCATCGCCGCCGAAGCCATCACGCTTGTCGCGGCCACGTCCGCCGCGATCCCCACGGCGCCCTCTATCGAAACTCATGCCCTGTTCGTCTTCCCGGTTCGCCCATAAATCAAATCAAAAGCCAAGCGCCGGACGAAAAACGCAGGTCTTCCAGCGCAAAATCTTGCGCCATGGAATCGGCATAGCCCAAAATCGGACAGCGAGCGAACGAAATTCGACTTGATCGGGGCGAACAATCGTTAACCGCGGCGCTTGCGCCACAATCGGGGGCACGGCAGAGGTAGGCGCATGGACGCGATCGCCGAATTGCTCGCCAGTCCGGCCGCCTGGGCCGCACTCCTCACGCTCATCGTGATGGAGGTGGTGCTCGGTATCGACAACCTCATCTTCATCTCGATTCTCTCGAACAAGCTGCCCGAGGCGCAGCGCCGGCGCGCGCGCCGAGTCGGCATCAGCCTGGCGCTGGCGATGCGGCTCGCGCTCCTGACCGCGATCAGCTGGATCATCAGCCTGAAGACCACGGTGTTCAGCCTCGGCATCCAGGGGCCGCCCGATGCCAACGGCATTCCCACCTTCGAGACCGATTTCTCGTGGAAGGACCTGATCCTGCTGGCCGGCGGCCTGTTCCTGATGTGGAAGGCGACGACCGAGATCCACCATTCGGTCGATGCCGACGCGCCGGGCGAGGGCGACCAGCTGCTCGACAAGAAGAAGGTCGCCTCGATCACCTTCACGGCCGCGATCGTCCAGATCCTGCTGCTAGACGTCGTCTTCTCGGTCGATTCGATCCTGACCGCCGTCGGCATGACCGAGCATGTGCTGATCATGTACGTCGCGGTGATCGTGGCCGTGGCCGTGATGCTGGCCGCCGCCGATCCGCTCGCCAATTTCATCAATCGCAACCCCAGCGTCGTCATGCTCGCCCTGGGCTTCCTGCTGATGATCGGCATGGTGCTGATCGGCGAGGCGTTCGGCGCCCATATCCCCAAGGGCTATATCTATACCGCCATGGCCTTTTCGGCCGCCGTCGAGGGGCTCAACATCTGGGCGCGGACCGCGCGCGCGCGCAAGCGGGCGGCCGCGTCGGAAGCGCCGGCCATTGAGCCCGGCGGCGATCGGGTCTAGGCGGCGGCCATGACTGTGCATTTTCATGAAGAAGACATTCCCGAGGACCTGTTCGCACCGGGCGCCTCGATCGCCGTCGACACGGAGACGATGGGGCTGATCACGCCGCGCGACCGGCTGTGCGTCGTCCAGCTCTCCGACGGTTCGGGCGACGAGCATCTCGTCCGCTTCGGCTCGCGCTCGGCCTATGATTCGCCGAACCTGCGCATGCTGCTCGCCGATCCGGAGCGGCTGAAGCTCTATCATTACGCGCGCTTCGACCTCGCGGCGATCCGCTTCTATCTGGGCGTCATCGCCGGCCCGGTCTATTGCACCAAGACCGCCTCGCGCCTGGTCCGCACCTATACCGATCGCCACGGCCTCAAGGACCTGGCCCGCGAGCTGGTCGGCGTCGAGATCTCGAAGCAGCAGCAATCCTCCGATTGGGGCGGCCCCGAACTTTCCGAGGCGCAGCGGGAATACGCGGCGTCCGACGTGCGTTACCTGCACGCCATGAAGGAAGAACTCGACAAGCGCCTCGAGCGCGAAGGCCGCACCGACCTCGCCCAGGCATGTTTCGACTTCCTGCCCTGGCGCGCGGAGCTCGACCTGGCCGGCTGGCCCGAAACCGACATCTTCGCGCACATCTAGATGTCGGAAGTCGCCACCCGCCTCCAGTCGCAGAAGCGCAGCTGGGCGCATCCCGGCAGCGCGCACGATCGGCTGATCCGGCTCTCGCTGATCTTCCTGCCGGTGGGCATCGGCGTGCTCTCGGCCTTTCTCGTGCTCGCGCCGCTCCTCACCAAGGGCGATGTCAGCTTCGTGCTCGACAAGAACAAGGTCGACATGGCCACCGAGCGGCTCCGCCTCGAATCGGCGGTGTATCGCGGCGAGGACAGCAAGGGGCAGCCCTTCCAGCTCAACGCGGGCTCGGCGATCCAGAAGAGCTCGGCCGAGCCGATCGTGCAGCTGCGCGACCTCGCCGCCGAGATCCGGCTGCCCGAGGGGCCGGCCACGCTCAAGGCGGATCGCGGCCATTACGATCTCAACAAGGAACAGGTCTCGGTCGACGGCCCGGTCAAGTTCCAGACCGCCGACGGCTATGTCCTCGACACCGAGAATGCGACCGTCGACCTCAAGACCCGCAAGATGGAAAGCGGCGGCGCCGTGACCGGCAAGACGCCCACGGGCGTGTTCAGCGCGAACAAGATGACCGCCGACTTGGAAAACCGCACCATCTCCCTAGATGGCAATGCACGCTTGCGGATCGTCCCCAAGCGCGCGAATAGGCGCTAGACATGATCCGTGCGACCGCCCTGCTTCCGATCGGCTTCTCGCTGGCGCTCGCCGTGTCCGCTGCCCCCGCGGCCGCGCAGCAGCGCCACGACAGCAACGCGCCGATCGACTTCAATGCCCAGCACATGGAGCTGCAGGACAAGGCCAATCGCGTGCTGTTCAGCGGCAGCGTGCAGATCCGGCAGGCCGAGATGATGCTCGAGGCGGCACGCGTCACCGTCGCCTATACCGGCCAGATCACCGACGGCTCGCCCGAAGTCTCGCGGCTCGACGCGGCCGGCGGCGTCACCGTCACTCGGCCCGATCAGCGCGCGACCGGCCAGTTCGCGGTGTACGACGTCAACAAACGGATCATCACCATGGTCGGCGGCGTCACGCTCAAGCAGGGGGCCAACACCGTCTCGGGCGGCCGCCTGGTGATCAACCTCGACACCGGCCGCGCGACGATCGACGGTTCGGGCGTAGGCGGCTCGACCGCCGTGCCGGGCACGCCCGGGGTGCAGAGCCGCGGTGGCCGCGTAACCGGCCGCTTCTCGGTGCCCAAGCGCGCGGCCGCGCCGGCAGCCACGCCGACGCCGGCCCCAGCGCCCGCGGCAACGCCGGCTCCGAAACCGTAATCGCCCTTTTTCCACGGCACGCCGCGCGGCCCCTTCCCTTCCCGGCCCAGTTCATGCAGGAATCCTGCCAAACTGCCGGGGAATAACCCGCCAGTAACGCGAGCCCGTCCATGCAGGGACCGAGTATGACCGAAGTCGCCACTCTCGAAACCCCCGTCGCGGACCCAGCGCCGCTGCCCGACAAGGGGCTCGCGGTCGTCTCGATCGCCAAGTCCTACGACAAGCGCGTGGTGCTGACCGACGTATCGGTTTCGGTCGGCCGCGGCGAAGTGGTCGGCCTGCTCGGGCCCAATGGCGCGGGCAAGACCACCTGCTTCTATTCGGTGATGGGGCTGGTGAAGCCCGACAGCGGCCGCATCATGCTGGACGGCGAGGACATCACGCGCCTGCCCATGTATCGCCGTGCGATCCTGGGCCTGGGCTATCTTCCCCAGGAGACTTCGATCTTCCGCGGACTGACGGTGGAGGGCAACATCCTCGCCGTGCTCGAGCTGTCCGAGCCCGACAAGGACGCGCGCAAGCGCCGGCTCGACGAGCTGCTCGACGAATTCGGCCTCACGCGCCTGCGCGCCGCGCCGGCCATGGCGCTGTCGGGCGGCGAGCGCCGCCGCGCCGAGATCGCCCGCGCCCTGGCGGCGGACCCGACGATCATCCTGCTCGACGAGCCGTTCGCCGGCATCGACCCGATCTCGATCTCCGACATCCGCGACCTGATCATCCAGCTCAAGCAGCGCGGCATCGGCGTGCTGATCACCGATCACAATGTCCGCGAGACGCTCGACATCGTCGATCGCGGCTACATCATCTATGACGGCCGCGTGCTGTTCGCCGGGGCGCCCGCCGATCTCGTCAAGGACGAGAATGTCCGCCGCCTCTATCTCGGCGAGAGCTTCGAGCTGTGACCTGGCCTTCGGTCCCGGCCCGCTCCCCATGAGCCTCGCGCCCCGCCTCGATCTGCGCCAGTCGCAATCGCTGGTGATGACGCCGCAGCTCCAGCAGGCGATCAAGCTGCTGGCGCTCTCCAATCTCGAGATCGAGACCTTCATCGCCGAGGAGCTGGAGAAGAACCCGCTGCTCGAGAATGGCGGCACCGGCGGCGACGAGGAGCGCGGCGCGTCCGAACCGGCCGACGCCCCGGAGCCCGATTTCGAGTTCGAGGAGCGCGACGGCCCGGCGGACGCCAGCGAGCTGATCGCCGGCGGCGGCGAGGCTGCGGGCGAAGCCGCGCTCGACGTGGATTTCGCCGCCGAGACCTTCCACCACGACAGCGGCAGCGACACGATCGGCGCGGGCGGCGGGCTCGACGGCAGCCTGGGCCTGACCGGTGCCGGCAGCGGCGCCGCGCCCGAGGACGGGCCGGATTTCGACAATCTCGGCAGCGCCGACCTCAGCCTCGCCGATCACCTGACGGCACAGGCCGGCGCCAGCGTGGCCGGGCACGACCTGTTCATCGCCGCGCACCTGATCGATCAGATCGACGAGGCGGGCTATCTCACCGCGGCGCTGCTCGACATCGCCAACCGGCTGAACGTGCCGCTCGCCCGGGTGGAAGCGGTGCTCGCGACGATCCAGACCTTCGATCCCACCGGCGTGGGCGCGCGCAACCTTGCCGAGTGCCTCGCGCTGCAGGCGAAGGAGGCCGATCGCTACGATCCCTGCATGGCGCGGCTGATCGACAATCTCGATCTGGTCGCACGCGGCGACCTCGCGCGGCTCAGGCGCATCTGCGCCGTCGACGACGAGGACCTGGCGGACATGATCCGCGAGCTGCGGGGCTATGATCCCAAGCCCGGCTGCCGCTATGGCGGGGAGCCGACGCTCGCCGTGACGCCGGACATCTTCGTCGCCCGCCGCGGCGCCGGCTGGGCCGTGGAAATCAACGCCGCCACGCTGCCCAGGCTGCTCGTCAACCGCGCTTATTATGCCGAAGTCTCGGCGGGCCCGCAGGACAGGACCAGCAAGGCCTGGCTTTCGGACATGCTGGCCAGCGCCAACTGGCTGGTAAAGGCGCTCGACCAGCGCCAGCGCACGATCATCAAGGTCGCCAGCGAGATCGTGAAGCAGCAGGAAGCCTTCTTCCTGAAGGGCGTCGCGCATCTGAAGCCGATGACGCTGCGCCAGGTCGCCGAGGCGATCGAGATGCACGAATCGACCGTCAGCCGCGTCACTTCGAACAAATATCTCAGCTGCGCGCGCGGGCTGTTCGAGCTCAAATATTTCTTCACCTCGGCGATCCAGTCGGCGGACGGCGGCGACGCGGTCTCGGCCGAGGCGGTTAAGAACGCGATCCGCACGCTGATCCAGGCCGAGGACCCCCGCAAGATCCTGTCGGACGACACGCTGGTAGAGCTGCTCAACGCCAAGGGCTTCGACATCGCTCGGCGCACCGTCGCCAAATATCGCGAGGCGATGGGGATCGGCAGCTCGGTCCAGCGCCGCCGGCAAAAGGCGCTGGAGGGCGTGGGTTGATCCGTTTTCTCGCATTGCTGCTGGCCCTGCTCGCCCCGGCGATGGCGCAGGCCCGGGACGGCCTCGTGGTGATGAGCTTCAACGTGCGCCTGCCCTCGCCTTCGGACGGGGCGAATATCTGGGAGAATCGCCGCGATCTCTTCGTCGAGACGATCGCCGCCGCCGATCCCGACGTGATCGGCACGCAGGAGCTGTTCCGGATCCAGGGCGATTATCTCGTCGCCAAGCTGCCGCAGTACAGCTGGTTCGGGATCGACCGGCGCGGCGGCCATGCCGACGAGCATATGGGCGTCTTCTATCGCCGCGACCGGCTCAAGCTGATCGAGCAGGGCGATTTCTGGCTGTCGGACACGCCGGAGCAGGTCGCCAGCATCAGCTGGGGCAATCTCTATCCGCGCATGGTTACCTGGGGCCTGTTCGAGACGCGCTCGGGCAAGCGCTTCTACCTGCTCAACACCCATTTCCCCTATCGGGCGGAAGATGCCTCCGCACGGGAGAAATGCGCCGCGCTGCTCCGCAAGCGCATCGCCGCCCTGCCCCGGGGCGTGCCCGTGGTGCTGACCGGCGATTTCAATACCGGCCCCGATTCGGCGCCGCATGCCCTGCTGGGCGAGATGCTGGCCGATGCCCGGGACGCCGTGGCGAAGCCGCTGGGCCCGGAGGCGACCTTTCACGGCTTCAAGGGCGTGCCCGACCATCGGATCGACTGGATCCTGACGCGCGGCTTCAAGGCGCGCGGCTATCGGACGATCGATGCCCATCGCGGCGCGCTCTATCCGTCGGATCATTTTCCCGTGGTCGCGACGCTCGCCTGGCCGGGCGTCGAACGTCCTTAGGATTTTGGTAGGCCAGTGCGGGCTATCGCCGTTTCCATGTCTGCCGATTTCACTATCGACGTCGACCCCGCGCGCGATCTCGTCCGCATCCGAATGGGTGGCTTCTTCACTTCCGCGGACATCGACGCCTTTCTCGCGGAACGCGCCAGGGCGCATGCCCAGCTCACCTGCGGCCCCAACCGGCACCTGACGCTCAACGACCTGCGCGACATGAAGATCCAGGCGCAGGAAAGCGTCGAGATGTTCCGCGCGATGCTCGCCGATCCCGCCCATCGCTCGCGCCGGCTCGCCTTCGTGATCGGCCGGACGCTGGCGCGCACCCAGCTCCAGCGCGCGCTCGACCGGCGGATCGCGCGCTGCTTCGACGATCCCTGGGCGGCCGAGGCGTGGCTGTTCGCCGGCTCGGACCGCGCCGCCGCCTGAGCGGCCTGCGACACAGGATTTCGCCTGCCGTGCGCGCGCCCGCGCAAGCATGGTGCGCGATCGCCGGTGCCCCGCTGGCGCGACTCGCATGACCTTTCGCGGCGATTGCCCCGAGGAACGGACAAGGGAGCCAGTTTTCCGCCGCGATTCGGCCTCACGCGGCAGGATCAATCATCCTCATCCTCGAACCCGGCGAGATCGAGCGCGCGCGCCTTGATCTGGTGTAGGCGGCACCAGTGGACGAGCGCGTCCTCGCGGCCATGGGTCACCCACACTTCGCGCGGTTCCAGTTCCGCGATGGTGCGGGTCAGCTCGTCCCAGTCGGCATGGTCGGAGAGGATCAGCGGCAGCTCGACGTTGCGCTGCCGGGCGCGCTGGCGGATGCGCATCCAGCCCGATGCCATTGCAGTGATCGGATCGGGCAGGCGGCGCGACCAGCGATCGTTGAGCGCGCCCGGCGGGCACAGGACGACCCGCCCCCGCAGCTCGGCCTTCGGCACCCCGGTGGCGGGGCGCAGCTCGCCCAGGTCGATGCCCTGCTCGACATAGAGATCGCAGAGCCGCTGGAGCGCGCCGTGGAGATAGACCGGATCCTCGAACCCCATCACCCGCAGCTCGCGGATCACGCGCTGCGCCTTGCCCAGCGCATAGGCGCCGACCAGCACGCAGCGGTCCGGATTGGCGCGCAGGGCCGCGAGCAGCTTGTCGAGCTCGTCATGCGTCTCGGGATGGCGGAACACGGGCAGGCCGAACGTGGCCTCGGTGACGAACACGTCGCAGGGCACCGGCTCGAAGGGCGCGCAGGTCGGATCCTCGCGGCGCTTATAGTCGCCCGAGACGACGATCCGTTCGCCGCGATGCTCGAGCACGATCTGGGCGGAGCCGAGGACATGGCCGGCGGGCACGAAGCGGATGTCGATGCCGTGCAGCGTGATCCGCTCGCCATAATCCACGGGCCGGCCGTTCTGCGGCCCGTAGCGCGCTTCCATGATCGCCAGCGTCTGCGGCGTCGCCCACACCGCGCCATGGCCACCCCGGGCATGATCGGCATGGCCGTGGGTGACGAGGGCGCGGCGGACCGGCTGGGACGGGTCGATCCAGATATCGGCCGCGGGCAGATAGATGCCGGTGGGCCTAGGATCGATCCAGTCGCCGAGCTTCGCCATGAAGGCGATATGCCTGGACGGGCCACGCGGTTCCAGCTGGATCGAATCGCTCACCGCCTTAGTTGGGTGCGTGATGAGCGCGGCGACCTTGACTGGCTTTGCGCCGAGGATACTCTTGCAACCCACTGCATAGGGAAACATCGTGAAGTTTTTGATCGCCGCCTTGATGACCTGTGCATTCGCTTCGCCAGCGCTGGCACAGGCGCTCACGGCGGATCGATTTGAGGGGAATGATTGGTGGCTTGTTCAACCCGGCGGCGCCGATAGCTGGAACGTAATTTCCAACGGGCAGCCGAGGCGATCGGGCGACAGCGCGGTTCTCTGGCTTGTCGCGTTGTTTTCAAAACCCCAAGCCAACGGCGCAACTGGCGTTGCATTGAGTTTAATAGTCCGGTGCACGACGAGGACAACGTCGAGGATGGAACCGTTCACCCTGGACGCTAATGGCGATCTAAAACACAATAGCACGATAGCCAGCATGTCCGGGCCAATGTCTATCACGTCCCCATTGTATCGCTTCGCATGTACCGACGACCGAACCCTGTTTACGCATTTTGAGCAGCGTGACCGGCGTGCGGTGATAGCGGAACTGCTGGCCAGAAATCCTGACAAGTGACTCCTTGCGCGTGTCTGCACGCGACCTTCCCGATCCTCTCATAAGCTGGTTCGCTGCGCGCGGCTGGGCGCCGCGTCGGCACCAGCTGGAGATGCTCGCCGCCGGCCGCCGGGGCGAGCATGCGCTGCTCGTCGCGCCTACCGGCGCGGGCAAGACGCTGGCGGGCTTCCTTCCCAGCCTGGCCGAGCTGATCGAAGCGCCGGTCGATGGGCTGCACACGCTCTACATCTCGCCCCTGAAAGCGCTGGCGGTGGACGTGCAGCGCAACCTGCTCACGCCGATCGAGGAGATGAGCCTACCCATCCGGGTAGAGACGCGCACGGGCGACACGCCCTGGGATCGCAAGGTCCGCCAGCGCGCCCGGCCGCCCCAGATCCTGCTCACCACGCCCGAATCGCTCAGCCTGCTGCTTTCCTATGAGGACAGCCTGACGATGTTCTCCGGGCTGAAGACGATAGTCATCGACGAGGTCCATGCCTTTGCCACCGGCAAGCGCGGCGACCTCCTCGCCCTCGCCCTTGCCCGGCTCCAGCGCTTCGCCCCGGAGCTGCGCCGCGTCGCGCTCTCGGCAACCGTCGCGGATCCGGACGGCTATCGCGCCTGGCTCGCCCCGCATGGCGATATCGGCGGCGTCACGCTGGTCGAGGGCGAGAAGGGCGCCGAGCCGAACATCGCCATCCTCCTCCCCGAGGATAAGGTTCCCTGGGCGGGCCATTCGGGTGTCTATGCGATCCCGCAGGTGATGGCCGAGATCGAGACGCACCGGACGACCATCGTCTTCTGCAACACCCGGGGCCTTGCCGAGCTGGTCTTCCAGCAACTGTGGAAGGTGAACGAGCTGAAGCTGCCGATCGGCGTCCACCATGGCAGCCTCAGCCTCGAGGCGCGGCGGCGGGCCGAGCAGGCGATGGCCGACGGCAAGCTGCGCGCCCTGGTCGCCACCGCCAGCCTCGACCTGGGCGTCGACTGGGGCGATGTCGACTGCGTGATCCAGATGGGCGCCCCCAAGGGATCCTCGCGCCTGCTCCAGCGCATCGGCCGCGCCAATCACCGGCTGGACGAGCCGAGCGAAGCGGTGCTCGTCCCCGGCAACCGCTTCGAGTATCTGGAGGCCCGCGCGGCGCTGGACGCCGTCGAACAGGGCGCGCTCGACCCCGACGTCTTCCGCCCCGGCGCGCTCGACGTGCTGGCGCAGCACGTCATGGCCTGTGCCTGCGCGGCACCGTTCGATGCGCGTGAATTGCTGCAGGAGATCCGTGCAGCATTGCCCTATTCCGCCCTGCCCGACGAGACGTTCGGCAAGATACTGGGCTTCATCGCCGATGGCGGCTATGCGCTGCGCGCCTATGACAAGTTCAAGCGGCTGACACTCGGCAGGGACGGCCTCTGGCGCGTCACCACCCCGGCCTTTGTTGCGCAGCACCGGCTCAACGCCGGGATCATCGTCGAGGCGCCGATGCTCGAGGTGCGCTTCCGCAACGGCCGCCGCCTCGGCAAGGTCGAGGAGAATTTCGCCGCCGCCCTCTCTCCGGGCGACACGTTCTTCTTCGCCGGCCTGGCGCTGGAAGTCGAGCGAGTCGACACCACCGACCTGGTCGTCCGCGCCACTTCGAAGACCGCGCGCATCCCCTCGTACATGGGCGCCCGCCTCGCCATCACCGCGAACCTTGCCGATCGCGTCCGCCGCTTCCTCCACGATCGGGACCAGTGGCCGCGCTTTCCCGTCGACGTCCGCGAATGGCTGGAGATGCAGGCGCGCCGCTCCGCGATCCCGGCGCCCGGCCAGCTGCTCGTCGAGACCTTTCCGCATGAGGGCCGGCACCACATGGTGATCTACAGCTTCGAGGGCTGGAACGCGCACCAGTCGCTCGGCATGCTGGTCACGCGGCGGATGGAGGCGCTGGGGCTGAAGCCGCTGGGCTTCGTCGCCAACGACTATGCGCTCGCGGTCTACGGCCTGGAGCGGATCGAGGACCCGCGCGCCCTTTTCTCGCCGGACATTCTCGAGCACGAGTTCGTCGAATGGGTGCAGGGTTCCGCGCTGCTCAAGCGCGCCTTTCGCGAAGTGGCGATCATCGGCGGGCTGGTCGAGCGCCAGCATCCCGGCAAGAAGAAGACCGGCCGCCAGGTCACCTTCTCGACCGACCTGATCTACGACGTGCTGCGCAGATATGAGCCCGACCATCTGCTGCTGCGCGCCGCCTGGGCCGATGCGCGTGCCCGCATGACCGATGTCGGCCGCCTCGGCCATCTCCTCGATACCGCCGCCGACACGATGCTGCACATCGACCTGCCCCGCGTCTCGCCCCTGGCCGTGCCGGTGCTCATCATGATCGGCCGCGAGAACGTCGCCCAGGGCGTCACCGAGGACGCGCTGCTGATGGAGGCGGAGGACATCGCGGCAGAGGCGATGCGCCTCGACTAGAGTCGTCTTCGGCAGGGCGGCACCGGCCGCTCCCGATTCGGCGAAGCCGAGAACGACGCCAGACACAATGCGGACAGATTGCTGCGCAGCATGCGAAGGTGTATCTTCGTATCCATGAACAGGCTCGCCGCGCTTCTCCTGCTCCCGCTGGCCGCAACCGCCGGAGCGCATGACCGCCAGAATCCCCGCGAGGGCACGCCGCCCCCGCCCCAGGATCCCGCGCTGACCATGCCCACGCCCGAGAATGTCGAGGCGACGCTCCTGGCGCTGGGAGAGATCGACAAGCGGCTCACCGTTCCCGTCGCGGTGGGCAATAGCGGGCCCTACAACTTCATCATCGACACCGGGGCCGAGCGCACCGTCGTGTCGCGCGAGCTCGCCGGATCGCTGCGGCTGGGGGCCTCGGCGCCGGTGGTCATCACCTCGATGACCGGGCGCGACCGGGTCAACACCGTCGTCGTGCCCGGTCTCTCGATCAAGTCGATCGGCGAGCAGCATACGATCATCGCCCCCGCGCTCGAGGCTCGCAACCTCGGCGCGCTCGGCCTGCTCGGCATCGATACGCTGCGCAACCATCAGGTGACGATCGACTTCGAGAAGGGCATCATGGCCGTGCGCCCGAGCGTCAAGCGCAAGACCTTCGCGAAGCGCGATCCCGACGAGATCGTGGTCACCGCCAAGAACGTGTTCGGCCAGTTGATCGTGACCGACGCCTATTACGACAATACCCGGATCCAGGTGGTGCTCGACACCGGCAGCCAGGTGACGATGGGCAACAACGCGCTGCGCAAGCGCGTCGGCCGCGACGCGCCCAAGGCCCAGCCGATCACGCTCACCAGCGTCATCGGCAACCGCACCACCGCCGACTATACCGAAGTGCCCAACATCACCGTGGGCAAGGTGCGCTTCGGAGCCATGCCCGTGGCCTTCGCCGAGGTGGCGCCCTTCGAGCGCTTCGGCCTCACCCGGCGCCCGGCGCTGCTGCTGGGCATGGACGCGCTGCGCAGCTTCCGCCGCGTCGACATCGACTTTCCCAACCGCCAGGTCCGCTTCCTGATGCCGGTGGACCGCAGCCCCAAGGAACGCACCACCGGCTCGATGATTCCCGGCGTGAGCGGCAGCTCGCCCCTCACGCGCTATTGACGCCGCGCCGCTGACTCGGGCCCATTGACTTTGGCGGTGCGGGCGGGTTGGTCGCGCCGCATGACCAGCCTCTCGCGCGCCGCGCTCGCCTCGCTTCCCCCCGCTATCGCCCGGCCGGGGCACGACCCCGCCGCGATCCGGACCGGCGTGGTCCATTTCGGCCCCGGCGCCTTCCACCGCGCGCACCAGGCGGACGTGTTCGACCGAGTGCTCGACACCGATCCGCGCTGGGGCATCGCCGCGGTCTCGCTGCGCAGCGCGGGCACCGTCGACGCGCTCAAGATGCAGGACGGGCTCTACACGCTGGCGGTGATCGATCGCGAGCCGGGCACGCGCATCATCGCCGCGCATTCGGATGCGATCGGCCCGGGCGAAGGCGCGCGGCTGCGCACCCTGCTCGCCGATCCCGCAGTGCGGCTCGCCACCAGCACGGTGACGGAGAAGGGCTATTGCCTGGCCGCCGACGGCAGCCTCGACTTCGCCCATCCCGACATCGTCCACGACCGTGCTCGCCCCGCCGAGCCGGCGAGCGTGATCGGCTGGATCGTGTCGGGCCTCGCCGATCGCCGCGCGGCGGGCGCGCCGCCCTTCGCGATGCTCTGCTGCGACAACATGACCGGCAATGGCGCGAAGCTGCGCGCGGCCTGTGTCGCACTGGCCCGCGAATGGGATGCCGGGCTGGCCGACTGGATGGCGGGCGAAGTCGCCTTTCCCGATTCGATGGTCGATTCGATCACTCCGGCGAGCGACGCCGCCTTCCTCGCCAGGATCGCGGCCGAACTCGGTGTCGACGACCGGGCGGCGGTGCAGCGCGAGCGCTTCACCCAATGGGTGCTGCAGCGTTTCGACCTGGCCGACGGGCCGGACCTTGCCGCCGCGGGCGTGACGCTGACCAATGACGTACGCGGTTATGAGCAGGCCAAGCTGCGCATCCTCAACGGCGCGCATTCGAGCCTGGCCTATATCGGCCTGGCGCTCGGGCACGAGACCGTGTTCGAGGCCGTGCGCGATCCCGCGCTGGGCGGCTTTGCCAGCCGGCTGATGCACGAGGACATTGCGGGCGCGCTGAAGCCGGTCGAGGGGCTCGACGTGCCGGACTATGCCGATGCGGTACTGGCCCGCTTCCGCAACCCGGCGATCCGCCATTTGCTCAGCCAGATCGCCTGGGACGGTTCGCAGAAGCTGCCCTATCGGTTGCTCGACACGGTCCGCGACCGGCTGGCGGCAGGACATGACGTGGCGCGGCTGGGGGTGCCGGTGGCGGCGTGGATCGCCTTTCTGCGCCGCAAGGCCCAGGCGGGCGAGACGATCACCGATCCGCTGGCGGAAATGCTCGCCGGCGCCGCTTCGGGCGCCGACCCGGCGGCCGCGGTGCTGGCGCTTCGCCAGGTGTTCCCGGCACAGCTTGCCGAGGATGCACGCTTCCGCGATGCGGTGACGGCAGCGGTCGCGGCGTTCCTGGACGGGCGGGCGGCGGAGCTGCTCGCGCGCTAGTTCGCCGCGAGCCCGGCCTGGATCGTCTGCGGCGCCCCGTCGCGCAGGACATGGGTGCAGAGTTGGGCCTCGGGCGTGTCGTCCGCTTCGAGCGCGGCAACCGTCACCCAGCCCTCTTCGCGCAGCTTGGCGCCGATGCCGGCGGGCGTGCCGAAGGGAAGGAACAGCCGGCGTCGCGCACCCGCGCCGATGCCGGCGTCGAGAATGGGATCGGCATAGAGCGAGAAGCCCACGGCCGCTTCCTCCCGGCCATTGCCGTGCAGGATGGTGTAGGTGCCGCCCCGGCCGATCTCGCCGCGCACGCCCTTTGCGAACAGCGAGAAGCCGAGCCAGCTTTGATATTCGAAGCCGTGGCGTTCCGTGGGATCGAGGGTGAGCGCAGCCTGGCCCCGGATGCTCGCGGCGATCTCGACAAGGCCGTCGAGCCGGGTGGCGAGCGCCTTGCCCGCATCGCTCGCGCGCAGGCGCTCGATCGCGGCATCGAAGGGCCCGGCGGCTTCGATCAGGGGCAGGTACCGCGGCGCGATCGCTGCGACGCCGGCGGCGTCCTTGGCGTCGAGCCGGTCGCGCAGGGTTGCGAGCTGGGCAGGGGTGAGGCTGTCGCCCGCCAGGCAATCGACCAGATCGGGCAGCGTGAAATCGAGCGCGATGCCCTCGACGCCGGTCGCCCGGAGCGCTTCGATCGCGACGCGCACCACTTCGGTGGCGGCGGCAACGGTGTCGAGGCCGATCAGTTCGGCGCCGATCTGCCGGGTCGCGCGCAGCGGGTCGAGCTCCGAGGCGGCAAGCTTCATCACCGGGCCGGCATAGGAAAGGCGCACCGGGCGGGGATGGTGCCCCATCCGCGTCGCGGCGATGCGGCCGATCTGGGCGGTCAGGTCGGGCCGGATCGCCAGCGTTCGCTGCGAGACCGGATCGACGAAGCGCACCGCGTCGCGCAATCCGCCCGCGGCCTTGAGGCGCGCGCTCAGCTCGTCGGCGAACTCGGCGAGCGGCGGATCGACCTGTTCGTACCCATAGCCGCGGGCAACGCCGAGCACATGGGATTCGAGCCGCGTCGCCGCATCCGCCGCGGGGGGGAGGCGATCGTGAAAGCCTTCGGGTAACAGTCCGCTCATCCCGCTCCCCTAGACCAAAGCGCCATCCCGGCGAAAGCCGGGATGGCGCACCGTGCGCGTCAGAACGTCAGCGCCATCGCCGTCTTCACGCCGGGAAGCGCCCGGACCGTGGCCAGGAGCGCCTCGCCCACCACATCGTCGACCGAGAGCAGCAGCACCGCCTCGCCGCCCGCTTCCCGGCGGCCCAGATGGAAGGTGCCGATATTGACTCCCGCCGCGCCCAGCGTGGTGCCGAGCCGGCCGATAAAGCCCGGCGCGTCCTCGTTGACGATGTAGAGCATGTTGCCGGCCAGATCGGCCTCGACCTTGATGCCGAACAGCTCGACCAGGCGCGGCGCGGCATTGCCGAACAGCGTGCCCGCTACCGAGCGATCGCCCTGCGCCGTGCCCACGGTGACGCGGACCAGCGTGTGATAATCGCCCTCACGGTCGTGCCGCACCTCGCGCACGTCGAGCCCGCGCTCCTTGGCCAGGAACGGCGCATTGACCATGTTCACCGTATCCGAATGGACACGCATCAGGCCGGCGAGCACGGCGCCGACGATCGGCTTCTGGTTGAGCTCGGCCGCCGCGCCTTCGCTCTCGATCGCGATGTTGCGCAGCTCGCCATGCGCAAGCTGGCCGACCAGCGAGCCGAGCTTCTCGGCCAGCGCCATATAGGGCTTGAGGCGCGGCGCCTCCTCGGCCGAGAGGCTGGGCATGTTGAGCGCGTTGGTAACTCCGCCCGAGACGAGGAAATCGGCCATCTGCTCGGCGACCTGGATCGCCACGTTCACCTGCGCCTCGGTGGTCGAGGCGCCGAGATGCGGCGTCGAGACGAAGTTGGGCGTGCCGAACAGCGGATGCTCCTTGGCCGGCTCCACCTGGAACACGTCGAGCGCCGCACCGGCGACATGGCCGCTCTCCAGCCCCTGCTTCAGCGCCGCCTCGTCGATCAGGCCGCCGCGCGCGCAATTGATGATGCGCACGCCGCGCTTGGTCTTGGCGAGATTCTCGGCCGAGAGGATGCCGCGCGTCTGATCGGTCAGCGGCGTGTGCAGCGTGATGAAGTCGGCGCGAAGCAGCAGGTCGTCGAGGCCCACCTTCTCCACGCCCATCTCGATCGCGCGGTCGGGCGTGAGGAAGGGATCGAAGGCGACGACCTTCATCTTCAGGCCCTGGGCGCGGTCGGCGACGATCGAGCCGATATTGCCCGCACCGATCAGGCCGAGCGTCTTGCCGGTGAGTTCGACCCCCATGAAGCGGTTCTTCTCCCACTTGCCGGCCTGGGTGGAGGCATCGGCCTCGGGCAGCTGGCGGGCGAGCGCGAACATCAGCGCGATGGCATGTTCGGCGGTGGTGATCGAATTGCCGAAGGGCGTGTTCATCACCACCACGCCGCGCGCCGAAGCGGCGGGGATGTCGACATTGTCGACGCCGATGCCGGCGCGGCCGACGACCTTGAGGTTGGCGGCGGCATCCAGGATCTCCGCGGTCACCTTGGTCGAGCTGCGGATGGCGAGGCCGTCATACTGGCCGATGATGGCCTTGAGCTCCTCGGGGGTCTTGCCGGTGATTTCGTCGACTTCGACGCCGCGCTCGCGGAAGATTTGCGCGGCCTTGGGGTCCATCTTGTCGCTGATCAGGACTTTGGGCATTTCGGTTCTCCACCCCCGTCATCCCCGCACAGGCGGGGATCCGGGGTTATTGCGTGATTCGCTGGTGACTCTGGATCCCCGCCTTCGCGGGGGGATGGCGCCTAGGCGCTGCGTGCCTCGGCATAGGCCCAGTCGAGCCAGGGCCCGAGCGCGACGATGTCGGCAGTGTCGACGGTGGCGCCGCACCAGATGCGCAGGCCCGGCGGGGCGTCGCGATAGCCGGCGACGTCGTACGCCGCGCCTTCCTTCTCGAGCAGGCCGGCGAACTTCTTGATGAAGTCGGCATCGGCGCCCTCGACGGTGAGGCACACGCTGGTCTTCGAGCGGATGCCGGGCTCGGCCGCGAGATGGCCGAGCCAGCCCCGCTCCGCCACGATCGCGTCGAGCGCCGCGGCATTGGCGTCCGACCGGGCGATCAGCCCCTCGGCGCCGCCCAGGCCCTTGGCCCATTCGAGCGCGAAGATCGCATCCTCGACGGCGAGCATCGACGGCGTGTTGATCGTCTCGCCCTTGAACACGCCCTCGGCGAGCGCGCCCTTGGAGACGAGGCGGAACACCTTGGGCAGCGGCCAGGCCGGCGTGTGGCTCTCGAGCCGCTCGACTGCACGGGGGCCGAGGATCAGCACGCCGTGCGCACCCTCGCCGCCCAGCACCTTCTGCCAGGAGAAGGTAGCGACGTCGATCCTGTCCCAGGGCAGGTCATAGGCGAACACGGCCGAGGTGGCGTCGGCGAAGCTCAGCCCTTCGCGGTCCGCAGCGATCCATTCGCCGTCCGGCACGCGCACGCCGGAAGTGGTGCCGTTCCAGGTGAACAGCACGTCGTCCGCCCAGTTCACCGCGCCAAGGTCCGGCAACCGGCCGTAATCGGCGCGGACGATCGTCGGCTCGAGCTTCAGCTGCTTGACCGCATCGGTGACCCAACCTTCACCGAAGCTTTCCCAGGCGAGCGTGGTGACTCCGCGCGCGCCGAGCATCGTCCACATCGCCATTTCGAAGGCGCCCGTGTCCGAGCCGGGGACGATGCCGATGCGGTGCGTCTCGGGCAGGCGGAGCAACTCGCGCATCAGGTCGATGCAGTATTGCAGGCGGTTCTTGCCCAGCTTGGAGCGGTGCGAGCGGCCGAGCGACGCGGTTGCGAGCTTCTCGGGCGACCAGCCGGGAGGCTTGGCGCAGGGACCGGAGGAGAAATGGGGGCGTGCCGGCTTGGCGGCGGGCTTGGCAATGGACGCAATTCCGGCGTCGGCGGCAGTCGTATCAGTCATATAGACTCTCCTTGCAGAGAGCACGCGCGGCGTTGGGACCGCGTGGCCCGCCGACGGCCCTAGCGGCGCGCCCGCGAAAGTCAATTGCGCGAAAGGGCGGGCCCGCGAACATTTGTGGCGTTGACCATGACGCGTGCCGATGATGCTATGCGTGCATCATGCGCGTTTTTGCCCTGTTCCTGCCCCTGCTGCTTTCCGGCTGCCTGTTCGGCGGCGGCGGCGATCGGCCCGCTCCCGCACCGATTCGCGAGCGCCCCGGCGGCCCGGTCACGCTGAACGGTCCCACGCCGCGCGAGACGCAGCAATGTTTCGCCGACCTTTCGCGCGAGCAGGTGCGCTATTCCGCCCTGCCCGACCGCGACTTCGGCGGCGGCTGCATCGTCACCGGCGCGGTGCAGCTGCTCGACATCGGCGTGCCGGTGACCGGGCTCAAGTCGATGAAATGCGGGCTGGCGCGCAGCTTCACTGCCTGGGTGCGCTTCGCCGTCGCCCCGGCGGCAGGGCAGATACTGGGCAGCGACCTGGTCCGGGTCGAGACCTATGGCACCTATTCGTGCCGCGGCATCATCGGCAACGGCGCCGCATCGGCGCAGCGCATGTCCGAGCACGGGCTGGCCAACGCCGTCGATGTCTCGGGCTTCGTCCTGGCGGACGGGCGGCGCGTGACGATCGAGCGCGACTGGCGCAGCGGCGACCAGCAGGTCCGCGCCTTTCTCGAGACGATCCACGGATCGGCCTGCAAGCGCTTCGCCACGGTGCTGAGCCCCGACTATAATGCGGCGCATTACAACCATCTCCATCTCGACATGGGGCGGGGCCCGTTCTGCCGCTGATTGCAGCGCGCCCGCATTGGGCCTAAGCCGGGCGAAATGAGCGATACGAGAGTTCCGAGCCGCGTTTTCCGCCCTGCCCAGCAGGAAGTGCAGAACGCCAACACCGCCACCGGCACCCCGCAGACCGAGCACCCCGCCTACCGCCTCGCCTTCCAGGACATGGACTTCCTGCTGCGCGAGGACCTGCGGCCGGTGCGCTTCCAGCTCGAATTGCTGAAGCCGCAGCTGCTGCTCGACGAGGCGCACATCAAGTCCACCTTCGTCGTCTACGGATCGGCCCGCATCCCCGAGCCGAGCAAGGCGAGCGCATTGCTCGCGCTGGCCGAGACCGAGCAGCAGAAGAAGATCGCCGAGCGGCTGGTCGAGAAGTCGAAATATTACGAGGTCGCGCGCGCGCTTGCCCAGCTCGCCTCCAACTTCCCGCTCGACGAGGCGGGGAACCGCCACTTCGTCGTCACCTCGGGCGGCGGTCCGTCGATCATGGAAGCGGCGAACCGCGGCGCGCGCGACGTGGGGGCGGACACGATCGGCCTCAACATCCTGCTGCCCCATGAGCAGGCCCCGAACCCGTACGTCACGCCGGGCCTGTCGATGCAGTTCCACTATTTCGCGCTCAGGAAGATGCACTTCCTGCTGCACGCGCGCGCGGTGGCGGTGTTCCCCGGCGGCTTCGGCACGTTCGACGAATCGTTCGAGCTGCTGACGCTGATCCAGACCGGCAAGATCGCGCCGATCCCGGTGCTGTTCTACGGCAAGGACTTCTGGAACCGCGTCGTCGATTTCGAGGCGCTGGTCGAGGAAGGGGTGATCTCGCCCAAGGATCTCGACCTGTTCCATTTCTGCGAGACCGCGGAGGAGGGCTGGCAGATCGTCCAGGACTTCTGGAAGGGCAAGGACCACACGGTGATCGCCCGCCCGCGGCCGGGAATCGACAAGCCGGAGTGATCGCTCCGCCCGTTCAGGGCGCGCTGAGGAGGATCACCACGCGGCGATTCTCCTGCCGCCCCTCGGCGGTGCGATTGTCCTCGATCGGATAGCGGTCGCCCAGCCCCTCGGTGCGGATGTTGCCGCGATCGAAGCCCGCGCCGACGAACACGCTGGCGACGGCCCGGGCGCGCTGGCCCGACAGGATCAGGTTGTGGCGGCGCGTGCCGGTGATGTCGGCATGGCCCTCGATCGTGGCGTGGCGGATATCGACCGCCTGCAGGTTGCTCGCGATGCGCGCGATCGCCACGGCCTGCTTCTCGTCGACGCGGCTCTCGTCGGAAGCGAAGAGCAGCCGATCGGCGACGCTGAGCTCCCAACCGCGATCGGTCTGCACGAAGCCGGCGGCGCGCATCACTTCGAGCTGGGGAGCGGTCCACAGCGGCTTGGGGTGCATCGACGCCTGGCAACCGGCCAGCAACAGGGCCAACAGCGCGAACGCGGGGCGATACGCAGCGAACTTCATTTCCTGCCTTCCTTTCGATGTTGGGGCCGCCCCTGCTTGGCAGTGAGCATCTCCAGGTCCGCATGATGGACCAGGGCGGCCAGGTCCTCGCCGTCGCGCGGATAGACGGCGGCACCCAGGGTCAGTCCCACCACGACCTGTTCGCCGCCGGGAAGCGCGATCGGCGCGGCCATCTGGAGCGCAATCCCCTCGCTGGCGCGCGCCACGGCCTCGGCTCCGCTCGGCGCGGCGAGCAGGATGGCGAATTCGTCGCCGCCGAGCCGCGCCGCGACGTCGCTGGCCCGCAGGCCCTTGCGCAGCCGGCGCCCGATCGCGACCAGCACCGCGTCTCCCGCCGCATGGCCATATTCGTCGTTGATCGCCTTGAAGCCGTCGCCATCGGCATAGAGCAGCGCGAAGCTGGTGCCCTCGCGCCGGGCGCGCTCCAGCACGGCCGAAAGCTCCTGTTCCAGCAATGCCCGGTTGGGCAGCCCGGTGAGCGGGTCGTGCGTCGCCTGGTGGCTGAGCGCGGCATTCTCGTCGCGCATGCGATGATGCCATTCCTCCAGCTCGGCGAGCAGGGCGTTGAAATCGTCGCGCAGCGTATCGATCTCGCGGATGCTCGCCCTGGGCGCACGGCGATCGAAGGCGCGCCCCACGCGCACCGCATGCGCGACGGCGGCCATGGCCTGGAGCGGCACCGCGATCTCCTCCTGCAGCCGCCGCGCGAGCAGCGACGTCGCGATCGCAGTGAGAAGGAGGCAGGCCAGGCCGCCGAGCAGCCCGGCACGGATATAGCCGGCGACGATCGCGGCATCCCCCTCGACGCGGACCTCCCCGATCACCCGGCCGCCCTGCGTGACCGGCGCGGCGACCGGCCGGGGAAAGAACAGCGACTTCGCCACCCATCCGATCGACGAACCGGCGGCCGGGGTCGACTTGATACGCGCGGCAAAGGGGCGCGCGGACGGGCCGAATACCGCGATCCCGGCCACGCCCGGGCTCTCCGCCAGCGGCTCGATGGCGAGCCTGGCCGCGTCGGGATCTTCGAACACCAGCGCCGGCGCGACGCTGTAGCTCGCCGTCTGGGCGATCAGCTCGAGATTCTGCCGGGCGTAGATGCCGAGCGCCGCGAAGCCGGTGAGCATCACCGTGAGACCGGCGATCGCCACGGCGACCAGAGTGACGCGGAAATGCACCCTCGAGAGCACCTGGCGCACGCTCGGCAATTGCGTAGGACCCGCCATCAGTTTCCCCCTCCCGCCAGGGTTGCCACGCGCTGCACGCGCGGGTCGACGCGCAGGGTGCTGCGCGAGATCGCATCGATGTTGATCCGGAAGCTGAGCGACGCGGCGCTCACCGCGAGGCAGAACATCGCGCCGCCGCGGCACGCCGGATCCGATTCGGCGATCGACAATATCGCGCGGCCATGCGTCGCGCGGATCATGCCCAGGCTCTCGGCGGGCCGCATCGGCCCAAGATAGAGGAGGTCGCAGCCGGTCGGCGCCGCGCCGATGCCCAGGCGGCGCACCGTTGCCGGCCGCCCCGCCGTGCGCGCCGCCTCGCTCAGCCGGTCGGCATGGCGCGCCGCGCCGGAGACGCAGATGCGCAGCGTCGCCATCGGCTCGGGCCAGCGCGTGTAGCTCGCGATTCCGCCGACGGTACGGGCGACGGCCGAGTCCTCGGTGCCCGGCGCGAAACGCGTGTCGGACGCGGGGATCGGTGCCTCAGGAGATCCTGGAACTATCGCCGACAGGGCGAGAGCAAGCAACAAAACGACCCGATCCTTCCGGCCTTTACGGCGCAATAACCATAACGGTACCGAAAGCGTTCGCGGCAAGTCACGCGGAATCTGCGGAACGGGAGAGGGTTTTTATGAAAACCCATGCTTCGCATCCGGTTACCGCGCGTTACATCTGCCGCACCGCACCATTCAGGCAAGCGTGAGGTAGAGCTCGGCCTCGATCAGCCAGTCCTCGCCGGATCGACGCCATTTGGCAGTATAGGCGCCCGCCGCCTCGACCGCGCCGTTCCGCGACGACACGCCCTGCCAGGCCCCGTGCTCGAACGCGATCGGCGCCACCGGGGAAAGCGTGATCGCCTCCGGCGTGCGGGCATAGACCGTGCGATCCGGTGCGGCGAATTCCCGCTTCCAGGCGAGCAGCTGTGCCTTGCGGCCCGCGATCACTGCCGAATCGGTGCCCGCCACCAGCACGACGTCGGGCGCGAGGAGCGGCCCGATCGCGGCGAGATCGGCCTCCGCCAGCGCCCGGTTGAACGCGGCGCGGCGCATGCGGATGGCGAGTTCGGGCGCAAGGTGCGAAGCCATCGCCTTCCCTAGCCGGGCCGGGCCGAACGCGTCCAGCACCGGCGCCGAAGCCCCGCACGCGATCCGGCCGGGAAAGAAAAAGGCGCCGCGGAATAATCCGCGACGCCCGTGCATTCGATCCTCGTGGCGCGCGCTCAGGCGCCCTTCTTCTCCGCCGGCGCCTTGGCGGGCGCACCCGCCGCCGGGGCCGGGGCCGCTTCGTTCGAGATGTTGCCGCCCGCGGCGTGATCGTCGGTCGCATTGCCCTCGGCCGGGGCGGCGCCGGCGGCCGGAGCGGCCGGCAGCGGCAGGTTCGAGCCCTGGGCGTTGAGATAGGCGATCACATTGGCGCGCTCCTGGCCGTCCGCGATGCCTGCGAAGGTCATCTTGGTGCCCGAGGCGAACTTGCGCGGATTGGAAAGCCACGCGTCCATCTTGTCGAAGTCCCAGCTGCCGCCCACCGCCTTGAGCGCATCGGAGAAGGCGAAGCCCGCCTTGCCCTGGGCGATGCCCTCGCCCATCGTGCCGTAGAGATTCGGGCCGATGCCATTGGCGCCACCCTGGTTGATCGTGTGGCAGGCCATGCACTTCTTGAACGAGGCTTCGCCCTTGGCGGCATCGGCCTTGCCCAGGCGCACCGCGATCGGCTCGACCACCGCCGCGCCGCTATCGCCGGCTTCCTCGACGCCCTCGATCACATAACCCATATGCTCGGGGCGCTCGCCATGGAACAGCATTCCCCCAGCGATCGAAAGCCCGAGCGCGGCAATGCCGCCCGCAAGTGCCCAGCCCGCGATCGTATTGAAGCGATTGTCCATGAAATGCCCCTGCGGAAAAATTGCGTTCCTTTAAAACCGGCACCGCAACTAAAGCAAGCGGGGCTTGCGAGTGCGAGGTTCGGCGGCTAGCGCCCGGCCGTTATGGAGAATTTCGCGAGCCCGGCGAGAAAGCTCGTCGCGGAGATGACCGAGGCAGCCGCCAAGACCCCCGTGCGGGCCGTCGCCTTTCAGGGCGCGCCCGGCGCCAATTCGCACATCGCGGTGCGCGAATGCTTCCCCGACGGGCTGCCGCTCCCCTGCTTCTCGTTCGAGGACGCGATCGACGCAGTGAAGGAGGGCCGCGCCGGCTGCGCGATGATCCCGATCGAGAATTCCCTGCACGGCCGCGTCGCCGACATCCATTTCCTGCTGCCCGAATCGGGCCTGTCGATCATCGGCGAGCATTTCCTGCCGATCCGCTATGCCCTGATGGGACTTGGTCCGGTCGAGGGCGTGCGCCAGGCAATGAGCCATCCCCAGGCGCTCGGCCAGTGTCGCCACTGGCTGAAGGCCCAGGGCATCCAGCCGCTCGCCTATCCCGACACCGCCGGTGCCGCCGCGATGGTGGCGGAGGCCGGCGATCCGGCGGTCGCCGCGCTGGCCCCTCCGGGCGCGGCCGCGCTCTACGACCTGCAGACGCTGGGTGCCGACATCGCCGATGCCGAGCACAACATGACGCGCTTCGTCATCCTTGCCCGCGAGCCGCTGGCCGCCGAAGGGGCCGGGGAAGCGGGGGCCCCGTTCATGACCACCTTCGTCTTCGAGGTGAAGAACGTCCCCGCCGCGCTCTACAAGGCGCTGGGCGGCTTCGCGACCAACGGCGTCAACATGACCAAGCTGGAAAGCTACCAGCGCGGCGGCAGCTTCGCGGCGACCGAATTCTATGCCGATATCGTCGGCAGGCCCGACGAGGCGCCGGTCGCCCGCGCGCTGGAGGAGCTGAAGTTCCACACCAAGTGGATGCGCGTGCTCGGCACCTATGCCCAGGCGCGCGAACGCGCCTAGCGAACGCCGACGGCCACTGGATCGCCACCGGAACGCGTCTTGCGGCGCCATGGCGCGCGCTTGACTCATGAGATGATTTGTTGTGTATAGACAACATATCATCATCCGAGTCGCCAAATTGCCGCAGATCCACAACCGTATTGCCCTGTTCCGTGCCGAACGCGGGATGAGCCGGCGCGCGCTTGCCGAAGCCGTGGGGGTGAACCCCCAGACCATCGGCTATCTCGAGCGCGGCGATTACAGCCCCAGCCTCGAGCTCGGCATGAAGCTCGCCGCGGTGTTCGACGCGCCGGTCGAGCTGCTCTTCTCCTTCACTCCTTTCGAATCGGTCGCGTCGGCGCTGCGCCGCGCGGCCGAATGATCCCGGAGGCCGACATGTCCCGTTTCAACCAGCGCCTGTTCTCCCGGCTCGACGCCGCCGCCGACCGCACCGGCATCCCCGCGCTCGCCAGGGCCGAGGTGCGCCGGCGCCACCTGCGCTGGATACCGATCCTCGCGCTTGCCCTGGCCCTGGGCGGCTGGGCCTGGGGGCTGGCGCAGCCCGGCGGGACCTATCCGGGCTATGCCCTGATCTCAGCGGGGTTCGTGCTGGGCACCTTCCTGCCGATCTTCGGGCCGATCAAGCCCTGGGGCGGCCCCAGGCTGGTCGACGAGTTCGACCGGCAGGTGCGCCAGCGCGCCTTCCTCGCCGGCTTCGCGACGGTGAGCTTCGCGACGTTCCTCGGCATCTGGCTGATGCTCGGCCTGACGCTGCTCGACCATTGGAGCCGCGAGGTGCTGATCGCGCAGCTCGCCAACTTCACCTATATGCTGTTCGTGCTCTACCTCACCGTGCCGACCCTGCATGCGAGCTGGGCGACGCGACCGGTGGAGGAGGAGTAGGACGGGGCCTAGCCCCCACCCTCCACCCAGGCCGTCAGCAGCGTATGGGCGATCGCATAGGGCGGCGGGCCCAGGAAGGGCGCGGCGGGATCGCGGGCGAGCGCCTGGCAAACCTCCTCCCGCGTGAACCAGCGTGCGTCCTCCAGCTCGTTGGCATCGACGCGGATATCGTCGTTCAGCGCCTCGCCGATACAGGCGACCATCAGCGATGCCGGGAAGGGCCAGGGCTGGCTGGCGACATAGCGGACTGCGCCCAGCCGGATTCCGGCTTCCTCGAACGTCTCGCGGCGCACTGCCTCCTCGATCGCCTCGCCCACTTCCAGGAAGCCGGCCAGCGCCGAATAGCGGCCCGGCGGCCAGCTCGGCTGGCGGCCGAGCAGCGCGCGGTCGCCCTGCTCGGCAAGCATGATCACCACCGGCTCGACGCGCGGGAAATGCTCGGCGCCGCACTCGGGGCAGTGCCGCGCCCACCCGGCATGGGTGATGCGGGTGGGCGCGCCGCAATTGGCGCAGAAGCGGTTGCGACCATGCCAGAAGACGAGTCCGCGCGCCGATGCATAGTTCGCGGCATCGGGCGCGGCGAAGCGATCGAGCAGCGCGAACATCGCCGGCGAGCGGCCCAGCGGCACCGGCATGCCGTCGGGCAGCGCCGAGACGAAGCGGGGCACGCCCTGGTCATGGCCGAGGAACAGCAGCTCGCCCTTCGCCTCCGCCAGGCCGGTCCAGGTCAGCCGGCCGTCCGCGTCGAGCACCGGATCGAGCGAATCCAGCACCAGCAGGCGCGCGCGCGGATCCGCCAGCGCGGCGGCGAGCAATTCCGGCTCATGGCGAACCCGGTCGGCACGATCGAGCGTGCCGCCGGTGAAGCCGGGCGCGCGCGTCACTTGGCGATGTCGGCGTAGATCGCCTTGGAGACTTCGCGCTTCAGCGGCGTGTCGCCGAACAGGTTGATCATCCCCACGCCGCGCACCTTGTGGACGGGATCGACCCAGGCGATCGTGCCGGCGGCACCGCCCCAGCCGAACGTGCCCTTGCCCGGGCCGCCCGGAACGTCGCCGAGATAGATCGAGCCGCCGGCGCCGAAGCCCATCTGGGCGCCGGTGTCCTTCGCGGTCTCGTTGAGGACCGACGTGTCGGCGCCCGCCGGAAGCAGGTTCGACATCGCGACGGCCACCGTCTCTGGCTTGAGGATGCGGACGCCGTCCAGCTCGCCGCGGTTCAGCAGCATGTGGAGGAACCGGTCATAGTCGCGCGCGGACATGACCAGGCCGGCGCCGCCATAGGGGAATTCGGGCTTCTTCAGATAGATCGAGCTGGCGGCCGGGTCGGCGGGCACGCGGGTGGTGCCCATGAAGACATAGTTGCTGGCGAAATTGCCGACCTTGTCCGCCGGCACGGTCCAATAGCTCTGCTCCATCTTGAGCGGCTTGAAGATGCGCGTGTTGACGAACTGGTCGAACGGCATGCCGCTGGCGACCTCGATCACCCGGCCGAGGATGTCGAGGCTGATCGAATAGCTCCACTTGGCGCCGGGCTCGGCGATCAGCGGCAGCGAGGCGGTGCGGTTGGCGAACTCCTCGAGGCTGCCCGGGCGGAGCGCCGCCATCTGGACTTCCATCTGCTCGTTCACCTGGGCCGGGTTGATGCCGAGCCTGTTGTACTCGTCGAGCAAGGGCCCCTTGGTGATGATGTTGTAGCCCAGGCCCGCGGTGTGGGTGAGCAGGTTGCGCACCGTGATCGGCCTGGTCGCCGGGCGGGTGGTCAGGTCCTTGGCCGGATCGACCAGCACCTTCATGGTCTTGAACGCCGGGATGAAGTCGCCGATCGGCTGGTCCAGCTTGAGCTTGCCTTCCTCGATCAGGATCATCGCGGCGATGCCGGTGATCGGCTTGGTCATCGAATAGACCCGCCACAGGCTGTCGCGATCCGCCTTATGTGCGGTGGCCTCGTCGGCGACGCGGCCTTCGCTGACCACGGTGACGGAGCCGTCCGGACGGCCGGCGAGGATGACGATGCCGGGCACCTTGCCTTCGGCGACATAGCGCTTGGCGAGCGCAGTCTCGGCCGCGACATCCGGCGCGGCGGGCGGCTTGGGCGCGGTCTGCGCCAAGGCCGGCGACGCCAGCACTGCCAAGCCAAAGCCGAAACCGATCAATCCGCGCATAGCCGCCTCCTGAATGTCCGTGCCGCCTTGGCGAAGACGGTGGGCAATCCGGCCGATTCCAGATCGGCGATCGGCCACCATTCGCCGGCGACGGCGGCGCCTGCATGCGACGGGATCGTTGCAGCCGCAAGTCCGACGTCGAGGTTGAAATGGGTGAAGCCATGGCCGACCTGCGCGTCGAGCATGTGCCATTCGGCCGGGGCCGGCGCGCCGGCCAGCCCCGGCGGCGAATCGGCCCAGGGCCCGGTGGGCAAGGCGCGCATGCCGCCGAGCAGCCCCTTGTCCGGACGGCGGACGAGCAGCACCTGCCCCTCCCGCTCGAGCCAGAACATCGTGCCGTGGCGGCGGGGCTTGGCGGGCTTGGCGGCCTTGACCGGGAAACGTTCGGGCGCGCCGCCCGCGAATCCGGCGCAATCCTCGCGCAGCGGACAGAGCAGGCAGCGCGGAGAGCGCGCGGTGCAGGTCCCGCTGCCCAGGTCCATCATCGCCTGGGCGAAATCGCCCGAGCGCAGATCGGGAGTGATCGAATCGGTGCGGGCGTAGATCCTGGCCCTGGCGCCGGGCAGCGCCTCCTCCACCGCGAACAGCCGCGCCACGACGCGCTCGACATTGGCGTCGACCACCACCGCGCGCCGGCCGAACGCGATCGCCGCGATCGCCGCAGCGGTGTAGCCGCCCACGCCGGGCAGCTCGCGCAGGCCCGATTCGCTGTCGGGAAAGCCGCCCCGCCGCGCCACTTCGCGGGCGCAGGCGAGCAGATTGCGGGCGCGCGCATAATAGCCGAGCCCGGCCCAGGCGGCCATCAGATCGGCATCCTCGGCCGCCGCCAGCGCCGCGACGCTCGGCCAGCGCGTGGTGAATTTGTCGAAATAGGGGATGACGCTGGCGACCTGGGTCTGCTGGAGCATCACTTCCGAGAGCCAGACGCGATAGGGATCGGGTGCATTGGCGCCGGGCCGCGCGCGCCAGGGCAGGTCGCGGGCGTTGCGGTCGTACCAGTGGAGCAGCGCGGAGGCGATTGCGCGAGGGGCGTTGTCGGGCACATGCCCCTATGGCATGGGTTGGCGGAAATGACGAAGCCCCCTCGCGCCACCACCCGCCAGCCGGCCCCCGCGCCGCAGCGCGCGCTCCGCGCCCGCCCGGTATCCGAGCTGCTCCCCGATGTCGGCCGCGCGACCTTCCGCAAGTTCGGCTTCGTCCAGCATTCGATCGTCAGCCGCTGGGTGGAGATCGTCGGCGAGCGCTATGCGCGCGTCTCGATGCCCGAATCGATCCGCTTCCCCCAGGGCAAGCGCGAACAGGGCGTGCTCCACCTCGTCGTCGCGGGTGCGCATGCCCCGACGATGCAGCACATCGCGCCCGAGATCGTCGAGCGGGTGAACCGCTTCTTCGGCTATGCGGCAGTGGCCCGGCTCGCGATTCGCCATGGCGAAGTGAAGCGGCCCGAAAAGGCGGCGCCGCCGCCCAGCCTCAAGCCGCTCAGCGAAGCGATGGGCGAGAGCCTGCGGGGCATCGGCGATCCCGAGCTGAAGGCCGTGCTCGAGGCGCTGGCCGCGGGCGTGGCGGCGAGCGACGACCGCCCCAAGATCGGCCGGATCGACTGATGCGGAACCGGTACCTGGTCGCCGGCGCGCTGGCGCTGGCGCTGGCGGGCGGCGCATCGGCGCAGCAGGCCCGGAAACCCGCGGCAAAGCCGGCCGCGGCGCCGGACTGGGTCGCCACCGTCGTCATCACGCCGCAGGGCGGCTTTCGCCAGGGCAATCCCGATGCGCCGGTGAAGCTGGTCGAATATGGCTCGCGCGGCTGCCCCACCTGCGGGCGATTCGCCGCCGAGGGCGTGCCGCCGCTGCGCCGTGACTTCATCGCGAGCGGCAAGGTCAGCTACGAATATCGCGACTTCCTGATCCATGGCGCGCCCGACCTCGCCATGGCGCTGCTCAACCAGTGCGTCGCGCCCGCGCGCTTCTTCCCGGTGCTCGATGCGATCTACGCCAATCAGCGCCAGTTCGAGGACAAGCTGGCGGCACTGCTCAAGAGCCAGCCCCAGCAGGTGGCGGCCTGGCAGAAGCTGCCGCCGCCCCAGATGGCGACGCGCCTCGCCGAGGCGCTGGGCCTGATCGCCTTCATGAAGACCCAGGGCCTGCCCGAAGCCAGGGCCCGCCAGTGCCTCGCCGATCCCAAGCGGATCGAACGCATCGCCAAGACCAATGCCGACGCGGTGAATGTCCACCAGGTGCGGGCCACGCCCACTTTCATCGTCAACGGGCGCAAGGTAAGTGCCTATAGCTGGGAACGATTGCTGCCCGAGCTGTGGGCGAACGGCGCCTGACATCGCGATTTCTGGAGAAAGCAGACCTATGCGTATCAAATTGGCCCTGGCCCTGATCCCCGCGCTGTTCGCGCTCGCTTCCTGCGGCGGCGGTGGCACGGGCAACAGCTCGGCACCAGTGACTTCCTCGACGCCGATCGCCGCCGTCACCGCACCCGCCGGCAAGGCCTGGGTCGACACGATCGGCAAGACCAAGGACGGCGGCTATATCCAGGGCAACCCCAACGCGCCGATCAAGCTGGTCGAATATGGCTCGCGCAACTGCCCCTATTGCGGGCTGTTCGGCCGCACCGCGCCCGAGCCGCTGCGCAAGAACTACATCTCGACCGGCAAGGTCAGCTGGGAGTTCCGCGACTTCCTGATCCACGGCGCGCCCGACCTCGCCGCCGCGCTGCTCAACCAGTGCGTGCCCGACGAGAGCTTCTTCAGCATGCTCGACCAGTTCTTCGAGAACCAGGAGAGCTTCCTCACCCGCACCGAACAGCTGGTGAAGAACAACCCGCAGCTCGCCCAGCAGCTCCAGCAGCTGCCGCCGCCCCAGGCCGCGGTGGGCTTTGCCGAGCAGCTCGGCATGATCGACTTCATGAAGCAGCGCGGCGTGCCCGAGGCCAAGGCGCGCCAGTGCCTGGGCGACCAGAAGAAGATCGACGAGATCGCCAAGGTGAACGCCGATGCCGCCACCGTGCATGGCGTGAACGGCACGCCGAGCTTCTTCATCAACGGCAAGAAGGTCGATGCCGGCTCGTGGGAACAGCTCGAGCCGCTGCTCAAGGCGGCCGGGGCGCGCTGATCCTCATGACGCTGCGGGGGTAGGCGAGCGTGCAGATCAAGCGGCTGCGGCTGACGGGCTTCAAGAGCTTCGTCGACCCGGCTGACCTCCGCATCGAGCCGGGGCTGACGGGGATCGTCGGCCCCAATGGCTGCGGCAAGTCGAACCTGCTCGAAGCGCTGCGCTGGGTGATGGGCGAGACCAGCGCCAAGTCGATGCGCGGCGCCGGCATGGAGGACGTGATCTTCGCCGGCACCGCGACTCGCCCGTCGCGCGACTTCGCCGAAGTCTCGATCCTCGCCGACCAGGTAGGCGAGGACGACGAGATGGAAGTCGTCCGCCGCATCGAGCGCGGCGCCGGTTCCGCCTATCGGATCAACGGCCGCGACGTCCGCGCCAAGGACGTCGCCCTGCTCTTCGCCGATTCGGCGACGGGCGCGCATTCGCCCGCGCTGGTCAGCCAGGGCCGGATCGGCGCGATCATCCAGGCCAAGCCCGGCGAGCGCCGCGCGATGCTGGAAGAGGCGGCGGGCATCGCCGGCCTGCACGTCCGCCGCAAGGATGCCGAGCAGCGCCTGCGCGCGACCGAGGCCAATCTCGCCCGGCTCGACGAAGTGATCGGCGATCAGGAGACCCGCGCCGCCCAGCTCAAGCGCCAGGCGCGCCAGGCCGAGCGCTATCGCGAGCTTTCCGACCGGATCCGCGTCGCCGAGGCGCGGATGATCTTCGCGCGCTGGCGCGATGCTGCTGCGGCGGCGGATGCGGCCAAGCGGGAAGCGGCGGCGGCCGAGGCGCTGGTCGCCGAGCGGACCGGGGCGCATGATTCGGCGGTGGCGGTGCAGCAGGCGGCGGCCGAGAAGCTCGCCACGCTGCGCGCCGAGGCGCTGGCGCTGCGCGACCGGGCGAGCGAGGCCATGCACGGTCTCGCGACGCTGCGTGCGGACAGGGCCGCGGTCGAACGGCGGATTGCCGAGATGCAGGATTCGGTGCGTCGGCTGGACGAGGATCGCGGCCGCGAAGGCGCGCTCGCCCGCGATGCGGCCGAGGCGCTGGCCCGGCTGGAGGAAGAGGGGAAGGCGCTCGACACGCGCATCGCCGAGACGACCGCGCGCATGCCCAATCTCGATGCCGCGCTGGCCGAGGCGGAACGGGCCGCGCGCGATGCCGAGGTGGCGCTGGCCCAGGCGCTCGCCGCGCAGGCGAGCGAAGCCGCCGAGGCTCGCGTCGCCGAGGCCGCGCTGGCGGCGGCACGCACCCGGGCGGAACGCGCCGAACGCGATCGGGCGCGGATCGACGCCGAGCTGCGGGCGCTGCCCGACCCCGAGCCGCTGCAGGCGGAGAAGGCCCGCGCCGCCGAGGCCCGGGCACAGGCGCTCCGCCAGGCCGAAGGCGCACGCACCGGCCTGGCCCGCGCCGATGCCGAGGAACGCGCCGCGATCGAGGCGCGCAACCATGCCCAGGCGGCCCGCGCCACTGCCCATGCGGAGCTCGCCCAGCTCGACAGCGAAGCGGCCGCGCTGGCCAAGGCGACCCGGCCTTCGGACAAGGACCGGCTGCTCGACAAGCTGAAGGTCGACGCCGGCTATGAGCGCGCGCTCGCCGCGGCGCTGGGGGACGATCTCGAGGCCGGGCTCGATACCGGAGCCGAGCGCTATTGGGCCGGTGCCGCGCCGCAGCCCGGCGATCCGGCCGCGCCGCCGGGCACGGCGCCGCTGGGCGCGCACGTCCAGGCGCCGGCCGGGCTGTCGCGCCGACTCGCCCAGGTGCTGGTGGCGGAAGCGGATGACGGCCAGCCGCTCGCGGTCGGCCAGCGGCTGGTGACGCTGGGCGGCATCCTGCGCCGCTGGGACGGCTATGTCGCCAGGTCCGGCGGGGCGGCGGCGGCCGAGCGGCTGGTGCGGGTCAACCGGCTCGCCGCCATCGAACGGGCGCGGCCGGCGGCGGTGCGCGCGGTCGAGGGCGCCGATGCCGAGCTACGCCGGATCGAGGAGAATATCGCCGAGGCGCGCCGCGCCGCCGCCGACTGCCGCCGCGTGCTCGACCATGCGGAAAATGCCGGGCGCGAGGCCGGCCGGGCCGAGGACCGCGCCACCGCCCAACTCGAACGGCTCGATTCGCAACGCGCCGATCTCGACGCCCGCATCCGCCGCATCGCCGCCGAACAGGACGAAGCGGCGGCCGAGCTGACCCGTGCCGAGGCCGCCAAGGCCGCCCTGCCCGACGGCACCGAGACGCGCGCCCGCGTCGCCGCGCTCTCCGCCGACGCCGAGGGCAAGCGCGCCGCCGCCGCTTCGGCCCGCGCCGAGCGCGGCACGCTGGAGCGCGAGATCGGCAGCGCGCGCGAACGCCACGCCGCCGCCGGTGCCGAAGCCAAGGGCTGGAAATCGCGTGCGGGCGAGGCCGCCCGGCGTGCCGCCGAAATGGACAAGCGGGCCGCCCAGCTCGCCGAGGAGAGCGCGGCGCTTGCCGGACGGCCCGCCCAGCTCGACGCCCAGCTCGACGAGGCCGAGGCCGCGGCCGGAAAGGCGCGCATCGAAAGCGCCGCAGCCCAGGCCGCCGAGCGCGAGGCGGAGCTGGCGGTGCGCGAGACCGAAGGCGCGGTGCGCGGCGCCAACGAGATTCTCGCCCAGGCGCGCGAGGAACGCGCCGGCGCCGCGGCACGCGCCGAGAATCAGGAGGCGCGCCGCATCGAGATGGGCCGCATCTCCGGCGAACGCTTCGAATGCCCGCCGCCGCTGCTGCCCCAGAAGGCCGGGTTCGACGAAGCCATGGTGCGCACGCCCGAGGACGAATCGGCCGCACACGAGCGCCTGAATGCCGAACGCGAGCGGATCGGACCGGTCAACCTGGTCGCCGAGACCGAGCTGGCCGAACTGGAAGCCGCCTTCACCACCAACGCCGCCGAGCGCGACGAGCTGGCCCAGGCTGTGCACCGCCTGCGCGGTTCGATCGGCACGCTCAACCGCGAGGGGCGCCAGCGGCTGCTTTCGGCCTTCGAAGCGGTCGACCAGCATTTCCGCCGGCTGTTCACCACGCTGTTCAACGGCGGCCAGGCGCATCTGGAGCTGATCGATTCGGACGATCCGCTCGAAGCCGGTCTGGAGATCATGGCGCAGCCCCCGGGCAAGAAGCTCCAGTCGCTCACGCTGCTTTCGGGCGGCGAGCAGGCGCTGACCGCCGTCGCGCTGATCTTCGCCCTGTTCCTCACCAATCCCGCGCCGATCTGCGTGCTCGACGAAGTCGACGCGCCGCTCGACGATGCCAATATCGATCGCTTCTGCGACCTGCTCGAGAAAATGACCGAGGAGACCGCGACGCGCTATCTCATCGTCACCCATAATGCCGCGACCATGAGCCGCATGCACCGGCTGTTCGGCGTCACCATGGTGGAACGCGGCGTCAGCCGGCTGGTCTCGGTCGATCTCGGCGGGGCCGAGAGCCTGTTGGCGGCGGAATGAGCTTCGTGATCGAGACCGTGATCCAGGAATGCCTGGAGGCGACGGCCTGGCTCATTGCGAAGCGCTATGGAATGGCCGGCTGCCTGGTGGCGATCGTCGGCATCGCACTGCTCGTCGCCCTTCTCTGGTGGAACCTGTGATCGATACGCGCGTCGAACGGTTCGACGGGGCGGGCAACAGGAGGAAATGCATGCGATCGAGCCTTTGGATCGGCCTGGCCGTGGCGGCGCTCGCCGCCGGCCCCGCCTTCGCCCAGGACAAGCAGCAATCGACGGGCGATCGCGCCGGCGAGATCGCCGAGCAGCCCGCCAAGGATGTCGGCGTGGTCAAGACCAAGATCCCACCGGTGCTCCAGCGCGCCGCCGCCGCGCCCTACAGCCTGTCCGGCCTGTCCAAATGCACGCGCATCGCAGCCGCGTTCGACGAGCTCGGCGAAGCGCTGGGCCCCGATTTCGTCGGCGGGGTCGATCGCAAGAAGAGCCGCAAGGTCAAGGTCACGGGCGACACCGTGGCCGGGCTGATCGTGCCGTTCCGCGGCATCGTCCGCGAAGTCAGCGGCGCGGCATCGGCGCAGCGCGAGCTCAATTCCGCGGTCGACGCCGGCTTCGCGCGCCGCGGCTTCCTGCGCGGCGTCTATCAGACGCGCGGCTGCAAGCCGGCGCTGTAGCGACAGAAACGGAATGGAGGGAACGCGGCGGTGTGGAAGCATCTTTTCGGCGGCAGGAAGCAAGCGGAGCCGGCTGAGTCGCCCCCGCCCTTCGCGCCGCACAACGCGCTCGAGGCTGCGCTGATGACGGCGGCGCGCGACCCCGCCGCACGCCCCGATTTCGAGCGGATGCTGCTCGAAGCGGAGCTTTACGTCGCCACCCCCGAAGCGCCGGCCGAAGCCAGCGTGCGCACCGTCGGCGCCGGAGAGACGCTGCAGATCCTCAACGTCGCCGACCCCCAGGGAAATCCGATCCCGGCAATCTTCACCAGCGAGGCGCGGCTGGCCGAGCTCTTCGGCGCGGGAAGCGGCTATGCGCGACTGCCCGCCAAGACGCTGTTCGAGATGTTCGCGCGGAGCGGCGCCTGGCTGAATCCCGGGCTGGCCTATGGCGTACTCTGGTCGGCGGACGATCTCGCGCATCTGCTCGGCAAGCCAGTGCGCCGGACCATCGCCAAGGAGACGAGCATCCTGCTCGGCACGCCGGCACGACGGCCCGAGGCGCTGATCCGGAGCATCGTCGCGACCGTCGCCGATTCTCCCACCGTACAGGAAGCCTGGCTCGCCCTGGCCCAATGGCCCGAAGGCAATGCCAGCTGGTATCTCGACATCCGCAGCGCCGCCGAGCCCGACGCGATCGCGGCGCTGCTGCGCGAGACGCTGCAGAGCGGCCCCCATGAGGGCATGCCGGTCGATCTGGTCGTCAACGCGCCGGGTTCCGGCCCCGGACACGGCATCCGGCTCAAGCCCGGGGAACTCCATTGACTCGCCAGCTCGACGCCTTCCCCCGCATCCCCCTGTTCGACGCGCCGACTCCCATCCAGCGGCTGGAGCGGATCGAGGCGGCGCTGGGGCTGCGGGGCGTGCGCCTGTTCGTGAAGCGCGACGACCTGATGGGCCTGGGCGGCGGCGGCAACAAGCTGCGCAAGCTCGAATTCCTGCTCGGCGCGGCGATCGACCAGGGCTGCGACACCTTCGTCACCACCGGCGCGCGGCAATCCAACCATGCGCGGCTGAGCGCGGCGGCGGCGGCGCGGATGGGCCTCGCCGCCGAGCTGATGCTGACGGACACCGTGCCGCGCGAGGACGACAGCTATCGCCACAACGGCAACCAGCTGCTCGACGGGCTGTTCGGCGCGAGGGTGCATCACCTGCCGCGCGGCGCCGATGCGCTGGCGGCGGCGCATGCCCGGGCGGCGGCGCTGCGGGCCGAGGGGCGCAAGGCCTATGTCGTCGGTGCCGGCGGGTCCTCGCCGGTCGGTGCGCTCGGCTATGCCTCCTGCGCGGAGGAGATCCGGGCGCAGGAAGTCGCGCTGGGGCTTTCGTTCGGGACGATCATCGTCGCCAATGGCAGCCATGGCACGCATGCCGGACTCGCGGCGGGAATGGACGATCCGCGGCGCGTGCTTTCCTTCACCGTGCTCGCCGAGCCGGCGGAAGCCGAGCGGGGCACGCTGGCGCTGGCCAACGCGACGCGCAGCCTGCTGGCGCGCGCCATGCTGAACGCCGAGGACATCCGGATCGACGGCTCCCAGCGCGGCGAGGCCTATGGCATCCCGACCGAGGCGATGCTGGCCGCCGTCCGGCTGATGGCGCGGACGGAAGGGTTGCTGATCGACCCGGTCTATAGCGGCAAGGCGTTCGCGGGCGCGCTGGCGGGGCTGGCCGAGGGGCGCCTCACCGGCGACGTGCTGTTCGTGATGACCGGAGGCACGCCGGGGCTCTACGCGTATCAGCCGGCGTTCGCTTAGGGCGGGGACTCAAGGTCCTTCAACCGCCCTCCCCGCCTTCGCGCGGACGACGGGCGCACTTGACCCACTGGGCACGCCCGGGCGCCGGGGCGACGGCTATTGGTCCAATATCCGCCGGTACAGTTCGATGTAGCGATCCGCCATCGCCTCGACCGAGAAATGCGCCGCCACCCGCGCGCGGCAGGCGGCGCGGTGGATCGCCTCCACTTGCCCGAGCGCAGTGATGGCGGCGCCCACCGAATCGACCAGCATGCCGGTTTCGCCGTCGACGATCAGCTCGGCCATGCTCCCGCGATCGATCGCGATCACCGGGGTGCCGCAGGCCATGGCCTCGACCACCGACAGGCCGAAGGGTTCGTCGAAATTGATCAGGTGGAGCAGCACCTGGGCCTTGCCCAGCGCGCGCAGCCGCTCCGGCCCGCCGACCGGCCCGTGATAGACGATATGCCCGTCGAGAAAGGGCGCCACCTCGCGGTCGAAATAGCCCTGGTCCTGGATGATGCCGTAGAGGTTGAGCCGCCGCCCGGTGGCGCGCGCCACATGGATCGCCTCGGCCGCGCCCTTGTCGGGATGCATCCGGCCGAAGAACAGCAGGTCCTCGCCGCCATCCGCCTCGAACGGGAACTCGTCCAGGCGGATGCCGTGATGGATCGTCGCGGCATAGCGGAGCGCCGGATGCCGGTCGGCTTCGCTGATCGCGACATAGTGCACCCGATCCTCGAACGGCTTGTACATCGGCAGGATGCGCGGGCTGGAGAAGCCGTGGATCGTCGTCACCATCGGCGTGGCGACCAGTCGGGAAAAGGCATGGGCCGGGAAATCGGCCTGGTTGTGGATCAGGTCGAACCGGTCCGCCCGTTCGAACAGATGCGCGAGATGGGCATATTCCCATATCTTCGCATCGATCCCGGGATCCTCCTCGTAACCGGCGGGCACCACGCCATCGAGCCTGGCGGCGGTGATCGAATCCCGCGTGGCGAACAGCGTCACGTCGATCCCGCGTGCCACCAGCGCCTCGGTGAGCAGGCTCGTCACCAGCTCCCATGGCCCATAATGCCGCGGCGGGGTGCGCCAGGCGATCGGGGCGAGCATCGCGACCTTCATCCCAGCACAAAGCCTTCATTGGGGGAAAGCAGCGCGGGATCCGTGCCCCCGCGCGCCGCTGCGAGCACGGCGAACCCCTCCGCCCATTCGGGAATGGCAAAGCCCTGGGGCCGGTCGCCGAGATTGAGCACCACCAGCAGCCGGTCGTGCCCGAGCCGGCGTTCCCAGGCGAGCAGATCGCCCTTCGCCTCCACGGGACGATAGTCGCCGAGCGCCAGCGCGGGATGGGCATGGCGCAGGGCCAGCAGCTTCCGGGTCAGCCGCCACATCGATGCCGGATCGCCGCGCTGTGCGGCGACGTTGCGCACGCGCCAGTCGGGGTGGAGCGGCAGCCAGGGCGCGGCGGCGCTGAACCCGGCGTTCGGCGAATCGTCCCAGGCCATGGGCGTGCGCACCGGATCGCGGCCCAGGCCGATGCCGGGATCGTTCAGTTCGCGCGGGTCCCGGATCAGGTCGGGCGGGATCGCCACGTCCTCCATGCCGATCTCGTCGCCATAATAGAGCGTCGGCGTGCCGCGCAGCGTGAGGAGCAGCATCATCGCGACGCGCGCCTGCGCCGGGCCCACCCGGGTGGCGATGCGCGGGCGATCGTGATTGCCCAGCACCCAATTGGGCCATCCGCCCGCCGGCAGCGCGCCTTCATAGGCATCGATGATCGCCGCCAGGCCGCGCGCATTCCATTCCGCGCCGATCAGCTGGAAATTGAAGGGCAGGTGCACGCCCGGCCGCTCCGCGGTTCCGTAATAGCCCATGAGCCTGGGCACCGGCAGGTAGATCTCGCCGATCAGTACGCGGGCGCCATATTCGTCCGCGATCGCGCGCATCTCGGCGGCGATGTCATGCACTTCGGGCTGATCGGCGGAATGGAGCTGGTGGACCCGGGTATAGTCGGGCTCGCCCGGCCGCCATGCGGCGTTCACCGGATTGTCGGGCAGGTCGGCGTGCTTGACCATGTGCCACAGCACGTCGATCCGGAACCCGTCGATCCCGCGCGCGAACCAGAAGCGCAGCACGTCCATCATCGCGGCGCGCACCGCCGGGTTGCGCCAGTTGAGGTCCGGCTGCTCCTTCAGGAAGGCGTGGTAGTAATATTGGCCGGTCGCCGCGTCCCATTCCCAGGCCGGGCCGCCGAAATCGCTGATCCAGTTGTTGGGCGGCGCGCCGCCGGGCCCGGGATCGCGCCAGATGTACCAGTCGCGCTTCGGATTGTCGCGGGAGGCGCGGCTCTCCTCGAACCAGGGATGCGCGCTGGAGCTGTGGTTGGGCACCAGGTCGAGCAGCACGCGGATGCCGCGTTCATGGGCCGCCGCCAGCAGCGCGTCGAAATCGTCGAGCGTGCCGAAACGCGGATCGACGTCGCGATAATCGGCGACGTCATAGCCGAAATCGGCCATCGGCGAGGGAAAGATCGGCGAGATCCAGATCGCATCGATGCCGAGCGCCTGCAGATCGTCGAGCCGGCGCTCGATGCCCTTCAGGTCGCCGATCCCGTCGCCGTTCGAATCCTGGAAGGAACGCGGATAGACCTGATAGATGACGGCCGATTTCCACCATTCGCTCAACGGAAGCGCTCCTTTGCGATGCGGGTGATGCGGCAGGCGAGATCGGCCTCGCCGCTGGCCACGACATAATGGTCGCCGGCATCGGCGATGCCGGTGGTGAACACCACGGGGCTGGGCAGATAGCGCTGGTGGGCGATCGGATCGGTGAGCGCCGGATTCGCCTCGAGCAGCGGCGTCTCGTCTTCCAGCCGCAGGATCCGCGAGGGATCGTCCCGGTCGAGCAGCGCCCAGAAGCTGCGATAGACGCCGACCGCGCCGCGCTTCTCGACGCCGTGATAGATCAGCATCCAGCCTGCCGGCGTGAGCACCGGCTGGCTGCCGCCGCCGATCCGCTGGGTGGCGCTGGTGCCCTTGCGCGCGCGGATGCCGGGCGTGTCGAGCGGCTTCCAGTGCAGCCCGTCGGGCGACTGGGCCAGGTTGATCGACGGGCCGCCCAGCCAGGGGCTGTCCTCGGGATAGGCGAAATAGACTTCGCCGAGCGGGCGGGTGAGCGCCATGTATTTCCCGCCCGGCTTGCCCTCGAACAGGACCATGTCCTTGTTCTGGTGGTCGAGCACCACGCCGAGCAGCTTGTAGTCGAGCCCGTTCACCGAATGGTACATCGCGGTGCAGTGACGCTCGGCGGAGACGCCGCACACGGTCATCCACCAGCGGCCGCCGACCAGGCTGATCCGGGCGTCCTCCACCCCATAGTCCAGGAAGCTCGCGGAAGGCTGGATCGCCTTGTCGTAATGGACCTTCACGACCCGGGCGGCGTCTGGGCTGAGCTCGACGGGAAGCAGCCAGGAGAGCGAAGTGAGGCCGAGCAGGCGCGGGCTGCGGCCCTTCAAGGCGAACTGGCGCGGATCGTCCATGTCGATGCCGGCGAGCGGATGGCGATCGAGGACATAGCCGTCCGGCGTCCAGCGGATCGCCCGGGCATGGTCCCCGTCCACGGGATCGCGCAGCGCCTCGGCCACGCGGACCATCAGCAGGATATTGCCCCCGGGCAGCCGCGCGAAGCCGGGGTTGAAGGCACCGAGCACATGCGTCGCCTCGCCCACGCCGCGCCGCAAGGGCGAGCGGGTCAGGTCGACATCGTCGGGGCGGAAGATCAGGAAATCATCGTCCGCCACCACGTTCGTCCCCTCAACAGGTCGGTATCCGGCTTTCCCCGCCTTCGCGCTCGTACTTGCCGCCACGCCAGACGTATCGCTCGGTGAAGGATCGGGTTCCCTCGAACTTCACGATGAAGCCCTGGCCCTTGCGGATATCGGCGATCCTGCCCCGGATCGACTGGGGCCTGTCCTCCACCGCGCCGCCATCGTCATAGAGCGACGGGAAGGACGCGATCTCCGCCGGTCCTTCGGGGCGCAGCTCGACCAGGGTGGTGACGCTGCAGGTATAGCCCTGCCAGGTGCCGCCGCCCTCGACCTGGATCACCGGCCGGTCGAGGAACTTGTCGCTGACCGACCATTCGGCAAGATCGCCGAAGCTGCCGCTCTCGGCCGCCTTGGGGAAGCTCTTGCGCAGCGTGAAGCCCGCGCCGTCGGCATCGAGATAATGGACGGCGATCGTGCCGGCATCGGCATGCGCGGCATCGCGGACATGGCCGTGGCTGACCAGCACCGGGCCGAAGCCGGTGTCGACCAGCTTGCTGTCGTCGAAGGTGATCGGCCCCTGCTTCACGCCGTCGGGCCAGGCCGCCTTCACCGCGGCGGCAAGGCGTGCGGCGGGATCCACCACAGGTTCCGGGCGCGTGCTGGGCGTCGGCGTGGGCGCAGCGGCGGGCTTCCGCGCCTCGTTGCCGCCGCATCCCGCCAGCACCAGCGCCGGCAGCAGCAGGGCGGCGGCCCGCCTCATTTCTCGTCCCGCAGCTGCTCGTGGTGGCGGATCACCTCGTCGATGATGAAGCGCAGGAACTTCTCCGAGAATTCCGGATCGAGGTCCGCGGTCTTGGCCAGTTCGCGCAGCCGGGCGATCTGGCGATCCTCGCGGCCCGGATCGGCCGGCGGCAGGCCGGACTCCGCCTTGTAGCGCCCCACCGCCTGCGTCACCTTGAAGCGCTCGGCGAGCAGGAACACGAGCGCGGCATCGATATTGTCGATGCTCTGGCGATAGCGATTGAGAGTCTCGTCGGCCATGGCCGGCCTTTTGCGCATAGCCGTAAGGTCACGCAAGCCTTGCCTTTGCCCGCCGCACCCGCCAGAGGCTTTGCCCATGAGCGCCACGATCCATCGCCTCGGCGGCGGCCCCGCCCCTTCGCTCGATCCGATGATGGCGCTGGTCGCCCCGGACATGAACCTCGTCAACGCAGTGATCCTCGATCGCATGCAGTCCGAGATTCCGCTGATCCCGGAGCTCGCCGGCCATCTGATCGCCGGCGGCGGCAAGCGGATGCGCCCGATGCTCACGCTGGCGAGCGCCAGGCTGCTCGGCTATTCGGGCACGCGGCACCACCGGCTCGCCGCCGCGGTGGAGTTCATCCACACCGCGACGCTGCTCCACGACGACGTGGTCGACGGTTCCGACCTGCGCCGCGGCCGCCGCACCGCCAACATCATCTGGGGCAATCCGGCGAGCGTGCTGGTCGGCGACTTCCTCTTCTCGCGCTCGTTCGAGCTGATGGTCGAGGACGGCAGCCTCAAGGTGCTCAAGATCCTCAGCAACGCCTCGGCCGTGATCGCCGAGGGCGAAGTCAACCAGCTCACCGCCGTGCGCCGGATCGACCTGGCCGAGGAACGCTATCTCGACATCATCGGTGCCAAGACCGCCGCCCTGTTCGCCGCCGCCTGCAAGATCGCCGCGGTGGTGGCCGAGCGTTCGGAAGCCGAGGAAGCGGCGCTCGACGCCTATGGCCGCAATCTCGGCATCGCCTTCCAGCTGGTGGACGACGCGATCGACTATGTCTCGGACGCGGGCACCATGGGCAAGGACGCGGGCGACGATTTCCGCGAAGGCAAGATGACCCTGCCGGTCATCCTCGCCTATGCCCGCGGCGACGCGGCGGCACGCGCCTTCTGGAAGGACGCGATCGCCGGCCATCGCACATCGGACGAGGATTTCGCCGAGGCGATCCGGCTGGTCCAGGCGAGCCGCTCGGTCGACGACACGCTGGCCCGCGCCCGGCACTACGGCCAGCGCGCGATCGACGCGCTGGGCGGGTTCGCGGCGGGCGCGGCCAGGGATGCGATGATCGAGGCAGTGGAGTTCGCGGTCGCCCGGGCCTATTGAAGCTCAATCGTCCTCGGGCTCCGCATCGTCGTCGTCATCGCCGGCGAGCGCGTCTTCCTCGTCGCCTTCGATCACGTCCTCGATCGCTTCCACGATCAGGTCGAGCTGCTCGAAGCTGGCGGTGAACTCCAGCGTTTCGCCGTCGTCGTCCTCCAGGTGCAGCGTATAGTCGCCGTCGCTGTCGGGGGTGATGCTGAACTGTGCCAGGGTCCTCGCCATGTCTTCGCTCCTCACGCTTCGCTTGCGCCAAACCCGCCTTCGGGGAATTGGTTGCGCGTGATGCGTGAGACATTGCCGATCCATTCCGTCCTGCCGGCCCTGCTCGGCGCCCTGCGCGCGGGCAGCAACGCCGTGCTGGTCGCCCCGCCGGGCGCGGGCAAGACGACGGCGGTGGCGCCGGCGCTGCTCGGCGAGGGCTGGTGCACCGGCGAGGTGCTGCTGCTCTCCCCGCGCAGGCTGGCCGCGCGCGCGGCGGGCGAGCGGATGGCGGCGCTGGCGGGCGAGAGCGTCGGCCACACCTTCGGCTATGCCACGCGGATGGACAGCAGGCGTTCGGCGGCAACGCGCGTGACCGTGGTGACGGAAGGCATCTTCGTCAATCGCATCCAGGCCGATCCCGAGCTGGCGGGCGTTTCCGCCATATTGTTCGACGAAGTGCATGAGCGCAGCCTCGACAGCGATTTCGGGCTGGCACTGGCGCTCGATGCGCAGGCGGCGCTGCGGCCGGACCTGCGGCTGGTCGCGATGTCGGCGACGCTCGACGGCGTGCGTTTCTCGAGCCTGATGGGCGATGCGCCCGTGGTGGAGAGCGAAGGCCGCAGCTGGCCGCTGGAGCTGCGCCACCTGGGCCGCGCCGCCGATGCACGGATCGAGGAATCGGTGTCGGCCGCGATCCGCACGGCGCTGCGCGAAACCGATGGCGGCGTACTCGCCTTCCTGCCCGGCGTCGCCGAGATCGAGCGAACGGCGGAGCGGATCGGCGACGTGCCCGGCGCCGTGGTCCACAAGCTGCACGGTTCGCTCGAGCCCGGCGCCCAGCGCGCCGCGATCGCGCCGGACCCCGAGGGCCGGCGCAAGATCGTGCTGGCCACCTCGATCGCCGAGACTTCGCTCACCCTCGACGGCATCCGCGTGGTGGTCGATTCGGGCCTTGCCCGGCGGCCGCGCTATGATCGCGCCGCCGGCATGACCCGGCTGGTCACGGAGCGTGCCAGCCAGGCCGCCGTCACCCAGCGGGCCGGTCGCGCCGCGCGCCAGGGCCCGGGCACCGCCTATCGGCTGTGGGAGGAAGCGGCGACCGCGGGCCTGCCGCGCTTCGATCCGCCCGAGATATTGGAAGCCGATCTCTCGGCGCTGGTGCTCGACTGCGCGCTCTGGGGCGTGCGCGATCCGCGCGACCTCAACTGGCTCGATCCGCCGCCCGAAGCCGCGGTGTCCGAAGCGCGCAGGCGGCTGGGGACGCTGGAAGCGCTCGACGAGGACGGTCGCCCGACGGCGCATGGCAAGGCGATCGCCGGGCTGCCGCTGCCGCCCCGGCTCGGCCATATGCTGGTTCGCGCCGCCGAGCGCGGCATGGCGCGCACCGCCGCCGAAATCGCGGTGCTGCTCGGCGAGCGCGGGCTGGGGGGCAATGATCCGGACCTCGACCTTCGCCTCCGCCGCTGGCGAAGCGAACGCGGCCCACGCGCGGAGAATGGCCGGCGGCTGGCGCAGCGCTGGGCGAGGCTGGTCGGCGATGACGGCGCCGGCGACCCCGCCGCCTGCGTCGCGCTCGCCTTCCCCGATCGCATCGCCAGGCGCCGGGACGCCGGCGGCGAGACCTGGGCCTCGGCCGGCGGGCGCGGATTCAGGCTCGACCCGGCATCCTCGCTCGCCCGCGCCGAATGGCTGGCGGTCGCCGAGACGCAGGGCATGGCCGCGGGCGCCCGCATCCTTTCCGCCGCGCCGATCGATCCGGCCGAGGTGGAAGCGCTGTTCGCCGATCGCATCGAAACCCGGCGCAGCGTGCGCTTCGATCCCGCCACCGGCCGGATCGAGGCGCTTCGCGAACGCCGGCTCGGCGCGATCCGCCTGTCCAGCGGGCCCGACACGGCCGCCGATACCGCCGAGATCGAGAAGGCGCTGCTCGAAGGCGTGCGCGAGCACGGCCTTGCGCTGCTGCCCTGGTCCGATACCGCCCGGGCGCTGCGCACCCGCGCCGCCTATGCCGGGAACGATTCGCTCTCCGACGCGCGCCTGCTTGCCGATCTCGACACCTGGCTGCCCGGCCTGCTCGCCGGCAAGCGCCGGCTCGACACGGTCGAGGGGCTCACCACCGCGCTGAACAACCTGCTCGGCTGGGACGGCCAGAAGGCGCTCGACCGGCTTGCCCCGGCACGCTTCGAAACGCCCGAGGGTTCGACCTATGCGATCGACTATGCGGCCGAGGGCGGCCCGACGGTCGAGGTACGGGTCCAGGCGCTCTACGGCCTCGACAGCCATCCGACACTGGGCGACGGCACGCCGCTCGTGCTCAGCCTCACGTCGCCCGCAGGCCGGCCGATCCAGACGACGCGCGACTTGCCCGGCTTCTGGAAGGGCAGCTGGGCGGCCGTGGCCAAGGAGATGCGCGGGCGCTACCCCCGGCATCCCTGGCCCGAGGATCCCGCCGCCGCCTCCGCCACGTTGCGCACGAAAAAGGCAGATGCAAGGGCCGCCGGCCCGCGCTAAGGGGTGTGGCCATGACCAAGATCGCCCGCATCTACCAGAAGCCCAAGAACGCCATGCAGTCGGGTCGTGCGCGCACGACGATCTGGATCCTCGAGTTCGAGCCGGTCCGCCAGCAACAGGCCGACCCCCTCACCGGCTGGGCCGGCGGCGACGCCACCGCCACGCAGCTGCGCATGAGCTTCCCGACGCTGGAAGCCGCCACCGCCTATGCCGAGCGCGAAGGCCTTGCCTTCCATGTGGTCGCCGCGCCCGAGCGCAAGCTGAAGCTCCAGGCCTATGCGGACAATTTCCGCTGACGAAATAGCGGCGGCCCAGGTCGGCGCCGGGGCGACCGGCCTGGCCTAATCCCCCAGCAGCGCGCCCGACAGCAGCAGCAACAGCTTCACGTCGATCGCCAGCCCCTCGGCGCGCTTGGCGGCGACGAAGGCGGCGATCTCCGCGCGCGGCACCCGGTGGACGAGGATGTCCTCGTCCGCCAGCCCGCCGCCTTCGCCGACCCTGGTCAGCCCCGTGGCGCGTACCAGCGTGAAGCTTTCGCTGACCAGGCCCGGCGAGGAATGATATTCGCCCAGATCCTCTATCGCGGCGCAGTCATAGCCGGTTTCCTCGATCAGCTCGCGGCGCGCGGCATCGAAGGGCGAATCGTCCTCGTGTCCGGCCTCGTCGCCGATCAGCCCGGCCGGCAGTTCGAGACAGCGCTTGCCGAGCGGCACGCGATACTGGTCGACGAGCAGGACATGGCCGTCCGCGTCGATCGCCACGATCGCCGCGGCGCGGATGCCCCGCGCGCGCGCGACATATTCCCACTTCCCCCGTCGCTTGGCCGTGATCCACTTGCCCTGCCACGCGACTTCCTCGGGCGCATCGCTCACAGTTCGATCACCCGGTCGGGGAGTTCGTTCACATCGTCCGCGCTGCGCGGGAAATGCTCGGCCAGGACCAGGCCGATCTGGCGCACCGCCTCGGCCATGCCCTCGCCCGCGCGATCCGCCTTGAGACCGCCGACCAGCGCCGTCATCGCCGCGCCCCAGACATCGGCGGTCACCTTCGAATGGATTCCCTCATCGGCCAGGATCACGGCACGATGCTCGGCCAGGCTCAGATAGACGAGCACGCCGGTCGATCCGCGGGTGCGCTTCTCGGCCGCGGCGCGGAACAGCTCCAGTGCGCGGCGGTGGACGCGGCGGGTCTTGGTCGCGCCGGGGGTGAGGAACAGCCGCAGCGCATCGAACGCGAGCGCGACCCGCGCGACGAGGAACGTCGCCGCCATCAGCACCAGCGCGATGGTGAGATACCAGCGCGCGGGCACCACCTGCGCCCAGCTGTCGACGAAGCGGGTGTGCAGCCACTCCGCCGGCCAGGGCTGCCAGGCGAGCAGCGCGAGGACGAGGAGCATCGCCAGCACTGCCCAGTGCAGCGCCACGTCATGATAGGCATCGGAACGCCCGGCGACGACCGTGACGATCTCGCCATTGGTGGTCAGCTCGGCCGTCGTGACGGCCGCGGTAACGGCCTCGCGGTCCTGATCGGTCAGTCGCATCTCACCAGCTCCCCGAGGCGCCGCCGCCCCCGAACGA